>JADMIO010921849.1_pt1 | contig 12099 bp, 8 predicted proteins | sample 8958161 | NCBI WGS metagenome assembly JADMIO01 (sample SAMN16585339, study PRJNA669376) | soil metagenome | isolation source: Crop rotation soil | place: USA: Cullars Rotation, Alabama | collected 2011 | reverse complement strand
TTATCCAGCTTCTTCTTCAGATCAGCTAAAGCGCTAAGATCTCCAAGTGTGGTTTTTTCAACTTTGCTCTGGATGGTCTTAACAGCCTTCTTGGTGCTTTCTGCTTCTGCACGTTTCTCTTTCTGGAAAGCTTCTTTTTCTTCCATTTTAGACTGTTCCCAGATACGGGTGTGGCTAAGAACGATCTTCTTGTCGTTGCGGTCGAATTCGATCACCATGAACTGAGCGATCTCGTCAGCGCCAATGGTTTTCTCATCTTCTTTACGCAGGTGACGTGCAGGAGCGAATCCTTCCAGTCCGTAAGGGAGCTGAACCAGTGCGCCTTTGTCGTCTTTCCTGATCACAGTTCCTTCGTGGATGCTTCCAACCGGGAATGTTTCTTCAAGAGAATTCCATGGATCTTCTTCGATCTGCTTATGACCTAACTGCAGCTTACGGTTGTCTTTATCGATAGACATGATCACCACGTCGATCTCGTTTCCAACTTTCGTGTATTCGTTAGGGTTATTGAAGCGTTTCAACCAGCTGAGGTCGCTGATATGGATCATACCACCGATGCCAGGAGCCAGTTCAACAAACACACCGTACGGTGTGATGTTCTTAACGAGACCTTTGTGCTTGCTTCCTTCTGGGAAACGGTTTTCGATAGTGCTCCATGGATCTTCGGTCATCTGCTTGATAGAAAGACTCATCTTGCGGTCCTGCTTGCTGAGTGTTACCACCTTCGCTTCGTGCTCGTCGCCAAGTTTGAAGAATTCTTTCGCATTGATCGGCGTATTAGCCCATGTAATTTCACTTACGTGAACAAGGCCTTCAACACCAGGGAAGATCTCGAGGAATGCACCGTAGTCTTCGATGTTCACTACTTTACCCTTCACTACTTCGCCTTCTTTAATTGTTTCAGGCAAAGTATCCCATGGATGCGGAGTAAGTTGTTTCAGACCAAGGCTGATACGTTTCTTGTCGTCGTCGAAATCGAGAACCACCACGTTCAGTTTCTGATCGAGCTTCAACACTTCGCTTGGGTGGTTGATACGTCCCCAGCTGATGTCGGTGATGTAAAGCAAGCCGTCTAAGCCGCCAAGATCGAGGAATGCACCGAAATCGGTGATGTTCTTGATGGTGCCTTCGAGTACCTGGCCTTTCTCCAGTTTACCCATGATCTCAGCACGCTGTTGTTCGATATCGCTTTCAATAAGTGCTTTGTGAGACACAACCGCATTCTTGATCGCTTCGTTGATCTTAACTACTTTGAATTCCATTGTCTTACCTACGAACTGATCGTAATCAGTTACAGGCTTAACATCGATCTGTGAACCTGGTAAGAATGTTTCCATACCAAATACATCCACGATAAGACCACCTTTTGTTTTGCTGGTAACCAAACCGGTAACGATCTCACCAGTTTTGTGCATTTCAACGATTTTTTCCCATGCACGGGTAATGCGCGCCTGTTTGCGGCTAAGGTGAAGATTTCCTTCCCTGTCTTCTTTCTCAGCAACCATCACTTCCACTTCATCGCCGGTTTTAAGATTCGGCATGTCGCGGAATTCGTTGAGGGAAACAAGACCATCGCTTTTGAAGCCGATGTTGATCACCACATCCGTCTTGGTGATACCTACCACGAGACCTTTGATCATCTCCTGGTCGTTGATCTGCTTAAACGTAGAATCGTAAGCAACATCATACTTTTCTTTTTCTTCTTTGGTGTAACTGGTTACGTTACGTTTGTCAACGCTCCAATCGAAGTCATCGTGAGCGGTTTCAGGAGCTCTTTCGGGGCGAGCTTCCACGGCAGGTTCATTTGTTGTTGCTGTCGGTGCTTCTACTTCAGCAACCGCCTGTCCATCAGCATTTTGGTTAATAATTTCGTTATCCATAAAATTTAATATCCCAATGGTTTTGAATTGGGAGGGCAAAGGTACGACTTTATGTGGACTGGGAGCGGGTTTTAGCTGGTATTATTTGTGAGGATCTCTTAATTTTTCCGCCTGTTCAATGCTCTTTCAGTTTGAAGATAATGGTGGCATTGGATTCAAAATCGGAGGACAGGAACAGGGTTTTATTTATCTCGCCTGATTTCAGTACAACTACCCCGGTATTTGGAGGGATGCTGCCCAGGTTTTCTGCAAAAACGGAAACTTTCAAAATGCCACTTGCCGGAATATCCAGTTGCAGATGGATCGCTGTTGCGCTAAGTCGCTGATTGTGAACGACTCTAATGTCATTTACATAAACCGAGATGGTATCACCATCAATTTCGCCATTGTCAAAAAATGCGAGGTCTACCTTTTGAGAGGAGGTGTTGATCAGGTTCTCCGAGCTTCTTCTTTCGGGGTACGATAACCTGGTTGCCGGGAGCGATAATTTTTGAGCTATGGTGTTCTTCCTGGCCACCTGGAAATAGCCATGATCCTGTCCTGTCATTCCGTTCCATCTTCCAAATAAATATTCCACTGAATCTGTTGCAAGGTATTGAATATCATAAAATTCGCGAAAGACCTGCGCCACCCCTTCTGGTAGATTGTCTACGAGCAGTTTGCCACGCATGAGGGAGAACGGGAATTTCTTTTTTTTGCCTGTGATGCCTGAAACCTGGTAGCGCACATTCACCTCCATCTTTTCGGAAAGATTTGCAAAGGAGCCTTCCAGGTTTCTTCCATTTTCTTTCAGCTCCATCACCATAGTGAGGGTTCTGGGACGTCCGTGTCCGTCGAGATTGGAATGAAAAATTCCTTTCCAGCTACCGGAAAGATCCTGGCTTTTGCCCGGAAGATAAAGCAGGCTCAGGACAATTAGTGATGCAACAAGTGTGCGTAAAGATTTCATAAGCTAAAATGAAGCTAGTGAAATTATGGGTTTGCTGTCCTTTTCGGGGAATCATAAAAAAACTCTATGGGATTTGCAAAGATCCGGATTATTGATCGTAATATTGCGATAATAAAATGGGAGCCACAAAATCATATGAATTCACTGCTCAGGAAAACAGGCTGGCGAAGTATGCCAAAGCTCTTGCGCATCCGGCAAGGCTCGCGATCCTGAAATTACTGATAGGAAAGCAAACCTGTATTTGCGGGGATATTGTGGATGAGCTCCCGCTTTCTCAAAGTACGGTATCCCAACATTTGAAAGAATTGAAAGAAGCGGGATTGATAAAAGGTGATATCGATGGGGCCAGGGTATGCTATTGTATCGATGAGCAGGCATGGAAGGCCGCCAGGGCGTCTTTAGATCAGTTGTTTGAAAGTTTTAAAGGGAATTGTTGTTGAGGATTTTTTTTGAACATATTCATCGTAATATCACGATTAATACTTGTAGTAGAAGTATTGGGGTTTCCGCCCGGCGGATGGGTGTGACCTTATAGGAATTGATCTCATCGGTCGAAAATAACCCCGATATCTAAAGCGCTGATCACCATGCTTTTTCATTAACCAAAAAATAAGATCATGAAAACAGAAACAGAAATCAAAGAAATGGTGAAAGAACGTTACTCGCAGGTAGCACTACAAAATGAAGGCCTTGCTCCCGGTTGTTGTGGAAGCGCCTGTGGTTGTGAAGTTGAGAATATCATGGCAGATGATTACACTAAACTGGATGGATACAACCCTGATGCAGATCTTGGCCTCGGTTGCGGCTTACCCACCGAATTTGCAAGGATCAAAAAAGGGGATGTGGTGATCGATCTTGGAAGTGGTGCAGGTAATGATGCATTCGTTGCTTTGAATGAAACCGGAGAAACAGGCCAGGTCATCGGCATCGATTTTAGTCCGGCGATGCTGGAGAGAGCCAGGAAAAATGCAGAAGCGCTCGACATATCAAATGTAGAATTTCTCGAAGGCGATATTGAGAAAATACCGCTTCGGGATGAGACTGCTGATGTAATCGTTAGCAACTGCGTCCTCAATCTTGTCCCAAATAAAGATGCGGTCATCAAAGAAATTTACCGGGTACTGAAACCCGGAGGCCATTTCAGCATTTCTGATATCGTGCTTGGTGGCAGGCTTCCCGTAAACATGCAACATGCAGCTGAAATGTACGCGGGTTGCGTATCCGGTGCCATACAAAAGGTAGACTATCTCCGGTTGATTAAAGAAAACGGCTTTAAGAATATTACGGTACAAAAAGAGCGTTCGATAAATCTGCCGGATGAATTTCTTGCTGAATATTTATCTTCAGAAGAAATTACAGCATTTAGAAACTCAGGTACAGGAATTTTCAGTGTCACTGTATTTGCAGAAAAACCCAAACAAAAGGAATGTTGCGGAACTGATTGTTGTAACTAAAAAAGATGCTCATGGTCACTATTGAAAAAATGAAGGATGATGACTGGGAAGCAGTGCGAAGAATTTATCTTGATGGCATTCAAACCGGTCATGCCACCTTTGAACAAAATGCGCCGGAATGGGAAAGCTGGAATAAGAATCATTTGAAAGAGCCCAGACTTATTGCAAGGGAAGATGGAAAGATACTTGGATGGGCTGCTCTTACGCCGGTTTCCGGGAGATGTGTGTACGCCGGTGTTGCTGAAGTAAGTGTGTATGTGAGTGCTGAAGCAAGAGGCATGGGTGTTGGAAAAAAGTTGCTGCAAAAGCTCGCAGATGAAAGCGAAGCAGAGAATTTGTGGACCCTGCAGGCTGGGATCTTTCCGGAAAATACAGCAAGTGTGAAGATCCATGAAGATTGCGGCTTCAGGCTTGTAGGCCGGAGGGAGAGGATCGGTAAGATGAATGGCGAATGGAGAGATACTTTGCTTCTCGAAAGAAGAAGTAACAAAACCGGAATTTGAAACAGTAAAAAAGTTTTCTATGAGGCTCGCTTTGTTCAGCGACATACATGCAAATCTTCCTGCGCTGGAAAGTTGTCTCGCAAGTATGGAGGAACAGGATCCAGATGCGGTGTATTGCCTTGGCGATCTTGTGGGATATAATACCTGGCCCAATGAAGTGATCAATGAAATCAGGAAAAGAAAAATTCCATGTATCGCCGGGAATTATGATCATGGTATCGGCAGGAACAGTGATGAATGCGGTTGCGCCTATAAAACGGAAGCTGATAAAGCGATGGGAAAGATCTCTGTTGCATATACAAACGCTGTGTTGGGTGATGATGAACGCAACTACCTGCGCACATTGCCTGAACACATACGTTTAGAATTTAAACTCAATGATGAAAAGCTGAATCTATTATTTGTTCATGGAAGCCCCAGGAAGATCAATGAATATTTATTTGAAGACAGGGAAGAAAAGAGTATGCTCAGAATTATGAAGGAGGCGCATGCCGACATCTTGTGTTTTGGGCATACTCACAAACCCTTTCACCGTATTTTAACAGATGAAGAAAAATGTTACCATGCAATAAATATTGGTTCAGTTGGAAAACCTAAAGACAATGATCCAAGAGGATGTTATGTGCTGATAAGCTTGAATGAGTCAGCGTCTGTTAAGGACCCTTCTTCGATAAATGTTGAATTCATCCGGTTTGAATACGATGTCGAAAAAGCAGCTAAAGCAGTTGAAAGTTCTGAATTACCGGGGGCTTATGCACGAATGCTTAGAAACGGTTACTGATCTATTGGCTGGTGTCAATGGCTGACTGCTGCCTGTCATAACTCTCTTTGCATTGTTTTGAACAGAAAAATATTTCCCCGTCATCACTCACCACAGCCTTTGCCCTGTCATTGATCAGCATTCTGCAAATCGGGTCAATAAAGATATCCGTTCCGGTCTCGATCATCAGCTGGTACACATCGATCTCCTCACTCAGATTTTTGAAACTAAATTTGCCAATGGCTTCCAGGTGATGATCGTCTTTATTTTCGAGGGCATCTACAAAGGCTGCTGAACAACATATTGTACCACCTTTAGCATTCGAAGCGATCCTCGAAGTAAGATTGATAGTAGTACCGAAAAGACTATTTCCTCTCTTAAGGATCGGCCCATAATGCATGCCTCCATGAAGTTGCAATGAAAAATTGAGACGTGCATTATTTCGAAGCAACATGGCTGCTGTTAAGGCAAGATCATTGGGCGAAGGCGAGATGATCATCACTTCATCACCAACCACCTGGTGCAACTGGCATGAACCATAAAGGCTGTTCTTTGATACCTCCACAAATTCTTCCACGATATCGGCAGCTGTAAAGGAACCATGCGTCTCGGTCATGGCTGTGTAACCGGTAAGGTCTGCGATGAGGATGGCAATATTTTCTTCCATAAGCTAAAATTAACAGCAACATTCGAAGAATCATAATTCCCGGCTGATTTAAAAAAAAATCTGGAAATGAATTATGAGCTTGCTTTTTCTCTCTTTTGCACCACTTTCCATGTTGTCACAACGTAAAATTAATTGACCGTGCTGTGAGAATAAGCTTACCTTGAGTGCTGAAATCAAGCAAGTCAATTCTATCACGGTCTTCAACAGGAAAATTTTCACTCCTTTTCATCTCCTGATCTTTTTTGACAGCAGCGACAAGTTACCCTCCAATTACCTGGCTGAATAAGCCACAACCTTCGCCTTATGTTAAAAAGAATTTTTGCAAAATTACCTGGCTATTCAGATGGTAACACTAAGATCATCATGCTGTTGTTTGCGATCATCGTAATAGCTGCAGGTGTTCTTGTTACTGGTATTTATTTTTCCTGAAAATAAAAACCGGAGTTCACATAAGTGTTGTCTATGTTTAAACTCCGGTATCTAATAAAAAAATAGCTTCTTTATTGTCTTCTCTCTGCCTGTTCGCTTGGTAAAGCCTGTTCTGCTCTTTTAACGGAGATCGAAACTTCCGGTTTGTGTGTAAAGCCATAGACTATAGCTGCAATTATTCCACCGGCTATAGGAGCGACGATAAACAGCCAGAGTTGACTGAGTGCCCAGCCGCCAACAAATATTGCGGGACCAACACTTCTCGCAGGATTGATGGAAGCATTGGTAACCGGGATAGCAAATGAAAGGATCAGCACCAGGACAAAGCCAATCGGGATTCCGGCAAAACCTACAGGGGCTTTGATATCAGTAGTCCCAAGGACTGTGTAGACCAGGAAAAATGTTCCAATCATTTCAACAAGAAAGGCCGGCATCATCGCATACTTAACCGCAGTTGGAGAATGTTCTGCATAACCATTGGCAACACCTTCCAAAACATTTTGTCCGGCTACATCTTTCAGCACAAGATAAAGCAGACCTGATGCGGCAACTGCACCCAGTACCTGGGCAATGATATAACCTGCAGCATATTTAGCATCCAGCTTTTTTGCAATCACGCATCCAATGGTAACAGCAGGATTGATATGACACCCGGAAACTGGCCCAACGGTAAATGCCATGGCAACAAGTGAGAATCCAAAAGCAAGTGCAACACCGGTGACGCCAATGGAAGCACCTGATATAAGACCTGTGCCACATCCACCGAAAACGAGGACAAAAGCGCCGATGAATTCAGCTACATAACGATTCATGATTGAGGTTTTAGGAAAATTAAAAAATGGTTTTTGAAAATAAGGTACTAACCTAATGCAAAAAGTTCATAGTCCGAAGTTGAATGCATTGTTCTGAAATTATCGTTCTAAGTTTTACGGATCGGGTTCCAGCTTAAAATACCAGGCCTGCAGTTATAAAATAATTCCGCACGGGTGCCGCATTGTAATATCTTCCCCCGAATGCGTTAATGTCGTTACCCAGACTGTATGTTTCATCCAGGAGATTATCTGCTCCGGCAATGATCCTGAGAGAAGCTTTCTTCATCTTCCATTCATAGCCCAGTCTTGCATTCAGCAGATCATAAGGCCTCGCATATTCGGTGTTCGCATCATTCAAAGGAACTTTATCACTGTGGTAAAATGATACAGAACCCAGCAAGCCATTTAATAATGTGATATCGAAACCAGTTGAAATAATATGTGGTGCTACAGCCGGTAATTGTTTGCCCGAAAAATCATTGTTTAGCTGTTTGAAATCTTTGTAATGAAAGTCATGCCATGTGTGACTTATCCAGGCAAGACTGTAGCTGATCTTTTTATTGGAAACAAAGAGAGGATGTGTAAGGGAAGTTTCTACCCCATGTTGCTTTGTACTCCCTGCATTGATGTAGTAATCAGCACCACTGGCATCGCGCCGTTGCACAATAGTATTTTTAAGGGAGAAAATAAATGCGTTGATATCGAAGCTTAGTTGTTTAAAGATTTTTCCTTTCAAACCTGCGTCGTAATTCAAACCATGTTCTGCATTCAGGTCATGATTGAAATTATTTCCCGAAGGCAAAAGTTCATTGCTGGAAGGTGGTGAAAAACCTTTGGAAATGCTGCTGTAGATATTAAGATCTTTCAGTTTCCACGACAAGGCAAGCCTTGGTGCAGATTCGATATTGAATTTTTGCCTGAATGCTGGTTGTACAGGAATATTCCTTGTATATTTTATAGTCGACTGGTTCTGGCTTAAGCCGGCCAGGACCTCAAACTTTCCCATAGTAGCCCGGAGCTGTATAAATGTAAAATTATGTCCCGTGTGAATTTTGTCATCGAGCTGAAGACTGTCGGCATTCCCGTTCTTATTGCTGTATGTTTTTACCCTTGTAAAATTTTGCTGTATCTCAGCTCCTGCGGAAAAAATGAAGGCTCCTTTTTTCATGGTAAAGATCGTGCGTCCTCCAACGTGAGGTTCTTTGGAAGCGGAATAATTTCGAATGGTGGGGTTGGAGAAATCGGTGAACATTCCATAGACTACCAGGGAATTCGTGATGGAAGCACTTATCTCCTGGTCAAAAGAGAGTCCTCCGAGCAGGCCTTTTTGAGAGATGGCTGCTTTAGCAACTTCCGCTGAGGGAAGACCGCCGCCTGCAGGCCTTGCTGCGCGGGGATCTGCTTCAAATTCTTTTAACGTAAGCGCCCCGGGAGTTTCATAGTAAAGATCACCATACAAGATCGTTGTCCGCATACGGCTTTTTGCACCGGTTTTAAAATCACCCGTCCATGCAGTGACAAATCTTTTTGAAGCCGCATGCCGGCGATAGCCATCACTGCATTGATATTGTAAAGTGAGTTTAGAGGTATTATCTTTCTTACCACTTACCCAGCCTCCATACAGGTTGTGATAACTGAAACTCCCGGTAGAATATTCCGTCGTAATCCCGCGTGGCTCATTCCTTGCCAGGCTGTTGATCAGCAACACCCCACTGGTGCCCGCCCCATATAAACTGCTTCCCGGGCCTTTTATGATCTCTATGGATTGAAAGTTATAATTACCAAGCTGGTTGAGGTAGGTATGTCCGCCAGGGTCGGTGATAGGAATATCATTGAAATATACTTTTACATTTCTAACGCCAAAGGGCGAACGAAGAATGCTGCCCCGGATGTTCATTCGGTAACTGCCGGGTGAACGTTCTTCCATTTTTACTCCCGGAGTAATATTGACAGCACTTACCACCGAAGATCTTCCAAAAGTCTCCAGATTGTGTTGGCTCACATAATTTACCGGTGCAGGCAGGTCCTTTAATTTGCCGTTATACTGGAATGCCTTGATGTTAACTTCTTCCAGTTCAATGGTTTTTGATGTATCCTTATCCTGCCCCCGAATGTAGCAGGGCATGACAAAAAAACTCAGTATCGTCAATAAGCGAAAAAGCATAATTCCGAAAGTCAATAATTAAACCACAACTTAAAGGTAACATTCCCTGAAATTTATTATTTTGAGAGACCCCAGCCCGGAACTTCAAAACCACAAGCCATTGCAGAGATCATTTTACTTTATCGTTCTCATCTTTATCGCATTTAAGGCCAATGCACAGGATTGGACTGAGTATTATGATTCGGCTAAAATATTTCGTGATCAGCGTTTTTACGACAAGGCTATAGAAGCTTTCAGATTGTCCCGTGAACATTTACCAAAGGATTCTTCAAGGTCGGTGACCTATGTAAAAATTACCAATTACCTCGGCGATATATTTACCAGTATAGGCTGGTACGACTCTGCTATGCCCAGGCTTCATGAAGCCAGGAAAATATTAGAAGCCACCGGCAGAACATTATCACCAGAAATGGGGATCAATTCAAACCTTACAGGCATTATGTGGTTCAGGAAAGGTGTGTACGATTCAGCGGAAGTCTATTTCCTGCATGTACTTCAAACAAGAAAAAGCATTTATTCAGATAACCATCCTGATATTGGTGCAAGTTGTATTGCATTGGGTAATCTGTATTCGCAAACCGGCAATTATGATAATGCAGAAACGCTTTTCCTGAAAGCCTTACAGATAAAAGCCCTTAATCCGGGTAAAGATCACCCGGAATATGCCCGTGTTTGTAATAACCTGTCTGATCTGTATCGCAAAAAAGGCGCATTTGAAAAAGCCGAATCTTTCGCAATAACGGCCAGGGATATTCGCAAAAAGAATGCTGACAAAGAACCCGAAGCTTTTGCCATAAGTTGTATCAACCTGGCCAACCTGTACCGGGATCTTGGACAGTATGATAAAGCAAAAGAGAATTACCTGGAGGCTGCATCAGTTCGCGAGAAATTATTTTCAAACAAGAGCCCTACTTATGCTGATGCCATCAATATTCTTGCTGACCTCTATGCCCAGACAGGTTCCTATTCACTGGCAGAGCCCCTGTACCTACAGGCCCTGGTGATAAGAAGACAAAGTCTGGGAGTTCGCCACAGGGACTATGCTCAAAGCTGCAATAACCTGGGCAGCCTTTACATCAATATGGGAAAGTATGAAGCAGCAGAAAAAAATTTGTTGGAGGCCCTTTCCATCTGGATGAAAAACCCGGTGACAGAAGCCCCTGCTATCCTTATCAACAAGCAACTTCTGGCTGGTTTGTACAGGTTAATGGGAAAGTTCGAAGCCTCGCTTAAATTGTATGATGAAGTAATGGATGCCTATGATAAAACATTAGGAAGATCACATCCTTTTTACCTCGAAGCTGCTTCAGGGCTTGCACGACTTCACTGGAGCTCGTCCCAGCTTGGCAAAGCCGCCAGGCTATACAGGGAGATCTTTCTATCCCAATACAAAAGCATTTCCGGCATTTTTAATTTTTTATCCGAAACGGAAAAGCAGCAATACATTGACAATATCACGGGTTCGGGTGAAGAATATCTTTCTTTTTATTTGGACAGAACCGACAGGGAAAATGCCGGAGATGCATTTGATATTTCCATACTCAACAGGAACCTTGTACTGGCTTCCGGACAGCAACTGAAAGCAGCCATCTACAACAGCAATGATTCTACACTCATGGAGTATTATGATAAATGGAGATTGTTGAAGCAGGACCTGGCACGTTTCTATGCGCGTGGTGCCGGCACTGAATCCGGTAAAATCAAACAACTGGAGACTACTTTGGAGAATGTGGAAAAAGCGATCTCGAAGCGATCAGCCGCATTCAGAGAGAATAAGCAACTGCATAACTGGAAGCAGGTGAAAAAAGCATTGTCAGGCGATGATGCAGTGCTCGACTTCACCTGCTTTTCGTTTATTGATGGAAAGCGCCGGACCGACAGTATTTATTATGTGGCATTCCTGCTGAAGAAAGAATATGATGAACCGAAAATGATCTTCCTCTTTGAGCAAAAGCAAATTGATTCATTGCTTGAACAGGTTAGTACGGGGGAGGCTCTAACGAAAATTTACACACGCGGTGTTGGAGAAGATGAGGTGAGGATCAATAATTCAGAGAGGCTGTATGACCTTGTCTGGGGCCCCGTAAGTTCGCATCTCAAGGGAATAAAAAAAATTTACTATACGCCAGGCGGTAGCTTGTTCAAAATCTCATTTGCTGCTTTACCGGCACCCGACGGACAAACGCTCAGCGATAAATTCAGGTTGGTTCAGTTACATAACATTATAACTGCCGGTGAAAAAAATGATGTGGTCATTTCAAAAAATTCATCCCTTCAACTTTTTGGTGGAATACGATATGATTCTACTTTCCAGAAAAGTTTAGTGAAAACGAAACCTGTTTTGAAGCGTGATCTTAAGCGTGGGGGATCATTTTCATTTTTAGAAGGAACCCAAAGCGAAGTCACTACCATTAAATCTGAAGCTTTACTGGCGGGCATGCGGCCGAAGATCGATTCCGGAAGATTGGCAACCGAAGAGAA
>JADMIO010817239.1_pt1 | contig 12103 bp, 10 predicted proteins | sample 8958161 | NCBI WGS metagenome assembly JADMIO01 (sample SAMN16585339, study PRJNA669376) | soil metagenome | isolation source: Crop rotation soil | place: USA: Cullars Rotation, Alabama | collected 2011 | reverse complement strand
AAGGTCGAACCAATGTCCAGGGTGACTTGTTTGTTCGAGCGGGAGGCCAACAATATGCCAGCCGCGTTGCAGTTTCTCTCGTAACTGTCTCAGCAATTGCATGTGCTCATCATTCGCGAATGCAACTGATAAACTCAAAGGGTTGTAGATGAAAATAGCCGGACAGAATGTGTATCGCTCGTTTTCCCGACATGATGTTGGGTCGAAGCCAATGATCTCGTCGCCCTCAAACAAAAGCTGACTGGAACGTCCCACTTGCTCCGCAGAGGCAAACAACAACATGTTCATTCTCTGTGATGCCAACTTGACTTCATCTGGATGAACAAGGCTCTCTATGAAGTTGTATGTGCGTGGCAACATCCGATTTTCATGTCGTATGTAGTGCACAGCATTCAAGAACATGACATTAGACACATCATGTGGTGTTCCTGGACCTTCCGCTTCACGGATTGCACCGTCGATCCAGTCAACTTGAAGCGCGTGTCGTTTCCAGGCCCGCAGCCCGTCGGTGAGAGAGATGGGCTTGCGTGGATGAACAGCCGCCATCATGATGTGCAGGATTGCAACTTGTGAATGAACCCGATGATCCCACAGCCATTGAATTGCACCAGTGATCAGCTCATCATTGGTTAATGATGCCCCTCCTGCTGACTGCTCAATCTCTCGGATTCGTCGCTCGTGCTGTCCTTTAAGCGCACTCAAGCGTGTAATATCAGCCCCGATTTCATTTGCCTCTTCGTCCTCTGCTTCTCCTTCTCTCCATCGTGCGTGCAACAACTCCAGATCCTTTCGGAGCATTTCGACATCTTTGCGTCTTGCTTGTAACTCATTGGCAAGAGCGACATTGGGGAGTAGTGGTGGCAAATCGAGTTCCAACTCTTGAATGGGACGCATGTGTGAGCGAACTGCTGTCCAGGTCGGTTGCCCAACAACCCAGGCGATCTCGTGCCCGATTGAACAAGAACATTCCGTAGTACGTGACTATGATAGGAGTAAGCAATGCTTGCAATTCGGTCCCCTTTCGCATTTGTGAGAATTTCCGGCTCCAATTCCCTACCATGGCGTGCATGCGCGAAGGGATCCGGAGGAACAATGTACACAAGTAATATCGTCTCAGTGTCCTCATCATGTACCACGAGGAAGTTGCGCGGACCGGTGCCGTGACCAAAGAGTTCGTCAGGGACACCGGAAGTGAACTTTGACATTAGTTCAGAATAGATCGGCTCGAATATTTCGTCAGGGACATCGGGATACAATGTTCTAATGAAGTTTCGGCATAACGACTGACCAACCATGTTGTCCGGTGGATCCACCTTGACTTCAAAAAGTTCGGTGTTTGGAGGATTATCCATGTATACAAAATAGCGCTTCGGGAGCGCAGCATACCTCTCTGCGAAACCGCGACGCGAGCAGAACTCTGGTGACAAACGCTTCACTGGCATGCTTGTTTGCTTGTTTGTTTGTATTATGACCGACACAAATATTATTCATTGAAAAAGGCGAAAAATCAAAGCCGCCTCGCCATGGAGAAACTCTCTGAATCGGCGGTGGTTCTTGACAAAACGGAAAGATCTAAGTTTACCTTCGAGTTGATTGCCAATTTATCCATTGGATCTATCCACCAATCACTCGTTTGTAACCGTCATTAATCAAATTGCCGAAAAACGAATGTTTCGCATGGCACGTGCTTTCTCATCAACATCATCACACCGTTGGACGGCGGTGTTGCGAATTCGTAACAATCCACAGTGTGAAGTGCCACCATCTCTTTGCCAAGTTAGTGAGTTGGCGAGTGAAGAAACCTGCATTAAACTGGCACGCGCAATGTCACATGGTGCCCACGGCGTATTACTGGCATGTTTGCGCGCAGGCGAAGTGCAATCAGTCCACCATGTACAAACAACGTGGACTGGGAACGTGCATATGTACCAAATCGACATTCATGGACCGCCATTCGGAAACCAAAACGCAAACGCACCAATTTCCCAGCAGTAGTTTTGGTCGTCGCATACCAACAGCAACAGCAACAGCAGCCGTCCTCCTCGTCTCGCACATTCTTGTGGTAGTTGGTCAAGCACCACGTAAATTAAATTAACCTATGTATGTCTGTCTGGTGATATTCACCTCTCACTGGAGCAGATCCGCGTTGTCACCCGATCTTGCCCAAGCAATGAAGGAGATGGGCATGGGGCACGTTATCAGCAATGGTGAAGCGGCATTGAGAATCACGACAATGATGATGTCACAGTCAGAGATCTGCGATGACAAGCTCCTTCATGCGTTTTACAAACTCCACCACGAGTTAGAGCCTCTGTCGTACCAACGACTCCACCTAATTAAGTTCTACGATACGGAAGGCGAATAAGATGCTTCCCAACAAATGGAATAACACTGCATCTTTGTGGACTTTCAACAAATCCGATACGAAATGTCATAATACATTGTCATCGACGTCATTATAGCATTTGAGGATTGATTTTTGTTTCGCTCCGCTCCATGTATGAGAGTGTCTACAATTTTATGTTGTGTGCCATTAAACACTCACTGCCACACACACATTCATTGATGGCAACCACAACATACACACGTGCGACAGGGCTATCAACATGCGAGGATGTGAAGAGTCAGAATGTGCAGTTCTTGCTTCTTGTTCTTGATAAATCGAGAGCAACAGTGTACGACGTGCCACTACAATTCCTCAGTCATGAGAGTGGCAGTTTGTGCCGGCGATTTCTCGAATCTTTGTTTGTCCCATCCTCTCAGCCTGAAGAGGCGAAGTTTGAAGATGCATTCAAGGCAGCCAGCAGAATCAATGCATCAAAGTTGGCTTGGATGCGGCATTTCAGACCGTTTTTCAAAGAACAGTTGTTCGTTTTACAACAACAAAAAAGACCTGGAGATTATGTCATGCTGTTTGCGATGACGATGAACGACAAGTTTGCTGAGCTTCCTCTGAGGAAGTCATTGGCAGATCTTCACGAGGCTGACAAAGCAGTGAGCGGGGGAGTGATTCAGTTTTATAACAAGTACCGCACAACGCAAAAAAGGGTTCGCAGACGCGGATCCACGATTGCTGGTCTTGCAGTCGGTGCTGCTGGTGCTGCTGCCTTTAAACTCAAACAACATGTCTTTGGAGTGCGAAAGTGTCAGCAAGCACTTCAATCAGCCCATGATCTTGCCCACTTCTTGTCAAAAACTATGTCACCACAAGGACAACCAAATTTTAAAGTGAGCGATTGCAACTTTGACTGGAAGACTGGCAAACAGATTGCGTGTGGAACACAAGGCTGTGTCTATGACGTCACAAACCTCCACCATCCAGACCAGCAATACGTCGTGAAAAAGACCAAAGATTGCGATGTATTCGGCCGAGATGTGGCGATGCTTTCCACATTGAAGTCAGACATTGTTCCGCGGTTGGTTGAAGCATTTGTGTGTCCGCTGTCCACTGAACCTTTTAACATTGTCATGGAGAAGTTGGATGGCACCATTGATACGTTCTTAGCGAGCATCATGACGTGGGATTACGATGAAAATGAGATGCGTCCGCTCACTCACGAGAACAAAGTACAACTCGAGAAGCTCATCAAGTGTTTGTTTTACATCAGGAGTGAAATCGTCAAACAACTCTTTCTGTATTTTGATTGGCACACAGCTAATGTGATGAGAGATGGGCATGGCCAGTGGGTTCTCATTGATTTTGGCCTCACGAAACAATTCGCCTCATCTGATGAACTTGCTGCTGCTCATGGGGATGTTAAGGACGATCAATGGAATTTCTTGCAACTCATTGTAGAGGTTTTGCAAGTCTGGAACGAGACCATCAAGCGGAACAGTTTCGATCTGCACATATCAAAGCACCCCGATGAGGACACAAAGAGCCAACACGTATCCCATGTACAGTCACTCGTGGGCAACACTTTCCCTGATTGGGAAGATGACGATCGTCATTTATCAAAAACACAGGAGATGATCGAACTCATGTTTTCTCCAACACACCAATAATAAATGAAACCTGTGCAGTGAGTGATGTTGTTGTTGCGATGATCGTGGTTGAAGTGATAAATGTTATGATCGGCTGCTTCGGTTTTCGTCGTGTGGCGACCGCGACCTTTGACGTGGTGGAGGCGAGTGACTCCATGATCTCGACCTCAATTTGCGTGATCTCTTGGTTGATGGAGACCTTGGACTGTAGGATGGTGATGATGGTGATGGTGACCTTTGGCTTCCATAGGCGGGTGGAGGAACTTGCAATAAGTTGTGAAGGTCAACATTCTCAGTCTCAATCTCAGTGCCAATGATTGACTGCAATTCGTGACGAATGCCATTCATTTGGCAGAGGTCGGGAAAAACACCATCTTGTTGGAACGCGTGTCTGGCCAACTCTGTCAACGAAGCCTTCGTATCCCTTCGCACGGCCAGTGTATCACTGAGAACGACGGGGTTCAATCTCGTGACCTGACCATATAATGTCGCGAGACTTGTGAAACCCATGGAACCATGGGGCACAATGTGTGCGTCAGCTGTCAATAATAACGTATTGGCGATGATGTCAATAGACGATCCGCTAATAATAGAGTCCACGGGATCCATGATTTGAATCTTGAGAGGCATTGTGGCAACCCACGACAATCGTCTCTGTGATGCTCTGAGGTGCTGAATGAAACGGTCGCTGTCAACCACTTGGTCATTCACTTCGAGCATTTGACCCACTGGCTGATATGAAAACGCGACCTTATGTTCCACGTTTCGATCCCCCTCGATTGCCGCCTCATCGCACAAGTCCGACAAGAGATTCTGAGGATGTCGTTCGTATCCGTTGCATCGCCGTGGTGTGACAAGCTTCACATCCTCGCGCACAAATACCTCATCAGTTCCTAACCCAATGCGGTGGATCGTTGCATTGTGATCGAAGCTGAAACCTTTGCGGTTCGTTTGTTCAGTGCACGCCAGAAGCAACGACGACAGGGCAAACTGCGACCACGGCATAGATCCACGTGACGTCAAACCAACGATGAAATTCGCCACCTCTGGCTGTTGTTCAACATCATCTTTCACCTCTGGCTCATGTTCATCATCATCATCATCTCTCACCTCTCGATCATTGCTCACATCGCTCACAGCGCTCACTTCGATATCAGCAAGTGACCGGTGAACTGCCGACAAGAAAATCGCATCCGAAGTTAAGTTGTCTGTCGCATCTGCGTGCAGGACAGCATCGATCCGCTCGACGTCAACCATAAAACCTTTCCATGCCTTCGCGCCATCCACGGGATTCACTCTCCATGGGGGGTCAATGAGCGCAGCCAGAGTGATGTGAACCACGGCATATCTGGATCGTATGCCGTGCTCAAACAGCCAATTTACCACATTACTCACAACGTCTTGTTGTCCCCACACAGGACTCCCGGACATTGGTTGTCTTGCTCGCGCAAGTCTCGGGTACATATCTGACTCTTGAGCACTCTTGGCTTCATCCGCGGCTAATTGCTGTGCAGCGCGGAGTCTTGCCTCTTCCATGGTATCATCTTGTTGTTGTGGAATGTCCAATGGATCAATTGTCGAGTCTTTGTAGTACTTGGCCAGTTTAACCTTTGCACCATCAACATCCCAGACAGGAGTGACTGACGTACCGTCTGGATGAGTTAAGAGTTGAATGTGCTGCACCTTCAACGGGTGATCTGGAGAAAACACATCCGGTGCAAGTCTGAACCAATCAATGACATAGCAGAGCCACAGTTCTTTCGGGTCCACGCCCTCTTTGAGAACGAGCACAAAGAACCGTTCCGGTTTGGCACGGATGAGATAATTCTCAATGACGTTTCGATAGACGCGGTTAAAGCCGTCTTCTTCCATCTCTGGATACAAGGTTCTCAGAAAGCGCCGGCACCACGACGACCCATCGGGCCTGACGGTTATTTCCCGCACGCGAATCGATGATTTCTTGCCAAATATGACAAAACACCGTCTTGGCAAGTCGACATACTCAGGTCGCCTTTCAAACTCGGGACTTGCGCAGAAAGCAGCCGACAGCTTTGTCAGGGTCATTCGTTGCATTTATTTCACGAAAATCCATTTTTCCTGGTCGTTTCACGAACTCGCCGCATCCCAGCAGCTCCTGACTTCATGATGATGTATTGAAGTTAAAAAAATCGAGACATAACTAGTAAACACTGTCATCATGGGTGTCGCGAAGTCAAAAGAAGAGGACGTGGATGTGGATGTGGATGTGGTTATCGATCATGTTCCGCCACCGGGTGTGAGTGCCGACGCTCTTCGCGAGTTCAATGGATTCATAGTGATTGTTCCTGAGCCTGGATGGCCAGTCTACAGTCCGCTAAGTGGCGCTGAGTTCCATGCGCTGAAGCGTCCATCACCATTGCCGGCGCGACACACGCGAACCATCACCTGGGAAGGGAATAAGTATTTGGCGTGGTTCATGGACCTGGCCGATACTCCACACGCGCTGCATTACAACGTGTCCCTCATTCGAACTCACAGCTTCCCGCAGCTGGCGACCGCGAGTGATCGAGACACTCTACTGCGCTCGTTCATGGAGGAAGGGCACAACTTAAGCAACTTGAGCGTGGTGGAGCGAGTTGTGACTGAACCACTGGTTCCGGGCACGTTCTTCGCTCGATCGATTGTTGAGTCTCATGAACAGCTCGTGACTGAGGCCACGCGGTACGTGCTCGGCCAGGGCATTCAGTCGAACCTGGCGATCTACCTTCTTGTTCGTACGACCCTTTCCAAGGCATTCGGTTCGTCGATGACATTGGAGAAATCGACTGCTTTGTGGCGTAACTACCGGGTAACCTTCGTGGCCATCGATGCCGAGATTCGTCGAACATCACAGGATGACAACATCGGAAACACAAAGTTCGCAGTTTCAGTGATGATGCACCTGAAGTTCCCAAAGGGACAACAAACATACTCCGCGTGTCCATACGCCATCGGGGCACAGAACTTTATCATCGCGCTTTTTACTCACCAGTGTCTCTGCAGCTGTTACACGGGTTATGTCGTTGCTGCAGCTGAAGAAGTAGGCAGAGGTTGTATTATTCCACTTGAGCATCCAGGGCACATGAACATTGGCATTCTGGACAGCACACGCACGGTGCCAATCCAAACGATCCCCGCGTTGTTAGATGGGATGTTATGGCCGCCTGGGCAAGACAAGCTCGTCACCTACTACTTTCGTGACCAAATTCTGCGACGAGAGCTGGCGGACTGGGAATCCGTGCATCCTTTGTTTGTCGTCGTGGATGCTGGTTCCGAGGACAATGACAAAATGTTCGTTGTCAGTGGCATGTCGCTGGAATCAACAACCCAGATACAGGCCGAGATGGCTCGGGGAGACATTGTGAATCACGTGTTATTTCGACCGTGGATGAGTCCACGCCTTCTCGCCGGGCGTGTTGGACCATGGAACGGCATCAAATACGCACTGAGAGTGGCCCTGATGGGCACGGAGGACAAGCATTGGAAGCGTGAGAAGCGGGCATCTGTGGATCGCACGCTGTTCGAGCTCGTATGTATCGGCCATGTTTATGATTTCGATGTCGACTCATGGGTTGCTTTGTTCATGCAGGAGCTCCCAGAGTGGAGTTTGCAACAGCAACAATCACAACTCACGGCACAAACAGACAAGTTCTTCCAGGGCCTGCCACCCACGTTCAATTTCATTCTGGATCTGTGGAACTCCATGGTGGACTCAAACGCGGCCTTGTTTCTGCGGCCATTTCAAGATTTCGCGGCTATGGAACCTGCACTGCGGCTTCGGCAGAGCCTCGCCAACCCATCGCGTTTAGTGGACATTACTTCGTTCGCGTGCGAAGCCGGCAGAGCAAAGCCAACTGCATACTCGACGGTGGTGTTACTGGATGCCACGACTGCTATGGCGAGGCCTGGAGGAATAGGAAAAGGCAAATCAACATCACAGAAAAGCTTATGTCGCGAGTTCCTTGAAGACCTCATGAACGCCACAGAGTTTGAGGCCTTCAAAGCGGACTTCCAGTGGTCTGGCGGATGGTCGGATCAATTCCGTGTAATGGAAGACACGTACGAGGATCGTTGGTACGTTGTGTATTTAATGCCGGATGCAGATCAAGCAATGCTGAAACGGCACGGCTACCAGAAAGTGAACCCTCAGTTGACGGCTGAATTCGACAAGGCGATGAGCACTCCATTTCTCCAGATCAACCCATCTTAAATTCCCACTTCGAGTTAGGACAGCGCGATCCACGGGATTATGTGAAGCAGCCAGAGTGATGTGAACCACGGCATGTCTGGATCGCATTGTCGTGCGCAAACAGCCAATTCACCAGATTACTCACCTTGCCACACTTCGATAGATTGCCCGAGATATCATGCAAGCGATGCATTCATCATTTCATTTCAATGTCACTGTTGTTCCCACTTCCACTGTCGTGAGGACATGGGCATTCAAAAATAGTCGCTTGCATCTGTGAAATGAATGTGCCTTGTGCCACAAAGAATGATTCATCAACGCCCATCGATGCAATACAACAACTGTGTGGATGCAATTTTAATAATAATTAAAAAGGGAACTCATTTAGCGTCATGATTGTTGACGTGCCGACATTGGAGATCTCAATGCTGAAGTTTCTGAGAAAAGCAAATGGTCTCACAAACGCTGGATTGTTGACTGCAATTAACGGCACGGCTGCGCGAAAAATGTTCGGTGCTCCTTGGGTACAACGACACCACAGTGCCACAAGTGAATTTCCGTTGACATCAGGAGGGTTAAGCCGAGCTCGAAAGTTCAAATTCCACCCTTGGCTTGGTATCGTATTTCTTGCTTGGAAATTGAAAGTGGCTGTATTGTTAACACCTTCTCCACTAAAAGTAGCGCGAACAGTCAACATTGCACCTGTACTCGTTCCATTTGCTGACACATAGAAAGCCAGAGGAGGTTGACGAAGTATCACACCGCTAATGAGAAAAGGATTAACATGAGATGATCTCACAAAAAGTCGTGACGTGGTCATGTTCAAGTTCGACAAACTCACTTCAGCAGGAGCGCCGGCTGCGCCTTCCGGACCAAATGGACCAGTTGGTCCCTTCTCGCCCCGATTACCTTTGCGCCCTTTTGACCCTTTTGACCCTTTTGCACCTTTTGGGCCTTTTGGGCCTTTGGCACAATCCACATTCTTCGCACCATTGATGATGTCGCAACTCATCACAATGACTGTTTGCTTTTTTTTCTTGAGATCGAAATGATTTTGGATGTGCGACAAACAAACAATAGAAAACCCCATGCAACAAAAAAAACTATCTATGCATGCGGAAATCCGAACATGGATACGAGTGAACAAACGGCAGTGGCAGCAGCGTTGTTATTCTTCATGAGCACGTCTACAGGGACGACGGATGGTGACACAATCGACACTGCTAATGACATAAGGGCAGACACGTCGCCATTCGCGTTGAAAGTCAGGGATACAGTTGTAATCTCGCCTGTGATCACAGTGTCGGTAGAAATGACCCAGGCACCGACAAACGGGTCTGAAGTGAATGGTTCAGACACTTGTCCTCCGAATGTGACCTGAAGACTAAGCGTGGTGAGAGATGTCGTGGTTCCACTCAATTCCACCGTGACTTCCGTTCCATCGGTCATTGGCACGAGCGGTGGTGATCCAACGAACACACTGAGTAAACCGGCATTGCTGATCGCATTATCTGCGATTGCTTGTGTTTGTCGAATCAACGGTATGATACCTCCATCAGGTCCAGTCGGGCCAGTTGGTCCAGTTGGTCCAGTTCGTCCAGTTCGTCCTGAATGTCCGTGACGGCCCCGTCTGCCGGAATTACCACGATGACCCCGCGGCTTGCATTTTTCCTCAACACAATTCATGGCAATTGCTTTTGTTCAGATAAACCTTTTATTTTCTGACAAGCCATCCGCTGGGAAAATATGTACGCATCTCATACAAAAACAATCGACATGTGTGACTCTGAGACAAAACACACTTGTTGCAAGAGCAAACGTGGCAAACGTGGTAAACATGGAAAACGAGGTCATCGTGGCTCAAAGGGTCGGAAGGGTCCAACTGGACCCACTGGTCCAAGTGGTCAGGAGGGAGTTTCAGTTGTCATCGCGGACGAACTCACATACAGCCAAGACAACTCTGTTGAAGTGAACACAAGTTCACTCCAATCAATCATGACTGATCCACCATTAGTGCTCGACGTGAAGACGAATTCGTTGATACAATACATCATCGATGGTGAGTCTAAAGTCGCGACCGATGTATCTTTCCGATACAAAATTGGGCCTGATCAGTCTGCCGTTTTGGGTCCGTTCTTTGTGCCCGCTGGGGGATGGGAATTCAATGGAAACGTGGGAATGACAGATCCACCATCCACTGCCGTATTCAGCAGCGTTATGTTTGGGAATGGTTCGCCAACACCAGTCCAAAACGGTACATTCGCATTGACTGTCACGCCAGGGAACAACGTTGTTGATGTTGAAGCCTTGGCTTCGTCCAGCGGCACAACAATCGGAATCATTCTTATCACTGGTTACTCATGACCACCTCAAGCATTTAATGACAATGCGTCCTCGACAATATGTTCTGTGTGAAATGTCCACGACATGAAATCACAACATGAATGGACATATAACTTATGGAGACTTTCGTCTTCTGTTCCTCCGTTGTACGACTTCAACTTCAGTACACCACCGGACCTCTCGCACGGTAACATGCCCAAACGGAACAAATACAACAGCCCACTGGAGGACCAACAGTAGCACCAACTGGTCCACCAAAAAGGGCACCAAGCAAGAATCCCCATGCGGTGCCGGCGATCGCTCCGAAACAGCACATGCGTTCTTGTCGTGCGGTCGGACAAACGCATCTACAAGCTCTTTCACGCGGCCGAGCATCATCTCTGTTCATTGATTCGATTTGGCCGGCTTGTGAGACAGACAGACTTACATTTTATTTTTTCTGGTAAAAACTCATGCGAATACCACATCCATGCGATACCGGTATGTTCATGTGATACCACGAGAAGTGGGCACTACTCATGGACATGCCATTTCCGCTTATGAGGAGCGTCGCAATTCAATGAAAAGCAAAAACAGTTTTATTATTTGCATGTTGTTGCACCTGCATGATGAGAGCGCGCGGTTGTTTCCATTATCGTCCAGGCGCCCAGAATGTCCAGAATATCCAGAGTCCAGAGCTCCAAAGTGGCAATAAACAAGCTTTGCCTGCTCTCATTATGACTTCTTTTGCCGTGGTGGTGTGTCAAGCAGCGGTCAGAATTTAGAAGCTGAACAACAAAAGAAAACACAACTCATGTCGACGCTCATCCTGAATGAGAACAGCGAGGACAACAACAACGTTGATTTGCGGCAGCTTATTGGATGTGACGGGCGCCTCATAGTATTTAATGCTTCTCTCACTTACGAATGCCCAATTGCTGATGGTGGCGAAGTGCGCGAAGACGTGACAGAGAAGCTGCAACAATTCGTCGACAAGCCTATGTCGGACAAAGCGACCTTACGGGATGAAGTGTGGCTGGCTCACTTTCCTTCCGGCTGCACGCCTGGCACCGGGAAGCTGACGATACTTTATATGTGTGCCGGAATGGCTCCTCCTGTGGTGGTGATTCCCATGTGGGCGGCGTGGCTCGTCATGATTTTGGGAGTCGTGCTTTTGAGCGTGGGGAGCGGTCTCGTTGGTGCAAGGGTCACGGTTGCAGGCGGCAGCGTGCTTCTTATCATCGGCATCATCATGTTCATTGTCGGGGCATTGTATGTGGCGAACGGCGGACATGCACTCACTTGACATATTTATTTGCGCCAGTAGTCGGGGCCATAATTGGCGAGAAGCTCAGTCCCGGGCGAGATCACGCGACACGCTTTGAGCCGCCCGAGGCCATCGAACTCGACGTTTGCGCGTTTCCCGGTCTTGTACGACGAGTTCACGAACCTCACCCAATTGCTCTGCTGCGGATCGCACGCGTCGACAAGTGTGCCACGAGAAGTCATCAAGACGTACTCCGGTGAGCGGTCGCCGCCATAACGGCGGTCATATTCGCGAGTTGTGATCACCTCGCCTTTGTGGGAAAG
>JADMIO010945860.1_pt1 | contig 12105 bp, 10 predicted proteins | sample 8958161 | NCBI WGS metagenome assembly JADMIO01 (sample SAMN16585339, study PRJNA669376) | soil metagenome | isolation source: Crop rotation soil | place: USA: Cullars Rotation, Alabama | collected 2011 | reverse complement strand
CGAGTGCAATTCGGAGACGAGCGGCGCGACCTGCCCGTTGATCTTGCAGCCGATTGCGCTGTTGCCGACATCAGTATGAACGGCGTACGCGAAATCGATCGGCGTCGCTTTACGCGGCAATGCAATCAGTCGGCCATTCGGCGTGAAACAGAACACCTGATCGTGAAAAAGTTCGAGCTTGGTATGTTCGAGAAACTCTTCAGGGCTCGAGCCTTCGGCGAGCATCTCGATCGTGCGTCGCAGCCACGCGTAAGCATTCGAGTCGTGCGGCAGTATTTCACCGTTCGACTTGTCGCTGTCTTTATATAACGCGTGCGCGGCGATGCCGTATTCGGCTACCTGATCCATATCTTTGGTGCGAACTTGCAGTTCGACGCGCTGGCGGCCCGGACCAACCACAGTCGTATGAAGCGAGCGGTAATCGTTTTGCTTCGGCGTCGAGATGTAGTCCTTGAAGCGTCCCGGCACGAACGGCCATTTCGTGTGCACGATACCGACCGCCTGATAGCAATCAGCGACTGTCGCAACGACGACGCGAAAGCCGTAGAGATCGGACAACTGTTCGAAGCCGACCGCCTTACGCTCCATCTTTTTCCAGATCGAGTACGGCCTCTTCTCGCGTCCGCGCACCTTGGCTTTGATGCCTTGGCGCGCCAGCTCTGAGGTGAGTTCTTCTTCAATCGCCTTGATGAGACCCGCATTACGTTCGCGGATCGCAGCGAGACGGCTTTCGATCGAGCGATAGACATCCGGCTGTAATTGGCGGAACGAAAGATCCTCGAGCTCCTCCCGCATGTCATGCATGCCCATGCGGCCCGCGAGCGGTGCGTAGATGTCGACCGTTTCCTCTGCAATGCGGTTGCGCTTTTCTTCAGGGACGAATTTTAGCGTGCGCATGTTGTGCAGACGGTCTGCGAGCTTGACGAGCAGCACCCGCACATCGTCGGCAATAGCGAGCAAAAGCTTGCGAAGGTTTTCCGCCTGTGCCGCGCGCTTCGAAACGAGGTCGAGTTTTTTGATCTTTGTTAAGCCCTCGACAAGCGTCGCGATGTCCTTGCCGAACTTCTTGCTGATTTCGGACTTTGTAGCCTTCGTGTCTTCGATCGTGTCATGCAGGAGCGCGGCGACAATGGTCGCATCATCGAGCTTGAGGTCGGTCAGGATCGCCGCGACTTCGAGCGGATGAGAGAAATACGGGTCGCCCGAGGCGCGTACCTGCGAGCCATGCGCGCGCATGGCATAAACGTAGGCGCTGTCGAGCAGCCCCTCGTCGGTCGCAGGGTTATAGCGACGAACCCGGTCCACGAGTTCGTACTGGCGCATCATGCCAAAGGCTCCTGTCCCCGGAATCTGGGGACCGGCTGGCAAATTAGCATTGCAGAAGCCGCCCGGCGAATAGTCCGGGCGAAATAGCTAACGTCGCTAAGCGCTTAGCCTTCGTCTTCTTCGGTCTGTTCCGGCGGGACCAGGCCTTGGAGGCCGGCAAGGAGTTCTTCCTCGCTCATGCGGTCCATGACGACGTTGTCCTCAGAGCCGCCTGTGCCCGGGATCATCGGCACTGCCTCGGGTTCCGGCTCGTCCACCTCGGTGTACTTCTGGAGCGAGTGGATCAGGTCTTCCTTCAGATCGCCCGGAGAAACGGTCTCTTCGGCGACCTCGCGAAGGGCCACGACCGGGTTCTTGTCGTTGTCGCGATTCACCGTAATCGACGAGCCCGACGAGATCATGCGCGCGCGGTGGCTGGCGAGCAGAACCAGATCAAACCGGTTCTCGACCTTGTCGATGCAGTCTTCAACGGTAACGCGCGCCATCGGCGGGGCTCCAACTGGGCTATGTGCGGAATCGGGTCCCTATAGCCTGAGTTATGCAGCCGAAGCAAGCATTCAGCCTCATAGGTGATTGACGCGGGAGTCCGGTCCTGAAACGCTTACCTTTCGGCCAGACCACTGTGGCGAGTTGAGCCCGGGTCCAGAGAAGCGCGGCGATTTGCCCGGCGGCCAGGCCTTCCTCTCGCCTGACTTATCGTTACTTATGTAACTGCTCGGTTACTTGCAAAAATTAGCCAGTTCGCTTCGCCAACGGAGCCTTTTCGCCCAGCCCAATGGGCAGTATTTCGGGAATTCATGATGCAGCAGATAGCCGAAAAGACCGCTCTATTTATCGATGGCGCAAATCTCTACGCCACCACGAAGAGCCTCGGCTTCGACATCGACTACAAGCGTCTGCTCAAGGAATTTCAAAGCCGCGGCAATCTCCTTCGCGCGTTTTATTACACCGCGCTGATCGAAGATCAGGAATACTCCTCCATCCGCCCCCTGCTCGATTGGCTCGACTACAACGGCTACACCGTGGTGACGAAGCCGGCCAAAGAATTTACGGACGCAATGGGCCGCCGCAAGATCAAGGGCAACATGGATCTTGAGCTCGCCGTAAACATGATGGAACTTTCCGACCATCTCGACCACGTCGTACTCTTTTCAGGCGATGGCGATTTTCGCTCGGTCGTCGAGTCCGTGCAGCGTAAGGGCGTGCGCGTTACCGTGATTTCGACCATCTCGACACAGCCGCCGATGATTGCCGACGAACTGCGCCGCCAGGCCGATACTTTCATTGACCTTCAAGAACTTTCGGCGAAAATCGGCCGCGATCCGGGCGACCGTTCGGCCCGCATGCACAACGCGCCGGGCTTCCTGCAACGCCCCGCTACCAGTGAGCCGCAAGACGCTTGAGCCTAGCCACCGCTGAACTCGCCGAACCGGGCCGCGACTGCCCTCTTTGTCCGCGGCTTGCCGCCTTTCGCAAAGCGAACCGCAAACAATATCCGTCTTATTTCAACGCACCCGTCCCTTCGTTCGGGCCAGCGACCGCGCGGCTGTTGATTGTCGGGCTGGCGCCTGGACTGCACGGCGCAAACCAAACCGGGCGTCCCTTCACCGGCGATTACGCTGGTGATTTATTGTACGCCACGCTGAAGGAATTTGGTTTCGCCAAAGGCAATTACGAGGAGCGTCCTGACGACACGCTCGAACTCGTCGATACCCGGATCACGAACGCCGTGCGTTGCGTCCCGCCCGAAAACAAGCCGACAGGCGACGAAATCAAAACCTGCCGCGCTTTCCTCACTACTGCTCTGAATGAAATGCCGAACCTGAAACGCGTCGTCGCGCTCGGCAAGATTGCGCATGACGCTGTCGTCGTCGCGCTCGGCGCGAAGATGGCGTGGCACAAATTCGGCCACGGCATGATCCATGACTTCGAAAAGGTTCGCCTGTTCGATAGCTATCACTGCTCGCGCTACAACACGAACACCGGCGTGTTGACGCCGGATATGTTTCGCGAAGTCTTCTCGAACGTGCGCGCAAGTTTCGGCGCGATCGCCTAAGTCTGATATGAGATGAATTCGAGCAGCGAGCCGTCTGGGTCGCGGAAATAGACACTCGTGCCGTGACCTTTGGCGCCGAAGCGTTGCATCGGGCCTTTGATAATTTCTACTTTGCGCGCCGCAAGATGCGCGATCGCATCTTCAATCGGTCCCTTCCACTCGAAACACAGATCGCTATTTCCCGGCTGAACCGGCAGCGTCGCTACTTCGGCGGGCTGCAAACCAGGTCCATGCAGATTGAGTTGCTCTCCGCCGAAACGATAAGCCCACCCTACCTCTCGCTTCACGAGTTCGGCACCGAGGACATCGCGATAAAAAATATTCGAACGCTCCCAATTCGAAACATGGATCACGCAGTGATCGAGTTTAACTGGGAGCGGCATATCAACCCTTGTCGCGCATCACGCGCGCACGCTCGCGCTGCCAATCGCGCTTTTTCTCGGTATCGCGCTTGTCATGCAGCTTCTTGCCCTTAGCGAGCGCAATCTCAACCTTCGCCATCCCGCGCGGATTGAAATAGATTTTCAAAGGCACGATGGTCATGCCCTCTTTCTCGACCGCACCAACGAGCTTGTTGATCTGCCGCTTGTGTAAGAGCAGCTTACGCGGCCGTTTCGGCGCATGATTATTGCGGTTCGCCTGCAGGTATTCCGGAATGTTCGAATTCACGAGCCAAATCTCGCCGTCCTTGGCGTCGGCGTAAGATTCAGAAATCGTCGCCTTGCCGTTCCGAAGCGATTTAATCTCCGTACCGGTCAATGCAATGCCGGCCTCAAAAGCCTCGCCGATCGCGTAGTTGAAGCGAGCTTTGCGGTTGTCGGCAGCGATTTTGAGTTTCGGCTCGGCCTTCTTGGCCATTCGCGAACCTAGTTGAGCAGTCCGGCGTGAACCATCGCGCCGCGGATCGCTTCCTTGGTTTTTGCGGTCGCAGGTACGAGCGGCGAGCGCACAATTTCCTGGCAACGGCCGAGCAGCGAGAGACCCGCCTTTGCACCAGCGACACCCGGTTCAAAGAAAATCGCATCATGCAGCGGGATCAGCCGATCCTGAACCTTAAGCGCCTTTGCGTAATCGCCGGAGAGCGACGCGTTCTGCAATTCAGCGCAGAGCTTCGGCGCGACGTTGGATGTCACCGAAATACAGCCGTGTCCGCCCGCAGCGTTATAGGCGAGCGCCGTCATGTCTTCGCCGGAAAGCTGGATGAAATCCTCGCCCAGCGCATGACGTTGCTGCGAGACGCGGCCGATATTCGCGGTCGCATCCTTCACGCCGGCGATGTTCTTCAGTTCATACAAACGCTTCATCGTGTCGACCGACATGTCGACGACCGAGCGAGGCGGAATATTATAAATGATGATGGGAATGCCGATCGCGTCGTTCACTGCCTTGAAGTGGACGTACATACCTTCTTGCGTCGGCTTGTTGTAATAAGGCGTGACGACAAGCACCGCGTCGGCGCCCGCCTTTTCGGCGTGCTTCGCAAGCGAGACGGCTTCCGTCGTGTTGTTCGAGCCGGCGCCTGCAATCACAGGGACACGGCCCTTCGCCTGATCGATGCACCACTCGACGACCTTGTGATGCTCGTCATGCGACAGCGTCGGACTCTCGCCCGTCGTGCCTACCGGTACCAGGCCTTGCGTGCCTTCCGCGATCTGCCATTCCACGAGATCGCGGAACGCTTTCTCGTCGAGTCCGCCATTCTTGAGCGGCGTGACGAGAGCGGTGAACGATCCCCGGAACTTCACGGTCGGTACTCCTGCTTGAGCCCTTTCGAGCGAAGCGCCTGAAATAGCGCGGAAAACGGTCGCGCGAAAGGCAAGACGGCCTTTTTCGGCTGCCATTCAGGGGCCATATCGCTACAGTAACCACCGATTCATACAAACCAGTCCATTTCGGGGGTCGGGACTTAGAGGGAGACGGGATGCGACCGCTTCTCGGCCGCGTCATTGCAGCCATATTCATTGCCGCGGCCCTGCTCGCGCCGAACGCGCATGCGCAGTCGCCTGGCGATGCCGCGGCGGTCAAAAAAGCGCTCAGTTCCCTCAAGGAAGGCAACTACAATCAGGCGATGACGCTCGCGAACGGGGTCAGCGATCCTGCAGCCCGCGAACTCATCAACTGGCTCGCGATCCGGCTCACGCCGAAGGACGTCGGTTTCGAGCGAACTCGCGATTTCATCCGGAAAAATCCGAACTGGCCGAGCATGACGCTGGTCAAGCGGAGGGCCGAGAACCTCCTTCTCTCGGAGAAGCGCGACGCAAAAGAAGTGCTTGCCTATTTCGGCAATGCCCAGCCCGTCTCCGGCGAAGGCATGGTCGCGCTGGCGCGCGCGCTGCTCGCGGCCGGTAATCAGGCTCACGCGGTGCCGTGGCTCCGCCGCGCTTGGCGCGAAGAAGAGCTTTCAATGACGCTCGAGCAGGAGATCATCGGTCAGAACGGCGCTCTGCTGACGAACGCGGATCACAAAGCACGCGCCGAGCGTCTGTTTTATCTCGAAAAGTTCGAAGCGGCGCAGCGCAGCGCCGAGCGCGCGGGCAAGGATGTCGCTGCCTTAAGCAAAGCGCGCAACGCTGCACTCCAGCGCGCAGGCAACGCGAACGCGCTTCTGAATGCCGTTCCCGCGTCGCTGCACAAGGATTCGAGCTATCTCTACGCGCGAGCCTATCTGAAGCGGCGCGGAGACGACGCCAAAGGCGCCGCGGAACTGTTGCTTCAGGCGCCGCGCATCGCGCCGAATACCCCGGATGCCGACGACTGGTGGCGCGAGCGCCGCTTCCTCGTCCGCAGCCTGCTCGATGATAAACAATATCAGCTCGCCTACCGCATCGCCGCCGCGGCAGTGCTGCCCGAGAACGACATTCTAAAAGCGGACATCCATTTCACTGCAGGCTGGGTCGCGCTTCGCTATCTGAAAGATCCGGCTACGGCGAAGAAGCATTTCACGCAGGACGTCGGCACAGCGCAGCCCTTCTACATCGCGCGCGCGCTTTACTGGCAGGGCCGCGCTTCTGAAGCGATGAACGATCCAATCGGGGCGAAGTCGGCTTACACCCTTGCTGCGCGACATCACCTCTCCTTCTACGGTCAGCTCGCGCGCTCGAAGCTGGGCATGCGCGACATGCCGCTCCGCTCGATGCCGCACGTTTCCGACGCGGATCGCAATCAGTTCAACTCCAATCCGGTCTCCCGCGCGCTGAAACTGCTCTACGAAGCCGACGCCGACGATCTCGTGATCCCTGTCCACATCGACATGATCGACAGGACGCCGACAGCGGCGACCGCAGTACTGCTCGCGGAAATCGCAAGCGCGCACAAAGACCATCGCGCGCTTGTCATCGTCGGCAAGCAGGGACTCGACCGCGGCCTGCCGGTCGATGCGATCGCGTTTCCGACCACTGGTATCCCAAACTACAATCACCAAGGTCCGCCGATCGAGAAGGCGCTCGTTTATTCGATCTCGCGGCAGGAAAGCGAATTCCAGCCTTACGTCGTCTCGCCCGCGAAAGCCTACGGCTTGATGCAGGTAATCCGTCCGACGGGTGCCGCGATCGCAAAGCGCATCGGTATTCCGTTCGACTTCAACCGGCTGCAAAACGATCCGGTCTACAACGTCACCCTCGGTGCCGCCGAACTCGGGCAACTCGTCCAGAATTTCAACGGCTCGTATGTGCTGACTTTCATCGGCTACAACGCCGGCCCCGGCCGCGCGCGGCAATGGATGGATGCGCGCGGCGATCCGCGCGGTGGCCAGACTGACGCAATCGTCGACTGGATCGAGCGCATTCCGATCACGGAGACGCGGCTCTACATTCTTCGCGTGCTCGAGAACCTCCAAGTTTATCGCGCGCTGATCCAGAACAAGCGCGTCATTGAAATCGAGACCGACCTCGCGCGCGGCAACGGCGCGGGCTAGACTTCTGCCGTCAATCTTGGACGGCAGAATACATGAATAAAATCAATGACTTGTTTCTGACGACGCCGGACGGCTTAAAGCTGCACGCGCTCGAAGCGGGTCCACGCGACAACGGCCGCCTACCCGTTATCTGCCTTCCGGGCCTCACGCGCACCAACGAAGACTTCCGCGAGTTGCTCGAGGCGCTCGCCTTCGACGCCAACGATCCCCGTTATGTAATCGCGCTTTCTTCGCGCGGCCGCGGGCGATCGGATCGTGACCCGAAGCCGGAAAATTATGCGGTACCGATCGAGTTAAGCGATATTCTCTCGGTGCTCGACCAAACCAAGATTTCACGCGCTGTTTTCGTCGGTACCTCGCGCGGCGGCATTCTCACCATGGCGATGACAGCAGCGAAGCCGCAGGCGATTGCCGGCGCCGTGCTGAACGATATCGGCCCTGTACTGGACATGCCCGGCCTGCTGCGCATTCAGTCCTACGTCGGCAAGTTGCCGAAGGCGAAGGACTGGGCGGACGCCGAGCGCTTGCAGAAGACGATCATGCTGCACGAGTTCCCCGGCTTCAGTCCGGAAGACTGGACGCGTTACACCCGCATGAGCTGGTGGGAAACGCCGGAAGGAATCGTCGGCCGTTCCGACCCGCTGATCTCGGTCAATCTTCGCGATATCAGTGCGGACACGCCCGCGCCGGCGATGTGGCCCCTATTCGATGGCTTGAAGAGCGTGCCTGCCCTTGTCTTCCGCGGTGAGCATTCGGATCTCTTATCGCGCGAGACCGTCACGGAGATGAAAACGCGGCATCCGGATATGACGGCGATTGAAATAGCCGGCGTAGGCCACCCGCCCGTGTTCTGGGATGAGACGACGATTGCGCCGGTGCGCGATCTTGCTCGCCGCTGCGACGCGCTGACGAGTTAAATCCCAAGCCAATCAAAAACTCTGAAGCGAATAGCCAAAACAAAAACCCCGGCAGTTTCCTGCCGGGGTTTTCGCTAACCAGACTTACGTCAGATTAGAAGGTACGGGTGACGCGGAACCAGGTCGCGAGCTTGTCGGTTTCGACCGAGTTCGCGCTGACTTCCGTGTAGAGGACGTCGAGAGCCAGCGTCAGGTCCTTAACCGGGGACCACTGCAGGCTGTGACCGTACTGCACCACGTCGACATAACCGAAGCCACCAGCGAACTGGTTGACAGCGTTGTTATAGCCAGCGTGGAAGTTCGAACGCACGGTCGGCGTCCAGAAGTGACGGTACTGGACCATCACCGAGGTTGCATCCGTGAGCGAGCCAACAGCCGCCGACGAGTCGGTGACGGTCAGGAAGCCCGGAACGAGGTAGCCGAGGCCGATGCCGCCGACGCCGCCGTACGGCGAGCCGGAGAGACCGGTGTACTCGACAGCGCCTTCAGACCACACACCGGTGATCTTGAGGGTGTCGCCAGCGCCCAGCATCGGGAGCTTGATTTCGACACCAGCACCGACTGCGTAACCCCAGTCGTCGCCCTGGATCCAGCGCGTCTGATGCGCAGCACCCATGATCTGAGCCGAACCCCAGCCCTGATCGATACGGACGTTAGCAACGATGTCCGGCGAGTCCATGTTCGGCGAGAGGGTCGCGAAGTTCGCGCCGTTGCCGATACGGCTCGTCGTCTTGTCTTCGAGCGAGATCGTGGCCGAGAGACCATTGCCCAGGTTCGCGGTGTAAGCGAACAGGTTGGTCCAGTTCCACGGGTTAGCCGAGACCGACAGCACGAGGTAGTTCGAGCCGAAGTCGAAGAACGAGTTCGCCAGACCGGCGGTGAAGCCAGCAAACTGGATGAACGCGTACTGCGCGAAGCCCGGGTTGCCAATCGCGTAAGCCGAAGCACCACCCGCGCCGAACGGACCGGTCGCGTTGGTGTTGACCTGCTGGATACCACCCAGGATGTACGAACGGAGCGTGCCATAGGCAGTCTGCGTACGAGCATCGAGGGAGAAGTAGCCGCGCGAACGCCAGTTGAGGGCGGTGTCGGTCGGATCCCAACCGTTAGCGCCGTTCGACAGCGTCGTGATTGCGCCGGTTGCATAGAAGCCCGCTTCCGCGAACACCAAGCCGCCGACCTTCAAGCAGATATCCGTACCCGGGATGTAGTAGAAACCCGGACCGTACTGCGGGCAGATCTTCACGTAAGAGACCGCCTTGGCCTTTACGGGCATGTCTGCCGCCTGAGCCCCAGCCGAAGCAGCGAAAGCTACTGCGGTGCCGAGGATGAGGCTTTTCACCATCTTCATCGTGACCTCCAAAGAGTCATTCTCTCTCAAATTACATAGAGGAGCGGGTCTTTACTCCGGAGGGCTGACGCCCCTTAGAAAAAGTGCCCAAATTCCCCGCGAAACCACCCAGACCGACTTTGCGACCGCCTCGAACTATTAGTCTGTTCGTACTCGAAACTAGCAATCAGCCGTCAAACCCGGACGGGTGCGACGCAAGGTTCCCCCCACATGGAGCTCCCCCTCTGTCGCTGGGTCACCCTAGCCGAAGCCCTTTTGCGTTCAATTGGAATGACGCTTTAGAAGGCTTCCGGAACTCGCTTTCCCCGATTGTGTTGCACAAACGCAACGGTAGGGGTTTTGGAACATCAATGATTTCAATGGGTTAGCTGCCATTTGAATCCGAGGGCTACACCCTCGGTACCGGCCGGTAATTGTATGCAATTCGTGAATCGACCCGTTTGCGGGCCATCCAGCAGGAGCGATTCTCAAGCCGAACGGCGCTGGCCGACATCGACGAAAGCCTTCGTCCCCTCACTGTCGGCCTTGGCCACCTCGAGTAGAGCCTCGACCGCGGCGTCGAGTTCGGATGCCTTCGCATTAAGTCCGGAGGCGAGCTCAAGCGCCGCGCGCGCCTCAGTCTCGGTCTGTGTAATCGAGCCCGCGACTGTTTGCATTGCTTCAGCAACGGTATTTGCGTGGACCGAAGTACGGCTCGTGTTCTGCGCGATGTTCGAAGTCGCGTCCGCCTGCTGATCGACAGAGCCAGATAGCGCTTCGACCGAAGCCGCGATCTCGCCGATGCTGTGACCGCAAGCCGCGATCTGATCGACCGAGAGTTTCGTCGCGTCCTGGATTTTCGCAATCTGTTCGCGAATTTCTTCTGTTGCACGCGAAGTTTGCGTGGATAGCGATTTCACTTCGTTCGCGACGACAGCGAAGCCCCTACCCGCTTCGCCGGCACGCGCCGCTTCGATCGTGGCATTTAGCGCCAGCAGATTCGTTTGCGACGCAATTTGTGAAATCAGTCCGACAACCGAGCCAACCTTCTCCACCGACTCCGAGAGCGATCCAACGATGCCGTTCGCACGGTTCGCAAGCTCTACCGCTTCGAACGCCATCTTCGCGCTACGCGAAGACTGCGTGCGGATTTCGTGAATCGAAGTGGACAGCTCTTCGGCTGCGCTGGCCATGCTGTTTGCATTCTTCGCGCTGTTATCAGCAATTCCCGATGCGAGATTTGCGTGCTGGTTGGAATTTTGCGCGAGCGACGAAAGCCGCTGAGACGAAGCGCCGAGCTCGCTCACGGCATTGGCGATCGCCGAGCGCACCTGATCCATGGTCGTACCGAAGTGTCCGATCGCGAATTGCAGCTTGTCGCCGCGCTCCTTACTTTCGTTCACTGCGAGCTCGTTGTGGCAGAAAATGGCATTCGCGTTGTCGAGGAGCGCAACGCGAGTCATTACGTCGCTGAGCTTTGCGACTTTCGCGCCTGAGTAGAAGTATTTCTTGCCGACGACATAGTAGAACGCGCTCATCAGCGCGCGGATAATGGTTGCACGCGCACGCATATCGAGGCCCACGCGAATTTCGAACCGCGCACGATCATAGGCGTCTTCGACCCAAGCCTCGTCGAATGGCCTCTTGTACGACCGCTCCATCGCATCGAGCGTATAGCGCTTAATGTCGTCGCGATTTTTATCGAGCGTCTTGGCGTAAAGCGGTGTGAACTTCTCGGCGTTATCGATCATGATATCGATGGTTTTCGCCGTGACCGGAACCATAATGTCCCAGAGCTGCGCGCGCAGAGCGCGCTGCTCCGCGCTCTCTTCGGCAAAACCGTAGAGACCAAGCCGAACCTGAAATGCAGGAGGAATGCCCGCCACGCGCCGCCTCAATCGCAACCCTGCGGACTGTGCGCTTTTGCAATTTACAAAAGATTAAGCACGCGATTCCGCTTTGCGGAACTCAAAGCTTTTCAAGGGCTTGTAGGAACGCTTCGGTCGCGTGGCCGTCCGGCAGCAGCCCGAACTTTACCTGGAGAATGCGAATCTGATCGCGCAGATCGAAGTCGATCTGCCCGACGACGTTATTCACCGGATAGCCCTTTGCCTGCATCAATTTCTGCATACGGATACGCTGATCCCGGTTGAGCGGAATGACCTCCGGCCACTTCCCACGATAGCCGTCGATGCCTTTCAGCCGGTTCGCGGTGCCCGCGACCGTAAGCGAATAAGCGTCGGACAGATTGTACCGCTTGATCGCTTCATAGTTGCCGGTGACGACGAAGCCCGGACCTGTCGCGCTGCTCGGAAAAAAGAGAATGCCGTTGCCTTCGGCCGGAAACTTTCCGCCGTCCGCGCGGCGCACGCCGAGCTTAGTCCACTCCGCAAAACTGCGCCGGCTTATCCGGTAATCAAAACCGTGCGGCACCGTTACTTCGTACCCCCACGGCAAGCCCGGCTGCCAGCCGTTCTGCCGCATATAGTTCGCGATTGATCCAAGCACGTCCGGCACATTCGTCCAGATGTCGCGTTTGCCGTCGCCCGAAAAATCGACCGCC
>JADMIO011413758.1_pt1 | contig 12106 bp, 9 predicted proteins | sample 8958161 | NCBI WGS metagenome assembly JADMIO01 (sample SAMN16585339, study PRJNA669376) | soil metagenome | isolation source: Crop rotation soil | place: USA: Cullars Rotation, Alabama | collected 2011 | reverse complement strand
GGGTGCCGCCACGTGGGCGGTGGCGAGTTATGCCATCTCGATCAGCGGCGCCAGTCGCGAGCTCACCGAAGGACTCTCGTCGCTGTTCGCCGCCGCCGTGTTGCTCGCGGTGGGACTGTGGATGCACCAGAAGAGCATCGGCGGCCGCTGGCAGTCGTACCTGAAGGCAAAGATGGCCACGGCACTCGACCGTCGCTCGGCCTGGTTCGTGTTCGGCCTGACCTTCATCTCGGTCTATCGCGAAGTATTCGAAACCATCCTGTTCTATACCGCACTGTGGAACGAAGGACAGGGACAGTGGCTGCTCGCCGGCATCGGCGTGGGCGCAATCATCCTGGGCTTCATCGCCTGGCTGCTTCTGCGCACCAGCCAACGCCTGCCGCTGGGCCTGTTCTTCTCGGTCAGTTCGCTGGTGATCGCCCTGCTGGCGATCGTGCTGACCGGCAAGGGCATAGCCGCGTTGCAGGAGGCGGGATGGGCGGGTGTCACCGTGGCACCCGTGCCCTCCATCGACGTACTGGGCATCTACCCCACCTGGCAATCGCTGCTGGCGCAGCTTGCGGTGGCGCTGATGCTTGCCATCGGCTTCGCATACAACCGCTGGCGGGCGCGCGCGACGTGATGCCAGGCGAGCGCCGCGTCACTTGATGCGGCGCTCAATGGAAATCGCGCGAACGGCTGTCGAGCGAACCCAACAACTCGCTCAGGTCGATGAGCCGATGCGCGATGAGATGGCTCACGCCATCGGCGTGCTCCCAGCGGCCATCCACGCCCAACAGGCGCGATTCGAGAAAAATGCGCCGCTGGCGTTCGGCCACGTGGCTCCACACCACCACGTTGATGGGCCCGAACTCGTCTTCCATGGTGATGAAGGTGACGCCGCTGGCCGTCTGCGGCCGTTGGCGCTGCGTGACCAATCCCGCCGCACGCACCAGGCTGGCATGCGGGCGATGCTGCAGGCTTTTTGAATCCAGGCAGCGCGCGGCGCGCAGGCGCGCACGAATCTGCTGTATGGGATGCGGCCCCAGGCTGAGGCCCGTGCGCGCGTAATCCGCCAGTGTGTTCTCGCCTTGCGACGGCGGCGGCAAGACCACCTCATCCTCCACGGGACTGGTGTTGCCGAACAGCGGCAGTTGCGCCTCGATGCCGGCCATGGCCCAGCGCGCGCGATGCCGATGCCCGGCGAGTCCACGCAAGGCATCGGCTTCGGCCAGCGCTTCCTGTTGATGCTTGTTGAGCCCGGCACGCGCGCACAGGTCGGCCACGTCGACGAAGGGCATACGCGCACGTGCCGCCATCAATTGCAGCATCACTTCCTCGCGGCAACCGCGCACCTGGCGGAATCCCAGCCTCAACGCATAGCCGCCATGCGACGCGTCATCTCGCTCGAGCGTGTTGTCCCAATCGCTGTAGCGCACGTCCACCGGGCGCACCTTGATGCCATGGCGTTGCGTGTCCTGCACGAGCTGGCTGGGGCCGTAGAAGCCCATGGGCTGCGCGTTGAGCAGCGCGCACATGAAGGCCGCGCGGTAATGGCACTTGAGCCAGCAGCTCGCATACACCAGCAAGGCGAAACTTGCCGCATGGCTTTCGGGAAAGCCGTAGGAACCGAAGCCCTTGATCTGCTCGAACAGGCGCGCAGCGAACTCCTGCGTGAAGCCATTTCTCAGCATACCTGCCATCAGTTTCTGGCGATGGATTTCCATGTCGCCGTTCCGTCGCCACGCGGCCATGGAACGACGCAACTGGTCCGCCTCGCCGGGCGTGTAATCGGCGGCCTCGATGGCCAGCTTCATCACCTGTTCCTGAAACAACGGCACGCCGAGGGTGCGTTCAAATACGCTGCGCAGCTTTTCCGAAGGAAAGGTGACCTTTTCTTCGCCACGCTTGCGACGCAGGTACGGATGCACCATGTCGCCCTGGATGGGCCCGGGTCGCACGATGGCCACCTGGATCACCAGGTCGTAGAAGTTTTCCGGCCGATGCCGCGGCAGCATCGCCATCTGCGCGCGCGATTCGATCTGGAACACGCCGATGGTGTCGGCTGCCTGGATCAATTCGTAGGTCCTGGAGTCTTCCTTCGGCATCGATGCCAGCGTTTCCAAGCGGTCGTGATGCTTCTCCAGCAGCGCGAGGCATTTGCGGATGCAGGTGAGCATGCCCAGCGCCAGGCAGTCGACCTTGAGCAGGCGCATGGTGTCCAGATCGTCCTTGTCCCACTGGATGATGGTGCGGTCCGGCATCGAGGCGTTTTCCACCGGCACCAGATGCGACAAAGGTTGATCGGAGATGACGAAGCCACCCACGTGCTGGGAAAGATGGCGTGGAAAATCCATCAACTCGTAGGTCAATGCGATCACGCGCTTGAGCAGCGGGCTCTCGGGATCGAAGCCGCGCTCGCGCAGGCGGCCATCCAGCGGGTCGTCGCCGTCGTTCCAGGAAAAGGTGCGCGACAGCAGGTCGATCTGGTCCGAAGGCAGGCCGAGCACCCGCGCCACATCGCGCACGGCGCTGCGGCCGCGGTAGCAGATCACCGTGGCGGCCAGTGCGGCACGCTCGCGGCCGTATTTCTCGTAGATGTGCTGGATGACTTCTTCACGGCGTTCGTGCTCGAAGTCGATGTCGATGTCCGGTGGCTCGTCGCGTTCCGCCGAGATGAAACGCTCGACCAGCAGCGTGGTGGTGGCCGGGTCCACGGCCGTCACGCCAAGCGCGTAGCACACAGCCGAATTCGCCGCCGATCCGCGCCCCTGGCAAAGGATGTCCTTGCTTCGCGCGAAGGCCACGATCTCCTGCACGGTGAGGAAGTACGATTCGTATTTCAGCTTCTCGACCAGCGCGAGCTCGTATTCGATCTGCTTCCTGACTTTTTCCGGTTCACCTTGCGGCCAGCGCCAGCGAACGCCCTCTTCCGTCAACAGCCGCAGCCAGGTGGTTGGCGTGTGCCCGTCGGGCACCAGCTCAGCCGGATAGCGGTATTTCAGATCCGTCATCACGAAATGGCAGCGCTCGGCAATGCGCACGCTCTCGGCCATCAGTTCCGCGGGATAGATCGCCGACAACGCCTCGCGCGTGCGCAGGTGACGCTCGCCATTGGGGAACAGCAGGTCGCCGGCATCGGCCACGGTGCGGTGATGACGAATCGCCGTCATCACATCCTGCAAGGCACGGCGACGACGCACGTGCATGTGCACGTCGCCCGTGGCGACCATCGGCAGCGCCAGTGATTCGGCCTGCGCCTGCAGCGCGGCGAAGCGGCGCGCATCGTCAGGACCGTGATGCAGTGCCACGGCAAGCCAGAGACGTGCGGCGAACAACGTCTTCAGCCAGGCGCCGTGCACCGGGTCCAGCTCGGCCTGCGGCAGCCACAGGGCCAGCGTGCCGGGCAAGCCATCGGCAAAATCCTCGCGCATCACGCGATAGCTGCCCTTTTCCGCGACACGGCGGCCGCGTGTGATGAGCGCACACAGCGAGGTGTAACCCTGCAGGTTCTCGCACAGCAGCACCAGCTTCGGGCCGTTTTCAATCTGGAATTCGGCGCCGACGATCAGCTTCAAACCCGTATCGCGGGATGCCTCGTACGCACGCACGATGCCGGCCAGCGAGCATTCGTCGGTGATCGCCAGCGCGCGGTAGCCGCATTCCTTCGCCCGCTCGAACAATTCGCGCGCGCTCGATGCGCCGCGCTGGAACGAGAAGTTAGACAGGCAATGCAGCTCGGCGTAGTCGTTCATGCAAACCACCCGTGCAACATCCAGTTGCCCTGCTCGCCCGGCGCGCAGAACACCCAGGCGCACTGCCCTTGCGAGGTGCGCACCACGTAGTAGTCGCGCCGCACGTCGCCACCGTCCCACCAGCCGGTTTCGATGCGCTCGGGACCGGCGAGCACGTCGGGCACCGGTCCGCGCAAGGGACGCGGCGATGCCAGCAACCAGGTCGGACGCGGCAAGGTTTCGGGCGATGTGGCTGCCTTGACATGCGCTGCATCGGACTGCGCCTTCTCGGGGCGAGGATCGACCGTGCGATGCAGATGCTGGATGGCCTGCTCGCCCAGCCGTGCGCGCAGGCGCTCGCGCAACTGCTCCAGCGGCACGGCGTTCACGGGACGCGTATCGAACAGGTCGCGCCCCGCCGGCACGAACGGTGGCAAATCGCTCGCCACCAGGCGCATGGCCAGCACTGGTTGCGGCAATTCGAGACGTTCGAGTCGCCCGCGTGCGCAGTCGAACAACAACGTGGCATCGCGGGCAGCGGCCAGCATGCCCACCGTCACGCGCGTCGGCGGCCCGCTGCGATGTTCCAGTTCCAATTCGAAACGCTGCACGCCGCCATCGCGACCGGCAAGATAGGCGGCCAGATCACCGGTGAGTCGACGCAACGGAAACACCAGTGCCTCGACGTGCTCGATCTCGTGCGTCCATTCCATGCGCTGCTCGAACGCATCGGGTGGTCGGTAGCTGTCCATGGGCGTGGGTTCGTCGCCAGTGAGGCGATCGAGCTGCGCCACCAGCTCCGCGCCAAAGCGCCGCTGCAGGCCGGCGCGCGGCAACTTGAACGCTTGCCCCAACGTGCGTATGCCCATCGACGGCAGGCCTTGCGCTGCCTCGATCGGCAACCGTGCGCGCGCAATCGGCACGGGCGACAGTGCCTCGCGCAGAATCTCCGGCGACATCACCGCGATGCCATCGTGCATGCCGGCCAGCACATAGGCCGCGTGCGGCGTCGGTGCGAGCGCGATGCGATGGCGGAAACCAAGTTCCTTCAGGTCATCGCGCAACAACGATTCAAAGCGAGGCCACGGCCCGAACAGGTTGAGGCTGCGGCTGACCTCCAGCACCACCGCGTGCGCATACAGGCCAACCTCGGCGCTGTAGCGATACGCCCAGGCCGCGAGCAGGCGATGCCAGCGCGCCTCGTCTTCCGCGTCGTGCTCGACCATCGTGAACTGCTGCAGCAATGCCTGCGCGGCCACCAGCCGCTGCCCGCGATAAATGCCCGCCGCACGCGCCGATGCATTGGCCGCGTGCACGATGCGCGCCTGCGCGGGGCCGCTCACCAGCACCAGCGGCTCGTCCGATGGCGGACGCCGCCGGAGGACACCGTCCAGCGCCAGTTGCGGCAGCAAGATGCAGGCCCAGAGCATCGCGGCGCTCCTTCACGACCAGCCGGAGGCCAGCGGCACCGCCTGCACCGGCGGGTTGCCGCCACGGCATTTGCGCACGCGCACCTGCCACGTGGGCGTGCCTTCCAGTTCCAGCCGCAATGCGGCCGGTGATGCCTGCACCGCATGGCGGCGATCGCGGAACACGAAGGCCAGCGCCTTGCCGGTATCGGCAGCCACCTGCAATCGACGAAGTGCACGATCATCGGCATGCATCGGCCACGCCAGCACGGCCGCGCAACTGGCCGAGCGCAGGCATTGTTCGGCGGCCCACAGCACATCGCGTTCGTCCGCATGCACGATATCCACGTGCGACATCACCACGCCGCGTGCTTCCCATCCCGCTACGTAAGGCACGTATGGCGGTGAAATCACCATCACCGGGCGAGCTTCGCGGGTGAGGCGTGCCAGCGTGGGCAACAGCAATTGCAGCTCGCCCACGCCATCGGTGGGCAGCAGGATCTCCGTCATCGCATGCTCGGGCCAGCCACCGCTGGGCAGCGCGGCATCAAGCGTGGGCCAACCCGTCGGCTGGCTGCCCGATGGCTGCGGCGCGGCACGCCCCTGCCAGACCTGGCGGCTGTGCAGCAGCGAATCGAGGGCAAGGACTTGACCCATGCGTGCATGGCTCCGATTCAGCGCAACGTGCGCAGGCTGCGCGTGACCACGCCCCATACGCTGAGCGTCTCGCCTTCGCGGAACACGATGGGCTTGAAGTGCGCGTTTTCCGGCAGCAGCGCAATGTGCCCATCCACCTTGCCCAGTCGCTTGATGGTCAGTTCGTTGTTGACCATCGCCACCACGATGTCGCCCTGGCGCGGCGCAAGCGCGCGATCCACCAGCACTTCGTCGCCGTCGAAAATGCCGGCGCCGATCATCGACCAGCCCGACACGCGAATGATGAAGGTGCTCGGCGCATGGCCGGGCAGCACGAGGTGCTCGTTGAGATCGACCACATCGTCCACGTCGGCATCGGCCATGGAAGGCACGCCGGCCGGTACGCGGCTGAGGAAGGCCGTCAGCGCGACCGTCGATGGATCCAGCGACAGCGGACGCGGCGCCTCCAGCGCGGCCGGGCTGCGGTAGGCCTCCAGGTAGGCCAGCACGCCCGGCACCTGGCTTTCAGGGACGCGAATGCGCTGACTGGGTTCGCCGGCGGGACGACCGGCTCCCGGGCGGCGTCCACCGTGGTCGGAAGGAGGCATGGGGCGACTTGATTACTGGGACGGCAATCAAGATAGCACGATGGCATTCTCACGGGCCGAGATTCAACAGCCTGCCAGAAAGAAAATTCAAACGATTGTGTCTTCCGCGGACATTTATGCAGTGCAACCGCGGAGAAGATGCTGTTTGCACGTGGATAACTATGTATCCCGCCCGGCAGCCGGGGAAAACTACGCGTCAAGACCGCATTCGGCGCGAACAACTATGCATCAGGATCGGCAGTGAACGCGGACAACCATGCATCAAAGCCGCACTGGACGCGGATAATTATGTGTCGGGGCCGCATTTCAGCGCGGTCAACTGCGCCACTGCCGTGCCTTATGGACGCAGGCACGGTGACGCAAGCCCCGCGACAGCAAGCGACACCCAGGACCCGCACTCATTGCGAGCGACCGCCGATACAGGTGTCATTGATCCATACCCGAATTTTCAGCAGCCTGCTGCAAAATTCGGCGAGCACGCCACCAGACCACGATTAGTCGTTGATGAGGTCCCTACCCGGCAATATCGCCTGCCTCATCGTTTGCCTCGTTGGAATCACCTTCGGAGCGTTCGTTTAGTCGAATTGCCGACTCCAGCAGCTGCTGTTGGTAGGCATACAACGATGAGGGGCGTCGAACCAATATCGTGCCGATGGAAACCAGAAGGACTGCGCCGAAGAACAAAAAGGGAGACGCACGTGTACCCGCAGGCATGGTCGCGTCGATTACGACCTTCAAGAAACCTGCCACCGCGATACCAGTCGTCAACGCGGCGGCCTTGTCGCCAAAATAAAAGCTCGCGCGACGATCTTCCTGCTGTGCCCTCGTGGCTATCCATAAGCTAGCCTCTTTAAGGTCATCCAAGGAATGGCGAGCCAAGCTCAAGGCGTGCTTGTAGTCGTGAGCAATCGCAGAAGAATCATGATGCATGTTGTAGCCACGAAGATCCCCGAATTTGAGTAGTGGCGCAAAAAGCTCAATAACGACAAATGCGGAGCTCGCGACCGAAAAAGCCATCAAGGCTAGCCAGCCAGTAACCGCCAATGGTTCTGAGGCTGCGGGAATTCCTCCGGTCGGCAGCCGCCAAACAACCAAGCCAAGGCAGATCGCTGCGGCAAGGATAATCATGGCGGCGCCACGTTGTATGCGTCGCCACCGCCGATCCGTGGGATCGAGATTGCTGCTCGTACGATAGGGCTGGCAGTTAGCCACTTCTTGAACTACATGTTGCAGCGACGTCATCGATTTCCTTCTCATGGTAATTCCATCATGGTGGCAGCAGACGAACCGGGCGCCTGATACCCAGCCACGCAAGTGCGAGCGCCTGCGATGCCCGCGCCCATGCCCGAAAAGCAATGCCCTTACTACGTGACAGATCGTTCTGGCATGGCTTTCTTATCTACCGACTTTGGCCTGGGTTCGGTTAGCCACGGCCGACGTAAGCTGATAGGGAAGCAACATGGACTCGTGCGCATGCCAGTACTTCACTTCCGTCGCAAAGAACATCTGCAACACTTGATCTTCCACCGGCAGACCTAGTTCGCGGTGCTCGTATTCCAGAAGCACCTGCCTCGCAACGGCTTCCGCGCCGGTGTTCGCGAGATGCGCTAATGGCCCATCTCCCAACCTGGCGATGCCATGACTGACCGCCAAATACGCCCTGGAAATCGGGTGCGGATAGTCACCAACCATCGCAGCGTCATGAGGCCTGCGCGGATTTCGCAATACCTCGAAAAGCCCCCTAACGCCAATGGTGTAAGCCGTGATGGCCGTTAACCACTGCTCACTAGAGCTTGAAGAAAATTGCACGACCGTGTCGGCCAGACTGAACTGAGCACCATAGATATCCGCATCCAGCTCCAGGAAGCGCCGCCAAGCCATCTGCTCGCCACCCTCATGGTGGACCCCACATTCAGCAAGCACACCATCCTGCAGCATGCCTTTTTCTCGTAGAAACACGAGGTGGCCCCTCAGAATGTGCGCCAACTCGTGGCCGAGCACCATCTGTGCGGCTGCCTGGCAGGCTTGGCGGAGAAATTCGTGCTCCTTTCCCTCAAAGGTCGCGCGGTTGCGCTGCACGTACGGGGGGAATCGTCCGCTGAAAATGTGCCAAGCATGCACGGAGCAGGCCTTCACATACACAGACCTCATATCGTCCCGCTCGTGGCCCACTAGCAAAAGCGTTGATCTCGAGACTTGGCTCCAGCGAAAAGGCAATGTCATGCCCAATCAGGGAGCGCCACCCCGGAGAATTCACCGAACGACGGGCGCCAGCGTGGGTGTCAAGCCGGTAGCGGTCAATGGTGTAGCTGGATGTATCCACGAGTCCCTCCTGTCCATTTGGCGAATGCGGTGGACACCACGACCCTGCTCACCGGTGCCTTGCCTCAGCTTGCACTGTGGCGCATCCGCCTGCTCAATCTCCCTGGCCAGCTGCATCTCGAATAGCCTGGGCCCGCAGGATCGCCTGCGTCTGGATATGAATCTGCTCTTCCTGGTCGGCGTGATACGCGGCCTCAGCTTCGAGCCGATTTCGGCGCGAGCCTCGGTAGGCAATCCATGCGAAGCCCAATGCATATGGGATCATCATCAGGCCCGTCAGCCAATGATTCCACCCACCCACTGAGATAGCCTGATGCAACTGCAGCGTCGCAAAGAGCGCAAACATCAGCACCAATAGATAGATGAAGCTCTGCGAGCGAGCCCCGGACCGGCGCAGCATCTCATAGAGCCCCCAGTACAACGCCGGCATAAGTATCACGCCTGCGAGAAACTCAGCGACGCTCTGCAAGCCACTGGGCGCCAAGCTGGCTACCCATTGGGCAAGCATTGCCGGCAGCCAAAGTAAAGCCAGATAGAGAAGGCCTCTTCCAATGACATACCAGCCCAAGGGGTACATTACGACGGTAGAAGATCTGGCCACGCCTTCGCCACTCCATGGAAATGTGGCTCACCGCCACTAACACCCGGCTATCGGCTGCATGCGCAGCAACTTGAGCGTGCCGCGCCATTTCTTCAATCGGATTCCGGAAGGGGTAGATAGCCGGCTAGGTGGCGTCAAGTGAGCGCGCGCCTTGCTCGAACAGCATGCCGAGCGCGTCTACGTTTTCGATCTCCAGTCAGGGGCTTTTGATATCGACACGCCTTGCGACTACGCGTCGTGGATGGCAAGCCGTCGTGCCGCCGATCCCGACGGGCGAGGTCTATCGCCATATCACCCGCACGTTCGCCGTGGCTCACCACACCGTGGAATTTCCGGCGTGGCCGGAGAGGATTTTCCAGACCAGGAGTGCGCTGTCTTTTGCCATCGAATGCTGGCTCCCAGGCTTCAGCCGAAGGCATCGGACCGGTCGATTGCCCAGCGGACCTGTTCTCCGCATTGAATCCTCTACTTCCATGGCGGAAACCCTAGGCAGATCGCACTAACAGAACTCAGCAGCGCGGAGCATTTGCAGAGAGACCTCAACATCGCGGAATGCACCGCAGAAACCCTGGCTGCGACCAATAAACCTGGGCCGCATCGACCGACAACTTGCGCCAAGTCATCCAACAAACTTAGGCCACTTTTTGGAACAGCCGACAAACCTGTGCCGCCGCCCGATAAGTGCCAACAACGCTATGCCATGGATGCCTGTGCCTATCGATGTTCGCACCTTCAGGGCGTCGATGACCTCAACCCAGGGGAGCCCTGCAGGGTTACGTGGAGGAGGCTCTGTAACATCGCTATGCACGATAACACTCGGAGGGTTATCGTGCGGATGTGATGATAACTAATTGACGTGGCGAGTGATCATCGCCACAAAGGTAATCGTGAGTCACTCTGTGTCTGGCGGTGTTCCAACCATGGCAATCCAGGCTGCACGAGTGTATAGCTCCATCTCAGCGTCACTGACCAAGCGCTCGAGCAGCAGCTTCATATCATGCTGGTCGGTACTGGATTGCAATGGCCCGCTTCGACGCTCGAGCGCCAGAACGGCGATCGCAAGGGCCTTCTTTACCAAGTGCAGGCCGGTCGCCGCCCGATACTCCGGCGGCGCTCCGGATGCCTCATTTCGGCGAAGTAACGCTTTTACTTGTGCAGGTGTCGCTTCTTGGGGCCCGATGAACCTGCGGACGCCTTCGTTGACTTGGCGCGCTTTCCCGAAGTTGTCGGCTGCCGCTTCGTCTTTGCCGCCGCTGTATGAGCTTCCTGTAGCGCCTTTTCTAGTCCCTGGATTTGACCGGTCTGACGGGCAGCTTCTTGTTCTAGATGGCGCACCTGTTCGCCGAGCAACTCGTGACGTTCCTGCAGGGCTGCAACGGCATCTCGATGCACTCGTTCCGAGCTCTCATAACGTTGCCGCCATTGCTTTAGGTCTTGCCGAGCACGATCGACTTCCGCATGGGAGCGGTCTTCGATCACCCGAATGTGCTCTTCTTGGCGGGCGCGCTCTGATTCACGCATGACCTGAAGTTCCTCGACCTGAGAACGAAGCGCTCCGATTTGCTCTGATTGTTGGTCGCAGCGATCTTGCAATCGATCACGTTGCTGCACGAGATCTGCGCGCAATGCATGACTATCCTGCAGCTGACCATCTAATGTGGCGCAAGCGTGTTCGGCGAGATCTCGAGCCAACAGGGCTTGGGCGACGCTGGTTTCGGCCGCCTGTAGCCGAGCCTCCCAGCTTTCACGCTGCAGGGCTAGTTGGGCCTTAGCAGCTTCGAGCGTCGCGCGGTCAGTTGCGAAGCGACCTTCTAATATCTCTTCGGCATGGCTGACCGCGAGACGCCATAGATCGATCATCGCCTGCCCCACCGTGCCTGGCACCTCCGGTAGGGCGCTGAGCTGTCGCAATCGCTCCCCGAGTTGGCCGCGCCACGCATCGAGCATCCGCGTAATCGTATTGGGCGAGCCGGTGCCGAGCTCGGTGCGCACTTTCTCCACGGTCGGATTTTCCCCGGCGCCCAAAATGGCATCGGCGGCCTCATTGACCTGGTCTTGGGTGATGCCTCGTGCCATGAAAGGGTCTCCTCGATCGGCGCCCTGCCCACTTGGATTCGTACTTGCGATAAGTGATGATTATCGTGGGTACGCTTCCTGTTTCGTAGTATACATTACATATTATGAAAGATATTTCACCGATTCCGACCCTCGCACAACCGGCCTCCAGCCTGGCGTTACCGATCCAGCTGGCCCAGCAAGCCGCCGACGCGGTGCGCGAACTGCTCGCCGAAGCGGCGGCGGCGAACACGACCCGCAGCTACGCCAGCGCCCTGCGCTACTGGGCCGGCTGGCATGCGGCGCGCTACGGCATCGATATGTCGCTGCCGGTGCCTGAAGCCACCGTGCTGCAGTTTGTGGTTGATCACGTCGTGCGGCGTTCGGCTGACAGCGAACTCGCCTGGGAGCTGCCGCCGGCGATCGACCAGGCCTTGGTGGCCGCTGGCATGAAGGCCAAGCCTGGGCCCTGGACGCTGGCCACCGTGCGCCATCGAGTCGCCGTGCTGTCGACCGCCCACCGGCTCAAGCAGCTGCCGAATCCATGCGAGCAACCAGCGATTCGCACGGTGCTCAGCCGGGCGGCGCGTGCGGCGGTCAAGCGCGGCGAGCGCCCGCGCAAGAAGACCGCGATCACCCTGGCCGAGCTCGAGGCGATGCTGACCACTTGCGACGATAGCCTGGAAGGGCTGCGTGACCGCGCCCTGCTCTGCTTTGGCTTTGCCAGTGGTGGGCGGCGACGCAGCGAAGTGGCGGCCGCCG
>JADMIO011227384.1_pt1 | contig 12108 bp, 9 predicted proteins | sample 8958161 | NCBI WGS metagenome assembly JADMIO01 (sample SAMN16585339, study PRJNA669376) | soil metagenome | isolation source: Crop rotation soil | place: USA: Cullars Rotation, Alabama | collected 2011 | reverse complement strand
TGCCCTTGACCGGATCGAGTGTATTCTCGACCAACGAATCGCCGCCGAGCCCGCCGGCAATCTGCCAGTTGGCCGAGGCCGGAGCAAATGCCGCCAGCGTGCGGAGATCGACCGGTGCCGGCTTTTCGAGCGACGGAGAGTCGTCGCCTGCCGCCATGAGCGGAAGAACCAGCGCAAACGCTGCGGCAAGGAAGGGGAGGGGGTAGGCGGCGCGCACGAATTCGATCGCCACCATCGTAAGCACATTTCGCCTGTCGCTCGCTATTTCTTTTTGGACGTTGAATCGAGGTCAGTACCTAAACGTCGACGTCAGGAACCACGTCCGCGGCGTCTGGAAACTGTAGGTGCGAATCGTGCCGTCGTCGTAGGCGCGGCCGATCACGATGTCGTCCTCGTCAAGGAGGTTGTTGACGTTGAGCTGGAGCGTCCAATCGACGCGTTTCTTGAACTGCGTGACCTTCCGCCGGTAGCTCGCGTTGAAATCGAAGATCAGCGTTTCGTTGCCCTTGATATCCTTTCGCGTCGCCGGATCGATGCCGGTGTAGCCGACGATCGGCTTGCCGCGCCAGCGGCCGCCGCCGCCGAGGCCGAGCCCGCGGAGCTTCTCCTGCGTGAACGTGTAGTTGGTGCGGAAATTGGCCTGATATTTCGGAAAGCCCTTGGCTTGCGCCGCGCCCTGTCGGACGAACTCGTCGTCGATGAAGCTGTCGATGGTTGCGAGCGACTCGGCGATGGTGTTCTGGCCGTCGTTCGGATTGATGGCCTGCGCCGCGAGCGTGCCGTTGCTGTTGATGACCGTGCGCGCCCGGTCGCCTTGCAGGAAGAATGGCCACCACTTCGCGCGGTAGCTGGTGACCTCGGTCGCGACATTGCTGAAGACCGTCTTGTTCTGCGAGCCGTTGAGCGAGAGCCGCCAGTTCGGCGTGAGGTTCGCGACGATTTCGAGCTCGTAGCCATGCGACGTGGAGTCGCGCAGGTAGCCGTTGGCCTCGAGTGTCTGCCCGTCGAGCGTGAGCCCGTTCGCGCGGAGGACGCCGGCGTTGTTGAGCGTCGACCAGATCGTGTTGATCGGGTTGGTGACCGTCGCGGGGTTGAGGTTGTCCGAGTCGTTGTTCACGTCGGTCTGATAATAGGTGATCGTCGTGAACACCCGGCCACCGAGCAGGCTGAGCTTGAGTCCCATGTCCTGACCGATGCCCTGCGGCGCCGGCAGCGGATCGTGCGGGAAAATCAGCCGCGTGCGGTCCGGATTACCGAAGGACGACGAGCGATTGTAGAAGGCCGAGAGGAAATTCGTGGCGTGGAACACCCCTCCTTGCGTGCGCGTGACGCCGGGCTGGCTCGTGGGCGTCGTGGCGGGAATCGCGTAGTTCTCGCCCGACGTGTACGGCGCCACGGCGGGCCGGCGTGCCATCGCGCTGCGGAAGGTGTCGATCGTGTCATCGCGGTAGCCAAAAGTCGCGACGATCCGATCCTGCCAGAACCGGCTTTGCAGCACGGCCATGCCGGTCGTCGTCTCGTAGCGATCGGCCCGCACATTCGTTGGCCGGAAACCCGCGGTGTTTGGCTGATTCAACGTGATGTTGTTGAGGCTTTGAATCGGCTGCGTCCGGTAGTCCGTGAGTGCGATGTTGGCGGCCGGTCCGGCGAGATCGACATAGGTGCGACGGTGGACGCGGTTGCCGATGTCGTCGGGGCTCGTGAGCACGGGCGGGTTCTGCGTGATGACCTCGTAGCCGTTCCAACTATTGATCTTTTCCGTGCGAAACTCGCCAAGTCCCGCGACACGGTGCGAACCGAAGATCCGGCCCAGGTTGAATTCGTACGAGGCGGTAACGCGGCAGTCGTTGTTGACCTCCCAGCGATTGCGCTCGAACCACGTGCCCTCGACATAGGGCTTGCCCACGAAGGGATTGGCCGCGCCGGGGGTGTTGGCCGGGCTGCCGTTCGGCGGCGGGAGCTGCACGTTGGTGTCGTAGACGATCTCCATGACGTTCTGATCGACGTCGCGACCGAGGTAGGAGCTTTCCTGCCGGTTGTAAGCGAGCTCGACGTTGAGCCTGGGCAGCAACTCGTGGCGGAGGAAGGCGGAGTAGAGGTCGCCGTTCACGTGCGAGCCGACGCCAGGTCCAAACAACACGGCGTCGCGCGGCACGAGGTTGAATTCGTAGAGCATCTTCCGGTCTTTCAGCGCCACGGGGCCGGTGGCGGCGGAGCGCGACTGGTTGCGCATGTTGTAGAGCTGGCCGTTGTCGGAGAGGTAGGTGTAGTAGTTGCCGGCGCTGATGTTCGACATGCCAGTGTTGGCCGCGATGGGCAGCCCGGCCACCGGATCGATCTGCCGGCCGAGCGCGAGCCAGTTGGTGATCGAATCGAAGCCGATCCAGGGCCGCTGCACCGACTGGTTGATGTCGAGCTTCTCGTACTCGAGATCGAGCGTGGTCTTTGGCGTGAGCTGGAAACGCGTGGCGAGCGCGAGCCGGTTCTGGTCCTTGAACTCATGGGGGCGCCAGGAGTTTTTCGTGTCATGCGCGAGATTGAGCCGGATGGCGACTTTGTTGGCGATGAGCGGCGCATTGGCGTCGACCGTGGTGCGAAACGCGTCGAAGTTGCCTCCGCGCACCGAAAATTCGAAACGCTGGCGCCGTGGGTCGGCCTTCTTCGATTGAATGTTGAAGGTGCCGGCGGTGCTCTGGCCAAAGAGGATGGAGTTGGGGCCGCGCGTGAATTCCACGCGCTCGGTATTGAACGTATCCATTTCTAGCGAGCGCTTGAAGAAATTGACCGCACGTCCGCCGCTGCTGTCCGTGGCGATTCCGCGCACCCGGAACGAACGATCCTGCGTGGCGAAATTGTTGCCCTGTGGTGTCTCGCGCAGGAACCCGAAGTCGCGATCGGTGTTCATCACGTACTCGCTGAGCTCCTCGATGCTCGTGGCGCCGATGTCGTTGATGAACTCGGTCGTGAATACCGAGATCGCGCCCGGCGTATCCTTGAGGCTGGTGTTGAGCCGCGAGCCCGACGCGGTGTTTTGCGCGAGGTAGCCGTTGTCCTTGTCGGCGACGACTTCGAAGGGCGTGAGCTCGATCGTCGGCGAATTGTCCGCCGCGGGAGGCGGTGGGGCGGGGGCTTGTGCGTTCAGGAGGGGCGCACTTGCGAGGGCGAAAACCAGAACGCGGGTGTAGTATCGTGGGCTCATTTGTGGCGGAAGAGATCACTCTGGATCAGCTCGTGGATTAGCGTGCGAACGCCGAACCCGCTGGCCCGGCTGTGCGCGAGGAGCGCTTCGATGGCCGGCCGATCGGAAAAACGCGGCGGTGCGCCCGTCGCGTAGATCGCAAGCTGCGTCACGAAGTTGCGCGCGAGCTGTTCCTCGTCGGTGAGGAGGAGTTGCTTCAACTCGCGGATATCGCGGAAGGTGCGGCCATCCGCCGTCTCGCCGCTGGCATCCACCGGCTGCGCGAGCTTGAATGTGAACCGCTGGCTATTGTGCCCGATGCCCGGAACCGGCTCGCCGTCGCCGAGCGATCGATAGCGCGTGCGCCACGCGCCCATGACGTCGAAATTTTCGAGCGCCAGGCCGGGTGGGTCGATTTTTGCGTGACAGGTGGAGCAGGCCTCCTGCGTGCGGTGCTTGGCGAGCTGTTCGCGGATCGTGGTCGCGCCGCGCGTATCGGGCTCGACGGCGGGCAGGTTCGGCGGTGGGGGAGGAGGGCGCCGGCCCAGGATCCGCTCCATGATCCAGACGCCGCGCAGCACAGGCGAAGTGGTCGTGCCATTCGCAGTGATTTTCAGGATCGCGGCCTGGGTGAGCAGCCCGCCGCGCACGCTGTCCGGCGGCAGGGCGACGCGGCGAATGGCGGAGCCCGGCACATTCGGGAGATCGTAGAGCGTGGCGAGCCGCTCGTTGAGCATGGCAAAGTCGGAGGCGACGAAGTTGCGCACGCCCGCATCGGCCCGGAGCAATTCCGTGAAGAAGGCGCGGGTTTCATCGACCGACGATTCGAGCAGCAGATCGTCGAGCTGGTAGTCCGGATAGAGCGTGGCGTCCGGCGAGGTCGAGTTGAGCTGCCGGAGGTCCAGCCAGTAATCGAGAAACGCATCGACGAAACGCCGTGAGCGAAGATCGCCGAGCAGACGATCGGCCTGTTGCCGCATGCCGTCCTTGGATTTGAGCTCCCCATGGTGCGCAGCGGCAAGCAACTCGGCATCCGCCTCGGAGTTGGTCAGAAAGTACGCGAGGCGCGTGGCCAGCGCGACGTCATCGAGCGCGCCGGGTTTTTCCTCGAGATAGAGAAATCCAGGCGACGACAGCACAGCGGCGTAGCCGGCGAGCATGGCATCGGTGAAAGTATCGCCGGCCTCCAGGCTACGGTGGATGACGTCGAGAAAACGCACGCGATCCGCGGGCGCGGCAGGCCGGCGATAGGTGCAGGCGAGGAACGCGTCGAGGAGCCGCGCAGCATCTTCGCGGGGGTTCCGGCTGATTGCCTCGACAGTGATCTTGGGTGGCACTGACGGCATCGGCGGCAGCCGCCGCAGCATATTGAGCGAACCTTCGCCGACGGGCTGCCGCTTCGGATCGTCCGGCACGGGCACGACGGTTTCCTTCAGGGGGAGATCGCCGAACAACAATCGGTGACCCGGCGAGGGCCACTCGTCGATCAACGGGCCTTCCACCTCGAGCCAGCGAAACGCGACTGCCGGCATGCCCTCGGGAGTTTCGAGGGGGTTTTTGTGATCGGGTGGCCAGGATCGGAAGAGCCGCGCGGCGTCGGGCCGGATGCTTTCTCCCGCGAGGAGCAGCACCTCGATCTCCTTCGGTGTGGTGTCTTCGGGGTTTACGTCGACGGAGCCCAGTTTGCGCAGATTGCGCGGGGGCGTGATCGCGTAGAGTGACACCGGCTCGGGACGCCGGCCGGCCGAGGCGGTCTTGTAGTCCGGCGACATCCACACCGAATAGGCGGACAGGCGGAGCCGATACCGGCCGGAGACCGGCGCGTGAAACGCCGTGAACTGGATGCTCGTCGGTTGATACGTCGAAATCACGAGCGCCATTGCCTCGCGCTCGCGCTGCGCCGGATCGGCGTCACTCACACTCAGTTCGCGTTCGCGCGCGATGATGTCCTCCTGCACCGTGTGATCCAACAATGGCCATACGCGGCGATTGAGCGGGCCGCGGATGTTGATTCGGGAGACGAAATCGCGCTGCGTCCGCGCGTAATAGCGCACGGTGCGTGTTTCGGGACGGGCGACGCGCGGCGCCAGCACGCGGCGCATCGCGGTCTCGGCGGTGACAAGATATCGCGCCATCTGCACATACGAAACGTCGAGCGCCTCGCTGACTTTGTTGAAACGGTGCGCTTCTCCATCCTCCGGCAGTATGTCCTTCACCTGGAGCCACGGCGCGGCGAAGAGATCGCGCAGGGTGTTCTCGTATTCGTAGCGATTGAGCCGTCGCATCGTGGTCCGGCCTGCCTCCGCGATCCGCGCACGATCGGCGGCGAGCAGCGGTACTTCGAGCCCCGATACAAATGCGCGCAATGCGTCCGCCGGCGGACGCGGTTCGTCCTTCGGTGGCATTTCGCCCGCGCGCACGCGGTCATGGATTTTTACCCACTGCGCGAAATTGGCCGCGTCGGCCGGTTCGAAGCTCAACGCCGTGAGATCGAGACCACCCTTCTTCATGTCGGCATCGTGACAGTCGAAGCAGTGCCGCTCGAAAACCGCCCGGACCGGTGGTGGTGGCGGATTGGCGGGAGCCGCAAATACGGGCAACGCGACGACTCCGAGAAGAATGCGGGGGACGAGGGTCACAGGGGCGCGTCGAAGGGTGCGACGATGCATGAGTAGTCCTTTCGCGCCTGCTGCTCCGCCAGTGGGCTGTCGGTAAATCCGTTTTCTGAAATACCGAGGCTCAACCCGCGAACCCTGCGCACGGAAAACGGCAAAACCAAAATTGGTCTGCTGCGACGGGCTGGGTGGTCTACTCTCCCGTTACCCCATGTCCTCGTTTGCCTTTCGCGTTATCCCTTGCGCGTTGTTTGCCGTGGCCTGCCTCTGCACCGCCTTTGCGGCGGAAACCCCGCCGGGCAAAGCCGGCAAGGCGCCTCCCGGTATGCCCAAGAAGGCGCGGCCGAATTTCTGGGATGGCAATCTAAACGCCGCGGGCAGCTTCAACAACCATGGCATCGCGACCTTCCAGCACGCGACCTTCGCGAGCCAGAAGATGAACTTCAAGGGCGTCACGCCGACGGAGGTTGGCTACACCGTCTATCTGCCACCCGAGTATGCCAGCTCGCCGGGCAAGCGTTACCCGGTGCTCTATTTCCTGCATGGTCTCGGCGGCACGGAGAACGCGGTCTCACCGGTCGTCGAGAAAGCGCATGCGCTCATCACGGGCGGCGAACTGCCGCCGTTCATCATCGTCGCGCCGTCGACCGGCCGCGGGTTCTACGGCAATCAGTTCGAAGGCAAATTTCAGATTCACGATTTTTTCTTCGACGAGCTCATCCCCCACATCGATCGCACCTATCGCACGAAGGCCGAGCGGCGGTTCCGCCACATCCAGGGCTTCAGCATGGGCGGCTACGGTGCGCTGATGTATGCAATCAAGCACCTGGATCTCTTCGGTACCGTCACCGACATCGGCGGAGCGCTGGCTGGCGCCCGCAGCAACTACTGGAAAGAGATGCATGATGCGAACGAGGCGAACTATGCGCCGTTCGATCTGCACAAGCTGACGGAGCAGAAACTCGATCAACTTAAGACCCTGCGGATCGCCATCTGGATTGGCTCCGAGGATCTCGTGAAGACGGCTAATGTGCAGTATCACGGCCTGCTGACGGAGAAAAAGGTGGCGCACACCTACAACGACTGGAACGCGCGGCCGAAGCTGGAGGGCGTCGGCCATCAACTGCCGCGCTATTACGAGCTCTACGGAAAGGAAATCCTCCAATTCCACACCGAGGCTTTCGGGCCCTGAACAAATTTCTCCTCATGAAACTTCTCCGAATTCTCCCGCTCGCGCTCAGCACGGTCGTCGCTCTGCCCCTTTGCGCCCAGGACGCGGCCGAAGCTGCCGCGCCCAAGAAGGCCAAGAAACAATTCAGCGAACCCAAATGGATGATGCCACCGGTGGAGGGACCGAATCTTCACTACAAGAGCTTCGACAGCAAAGCGGCGAAGGAGAAAGTCAGTTACCTGATCTACCTGCCGGCGGACTACGAGACCACTAAGACGCGGCGCTATCCGGTCGTGTACTGGCTGCACGGCATCGGCGGCTCGCAGCAGGGCGTGCCGCAGATGGCCGAGCGGCTCACGCAGGCCATCGCCGACAAGAAGACCCCGCCCATGATCGTGGTCTACGTGAACGGCATGATTCGCAGCGGCTATGTCGACACCGCCGACGGCAAATACCCCGTCGAGACGGTCACCATCAAGGAGCTGATTCCGCACATCGACGCGACGTATCGGACCATCGCCACGCGCGAGGGCCGGGTCGTCGAGGGTTTCTCAATGGGTGGCGGTGGGGCGGCGAAGTGGGGGTTCAAATACACGGAACTCTTCGGCACCGTTTCGATCCTGTCTGGCGCGCTTTTCAACCGCGAGCAGATGGCGCAGAAGACTGACAGCCTGAAGGACACCTATGGGTCACCCGAACGCTACGAAGAGAGCAACCCGTGGAGTATCGTGGAAAAGAACGCGGACAAAATCCGCGGTCGCACCGTGGTCCGCGTGGCGGTGGGCGGCAAGGACGGGCTCGCGACGACGAACACCCGCTTCCATGAGCTGCTCGACAAGCTGAAGATCGAGCACGATTTCGACATCGTGCCCGATGCGCCGCATTCGCCGAATCCCGTGTACGAGGGCTTGGGCGACAAGAACTGGGCATTCTGGCGGAAGGCGCTGGCGCGGGTGTCGAAGTAGGCCGAATCGGCGCTTTAGCCGTAACGCGCCCCACCTTATGAACGGATAAACCGCCAAAGCCGTGGCGTGAGGGCCGCGGTCGTTGCGAACGTGCGTCGTGTCGCGTTTCCCCAGCACGACGATGGTCGAGCCTACCCTGCATTTTGTTGCCACGGAACCCCTCGCTCGCGGCGGCGGCGAGCCGTTGGTTTTTCTGCATGCGCTGGGCTGCGACCACCTTCTGTGGGAAAACGTCGCGGCAGGATTTGCCGATCGGCACCGGATGATGCGTTACGATTTGCGCGGTCACGGGAAGTCGGAAACGGGTGGTGGTGAATCGACGATTGCGGACCATGTTCGCGATCTCATCGGCCTGCTCGATCGCCTGGCGATCGGGCGCGCCACGCTCCTCGGCATCTCAGTCGGCGGCATGATCGCGCTCGCCACGGCCCAACGGCATCCCGATCGCGTGCAACGCCTCGTGCTCTGCGCCACGGCGGCGCGGATCGGCACGAGCGAAAGCTGGACGGATCGGATCGCGGCGGTCCGCGCCAAGGGACTTGCCGGCATGGCCGATGCCATCCTCGCGCGGTGGTTTACGCCGGAGTTTGCCGTACGCGAACCGGCGATCGTCACCGCGCATCGCGAGCGGCTTGAGCGGACATCGCTGGAGGGCTACCTGGCGACCTGCGCCGCGCTGCGCGATGCCGATTTGCGGGCTGATCTTCCAAACGTGCGTGCGCCGGCCCTTGTTCTCGCCGGACAGCACGATCTCGCAGTGCCGCTGGCGACGGCTCGGGAGCTGGCGGACCGGCTGCCCCACGCCCGCTGGCGACTCGTCGAATGCTGTGCGCATCTGCCGCCGGTCGAACAGCCAACGGAAGTATCTGCGGCCATTGCCTCGTTTTTGGCCGAAACCGCATGAAAAAGAACTCAAAGCGCGAAAAGAAGGAAGCCCGTTACGAACGGGGGCTGGCAATCCGCCGGAAAGTCCTCGGCGCCACGCATGTCGAGCGAGCCACGGCGGCGCAGACGAAATTCGACGCCGACTTCCAGCGCTTCATCACGGAAACCGCGTGGGGCGCCGTGTGGTCGCGCCCGGGGCTCGATCTGCGTACGCGGCATCTGATCACGATTGCGATTCTGGCGGCACTCGGCCGGGAGCACGAACTGGCGCTGCATTTGCGCAGCATCGGCAACACCGGCACCACGCCCGCAGACGTGCGCGAAGCGCTGCTGCACGTGGCGGCCTATGCCGGCATCCCGGCCGCGAATTCGGCCATGGCGTGCGCGAAGGAAATCTTTGCTGAGGCCGACAAGAAAGGATCACCGCATGCCTGAAACTCCCACGCTGAGCGGCCTCGATTTGCGGCTGCATCCTCCGTACTTGTATCCTCACTACGGGTCGACGGTGTCGCGGGCGCCGCGACAACCGCTGCTGCCACGCGTGGAGACACTTTCTGAGCTAACCGCGCCCGTGTACGGGACGGATGCGGTTCGCCCACTCGATCACGATCTCACGCGCAACGCGGTGCGTCAGGCGGAGCCGCTGGGCGAGCGGATCATCGTCGTCGGCACGGTGCGCGACGATGCGGGTCGACCGGTGCGTAATTCCTTGATCGAGCTCTGGCAGGCCAATGCCGCCGGCCGCTACGTGCACAAGCTCGACCAGCACAACGCGCCGCTCGATCCGAACTTCACCGGTGCGGGCCGGACGCTCACGAACGATCAAGGCAAGTATCGCTTCGTCACGATCCGGCCCGGTGCATACCCCTGGCGGAACCACGCCAACGCCTGGCGGCCGGCGCATCTGCACTTCTCGCTCTTCGGCGATTCATTCACCTCGCGGTTGGTCACGCAGATGTACTTTCCGGGTGATCCCCTGCTGCCGTTCGACCCGGTGCTGAATGGCGTCCCGGATGCGCGTGGCCGCGAACGGCTCGTGTCCGCCTATGACCACAACGTGACGCAGCCGGAGTACGCGCTCGGATACCGCTTCGACATCGTGCTGTGCGGAGGCCGCATGACGCCGTTCGAGAATCGCCGAAGCTGATCCCATGTTGCTTGAGCAAACCCCCAGTCAGACCGTTGGTCCTTTCTTTCACGCCGGGCTCGTGCGTGACGGTGAACATCGCGTCGCGCTGCCCGGTGCGCGCGGCACTCGGATTGTGATTCAAGGGCAGGTCTTCGACGGCGAGGGCAAGGTGGTGCCCGACGCCCTGCTGGAGATATGGCACGCTGACGCCGCGGGTATCTACCCTCATCCGGGCGACGCACGGTTCGCGGAAGTCGATCCGCAATTTCGCGGCTTCGGCCGCAGCGACTCGGACCATGCGGGCAGCACATTTCGTTTCGAAACGATCAAGCCGGGTTGCATATCCGCGCCCGACGGGAAACCGCAGGCGCCCCATGCGTGCATCCGGCTTTTCGCGCGCGGGTTGCTGACCCATTTGACGACGCGCATGTATTTCGCCGACGAGCCAGCGGCGAACGAGCTCGACCCGGTGCTCTCAAGCATCGATCCCCAACGCAGGCAGACCTTGCTCGCGCAGCCGGATCAGGCGTTGGGCGATGCGCTCGTGTATCGGTGGAGCATCGTCCTACAGGGGGCGAACGAAACCGTCTTCTTCGCGCCATGACCGACGCGTTCAGCAGTCATTTGGAGGACGCGGCAATCGCCGGGCTATTTTCGGAGCCAGCGTGGGTGAACGCGTTCGTACGCGTCGAAGCGGCCCTGGCTCGCGCGCAGGCCCAGGCCGGAGTCATCCCGGCCGCAGCCGCCGCCGAGATTGCGCGGCGCGGGCAATCATTCGCTCCGGATTTGCGTCGGATCGCTGAATCGACCGCGCGCCACGGTTTTCCTATCATCGGATTTCTCGAGCAGTTCCGCGCGCATGTCGGCGCCGAGTCGGGGCCATGGGTACACTGGGGCGCGACGACCCAGGATATCGTCGACACGGCTCTGGTGCTGAAGTTGCGCGAGGCCCTCGCTGCCATCGAGGTGCAGATCGCGGACCTCATCTCTGTGCTGGCGAAACTGGCGGACGCGCATCGGCGGACGCTCATGGTCGGCCGCACGCACTTGCAGCCGGCGTTGCCGATCACGTTCGGGCTGAAGACCGTGGGGTGGCTGGCTCCCTACGTGCGCCACCGGCAGCGGCTCGCCGAAATCCGCCCGCGCTTGCTGGTGGTGCAATTCGGCGGCGCGGCGGGAACGCTGGCGTCCCTCGGGCCCAAGGCAGAGGCCGTGGAGCGGGCGCTGGCGGCTGAGCTTGGTTTGCAGAGTCCGAGCAGCCCGTGGCATGCGCAGCGTGATCGACTGCTGGAGGGGAGCGGTTGGCTTGCCGTGGTAAGCGCCAGCCTCGCGAAGTTCGCGGCCGATGTCTTGTGGCTGGCACAGGGCGAAATCGCCGAAGTGTACGAATCGGTGGATCGCGGCGGAGGCGGCTCAAGCGCGATGCCGCAAAAGGCCAACCCCGCCCGCAGCGAATCAATCCTCGTGGCAACGCGTCTCGTGGCCGACCACCACGCGAGTCTGCTCCACGTTCCGCCGGCGGAACACGAGCGCGGCACGCTTACATCACAACTGGAGTTAATCCACCTCCCGCGAATGTGCGCACTCACCAGCGGAGCGCTGCGCAATGCAGAGCGGTTGGCCTCGGGGCTCGTGGTCGATGGGGAGCGAATGAAGGCGAACGTTGCCGCCACGCACGGCGTGATGCTGGCGGAGGCCTGCACTCTCGCGCTTAACCGGCACCTGAAGCACGAGGACGCGCGCGCGCTGGTGCGCGAGGCGTGTGCCACGGCCATCACGGAAAAGCGAAACTTGCTCGAAATCCTCTGTGCACGGCCCGAGGCACGAGCGGCGGTCAACGAGTTTCCCAAGGACGAGGCTGACTACCTCGGTTCCGCCGAATTGTTCATCGACCGCGTGCTTGCGGACGCGGGTGAGCTTCCCGCGCCGCGAAAATCTCCATGAACGACGTCGTGATTGTCAGTGCAGTGCGTACCCCCATCGGCAAAGTCCGCGGGGCTCTCGCTAGTGTGCGGCCGGACGACATGGCGGCGCACGTGATCCGCGCGGCGGTGGAGCGCGCGGGCGTGGCCGATGACGCAATTGAGGAGGTGTATTTCGGCTGTGCAAACCAGGCGGGCGAAGACAATCGCAACGTCGCTCGGATGGGCGCGCTGCTCGCGGGA
>JADMIO010823542.1_pt1 | contig 12108 bp, 6 predicted proteins | sample 8958161 | NCBI WGS metagenome assembly JADMIO01 (sample SAMN16585339, study PRJNA669376) | soil metagenome | isolation source: Crop rotation soil | place: USA: Cullars Rotation, Alabama | collected 2011 | reverse complement strand
CTTTCCCATATGCTTCGCACGCGGAATGTATTTTTCGAGAAAGACGGCGGGATTTCCGAAAGCGCGGCCGGCTTCGTTCTGGGCTTCATCGAGCAAATTCGTGAGGTCCGCGGCTTTCGTCACGACGCGCATGCCGCGGCCGCCGCCGCCGAAGGCTGCTTTGATGATCAACGGAAATCCGATGTCTTTGGCGATCTTAAGCGCCTCGGCGCGGTCTGAGACCGCCTCGTCAGTTCCGGCGAGGGTCGGAACGCCGACTTTTTGCGCCAGTTCGCGGGCGGCGACTTTGTCACCCATCAGCTTGAGCAGATCCGGGCGGGGACCGACGAAGGTAATTCCGTGATCCATGCAGGCCTGGGCGAACTGGGCGTTTTCGGAGAGAAAGCCGTAGCCGGGGTGGATTAGGTCCACACCTTTCTCCTTGGCGAGGGCGACGATGCCTTCGATATCGAGATAGGCGCCGACGGGGCCCTTGCCTTCGCCGACCAGATAGGCTTCATCGGCTTTGAATCGATGGACGCTGAGGCGGTCCTCCTGCGCGTAAATTGCGACGGTGCGAAGGCCCAATTCGGTGGCGGCGCGAAAGACACGAATGGCGATCTCGCCGCGATTCGCGACCATCAGCTTTTTAAAGGCAGGAATAGCAGTTGGCACCGCCGAGGAAGCTTTGGCGGCTGGTTGTATGGGAACGGATTTCCCGCGCGGACTCATAAAGTTCCGGGGTTTATACGTGAGAGGCCTGATGAAGGCAAACGGCGTTCGCAGGCTGGCATTGCCGATCGCGAAATGCGGATCGCGGAATTGAGGTTGATTGGAGGTGCTTCCGATTCGGCTTTTTTCGTTTGGGTATCTTCCTGGCGGAATGAAAAGTCTCAATTCGCGGAGTTCGCGGCGCGGATGCGAAAGAATTCCCCTTTCGTAGCGACAGGAAAGTGAAGAATTGTGGTTTGGCCCGTGCCGGTGAGAGCTGCTTTTTCAAACCAGTTATTGGACGATTGTAAAAATGGTCCGACGGATTCGATCCAATAGGCGACATTCGTTTGGGTGGCGAACGAGAGCTGAAGCTCAGCGCCCAGATTCTTGATAACGAGTTGTGGCGGTGATAGGAAAAGCGCGGCGCCCTTCAAGCGAGCCGAAAGAAAAGGGAGAGCCAGGGCCGGCCGATATTCATGGTCACCGGGATGCTCCTGGTACTCGAACGAGATGCCCGCAACCGTGAGCGCATTTGTAAACTGCCGGGCCTCTCCTACGGGAACAATGGAATCGGCTGTTCCGTGAACCAGCTTGATTCCATCAAGCCGGAATGGCTGTGCGAGATAACGTTGCAGATCCCCATGCTGGACATCGCCCAGCAAAGCGAGATCGTGCACGGAATTGATAAGAACCACCTGCCCGTTTACCCTTTCGTAGGGATAATCGGCGAAAAGTTCGGGGCGCAGCAGATTGGGCGACAAGCCCGCGAACAAAGCGGCGACGCTGTTCGCCGGAAAAGGCACGCCCGCGAATTGAGCCAGATTTGTCGGATGCAAAGCCGCGAATTGTTTCTCGAGTCCATCCATCAGTTTTCCGCGCGCGTCGTACAAGCCGGATTCCGCGACCGCAACCGAAAAGACCTCCGAGAATTTGAAGGCCAGATGCATCGCGCCCCATCCCCCCATGGAGAAGCCGGTCAGACCGCGGCTCTCTCGGGAAGAAAGTGTTCGATAGCGACCGTCGATCAGACTGACGAGGTCCTTCGCAATATAAGTCTCGTAATCGCCAATGGCCGGTGAACTCAGGTAAAATGAACCGGAGAGTTTGTTGGCCCCGTTGACAAAGACCGCGATGAATTCGCCGATGGCCCGCTGGCGAATCATCGAATCGAGACTGCTTTGCAGTGTGCCCACAAGCGCATTCTCATCCTGCGTGTAGCCGTGCAAGACATAAACGACAGGGTAACGGTTGGTGGAGGTATCGTAGCTGGGTGGCAAATAGACCTTGTAGGGACGTGTCGATTTATCTCCGAACAAGTTGTTCCTGAGCGCATCGCTTGTAATCTGACCGCTCTCGATTCGCCCGGGCTGCGCCTGAGATGAAAAGCTCAGCAAAACGGTTCCCAGAACTGTGATCGAAGGAATCAATAGTCGCAAAAGTGCTTTTCGAAGGAGAACGCCTTTCATAAATCCTTTCAGCGGGTGATCTGATTTGTTTGGTTGGAGAAGCGAAGTCGAAAGAATTCCCTGGCCTGCCTGGTAACGTCCACCGTTCGCGGACTCACCGCGTTGCTCACGATGGTCCAGGGACCGAGAATATCGTTGGCCGCCTCGAGGATATTCCCCGGAAGCCAGGTGAGAGAAAAATCCTTGGGCGTCCGTGTAAATCGCAACAAATCGACGGCTTTAAAAGTATCAGCCGATTCCGACTGCACCGTCGCGCGCCCGGTCTTCGGGTCATAAATGCCACTGTACCGGCCCTTCACATGAATGCCTTCGGGGAAAAGAGTGTTGCGGATAGTGGCGGAGGCAGAGGCGGCATAACTTCCGTTGCTTGTTACAAGAAAACCTCCGCTCTCGCTCGGGTCTCCAAACGTCAGTGTGTTGGGACCGGTTTCCAGGCCGGAAGGGAGGCGGAAAGAAGGTGCAGTAAAAGTACCGGAATCAATGCGAATGGCCGCACGGTCAGGGTCGTCCAGTGACGGAAGGAGTGACACTGTAACGCTTCCTGTAAAATTGCTGATCACCACCGTTCCTCCACCGAGAAACGAGGGAAGCTCGGTCGTCAGGCTGATAGGGACATTGATATCTGGATAAAGAGTCGCAGTTTCAATTGGGAGGGAACGAACCCGTTGACGCTCCCGCGACGGAGTGGAGGTTTGGCCGGTGCTTTGCGATGCTGCGCCCCTGGTCAACGTAAAGACTACTCGTTCGACGGCCCCGACTACCGGTGGTTCGGCAATACAGAGATATGACACTTCCGGCATTTCAGGATCGCTGTTGACGCGGAGGGTGCGTGTGACGGATGAAGTGATGGCATTTGTATATAGAATCGAAATTGATAAAGGATCGTCCTCAAAGCGCACAAATTGAGGAAAGTCGGGCGCGACAAATGAAAATCCCGCAGGCCCGTCATCAAGCGTGATAGAGTTAATCCGGATGTCAGCTCGTCCTAAATTGCGAATCTTTAGAGCAGATCCAAAAATCCCACGACCGGTATCGATAATACTATCTGGGGGCGGTTCAGAGACGTATTGCGGGACGAGGTCCGCGGTGACTCCTGTTGGGCGGAGTTGGCGCACACGTCTGCCGGATAGATCAATTACGAAAACGTTGCCGTCTGGACCAATCGCCAGACCGTCCGCTCCCAGCGCCGCCGTTCGTGCCGGCCCGCCATCCCCGCTGAAGCCAGGGTTACCTGCGCCCGCAATGGTTGTTGCTAGGCCATTCGTATCCACTCGCCGTATGCGGTAGTCGTTGCTATCGGCGAAAAAAAGGTTTCCACCGTTGTCCGTCGCCAGACCCGACGGAGCATTTACTGAGGTGAGGATCGAGAGAGCCCCCGCTGGACTGAAAGGAATGCCAGCGATGGTCATGATGATGCCGTTCGCATCAACCCGTCGGATCCGACGCTTCACATCGAGCACTCCGCCGATATATATATTCCCGCGTGAATCGATCGCGAGAGCATCAACATCGCTTCCTAAATCGGCCTGAATAGCTACTATACCGTCGCGGTGGATCCCACCATCCTTCCCTGCAACCGTTTGAATGATCCCATTGCTATCGACCCTCCGTATGCGCGTTGGCATGCTTGCGGCAAAATAAACGTTTCCAATCAGATCGACCGCGATGGCTGTCGGCGAATTTACCACCGCGTTCGTCGCAGGACCGCCGTCACCGTCGCCCAGGGAAGAGCCATTTCCGGCAAACGTGGAGATCAGGCCATTGGTGTCTATTCGGCGGATGCGATTATTCGCCGTGTCAGCAATGTAAGTGTTGCCTCTGAAATCAACCGCTAATCCCGAACCGTAAGTAAAGTATAATTGCGCGTTCGTCGCTGGGCCGCCATCGCCGCTGAATCCTGCCGTACCATTGCCGGCGAAGGCAGTAATGATACCATTCGTACCTACCCTGCGGACACGGTTGCTATCCAATTCGGCGACAAAAACATTGCCTTGCGCATCCACAGCGATACCGCAGGGACGATCAAGTTGAGCTTCAGAAGCGGGTCCGCCGTCACCGCCCGAGCCCGCCGCGCCGTTGCCGGCAAATGTGGTGATCTCATATTCGGGAACGGTACCAAGTCGCCGCGGAGTAGTATTAAACCAAACGGTATTTGGCTCCGGTGCGTTGGCAACAAAGGCGTCCAGATCGCCGTCGCCATCGAGATCACCCAGCGCCACTGCGGTGCTGGAGCCGTTGCCGACGAAAATTCCGGTGTCAGTGAAGTGACCCGAACCGTCGTTTTCGTAAATGACATTCAGAAGGCCGCTGCTGACAAATGCATCCAGGTCGCCATCACGGTCAAAATCAGCCAGGGCGACCCTTCGGCTGTCGGCGGTGTAGAGGGTCTGACCGGTGCTGACAAAAGTTCCGGCTGTTCCATTTTGCCGATTTCCCTGGTTGATCCAGACCGCATCCTTGCCATCGATGTTGCTGATAAAAATATCCGCGTCGCCGTCGCCATCCAAATCTCCAAGAGCAACCCCGCCTGCGAGATTATCGCCGAGGTGCTGAGAGACGGTGGTAAAGATGCCCCTGGGTTGCAAGGGCACTCCCCTGTGGTTCAGGCGCAGATCCACTCCGGTAAGTCCGCCGATGATTACGTCCACATCGTTATCGCCATTGAGATCTCCCAAAGCCACCGTCGAGGCGTTTTCATTGTGCCAACGTTGCCGACTGTCGCGAAACTGGCCCGAACCATCATTGAATAAAACCGCGTCGGAATAATCTTCGAGACCCGTAACAACAATGAATGCATCCACGCCAGGAGCAGAATCGAGCGCGCCAAGCGCCACCGCATTGGGAACCGCGCTCGTTGTGAGGGTTTGTCCATTTTGCTCAAATGAAACCGGGTGGCCTCCGCGATTCAGCCAGATTTGATATGAGCCGAGCCGCGGGTCAAACGGCGAACCTTCGACGAGGAAAATGTCGAGATCGCCGTCATTATCGAGATCAGCGAGAGCGACCGCGCGACTGTACCCGCTGCCAATCTTTTGTGTGCTGACCGAAAAGGAGCGGTCACCGTTATTCAACCAAATCTGACTGAAATTCAGATTTGGCGTCGTGCTATAATTCGCCACGACGGCATCCAGATCGCCATCGCCGTCAAGATCACCGAGCGCAACATCCAGGCTGCGCCCGTTTCCGCCGAAAGTTTGGGCACTCTCCGAGAACCGAATTATAGACGCCGCTCGCGCGGAGAGCGGTAACAACAAAAGAAGCAGGGGCGCGAAGATTATTCGCGGCGAGCAAAGTAACCGAGCTAAACTCTGGAATTTAAGGGCACAATGAGTCATATGGTTCCTTTGGTAACCAGTTAAGAGAGCCAAATTGTGAGTTATTGGAGATCCGGGGGAGGTGAGAGCGCCGTGCTTAACCCCGGCACAGGATTGCCATCGTGATCCAGAAAACGAACTGAGCCTTGCCAGCCTCCCGTTTCGTTTACGACCTTGAAAACGATAACATTAACCCCTGCTCTTAATTCCACACCCGCCACTCCATCTTCACCGAGCGAGTTGCGATCGGCCGCAAATTGGTAAATCAGTTTCCGATTGAGATAGATTTTGCTTTGATCATCGCTCGCGACCTTCAGCGTCAGATCCGTGCGAGGTACAAGACTGTTTATGTATCCGACGGCATACGCGACACTATAATTGCCCGGATTCCCCAGTAAACGGACGAAATCGAGGGTGCCTTCGTGCGTTTGAACGGCACGCCAGTTCAGCTCAACTCCAGCGATCTTTATCGAGTCCCCGGCATGGGGACGTAACAATGCCTCATCTGGCAATCGTTCGTCTTGCAAGCCGGCAACCCCTCGCGTCGTCCCCTTGAACGGAATCGGCAGCAGAACCAACCAGTCCCCGATTGCGCCGCCACCTTGGGCACGCAGCGTCGCCTCTTGCTCCTTACTTGAGTCTTGTTCCCGCCTGCGTTGCGTCAGCACGCGCTCTGCCGCGCGTTTCTCGTGCAGCCACTTTTCGACCTGTTGCGACCCGGCCGCTTCCCAAATCGCAGCGGTGTGATCGGTACTTGCGCTGACAATTTTGCTTCCATCCGTCGAGAAGACCGCCGAATGAATTTGGCCGCTGTGCCCGGTGAGGGTTAGCAATTCCTGGCCAGTGACGGAGTCCCAGATCTTAATCGTTCGATCATAGCTGCCTGTAATGATCCGCTTTCCATCACGGGAGAATTCGACGGAATTCACAAAATCATTATGCCCTTTGAGAACGAGCAACTCTTCTCCAGTCTTTGCGTTCCAGACGCGAGCTGTTTGGTCACCGCCCGTGATCAGTCCTTGGCCATCGGTTGTGAACGCGATGGATCCGATCCAGGCGGAATGACCTCGCAGAGTAAATAGTTCCTTGCCCATTGCCAAAGACCAGACCTTCGCCGTCAGATCCGCGCTCCCGGTCGCGATCGTGGCGCCGTCCGGTGAAAAGGCCAGCGAGGAGACCCAGCTCCGGTGTCCTTGAAAGACCTGAAGTTCTTTGCCGTTACTTGCATCCCAAAGCCTGGCGGTCTTGTCCGAACTCCCCGTGGCAATCCTCCGTCCGTCCGGTGAAAAAGCTGCTCCAAGAATTCCACCCTCATGACCTTTCACCGTAAGCAGTTCTTTGCCATTCGAGACATCCCAAATCTTTGCCGTTTGGTCATCACTGCTCGTTAGAATACGCCGTCCGTCCGGTGAAAAAACCACCTCGAAGACCCAGCCTCGATGTCCGCTGAGCGTTCGCAGCTCTTTTCCATTTGAAACGTCCCATAGCTTCGCGGTCGCATCTTCGCTCCCGGTCGCAACCATGGTGTCATCCGGCGAGAACGTCGCGGCAAAGAGGCCGCCCTGGTGGCCCCGGAGATAGACGGGTTCATTATTAAGGCCGGCATTCCAGACCTTTGCTGTTCCGTCTGCACTGCCGGTGATGATTTGCCGACCATCCGCGGAAAACGCCGCGGATAAAATCGCGGCCGAATGGCCTTTGAGAGCGAGCAGATTTATTCCGCTCCGCACATCCCAAACTTTAAGAATGCCATCCGCATCCGCGGTCACGAATCGCCGACCCTCTGGAGAGAAAGCGACCGCGTTGACTGGCGCGCTCTGTCCTCTTAGAGAAAGAACCTCCGTCCCCTCGGAGACGTTCCAGATTCGGACGGCCTGGTTAGTGCTTCCAGCCAAAATCGACTGACCATCCGGCGAGAAGGCGACAGAACTGATGGCATTGGAAGGCGCTCCCAGCGTGATCAATTCCTTTCCGTCAGATGCACTCCAGATTTTAACACTCTGATCTTTGCTCCCAGTAGCAATACGCCGATTGTCCGGCGAAAACGCCACGGAACGAACGGCCTCCTGATGACCATTTAGACTCGCCAACTCTTCGCCAGATACGGACCAAAGTCGCACGGTTCGATCTGTGCTGGCACTCGCGATTCGCTCGCCATCCGTGGAAAAGGCAATCGCCGTGAGGGCAGCGGTATGCCCCTTGAAAATCCGCAATTGTCTCCCGTTTAAGGCATGCCAAAGCCTCGCCGTTTGATCCTCGCTGGCCGTTACGATTTTCGAGCTATCCGGGGAATAGGCAGCCGAGACAATGGGACCTTGGTGCCCTTTGAGGCTGACAAGTTCCTTACCAGTCACGGCATCCCAAACAATCGCAGTTCCGTCAGCGCCGGCTGTGAGATACTGCCTGCCATTCGGTGAAAAAAGCGCGCAATGGACTGGACCAACGTGTCCGCGCAGCGTCTTTGCCTCGAGATGAACCTGCCTCTGCCAGTAGAACCATTCGAACCCGCGCTCCGGGTAACTGCTGGTCTCTTCGAGCAGTTGACTGACACGTCCGACGTTATTTTTGTCCCACGCCTGTTGAATCAGGTTTAAATTGGCCGCATAAAGGTGACGCTGGGCCATGGCGCGCTCCCGTTCCGCGATCTTTTGGGCCGCCTGCGCGGCGGTGCGCTCCCTTTGTGCGGTGATTCGCTCTTGTTCCTCGGCATTTCGCGCCCGGCTGGCCAGGATGGCTTGCCAGCTACTCACGGCCGTGCCGATTACAAGTGCGACCGTGACAACAACGCCGGCGCCAAACGCCAGGCGGTTTCGCCTCACGAACTTGCCAACGCGGTAGGAGAGCCGCGGCGGGCGCGCCAGAACTGCTTCATTCTTGAGGTACCGTTGAATTTCGGCGCCGAGATCATTAGCCGTCTCGTAGCGGCACGAGCGATCTTTCTCCAGACATTTTAGAACGATAGAGTCGAGGTCGGCGTCAATTTTTGATTTTTGATTTTTGATTGATTGCGGACGGGAGATTTCGGATGCAACGGAGATGCTCGCCGCACGGGCCGTTCCTGCCACGATTGAAGGGCGCTTCGGTTCGACTTCGCGGATGATGCGCCGCATTTCGTCCAGCCCATCGGTGAGAAGTTCCTGGTTATCAAATGGCGGACGGCCGGTGAGGAGCTCGTAGAGAAGGACACCCAGCGAATAGATGTCCGTGCGCGTATCGATATCGCCGCCCATTTGTGCCTGCTCGGGACTTACGTAGGCGGGCGTGCCCATGAATTGATGGAACTGCGTTACGGCCGTCTTCTCGGTCAGGTCCTCCTGGGTGGCCTTGGCGATTCCGAAATCGATGATTTTCGGCGCTGGTTTTCGATTATCCGGGGTAATGAGGATATTCGACGGCTTAAGATCCCGATGGATAATTCCCTTCTGATGCGCGTGCTGAACTCCGTTACATACCTGCAAAAACAGATCGAGCCGTTCGTTCAAAGAAAGCTGGTTTTGGTCGCAGTATTCTGTGATGGGCACACCCGGAACCAACTCCATGACGAAGTACGGCCGGCCGGCCTGAGTCGCTCCGGCATCGAAAACCTTGGCGATGTTGGGGTGATCCATGAGCGCCAAGGCCTGGCGCTCCGCCTCAAAGCGCGCTACCACCTGGCGCGTATCCATGCCAAGTTTGATGATCTTTAGCGCGACACGCCGCTTGATTGGTTCAGACTGCTCCGCCAGATAGACGGTTCCAAAGCCTCCTTCGCCGATCCTTTGAACCAGCCGGTACCGATCGATCCAGTCTCCCGGATTCTCCGTTCCCAAAACTTCTGTGTCGCCGAAGCTCGTCGTTTTGGGGGATTCCGGCAGAAACCCTCCCAAGTCATCATGCGATCGCAGTAGCGCCACAACCTTGGTCCGCAGGATTAAATCACTACCACACGCGCGTTCGAGGTACGCCGCCCGGTCCGCGGGCGACAAAGGAAAAGCGACATTGAAGAGCGTCTCTGCTTCTCTTGTATTGGCGTTGGCGATTTGGCCGTCCATGTGCTCCAACCATATTGGCGTTTTTTTCTGCCCAACCGGTTCAGCGCCACGCGAAAATTCTATGCGGCTGTATTCCCTCTTAGCTCATTATACAGCCAGGCACGCGCATAATTCCAATAGCGCTTCGCCGTCGATTCGGAGAGTCCCATCGTTTTTCCTGCCTCGGGTATGCTTAATCCTACATAGTACCGGAGTTTGACCAGTTCCGCCTTCGCAGGGTCTTCTGCAGCCAGTTTGGTCAACGCCTCATCCACTTCAAGAATCACCGCATCATTATCCGACGCGGCCAAGTCAATTTCGTCGAGGTCAACACGAGTCAATCCTCTCCCATGCCGGACCCGTCCCTTTCGGCGCGCATTATCAATCAGGATTCGACGCATCGCCTCCGCCGCCGCCGCAAAAAAGTGCCCGCGGCCTTTCCATTGTTGTTCCGACCCAATCAAGCGCAACCACGCTTCGTGAACCAGAGCCGTTGCCTGCAACGTCTGGCCCGGCGTTTCCCGCGCCATTTTCTGATTCGCCAATCTCCGCAATTCCTCGTAAACCAGCGGGAGCAAGTCATCCGCGGCTTTCGCATCTCCTTGCGCGGCGCGCTCAAGGACCTGCGTGAGATCACTCATGCGTCAACTATTAGCAGAGCACGACCGGTGAGCGAAACCTGAAAGATGGAAGGCAGAAATTGCGGCCAGAACCGCCGGCAAGGCTTAGCTTAGGCGGCTGGTTTGTAAGGGAACAGATTTCCTGCCGGAACTCATAAAGTTCGGGGTTGAACGTGAGAGTCTCGGTGTTGAGATGCCGGTGAATTGCATCCATGAGTTTGGATGCCGACCGTCTCGGACGTCTGGGGTCGTTAAGGGTGCTTTTTAATCCCGAAATGGCCGTGATTTTTTTTGTCGGGTTGCTGAAGTTCTTTGAGCTTCGCTTTGCCGGCTTCGTAGGTGATGAGATAGACCTTGTCGTAGGTTTTCTCGTCAAGCTTTTGGGGTTTGGGGTGAACTCCAAGGGCCGCCACCAACGAAGGAATGTACTCGTGGGTCCAGCAGATCAGGACTGATTTGCCGACGTATTGCTTGTTGGCGAGGACCACTTCCGCGAGTTTTTTGTATTCATCGGATTTGAATGGGGTCTCGATGGGTATTTTCAAGTCATTGGAGAGGGGTTCGAGGGTTTCGCCTGGTCTTTGACCTTTGCCGGTTTTGGTGGGCTCGGTGGCGAGAAGGACGCCGGGCGGACCGAACTGGGTCAACTCAGGCGTATTCTTAAAATAAGGCACCAGGGCTTCGGCGCGCTTTTTCCCTTGCTTCGAAAGATGGAGGGCATCGGCATCCTTGGGCTTTTCGGCGTGGCGGATGATGATAACCTGAGCGGGCTGGGATCGGGTGGAAGGGATGTTGAGAAATGCGCAGATCAAGAGGAGGAAAATGAGGACGCGTTTAACGGCAATTTGCATGGCTATTCCATATATTCGCAGTGGAAGCGCTCTTGTGCAAACGTCTCGTACTCATTCATGATGTTGGGGAGCGTTTGGATGAAACCCTCTGCATTTTATCGCGCGGATTTGTGGCGAGCCGGCCTCCTGGCGGCGCGGTGGCTGCCGCGACGAACGCTTGAAGGCGTGGCGATCGTGCTGGCGGGGGCGTATTACAGATCGAACGGCAAGCGCCGGGAAATTGTGAAAATGAATCTTCTGCCGTTGTTGCAATTCGATGAACGCGCGGCGGAGAAAAGCTGCCGAGCGGTTTTTCGGAATTTCGGGCTAAAACTGGCAGATCTGTGGCGGTACGAATCCGGAGGGCGGACTCGAATCACGAATCCGGACGGCGCGCACTGGGCGCGGCTGGAAGCGGCGCGGGCGAGCGGGCGTGGTTTGTTGTTGCTGACGGTGCATGTGGGAAACTGGGAGTTTGGCGCTCCTTTTTTGCGCGAGCGCGGCATTGAGCTGCAGGTGATTACTCAGGCGGAGCCTAATGAATCTTTTACCGAGTTGCGGAAGGCGGCGCGAGCGCGGTGGGGCATCGAGACATTCGTGATCGGAAACAGTCCGTTCGCCTTTGTCGAATTAATCCGCCGGCTGGAAGCAGGGGCCGCGGTGGCGCTGCTAATGGACCGGCCGGCCGCACAATCGGCGGTGACGATCAAACTTTCGGGACATCGCTTTCCCGCGTCGATTGCGGCGGCGGAATTGGCCCGTGCGACGGGGTGCGCATTGCTGCCTGTTTGCCTGCCGCGGATCGAGGACGGATATTCGGTGGAGATGCTGCCAGAAATTCTTTACGACCGGGCTGCGCTCGGTTCGCGCGAAGCGCGCGCGAACTTGACGCAGGAGATAATGCGGCAATTCGAGCCGGTGATCCGACGGTACGCGGATCAATGGTTTCATTTTGTGCCGGTGTGGGAGAAGGAGGAGCCGAGATGAGATGCGGGCGAGAGGGCGAATTCGGGAAACGTCGAACGGAGAGTGGAGTTTTCGGACGCTGGGAAGCGAGAAGGAAATTATGGGGGCGGAATAGCGAACAAAATGCCCGCGCTCGGTTTTTGGGGCGGGCTGGGGTGACGGCTGGAATTGTTTGGCTGGCGGCGGTCATTTGTTGTGGCGCGGGAAAG
>JADMIO012731284.1_pt1 | contig 12109 bp, 9 predicted proteins | sample 8958161 | NCBI WGS metagenome assembly JADMIO01 (sample SAMN16585339, study PRJNA669376) | soil metagenome | isolation source: Crop rotation soil | place: USA: Cullars Rotation, Alabama | collected 2011 | reverse complement strand
CTTTCCCATGCCCCCTCGAGCTGAGATTCGACGTACTGGTCAGAAGGTGAATCGCCACACCTACGACGACGGTCAGGAGGCCGGCAGCGACCACCTGCTCGAGCAACGCACTCCCGCGCTCGTGACGTTCGATCACTTCTCTACCTCCCAGTACTCGCCGACGAGATGCCAGCGTGAAACCGTTCCGCTCCGACCGACGACGACTGCGGCGGCCCGCCTCAGGTCGTTGATGTCTGCGACGACCACAGCCACCGACCTGTTCGCCCCCAACGCGTACGGATATCCAGTTCCGCCCTGAAAGACGATCTGGTCCGGCACGACGGCACCAGGCGGCTGGAGCCCGGGCGGATCTACGACGATGCGGGACGATACATTCAGACTCAACACCGCTAGAGTCTCCGTCCTCCCTCCTGTTGCAGCAGATTCGGATGCCTTTCGAATAGCCGAGGCGACTTCAGACTGCGCTGTTTTCACGTCCGCGACGCGACTAGCGGTCAGTAGGATAGGTGCCGCGACTGCGAACGCGATGCCGGAAATGACGACCACGATGACAAGCTCCCACAACGAGATTCCACGGGCGGATCGACGTGCGCATCGCCACTTCATCCGATCACCATCAACTGACCCGCTTGCTCAGAACGACCGAGGCGGCGAGCGGACCTCTTCGCGGAGCAAGACCGAGATCGAGGGCGACCGCCGAGACCTCGAACACCCTATTTCCACCGGCGTCGCTCCCGAGTCGCCATTGCCTTCGTATGAGCCCAGCACCCGTCCGCGGCGGGCTGGTTTCGACGTCGACGAGAGCGCCCGTCTCGGGGTCGAGGTACACAGTGTCTGAGTACCCAGTCACTGGTGCGTAAGGGGCAAGACTTCCGCCATCGACGTCCGGCAGGGTGCTGCTGAGCCTATCGGTCGCTGCCTGTCGGCATTCGAATGCATACCGACTCTGTGTCGCCGTCGCGCTCGCGAAACAGGCCATCATCGCGTGGTTCACGAGCGCGATACTGACGATGCAGACACAGATCATGACGGCCATGGTCGCCCACCCGCGGTCGCCAATTCGTCGAATCGCCGTTCGCATATTCGGTCGAGTCCTCCGTTCAATTCCTTTCGAGACGCGAAAGCATCCTGCTAACGGTGCTGGAGCTGCTCCACGAGCGTGAAGACTGGAAGGTACATCGCGAGCATCAACCCCAACACGAAGGAGCCCATAACGACGAGGAGGGTCGGACGGAGTAGCATGAGAAGCCTTTCACGCTCGACACGTACCTGTGTTTCGTACCCCTCGGCGAGCTTGACGAGCATGTCATCGAGCGATCCCGACCTCTCGCCGGTATGCACCATCCAGACCGCCATCTCCGGAAATACGCCGGATTCGGAAAGGCTCTCCGAGATAGAACGTCCTTGCCGTACTCGCTCCGACGCGTCGCCGAACGCGCCGGCAATGTAGAGGTTGCCACACGTTTTCGAGGCCATTCGAAGCCCCGACGGAACATCTCCGATCGTCTTGAGCGCGACGCCGAGTGTGCGACATCCCCGCCCCACGGCGTCCCGGGTCACGAGCGAACCAAAGAGCGGCGCCTTAGCAAGCGCGTGGTGGAGGCGCAACCGCGCCTTCTCGTTCCTCTTGATGAACACGACCACGCAGATAACGGCTACCGCAGCGACGCCGAGAGCGGCGAACCCTATCGGCGATGCGATTGCCTCGGAAACAGCTATGAGGGCACGCGTGGCAAAGGGAAGCTCTGCGCTCTGTGCCAGCGCTTCGTAGAGCTCGCGAAATCTCGGTACGGTGAATGCGAGAATCAGGTACGCAACGGCCAGTCCAGCGACAATGATAACGGCGGGTTCTACAAGGGCGGAAATCACAGTCGAACGGTTCTTGTGCCGCTGCTCGTAGTCCGAGGCGATCTCGCCGAGATGCTCGTCGAGGCGCCCAGTCTGCTCTCCCGCAGCAATCATCTCGACGCAGAGCTCGCCGAATACATGGGTTTGCGCGCGAAATGCTTCGCCGAGCGGCTTCCCCTGCTCGATGCGAAGGCGTATTTCCTCGAGCGCATCCGCGACCTTTGGCGCTCGCCTTCGCATTCCCCTTGCGACAATGGAGAGGCTCTCGCCGATTGGCATTCCCGCCGCCACCATCGCGCGCATGTCGTTCGCGAAGAGCGCCACATCCATCAGCGAGGCCACCCGTACGATGGAGTGTCGCGCCGCTGACGTCCTGTATGTACGGGGTTGGGGCGACTCGAAAGGACGCGGTGCGGACCGGCTCGTTGAAGACTCGGCACCCGCTTGTGCTGTCGTTCGAGCACTGCTCGCCGATCGTCCAAACGGGGTATGAACTCTTACTCGCGAACCATTTGGTGGGACTGCATTCGTCGACGATTGCATTCGAAACCTCCAGACTAGGACACCATCGGCGGCGTCGCCATAAGTACCTGCTCGAGACTCGTAACACCTGCTTTGACGAGATCGAGTGCAGTCCGGCGCAGCGGCACCATTCCCTCCTCGATTCCGATTCGTCGCAGCGACCTCTCGACCGTTGATGGCTCTCCCTCTATCGCGACCCGAATGCGATCGCTGATCACAAGCGTCTCGTGAAGGGCAACCCGCCCGTCGACTCCGGACGAGCGGCACACCTTGCAGCCGCGCCCTCGACGCGGAAACACACACCCAATCTCTTGCGGCGTGAATTGTGCAGCGAGGAGGAGCTCGTCCGAGTACGTCACGGGCTCCGCACAGAGCTCGCACGTTCGCCCTACGAGCCGCTGAGCGATGACGAGATCGAGAATCGCCGCAAGGTTGTGTGGCTCGATCCCCTCCTTCAACATTCGGACGACCGTTCGAGGCGCGTCGTCCGCGTGAACGGTCGTTAGAACCTGATGACCCGTGAGCGCAGCGAATACCGCGAGGTTCGCGGTCTCACGATCTCGAATCTCACCGATGAGCACGCGATCGGGATTCTGTCGAAGTATCGAACGGAGCGACGACGAGAACGTGATTCCCTTGGCCTCGTTGACCTGAATCGGGCGAATTCCACGCATTCGGATCTCGACCGGATCCTCTATTGCGACGACGTTTTCTCGTTCGAGGTCCACCTCGCCGAGCGACGCGTAGAGCGTCGTCGTCTTTCCCGACTCTGTGGGCCCCGACAGCACGAGCATTCCACGTCGTGTGCTCATTAGACCTCGCAGCGCAGTCGTCGTTCGACGGTCCGCTCCAATCGACGCCAGCGTGACACGACGCGTCGAGCTGTCGTGCAGTCGAATTGAGCAGCTCTCTCCATAGATCGTCGGCGTCACTTCGACGCGAAACTCGACGCGACGCGGCGAGTCTCCGAGCAGGAGCGTCGCCTCGTAACCGCCCGATTGCTGCGCCTCGGTCTCGTAAATCTTGAGCCGCGCCATCTGTTTCACGACGCTGATGACCTGCGAGCCCGCGTGTGCTGGCAGGCCCGCGAGCACAGCCTCGCACGAACCGTCTACCTTGAAGCGAACGATGAGGTCCGTGTCCCAGACGTCTACGAGTATGTCGCTCGCGCGGCGCTCGACCGCGAGACAGAGAAGGTGCTCGACGAGTCCCCTCGTTCCGTCAATACCAACGTCGCCGATCATCTGACCGTTCGCACCTGCGGCGGGCCCAAACATATCGGCGAGATCTCGAAGCGAAGCGAGTGCGGTCTCTCCCATCCTTCCAGCCGGGTAGTGCGCTTCGATCGCCCGGTCGAGCAGCGACGGATCCGCCGCGGCGAACTCGACGACGATATCGCTGCGACACAGTCCGACGATCCAACGCGTTTGCAGTTCACACCGACGTGTCAGGGGCTTCGCCGTTGCCACCCAGAGCGTTCCGTCTGCGTCGAGCCTGTACGGCAGGAGTCTTGAATCTCGCGCGTACTGCGCCGAAAGGAACGCGAGCACCTGCGGATCGAGCTCGTCGACGAGGTCGCGAACCGTTGCCCGCGGCCGACCGTCGAGCCAGGCGTCGGTCGCGCCGACGCGTTCCATCGGCCTGGCGCCCCGGTCAACGACCTCGGGTATGCTCGACGACCGACGGGCGATAGCCGCCGAAGACGAAGGCGCTTGAGGGTGTCGAACGACGCGAGCGGACGTCGAGCCTTGAGGTTCGACGCGTGGTCGATCGGAAACCGTCGTCTGCGCGCACTCACCATTTGGTTCGGTTTGTATTCGACGCTTCGCGCGCTCCGCGCGTGCCGCCGCGAGGAGATCGCCGACCTCCGACGAACCGTCGTCGTTTGTGCCTTTGGGGCGCCGAAAGAGCCTGTTCAGCATTGGCACGGTCCTCTCGCTCAGTTCTTTTGATTGGATTCGACGCCCGGCGGTGGGAGCGCCTTGTAGTAGCAGGTGAGGCCCATCGACGCATCGAGGGTAGCCTCAGGTGACGGCGTCTGCCCCGCGGAGAACGTGTCGACGGTCAACAGTCGCGGAAAGTTCGCGACCGAGTCGAAGAACATGCGAAGGTCGGAGTAGCGTCCCCTGAGAACCACGGTCGCCTTGAAGCGATAGAGGTCGTCGGCCTCCCGAGCCCCCGTGCCGCCAACGGGCGAAAAGCTCACGAGGCGCATGCGGCTCTCGGTAGCGAGGTCTCGAACTGCTCCGAGCACGGAAGCAAGCTCCGCCTGGGTAGGGATCGCCTCGGTAGCTTCTTCGTAGCGTTTGTCCGTCTCGGCCTTCGTCTTGAGAAAGGCCTCGTATCCGACGAGTGTCGCTTCGTCCTCGGCATTCTTCGCGGCGAGGCGATCACGCGTTGCCGTGAGCTCGTCGAGCTCGTGCTCGAGCGGGTCTACCATAACGCGCTCGCCAGCGACGACAACTACTACGAGAAGCATGAGGCTCACGGCGCCGAGCTTCAAAATCCGAGGTTCCCGCAGCGTCGCAAGTCGCGAACGCGGAGCGTCGACGATGTCGGTACTCGGAAATGGCTCATCGTAATAAGGTCGCTGCATCGGATTATCTCCTATGGCCTCGGCGACAATTCGCCGGGCTTGCGAGCGATGACCCGAGCCCGAATCGAGAAGCGCTCGAGCGGACGCACTTCGGGACCGAGACCGGTCTCGGGAGCCGGCACACGTGTGTAGCTATCGGCCGATGTTGCTGGCGACACATCGGCGAACCGATCCGACGCTGCTTGCAAGTTGAGAGCGAATGCGTCCGCATCGGTCGCGTCCTCGCTCGCGCCCGAAATAGTCAACCAGGTACCGTCGAACGCAACTCGCTCGAGACCAGCACGCTCGGGTAACAACTGCTGGATGTCTGCAAGAAGAGCTGCTGGCGTTTGCTGCCGAAGCCTGATGGTGTCGATCGACGCGAGTAGCGCGGCGACGTGCGCGTATCGCGCCTCGTTGTCCGCCTTCTCTCGAGAAATCGCCTGAAGTTCGGCTGCACGGCGCTCCTCGACGGCAATCTGCTGACGAAGCGCTTCGCGTGATACCGATAGCGAATAGCATCGAGCGCCGACGATCGCCGCTCCGATCGCCGGCCCGAGCGCCAAGACGATCAGCCATGCGATTGCAGTGCGAAGAAAGTCGGTTCGTACCGTCGAGGCGCGTGTCGACCGATCGTGCGCGAGATCCTTGTTCGCATCTACCGCAAAGGTGAGTATGTCCGGACGCCGCCCGGCAGCGAGCAACGCGAGTGCCCCGGCGATTGACGCCTCCGACTCCGCTACCCTCCGTGCGACGTCGACGTCATTCGACGTGACGACGCGGGACGCCTCGAGCTCACGAACCTCGATATCGAATCCGAGTGCCTTGGGTAACGAGCCTCGAAGCTCGAATCGCTCGGAGGCTCCCCCCGTCACGAGCACGAGCCCTATATCGCTGATGTGGCCGCCACACTCGTTGTAGAGCGAGAGGGTCTCGCGAAGCTCGCCCAGGAACGCAGCGTTCCAGCTCGTCCCATCGACATCGACGGGACCAGACGACCACCTTGGGACGAATTCGTCCGCTGCCCATGCCTCCGCTGTCGTCTCGATCGGTCCGGGTCCCGACTGCGCCGAGCGTCGTCGAGCCGACTGAGATCGAATCGTCTCAGTGAGGTCGCACTGACGAGCAATGACCGGAGCCTCGTTCTCCATTACCACAAACGAGGCAGTTCTGTCGGTACACAGTACGCCGAGCACGGCCTGCGCGTCCGTGAACGCCACCTCCGGACGTGTGAGTCGGACGAGCTCGGCGAGTGTGATCGCCTCGCAGGTAACGCTTGTGGATACATCTCGATATCGCTCGCAAACGGATGCGACATCGCCTTCACGGGCCGCCGCTATGACGCACGTACCCCGATCTATCTGATAGGCAAGCGCGAGCTGCATCTGCGCGGCCGTCTCGGGATCGCCCCAGGCAGTGCCCGCGAGGCACGCGATCGCCTTGGTCTCGGCCGGAGCATTCTCGACCTCGCGCGGCACGAGGCACGCCTCGGCGATAGTCGAGGCACCACGAAGCGCCACCATCCACTGGATCTCACCGGACTCGGCGGTTGCGAGTTGCTCGAATGCAGCGATCGACGCTGAAATGGTCTCCTCGTCACATTCCCTGAAGTCGACGAGACGGCCCTGGTCGTGTTGGTCTGGCGCGGCTGCGATCGCAATGCATGAATGCCCTCCATCCTCCCAGATCGCACCGACATATCGGCGCGTCCTTGCGCGTGGCCTGCCGCGTCTGGACATGTGAAGCTCCTATCGAGTCGGATGAGTTCACTTTGGCCATATTCAAGAGGCGTGCCGGAGGAGTGAATTGACACGGAGGCGCGTCACGTTCCACTACGAAGTCGGTTTCTGGGGACAATCGCCCAGAGAGGTGTCGGCTTGTGGCATGTACCGTCTCGAAATCGAGTCACTCGATTCTGGAAGTGGTCCCCCCAAGCGACTGTCTGGATTTTCGTGTATCAATGTCGCGACAAGCCACGTGCCGGTACCAGGACATTCGACGTAGAAACGTGGCTTGCATGTCTCGATTCCGCGACGCCACCCCGGAAGTTGTGAAATCGGGAAAGCCACGAATGCGTCGATTTAGTCGTCGCCGCCCGCGAGGTCAATGCCCACCTGCTTGGCGACGCGGTAGAATCGGCTCCGCGTCAGTCCAAGGTTTCGGCACGCTATGAGACGCGATCCGCCGGCATCTCGCAACGCGCCGAGCAGCGCCTGGCGTGCTACGTCGTTCATGACGTCGTCAAAGGACCTCGACGTGCGACGAAGCACCAGCGTTCCGGTCGTCGGCTTCGACTCTCGCGTCCATGGCGCAACGTGGTCCGCGCTGATCGTACGATAGTCGTTGAGGAGGAGCGTCCGGAGCAGGACGTTGTAGAGCTCACGAACGTTTCCGGGCCAACGGTACGTGCGCAACACCTGCTCGGCGTCGGGGAGAAGGTCGACATGACGCTCGATGCCATTGGCCTTGCAGATCTCCGTTACGAAATACCGTGCCAGCGGAACTATGTCGGCTGGACGATTTCGCAGTGGAGGGACCGAAATCGTAACGACGTTCAAGCGGTGGAAGAGATCGGCACGGAACCTGCCTGCCGCGACTTCGCGCTCGAGGTCGCGGTTCGTCGCGGCGATCACCCGAGTGTCAACCTTGACCGGTGCATTCGATCCGATCGGTTCGACTTCGCCCACGTCGAGCGCACGCAGGATCTTCGGCTGAATCGCGAGCGGCAGCTCGCCGATCTCGTCGAGAAAGAGCGTTCCACCAGACGCGTTGCGAAAGACGCCAAGGTTCTCGAATGTCGCGCCTGTGAACGCTCCCTTTTTGTGTCCGAAGAGCTTTGCCTCGACGAGGTCCGCCGGAATCGCCGCGCAGTTGGTTACCGAATACGGTCCGTTCGCCCGACGCGAGAGCAGGTGGGCGGCTCGCGCGACACGCTCCTTCCCTACGCCGGATTCGCCTGTAATCAACACAACACAGTCGCTCTGCGCCGCCTTGTAGACTCGAGAGAGGACCGAACGCATCTCGAGGCTCGCGACGACCATCCCGTGTTCGAGAGAATCGGACCAATCGGGGGAGGTGCCGCGACGGAGCTCCGCCACCACAGCCTCCGTTACTCGAAGCGCGGCGACACGCCGGAGTACCTCGAGGAGGTCGCTCAAAGTCGTGTCCGGCGCCCTCAACTCCAGCGAGAGACGAGCTTCGTCCGAGATGCTGAGCGAGCATCGCGATCCATTCCGATCGACAAGGGCCGCGAGTCCATCAATCGTGAGTCCCTCGGGTTCCGATGCAACGACTGTCCGAGCGCCCTTCCCGACGGTCTGAACCACCGCCGCAACGGTCGACAATCGGTGATCGCGAACGATCGACTTCACGAGCGCGTCGCAGAATGCACGGAACGTCGTCCTACCTTCGAGAAGTGGCAGGAGTGAACCGAGTGCCAGGTTCACGTCTCCGCCAGCTCCACACAGTCGATCCGAGGAACCAGCCGAGCCCGTACGGGCATCGACGAGTGTACGTGCGGCCCGCAATCGGTCGTCGAGGCCGCCGACTGTCGCGCTGAGTCGTGTCGTCCTACCGGTGGCGTTCGTATCCGCGCACAGCGCGAGCGCCCTCGAATAAGCGTCGCGCGCGTTCGCCAGATCGCCGACAGAGAGGAGGCAATCGCCCTGGGCTTCGAGCGCCGCCGCGGCACGAAGCGTCAAGCGATTGACCGTGAAGATCCGCTCCGCTTTTCGCATCAACTCGAGGCCGCGTTTCGCGTCGAGAAGCCATTCGAGCCGCCCACGCACGAGCGCGAGGTCGCCAAGCAGCATCGGATCCGTCAATTCAACCGCGAGAAGGTCGGCCTCGCGCAGCCTCTCGAGGCCTTCGTCTACCCGGTTCTCGTCACACAGGATTGCTGCCGAGCAGACGTGGCACTCGAACAACGCACGCGACCGTACATCCGCGTCGAGGCCCGATTGTGGGATCGACTCGGCCGCACGTATTGCGTCGGCGAGGTGCCGCCACACGTCGGCTGAGTTCCCGTCAACACGTGCTATTTCGGCGAGAAGCCGCTGCGCGCGAGATACACCGCCCCACAGCGATAGGCGGCTGAGAATGCGAATGGCCTCGATCGCTGACTCGCGCGCGGCGTCGACTTCGCCCTCGAGAAACGTAATCTCGGCGAGGAATGTGAGACCGCGTCCGAGTGCCAGATCGTCCTCACAATCGCGCGCGCGTTGAACGATGTCGCTTGCGAGTCGAAACGCATCGTTGAGCTCGCCTCGACGAATCGAATCGATCACGCGATAGAGTTCGCGGTCGAATGGCGTCGAGAAAACCCGCTCCTCGGCTTGGGGGCCGACACTGGTCATGGGTTGCCTTTCGGAGACACGCCCACCCGACAGGGGCGACTCACCGGACTCGATTTCGGCAGGATGGGTGCCCGTGCCTACGTCGCCGCGCACGACCGCAATCCCCCCCGACCCCGGCTCCAATCGTTACCCTAGCAACTTTGAAGTGCTTTGCTCGTGCTGAGAGGTGTCGGATTGTAACGAAAACGACACACCGGTGCAAGAAATTTTGCATAGTCAGACCTCTCATTCGATGGCGAGGCGTCGCATTCTGTAGCGAAGCCTCTGGAGTGAAACGCCGAGCGATGCAGCAGACCTGCTCAGGTTGCCGCGGTTGCGACGAATCGCGTTGGTGATGAGCTGGCTTTCGTAGGCGCTCATCGCCGCCTCGAGCGTAGGGTACTCCTGGTTCGCGGGCTCGACAGCGTGACACGTTTGTGCGATCGCGAGCGCGCGGCGTTGTGCCGGGGCGAGTGCGGATTCGATCGACTCGCGCGTGAGTACGGGACCATAGAGCGCGATCGCGCGCTCGAGAATGTTGCCGAGCTCGCGGACGTTTCCCGGCCAGTCGTACTCGAGAAGCGTCGTCACGGCGCCTGCGGTCACCTTCACACCTCGAGCGTCGAGGCGGTTCGCCAACCTCGAAGCGAGCAGCGTTGCAAGCACCGGGATTTCGTCCTTTCGATCTCGGAGCGGTGCGATCTCCAGGCGAATGACGTTGAGTCTGTGGAAGAGATCGGCGCGAAACCGCCCCTCGATCGCCTCGCGCTCGAGGTCCCGGTTCGTCGACGCCACGACTCTGACGTCGACGTGCACCGGTCTGGTGGCGCCGACGGGAAGGACCTCGCCCTCCTGGAGAAACCTCAAGAGCTTGGCTTGAAGGTTTAGAGGAAGCTCGCCGATCTCGTCGAGAAAGAGAGTGCCTCCGTTGGCCTCTCGAATGACGCCGTCGTGCGCGGCGAGCGCGCCGGTGAACGCGCCCTTCCTGTGTCCGAAGAGGATCGATTCGATCAATTCCGCCGGAACCGCCGCACAGTTGAACGGGACCCATGGGAGCTCGGACCGGCGACTCCGAGCGTGGACGAGTCGCGCGACGAGTTCCTTCCCAGTCCCAGATTCACCCGTAATGAGCACCGTGCTGCTCGAGTTCGCCGCGCAGACGGCGAGCTCGACGAGCGCGCGCGTCGTCGGTCCCGCGACCGCGATTCCGTCGACTTCCGCCTCGGAGGTTGTGCGCTGCGTTGCGACATGCGGCCATTCGCACGCCGCACCGAATGGGTTGACGTCGGCGAGCCACCGTCGCGTGCGCGCCTCCTGGAGGCTCGCACCGAACCGCGCATAGATGTCCGCAGCCTGACAGACCTTCTCGATTGCGGATTCGGGCTCGTCGAAAATCAGCCTCCTCCCATGTGACTCCAGCGTTCGGGCTTTGTAGTACGGCAGGTTGTGCGCGGCGAAGTGTTCGGCGGCCCGGTCCAGAAGTACGAACCCGTCACGTCGTGCATGTACGTGCGACGCGAGGGCGAGACCGCCGAGGAGGTCGTGGAGCCCGACGAGGAGCGGATCGCTATCCGTCGAGATCAGGTGTACCGACGATTCCCAGAGCTCGAGTCCCGCAGTTGCCTGGCCGAGCTCGAGGCGTATCAAGCCCTCGCAAAGCGCCGACTCGAGCGTCGCGCGGCGTCGAACGACGGAGTCGGTGATCGAGCTGACGAGAAGGCGAGCACGCTCGACTTCCTCAAGCGCCGACGTGATCATCGAAAGGTTAAGGTACGCCTCCGCCCGGCCTCGGCGCGCACGTGCGAGCGACCCGACCAGCGCCGTCGTTTCCAGGTCCGCGATCGCGAGCGCGTACTCGCGAATGGTCTCATCGAGGTCGCCATGGATCGACGCCATCTCCCCGAGGAAAGAGTGCGCTCTCCCCGCGACGCTCGGGTCGGCGCCAGTGTTCGCGAGCACGTCGGCGACGATGCGCGAGGCCTCGGCGAGCCTCGCCTCGCGGATCAGGTAGACAACGCCGTCGAGTCTCGTATGGAGCGGACTTACCTCCGCGTCTGTCCGCACAAGGCGCCAGGCGAGTGCCATTTTCTGTCCTCCCGTGTATCGTTTTCGGAACAAGTGCCCGGTGGAAGCGCCTTGGACCGAATTGCAACCAGCGCGCCGGAAGGTGCACACGAGAGCAGGATTTCGGAGTTGAATCGATGACGCGACTCGAGCGCTATTTCGACGAATATGCGTCCTACCATCGCGATTGGCGAAACGAACTGACTCACGCGATCGGAATCCCGTTGATCGTGCTCGCGGTCCTGATGTGGACCGCGCGGTTCCCAATCGCGCAGGCCGATGGTGTACGGATAAACCTCGCGCTCGGGCTCGTCGCGATCGCGAGCGCTCTCTACATCCCGCTCAACCTCTCGCTAGGGCTCGCAATGACATGCGCGCTCGGGATCCTCTACGGAATTGGATTCAAGGTTCTCAAGAACGATCCGTGGATCGCGCTCTGGCTCTTCCTGGGCGGGTGGGTGCTGCAGTTCGTCGGGCACATGTTCGAAGGCCGGAGACCCGCGTTCCTCAGGAACGCGACGCACCTCTTCGTCGGCCCGATATACATACTCTGCCGCGCGGTTCGTCGGCGCGAGAACACTTCACCGAGAGAACGAGCTAGCGACTCCCGTTGACGATCGCCTCCGATAGCCTGTCCGCGAATTCGCTTGTACTCGCCGTACCCCCGAGGTCGCCCGTACGTACCTCCGTCTTCGTCATCACGAAGTCGAGCGCTTCTTTCACACGCCGCGCCGCGTCGGGCTCGCCGAGATGCTCGAGGGGAAAG
>JADMIO011456597.1_pt1 | contig 12109 bp, 14 predicted proteins | sample 8958161 | NCBI WGS metagenome assembly JADMIO01 (sample SAMN16585339, study PRJNA669376) | soil metagenome | isolation source: Crop rotation soil | place: USA: Cullars Rotation, Alabama | collected 2011 | reverse complement strand
GGGGCCGGCGTTGGTGGTGGCGTACAGGCAGCGACGAAGTCGCAGCAGATCAAGCTACCCTCCGAGACAATATTGAACTTCACCCTGCAATCGCCGGTCACCGTGGTTGAAGCACACGGATCGAACCGCCAAAAACTTAGCGATTCGCAGCAACAGTAAGCTGTTCCGCGTCGCATGTACCCGGAGACGTAGCTCGCTACGTCTCTTTCTTTTTTTCGATACACTCTCTGCTGAGATGCGACACCTGGCGGCACTCCTGCACACATGCAACGACGGTCTTCGGGTCGGACGCTGCCTGGAGACACTGTATCCGTGCGACGAAATTCTGGTGATCGATAGTGGCTCGACCGATCAGACATTGCGGATCGCGCGCGAGTATGGCGCCAAGGTGGTCGCAGGTGGGAACGGCAAACGATGGAGCAAGGAGCTCGTGGCATCCGACGGCGCGTGGGTGCTGTGCCTGGATGCGTGCGAGTCCCTCACAGAAGGGTTAGCGGCAAGTTTATTCGAGTGGAAGTTCCTCCATGTAGGCTCCGCGGAGCTCGGCGTTTACTCAGTGTTGATCCACGAAGAGACGGGCAACGGCTGGGCGGAGAGCCCGCGAGAAGAAACGCGGCTTGTCCCGGCCACTTGGCACCGCTGGGCAGGAAATCGGCCCGTGGTAGAACACCCGGCAGTCACTCTGCCCGGCGAATTGCTGCGCTTCTCTTTTCCCTAGCAGGCGGTTGTTCGAACGAGGCGGCCCCAGAGCTGCGCAACGCTCACAAATAGTCGTGATCTTAATCACAGTCGCATTGCATAACCGCGCCTAGACTGCGCTGTTGTGAGGGCCTCGACGCCCCTTGGAGGAAAGATCATGCGAGCAATGAAATTCATCAGCTTGACCGTCATTTTGGTTATAGTTTCGGCATTCGCCGCGGCGCAGCAAGCCCCGGCTCAGGGTTCAACAACGCTGAAGCACGTGCCCATCACCAACACTCCGTCGAACTCCGGTAAAGCGATGTTCGACAGCTACTGCGCCGTTTGCCACGCAAAAGACGGCAAAGGCAATGGCCCCGCAGCTTCCGCGATGAAAACCTCGCCCACCGACCTGACCGCGCTGGCAAAGCTGAACAGCGGAAAGTATCCGGCAGCGCATGTGGCCGCTGTCATCAAAGGACAGGCCATCAGCCCTTCCCATGGCAGCCAGGATATGCCGATCTGGGGACCATTGTTCTCGAGCATCAGCCAGGGCCATGAAGGCCAGGTACAACAGAGGATCACGAACCTCGTCACCTACATCGAGAGTTTGCAGGCAAAGTAAGCGAGCGGTCCAGGTCATCGGGGCGCCCAAGCGCCCCGGGGACCATGGCAGTTCCCCGAACGTTTCCCAATCGTCGGGAACTTACCGAAGTTGCCTTGCTGTTCGGCTAAGGCTCAGGAGAACAATGGCTTGCTGGCCGTCGGCCTTCCGGCCAGTGACTTCCGTACCTTAGTCCTTCCCCGTCTAATCGACATATAATCCAGCCAAGAACCGGGATTTCTCACGTTCTTCCGGAGGTGTCTGCGCCGGAGGAGTGTGGCGCGGTTTCTTGGGTGAGCTTGGATCCTGTCATCGCAGCAGCGGTTTTTGTCATGGGGCTGGCATTCGGCAGCTTCCTGAACGTGTGTATTTACCGCATGCCGCGCGGGATCTCTGTGGTGACCCCACGATCGGCCTGCCCGAACTGCAAGGCTGGAATTGCGCTCTATGACAACATGCCGGTGCTGAGCTGGCTGGTGTTGCGCGGCCGCTGCCGTCAGTGTAAGGCTGCCATTTCCCCGCGGTATCTGCTGATTGAGGTGCTGTCTGGGCTTCTTTTTCTAATTTGTTACTGGTATTTCGGATGGACGGTTTCGGCGCTCAAATACTGTGTGTTCTCGTTCCTGATTCTCGGACTCATCTTTACGGATGCGGAGACCAAGCTCCTGCCGGACAAGTTAACACTGCCCGGGCTGGCACTCGGGATCCTGTTCAGTCTTGTGGTTCCGGTGAACGATCTGGCTTCACACTTTCTGAACGCAGACGTGAACTTGCCGTTCAGTGATGCGATTACGCTGCGGCTGTGGTCGTTGACCGATTCCCTGCTAGGGGCGGCGGTGGGGGCCTCGTTCATTTATGGCGCCGGGGCCATCTACCTGCGCTGGCGCGGCACCGAAGGGATGGGATTTGGTGATGTGAAGCTGATGGCAATGGTCGGGGCCTTCTTGGGAATCAAGTTGACGGTGCTGACTATTTTCGCTGCTTCGCTGAGTGGATCGGTGTTCGGCCTGGGCACGGTGCTGCTGGTGTGGCTGAAGCGAACGCGCCGGTTTGCGAAGCGTTTGGCGGATGCACATGCAGCGCGGCAACGAGCCTGGCAATCTGCGCAGGTCGTGTATCGCAGCTTCCAGATGCCCTTTGGAGTTTTTCTCGGGAGCATGGCGCTGCTGGCCAGCTTCGTGGGAGACCGAGTTCTGAACTGGTACGGGAGATTCTGGTGAGACTCTTAGCGAATCCGATTGCCATCCGCGCATTGACGGTCTTCGTCTGCTCGGCGTTCTTCCTGCTTCTTGGAATCTTCTTCGTTCGCGCATTGCGGAAGAACATCGAAGAGGAAGCCGAAATTCCGGATGCGCCGACGGGATCCGAGGAAACACTGCCGTTAAATGTGTTCAATACTGTCATCCAGCAGCTGAAACAGCAAAAGCACGAGTTGCAGGTGCAGTCCCAGGCGGACCAGCACAGAGCGCGCGTGACCGAGAATTTCAGCCAGGCCGTACTCTCGAATTTGTCATCAGGCGTGGTGGTGTTCGGAGCAAACGGGCTGGTGAAGACATCGAATCCGGCCGCAAAGGCAATTCTCGGCTTCGCATCCATGAACGGGATGAGTTCCGACGATATCTTTCGCAGTGCAGTGGTTCAAAATTCGGAACAGAGCGCCAGTTCGCCGGTACGGATCGCGGATGAGATCCACACCGTGCTCCGTGAGGGCATCAAGCGAAGGCAGGTAAGTGCGGAGTATCGCACTCCGTCGGGTGAGACGCGATTTGTTTCGATGACGGTGTCGCAAGTCCCTGCCGTAGACGGCAGCCTTCTGGGCGTTGCGTGCCTCATCAACGATTTGAGTGAACTGGAAAGCATCCGCAAGCAACAGCAAATGCACGGTGAGTTGTCGGCGGAGAAGGCTCTTCAACTGCGCACGTCTCTGGCGACGATCGCCGGCTACGCGCAACAACTGGCAAGCAACCGGGATCCAGACACGGCACAGCAGTTGGCCGTGGATATTGCACAGGAAGCGGCGCAATTGGACCGCAGCATCGGCGGGTTTCTCACAACGAAAACCGTACCGGGTGCAAAGGCCGCCGGCGCGGCTGCCGGGCGCTGACCTGCAAAAGCGGCGGGACTGCTATACCTGCCGCGAACCTGAATTTGGAAGGTGGACCTATGAAACACATTACGCAGACTGCAATCGGACTCACCCTGCTTCTTGTCGTCGCGGGAGTACCTGCCGGAGCACAGCAGGCAAGTCCCGATGGCACCTCGCTTGGCGATTATGCCCGGCACGTACGCAAGAACTCCGGCCCCAGCACAAAACCCAAGGTCTTCGACAATGACAACCTCCCGCGGGAAGAACATCTTTCAATCGTGGGGAAGGCTGCACCTGAGGGGGAGGCGCAGGCTCCCGCCAAGCAGGAAGAGCCCGCGGCAAACTCCGGAGCAGACAATAAGCCGGCCGAAGTGAAGCCTGAGATGGATCAGGCGAGCAAAGAAGCCGCATGGAAGCAGTGGGGCGACAGGATATCCCAGCAGAAGAATCAGATTGACCTGCTGAGCCGTGAACTCGACGTATTGCAGCGCGAGTATCAGGTGCGCGCCGCCGCTATGTACGCCGATGTAGGTAATCGGTTGCGGAACTCAGCAGACTGGGACAAGCAAGACGCAAATTACAAGCAGCAGATCGCTGACAAGCAAAAGGCTGTGGACGACGCCAAGCAGAAGCTGGACGATCTCGAGGAAGAAGCTCGGAAGGCAGGAGTGCCTGCATCCGTTCGCGAGCCGTAGTCTGAATGTCAAACCGATAGTCGAGCCGGAGCCTAAGCTCCGGTTCTTTTTTGATCAGATTTTCCCCGCGCTGAAGTTTGCGCGTAAGCGACGAATCTGCTTCACGTGATGCAATCCGTGCACCAGGTGAAACTTTCGCCACTGATCGATCGACAGAGGTCCGAGGATCGGATGATCCAAAACTTTGGAGCGTGTTCCGAACTTTCGCGCGCACAGTGTCATGAGTTCGTCCATGTGCGAGATGGCGGCGAGGATTTCCGAGGTGACCTTCTCGGGAGAGATTCCACGCGGCAATGCGAGTGCTGGGGCTTTTCTGCCGGTCGGCATGTATCCGATCTGCGTGACGACGAGCGAGCGGGCACGCTGCTTCCACGTGGCCCTGGTGGCAAGCGATTTGCCTGCTTCCAGCAACCTGGAGAATCCTTTCGCCGTGCCGGTATATGTGAGATACAGATGCTCAAGTATCTCGGCGCTGCACCATTTGCCAGGGACACTGCGCGTCAGTTCTCCGGGCGAGAGGCCTGCGATGGATGAAGCTATCTCGCGTCGCAGTTTGGCAAGCCGAGGGTCCACGTGCGTTACTTACCTTTTGCAGCCTTTCAGATAGAATGTTGCCGCAGACCTAGCAATCATCCACAGTTATAACAGGAAGGACGTCCATGAAAACGGCCCGCATCAGCCAGCGAAACGCGAAGGTATTCTCGACGCTGTTGGTCATCTCCCTGCTTGCCCTGTTCAGCGCGTGCTCTTCGGAGTCGAGCAAGCCGGCGGAGCCGCCGAAAGAGCAGCCGAAGGGACCCGAGCTTCTCACGGCACGGTCAGCGTTCCAAAAGATGTATGTGGCGGCGCGAGGCTGGAACGTGGATTCGCGTCCATATCGCATCGAATCGGTGGCCACAAGCGATGGGAATGGGCACGATGGCAAGTGGGCGGTTTGGCGCGCCAGCTTTGCGTCGCCGAACGCCCGCGCAGAGAAGACGTACACCTGGTCTGGCAGCACGGCGGACGGAGCTCCGGCGCGCGGCATCAATCCTGGCATCGAGGATAGCTACAGCCCCACCAACGCGAATACTCAGGTGTTCGACATGGCGTTTCTGAAAGTGGATTCTGATCAGGCCGCGGAAACCGCGCAAAAGCACGGTGGCGACAAGATTCTGGAAAAAGCCGCCGACACCCCAGTATCGTTCGTCTGCGACTGGAATCACAATACAAACGAACTGGTGTGGCATGTGATCTACGGTGCAAGCCGAGAAGGTGCGAAACTCACGGTAGCCGTCAACGCCTCGACTGGGGAGTTCATCCGCGTCGAGAAATAGATGGTGCCGTTGCCGAACCCAAACGAAGAACCATGTTTGGGAAGTGGCGTTATTCTGGTGAATCTTCTCTGTGTCTGATCTGGGCTTCGATTTGGGCGAAGAAGTGACACAGGGACTGAGCGGACGCGATCGCCCGCTTCAGCGCGCTTCGCTCCCCGAACGTTACGATATCGTGAGGGGAGTACTGCAAGCGGACGCGGTCGGCCGCACATTGCGCACTTAATAACTCGATGCCTGCCGCAGCAAGGTCAGCTTTGAGACGTACGACATCCAGGTGCTTCTTACTTCCAAACTGCATGGACTGCTCCTTACAGACGCAGGCGTGGCCTAGAGGTTAGAAGGGGAGGACTGAATTTTGCGGGGCCCCCGCCATGCATAGGATTAATTTTATATTTCAATTAGTATACGACGTTAATAATACGCAGTGCAAATAATGACCTGGCAGTTGGAAGGAAAGAACCATGCCACGGCATCCCGATCCTGACCTGGAACAACGGATTCTCGGCGCAGCCTCACGCCTGTGGGCCCGGGGCGGAGAAAAGTCCCTCACCATGCGGGCTGTAGCCCGCGCCGCCGGAACCACCACCCCAACGGTTTACGAGCGCTATCGCGACCGGGACGACATCCTCCGTGCTCTGCGACTGAAGACGCGCCGCGAGCTCTACTCCGCCCTGTGCCGCACCCGGACCTTGCGGGACGCAACCCGGAAACAGCTGGAATTTGCGCTGCAGAACACACATGCCTACGAAGTTTTGTTTGACGGGGTAGGCAGGCCACCGTCTTTGTATGAACAGTGGCCGTCGTTCAATCTCATGCGGCAACGCTTGGCCTATCAACTGGGCGGAGCTCCAATCCAGCACAATCGCCTGATGCTCGCAATCTGGTCACTGACGCACGGCACGGCAATGCTGATCATTCGTGGAGAATTTGAGGGCGCGCTGCGGACGCAGGCGATTCATGCCTGCCTCGATATGGTCGATAACATTCTTCGTCTCGCGGCGCGCGGAAAAGGATTCGTTCAGTCCGGGCCCAAGTGGCCTGCGAATCTGATCCTGGGAGAAGGCGAGCAAAGCCGTGTAGGCAACGGCCACGAGCCGAAGCGAAAGAAGAAACCGAAATCCAAAAAGCGGTGGACAACGAAAGAGCAAAGGCGAATTTCTTAGAGCGCTTGCTCCGTGCGAGCCTACTTCGCCGCCTTGGCACCAGAATCTGCGGGCTGCAGGCGCGCAATCGCTTTGCGAGAATCTTCCGCCTGAGGTCCGTTGGGAAGGATCTTCAAGTAGTTTTCGAATTCGGCGCGGGCCTCGTCCGGCCGATCCATTTTTTCCAGACACTCTGCCAGACGGTACGTCGCGATGGCGTCGTTGTCTTTGTAGTACAGCGCTTCCCGGTAACGATCTTCGGCAGCCCTGTAGTTTTTCCGCTTGAAGTAGAAGTCGCCGACTTCGATATCCTTGGCCGCCTTATGCGGGTCCCACGGATGCATCTCGTTCACATCGCCGCTGGGACCGCCATCCACGTCGGTCAGAAGCTCCGAACTGTTCGGATGTGCCTTGGTGTCATCCGGCGGAGGGGTCAGATCGATCTGCGTGTCTTTGCTGGAACTCCGCCCGTTGGTGTCGCCCAAATCGTTGACGCTGACACGGTCCGAGCGGGGCGCCTCCAGGTTCGGCGTATGCTGCGAGTTAGGTTTTGCCGTCGCCTCAGAGTCTTTCGACTTCGCCGGAGTGTTGGGGGCGGAATCCTGCGCCAGCGCGACAGCGCTTGCGCACAGTAAGACAACGAAAAGACACCTGCGCATAAGATTATTCTAGCGTGCTCCGTGCAGCTTTCGGAATGCCGCGAGGCAGCGCTCCACCGTCTCCATCTCCGGATAGCGGCTGCCTTCCTGCTCGATCAGGTAGTACTCGACTCCCCCATCGGTCTCGGCCGCATTGAAGATGCCCTTCCAGTCGGCCTTCCCTTCTCCGAATAAGGCTTTGTAGCCGACGTTAGGATCGGGAGACCAGTCCTTACAATGGATGGAGCGAATGCGTCCCGGGTTGGCCTTGATCCAGGCAACAGGATCTCCACCGGCTTCCACGCAAGTACCGACATCGAGTTGCAGCATAACGGACGGCTTCGTGTTTGCCGCGAGGACTTCGATGGGCCGCTTGCCTCCTACCATCTTCCATTCTGCGTCGTGATTGTGATACCCGACTTTGAGCCCGGCTGGTTCGAGCTTCTCGGCCGCCGTGTTGAGCTTCTCGGCCAGGTTTTTCCAGCCGTCGAGATCAGGCTTGGGATCACTCCAGGCCTGCACCATGTACTTGGTTCCGAGAATCTGGTTCAACTCGCGGGCGTGGTCAATCTTTTCCGGGCTGAAGAAACTCTCGTCGTTGTGCGTCGAGTAGCAGCGGATCTTCAGGTCATCCAGCAGCTTGCGCATGTCTTTGGCCTGTGCCGCGGTCCAGTCGAAGTAAGGCGCATAGAATTCGACCAGCTGATATCCCATCTTCGCGACAGCGCGCACCGTGGCATTCGGATCTTTCTTCAGTTCGTCACGAACCGAATAAAGCTCCAGGCCGACAGGAATGTAGTACGTGGAACCGGAAGCTACTCCTCGAAAAACCCAGGGGAGAGCGGCCGACAGTGCGATGAAGGAGCGGCGGGAGAAAGTTATGGATGCCATGGCTGCCATATTACGCCTTCAGGCAAGCCGCCTCGCACCCTCCTGGCTCGTCAGCAGCACAGCTTAGCCTTTCGTGCTCACTATCGCGCCGCGCTGTGATCGAAATCACCGCACAGAGAGCGTCCACACTTGATTCTGGATTCGAGGACGGCAATGCGAACGGCTCTACTGGCGAGTGTACTAGCGGGACTTTCGACTGGGATTGGCGGGTTGCTGGTTTGCATCGTGCCGAAAATCAATCGGCGTTGGTACGACACTCTGCTTGGCTTTTCGGCAGGCGTGATGCTCGCCACCGCTTCAATCAGTCTCCTCGGTCCCGCCTTGCACAAGGACGGCTTGCTGCAGGTTGCTCTTGGGCTCACCTTTGGCGCCCTCATGGTGCACCTGCTGGAGCGCGCGGTACCCCATCTGGAACCTCACTTCGCACCCGAACTTAGTGGTCATGAGAAGCGGCTTGGACTATTACTTGCCGCCGCGCTCACGATTCACCACATTCCGGAGGGTCTTGCCATTGGAGTAGCGTTTGCCGGAGGCGGGACGTCGATAGGGATGCTTGTGGCGGCCTCGATTGCGATCCAGAACATTCCCGAAGGTCTTGCGGTGGCTATGCCTCTTCGTAGCGCCGGACTGCCCCGCTGGAAAGCCTTTCTCGGAGCAACTGCTTCTGGATTAGGCGAGCCGGTGGCGGCACTGTTCGGAGCATGGTTCGTATCGCTTGTCGGTCCGATTGTCCCGTTCGCGCTGGCGATGGCTGCGGGCGCAATGATCTTCGTCGCTTCGGACCAACTGATCCCGGAAAGCCGGCAGCAACCGGAGGCAAAGTCTCCATCTTTGGGGCTAATGCTGGGATTCTTGTGCGTAACCATTCTCAGCCGCGTGGTCTAGAAGCGGGCAGGACGAGGGGATGAGCGGGCGGTCGCTGGCACAAAAAAAAACAGGCCGCTCAGGGGAGGTAACAGGAGCGGCCTGGTTGGCGAAGTCCTCCGGGGAGGAGGGTAAACTTTTACTTACATCGACGGATTACTCTGTCCAGTCGAGGCAGCCGGCTTGCTGTTGTCGCCGACAGTGTTGGTCATCAGGCGAACGTCAACACGGCGATTGTCGGCACGACCTGCGGAGGTCTTGTTCGACTCGACCGGCTTGTCCTTGCCCAGGCCGATCACATAAATCTTGTGGGCCGGGACGTTGTACTTGGTAGCGAGGTACTGGATCACGGAATTCGCGCGGCGCTGGCTGAGATCGTAGTTGTAATCCGCCGGTCCCACAGAATCCGTGCCGCCTTCCAGAGCGATGATGTAGCCCTTGGTGGAAGCGATGCTGGCACCGAGCTGGTCGAGAGCTTCCTGCGCCTTCTTGGTCAGATTATCTTTGTTAAACCCAAACTTTACGGATGTCTCAGCGACGGCATGATAGTTGTCGAGGTTTGCCACGGTGTTGGTTAGCACGCCAACACGCGTGTTAGCAGCGTCAGCGACCTGCTGAGCCTGCGACGCATTCTGCGCGGCGGTTTGGGTCTTCTGCTCAACTTCGGCGGTCTTCGCGTTCACGGCCTGGATGCCGGCCTGTGCGCGGGAGTCGACCTCCTTGATGTCGCGCGAGTTCTTCGCGGTGAGATCATCAAGCTCGTTGGTCTTGTTGATCAGTGGTGTCGTCTGCGATTTGACATAGTTCTTGCTGGAGCAACCGACGGTGGCGACCATGGCGGCTGCCAAGCAAATCACGAACGAAGTGCGGTTCATAGGGTGAGGCTCCTTAGATTCCATCTCGATTGGGCGCGCCCTGGGTTACCCCGCGCGCCTGGTTCTAAACATTGTCCTTGGGAAAGACTGACTACCGTACAAGTCCCATTGTCACTTGTGCACGGGACATGCCAGTTCCTTAGATGCAGAATCGTGGGTGTAAGTATATACGTTTTCAACGTGTTGCGTTCGATTTCGTACCCAGCCAGACTCCCTTACATATGTCCGGGAACGCAAACCAGACACCCAGAATGGAAAATTTATACGGTGCTGCGCGACGCGGGGCGCCGTAAGTCCTGCCCCTACTTCCAAATACCCGTGATTGGAGCGGCATCGCGGTCGTTCGCGGTTAACGGCGGCAGCCCGAAGTTGTCTTCGACCGTGCGCAAAACGCTGTAATGGTTATAGTGCCTGGAGAGCGCTGCCGGATCTTGCTGGCTGGCTTCCTTCACCATGTCCCCGAGAAGTACGGTGTAAATGCGATTGTCCGGGTTCCCTCCGGATTCGTCGAACGTAATCGCGACGAGAGTTCCTTTTGGCAAATTCGCCGGAAACGTATCATCCAGGAACTTGCGGACCCATGCGCCGGCAACCTCGGTGTTCGTGTCATGGCCGTCGTGGTTCATGTTCGGCGTATAGAACGAATACGCGACCAGGCCCTTGCGAGCATCCTGCACGAAGTAGTTGTTGGCCTTGCTGGAATCGACGCGAACTACGTGGTCGCACCACTTCTCCTGCACTTCGCGAAAGCTCAGGAAGGGTACATGGCGGCGAACATAGTTTCCGCGCTTCTCGGCCAGGTGCTGTCCGGAGATGTTCCAGGGACATGTGCCTTCGGGAAGTTCCTCAGCATACTGTTTGAAATCGAGGCCTGCGGCGATGAGACGATCCGCAATCGTGCGGTGCTCGGCATCGTTAGGAAAGTTCACTTGCCGGTCTCCCAAATAACTGCCGCGACGGTGGAGGCCAAAATCCGTACCGGCAATCATCGCCAGATAGTTGGGATAGGAAGGATGGAATAGAGCGTGGAAGTTGGTGAAGCTCGCCCCACGCCGTGCAAGGGTGGCGAGGTTGGGATCCTGAATCGCGCGCTCGTAATCGACGTTCTCGAGCACGATGATGATGATCCGATCAAAATGATGTGCTGGGGCTCGGGCGGCGGCTCGCTCCGCCTCTTCTCGTTTGCCTTCCGGCGACTTCGTTATCTGCGGCTGTGCTTGCCCATTTGCGCCGTTTGAATTTTGTGAGTACACGGCGATTGAGCTGAGTATCAACAACGCGAGAAGGAGTAGGAGGCCAGAGAGAAGTTTGGTGCGCATCGCCGAACCAGCAGCAGACAAGGCTTTTACCTCCCTTTTGTAGCACATTCCAGCGGCCATTCTGGTAACAGTCCGCCTCTGACAATCTGCGCTGGAGTGTTTGATAGTCTGTCTCTCCGGATGTTTCGTAGAACTCTTCCTTTCCTGCTCATCGTTTCGTCTGCCGCGTGGGCTCAACAGCAAGCGCCGCCGTCGTCAACGCCCAGTCGCGCATCGGACATCCCCGCACATAAAGAAACCGTCGTCGTGACTGGGACATTCCTGCCGGCCCCGCTTTCCGAGAACGACCGGTCTGTCGACTTGATTGAGACGACAGAGACGCCTCTGCTCTTCAATTCCGTCGTGCAGTATCTGCAGACTGATCCCAACATCGATCTCCAGCAGCGTGCGCCAAACGGGGTTCAGGCTGATTTGAGCATTCTCGGCTCGACATTTGCCCAAACGCTCGTACTGCTAAACGGATTACGCATGAACGATGCCCAGACGGCGCACCATGACATGGATATTCCGATGCCTTTGGAGGCCATCTCGCGAATCGAGGTTCTACACGGGGCGGGATCGACGGTGTATGGCTCCGATGCAATGGGGGGCGCGGTGAACTTCATCACCTCGCCAGTTCGTGCCATGGAACTGCGAGTGCTGGCAGGAGCCGGCAATCAAGGCTTCAACCAGGAGCACGTATTGGCCTCGTTCCTGGTTCGCAACTGGTCCGAGACACTCGCGGCTGACCGCGACTTCTCCAGTGGATTTATTCCTGATCGTGACTACCGAAGCAGCACGGCGTCTTCTGAAACTCGCGTTAAGTCCGTGTTGGGGCAGAGTGACATCGTCTTCGCGGGAAGCGACCGGCCATTCGGAGCCGATCAGTTCTACGGGAATTTTCCTTCCTGGGAGCGCACGAAAAACTGGTTTACCTCGGGCCAGCAGGAGTTGGGTGAGCAGACGACAGCCGCATTCGGATACCGCAGGCATACGGATGAGTTCGTGCTCATTCGCGATAA
>JADMIO010768889.1_pt1 | contig 12110 bp, 15 predicted proteins | sample 8958161 | NCBI WGS metagenome assembly JADMIO01 (sample SAMN16585339, study PRJNA669376) | soil metagenome | isolation source: Crop rotation soil | place: USA: Cullars Rotation, Alabama | collected 2011 | reverse complement strand
GCCGCGACTTCAAGTCACGTGAATTCCAAGCTTCGGATCCCACTGTGCTGGAAAGAAAGTTTCGCGAAGGCTGTCTCGACCGGCATGCGGCGGCAGGCCCAGCGGCGACGAAAGGCCGGATTGCACACGATGAAAGAGGCCAGCGTCGAACTGCTGATTCCGGTTCATTCGCTCAAGCGCATGGCTGTGAACGGCGAATTGCGAACGGTCAAGCGCGGCCTACGCGAGTACGTGCCCGAAAGCGAAGTGGCGCGGTTAAGGTTCGACGCCTGAAGGAGCCATTATGCGAACCCCGAATGTCCCGATAGTAACTGCCGAACCGCGCGAACTGACCGAGGCGGACGTGCAACGGATCGTCGAACTCGCACAGGGCGAGGCGGCGCTGCTCGACCAGATTGCCGAGGCGCGACGCGACTGGGACACCGGCAGGCTTTGGGATCTCGCCGCGAAACTCGCGGGTATTTCCGATCCGCCAGAGATCGCCTGAAAAAAGAAGCCGCGTGCGTGCGCGAACACGGGCGCGGCGGAAACGTTTGACTGTGAACACAAGCATAAGCGAAATCCGCGAAAATCCGATCACCGAAACGTGCTCCGCGCTGGCCGCATGTGAGGCGATCATCGAGCGTGGCCTGAAGTCCTTCGTGGAGGTCGGAACCGCGCTGCTTCGCATCCGCGATGAGAAGCTGTACCGCGCAGAGTACCGGACCTTCGAGGAGTATTGCCAGAAGCGATGGAAGAACATCAATCGGCCACGCGCCTATCAACTCATGGTCGCCGTAACCATCGTGGTGAATTTGTCTACCCTGGTAGACATTCCCGCGCCCACGTCGGAGCGGCAGGTCCGACCCCTGACTCCCCTTCCGGCTCCACAGCAGCGCGAGGCCTGGGGGACCACGGTTCGGGAGTATGGGCCAACGCCGACCGCGCGAGAAGTAGAGACGGTCGTCAAGCGAGACTTCGTGAAAGGGGATGCTCCGCGCAAGCCGGTCCGGCCAGCCGGGAAGGATCGACAAAAAGGGTTCTTCGCGATCATGGGTCACGTTTCGGCTCTGGATCAATATTCCGACATCGACATACAATCCCTCGCGGCGGCCCTCGACCCGGACTCGAGACAGGCGTTCGCAACACGGTCTGCGAAAGCCATTCCACAGTTACGGCGCTTCGCGCGAATCCTGCGGGAGGATGTACGACCGAGTTAAGCGCCATCCCGATTTTGTCCACGTGGTCCGCACTTGGCGGCGGTGAACTTCGTCACGGTCGCGGGAAAGCGTTCTGGAGATCCGGCGATTCCTACAACGTCGCCATCGATTCCGATAAGAACGTCTGGTTCGATCATCGCGATGCGGTCGGCGGCGGGATTCTCGACTTGGTTCAAGTGGCGCTTGGCTGCGATCAACGCGAGGCGATCCGCTGGCTGGTCGACAATTGCGGCCTCGAAGATTCACGCGACGAACGCACCCCGCAGGAGCGTGCTCAGGCGCGGCGCGAACGCGAAGAGACGGATCGGTATGAGGCCAGCTTCCAGGACTCCTACCGCGCGTTTGAACGCGAACTGGAAGATCGCCGCGACGAGCTTGTCCGCCTGCTTCGTGATCGCGACGATGATGCTCTCGAATTGGAACTTGAGATTTGCTACCAGCGGATCGACGCGGTCCGCAGGCTGATTCGCAGGGACGACGCCGACTACGACGATCCAACTATCCGGCTGGCACGCGCGATCATCGACCGCATCGCGGAGGAGCCGTGAAGCTAGAACGCGCAGTCGCTGAGGAGGGGAAGCGCCAGCGTCACAAGCTGCGGCTTGAGAAGGCGGAGGCCGAACGAATCGCGCGGCTTCCAACGCCGATGGATTTCGCGGACCTACTGGAGGCACAGGTGGAGCAGATCGAGATGACGCATGACGATTTTTCAATCCCTAGCGCAGGCGCGACGCTGGTGCTTGGCGCGAGTAAGGCCGGAAAGACGCTGCTCACGTTGCAGACACTACTCTCGGTCGCGATGAACGAGCCGCTGTTCGGTTACTGCAAACCGCGCGTGTGCGGTCCTACGATGCTGATCGAAACGGACGACACCAATGCGATTGCGAGTGTGCAGTCGGTGGCTAAGAAATCGGGCGGACCCAAACAAACGCCGTTCTCGCTTGTGTCGAAGGTCGAGTACACGCTGGGGACCGAGATGCGCGACTGGTTGGCCGACACGATCAAGGATCGCGGCCTGAAGATGATCGGGATCGACAGCTACACGAGTCTGCGGGGATCAAAGGCAGCCGGAGGGGACGTGGTGAAAACGGAGAGCGGGGACTTCCGCATGTTAGATCAACTCGGCATCGATCTCGGCTGCTCGATTCTGATCCTGCACCACGTCGGCATTTCCGGCGCAGGCCGCGATTGGGACATGTCGGCGGCTGGCTCCTTCGGTGTCGGTCAGGCCGTGCGGGGGATGATTCACGTCGAACGATTCCGGGAACTTCCGGATGCGGGTGAAAGGCTGATTCGCTTGCGCGGTCGGCATGGTGCCGATGAGTCGATGGTCTTGCGGCTCGACAAGGAGCGGCTGGCCTACGATTGGGTGCTCTCAGGTTCCGCAGCGGAGCACTTTCCGGTTCTCAAGACTATTTCGACCGAAATCGGCACGGCGGTTTTCGGCCCGAAGGAACTGGCGCAGGCGACCGGATTGTCGCGCCAGCAGGTGACCCGGATTATCGCGAAGCTGGTCTACTCCGATGCGCTCCGTCGCGAGGGTCGCGGCCAGTATCGGATCGCAAAGCTTGTATGAAACGCAGGGGTGTGGGGGGTTTATGAGTCAAGTGAGCCTAAAGGGGGTCCAGGAGAAGGTGGGTCCCTGTGTTTGCATGCACATATATAACTCATTAGACTCTCTTGACTCATTAGATATATATACCCCCCTGTTTTTACCCCCAAAACCGCAGTTAATCGCATGCACCAAAAGGAGATAGGTCGAAATGCACGACGAAAATATGACTCATGAGCCGTCGATTGACTCATCGAAAATCACTGAATTGGTCACTCGCATCGAGGTGTTAGAAGCCACGATTGGAGCGATTCAGCAGCGTCAGGATCGTTGCGAAAATGAGCACGAGTCGTTGCTGAAGGTCACTGTCGAACCGCTGGCTGAATTGGAACAGACGCTCGATCTGACGCGGCAGGCCATGGATGCGCGGATCACGGAGATCGTGGCCTCCAGCACCACCATCGACCCGGAGAATCCGGCGCTCCTCGCGATCATGGCGCAGGTTCTCGATTACGTCGACCGCCGCGACGCAGCGATTCTCAATGAGCTTCGCGCAAAAACCGACGCGCTCAAGGCTGTGCTAGTGCGGTCATGAGCAACGAACAGGTGCGGCTGATCGCCGCCTCCGCCGAGATCGACACGCTGGCGCATTCGTGCGGGGTGAGCGCACACTTGGACCTCAGCCACGCGAGTGAAGGCCGCATCCGGTTGTCGTGTGTCGAAGGCCAAGGCGACGTCGAACGATTCACGCGCGAATCCGGCGCGATCCTGCGGAAGTTCGGGTTGGACGCAAAGAAGATAGGAGCGGCGTGAAATCCGCTACTGCTCTGGCTCCCACGGCAGGATCTCGCTGTCCAACATCGGCTCCCATCTCCGCGCCGCCGGACACTCGCGCTTGTGTTGCCGGAACCTGTCGCGGCCAACAAGCACCTCGCCGCAGTTGCAGGTCCAGAGGCGCGGCTTGCGTCCGCCGCGGCGCTCTTCCCGAGCAGGCAGGAGCGCGGTAATAACGGTTTCATCCATTCCTGCCTGTATTCTGCGCCGGTTTCGAGCGTCCGCCTACCCCCTGAAGTTGATTCGGACGCATGAAAATTCGGCCGCCGGGCGCGTCGCAAGCGTTGCCACAGACTTTTTGCCCCCCCCCTACCCCTTCGGCGCTCGTGGAGCGCTCCGCAATCCGCTGCCGAGGTGGACGCTCAGACGTAAACGCTGGATCGCTGGAATCGCGCCGTATCGCGAGGACGAAGCGATGCGCGATCTATCGCGGATCAGCTTGACTCGCGCGGCCGCTTAGGATTTCGCAGGCTAACTACAGGTTGGTGTACAAAGGAGTACTTATGTCATTCGAAGGACGCTACGCCGAAACGCGGGAAGATGTCTACTATTGCTGCAATGGCCATATAACAAGAAGCCGTCACGACGCAAGAAATGAAACGGTGGCGTATTGCCAGCAGTGCGGAGAACGCAACCTCTCAGGATGCCCGAGCTGCCACTTTCGATTTGAACCCACGCAATTTGGCAGCACCCCCAAACGACCGGGCTACTGTCGAAACTGTGGTCAACCCTATCAGTGGACTACCTCCGGGCTCGAAGCAGCAAAGGAGGTTGCAGCACGACAGCACTTGTCGGATATGGATCGGACAGAACTGCCTCGGATCATCGAAGGGCTGGTCAAAGAAACTCCTCAAACAGAGTTGTACGTTTTCCGAATGAAAGAGATTTTGCAGAAGTTTACACCCGAAGGGGTCGAAGCATTCAAGGCCATCTCCTACAACCTCGTGTCGAGTGTCATCGCCAAAAAGCTAGGTTGGTCCTAATTCCTAAGAGGGAGGGTGTTGTGGCCCCAGCGGGTACAGGGTTTCTCCGCAAGACCCCCCCCTACCTATGAGCGCGATATCGTCCGATCTTCCACCGTTGGGGATTGAATGCGCCGAACGCGGCCAGCACTTCGTCCTCGAAATTGACGAGCGTGATCGACTTCACCGTTGCGACCTGCGCGGAGTCGAAGGCCGGAATGCTGCACAGGCTGATCTCCATCAATCGGCCTTCGGAGAAGAGGACTCCGCCGTCCGGTTGCGGATCGTATCGCAGCGGCTTGAACGCGACCGACAAACCCTTCACGACTCGCGCCTTCATCAACTCGTAAACTTCACCGGCACGCCGCACAGTATCGGCAAGGAGTTGGCCTCGCACCTCCAGCGATGCGCCGTCGCTCACGACGCGAATCGAGCCAAGCGGCTCGGCTGTGTCGTGGCTCCACAGCAACGGCAGTTCGTCGCCATGTTCTCGGAGCGACTTGGCGAACGCGCCGCGCTTGATCGTGTCGCCGTAGAGATCCTTGTCGCCATAGACGAGCGCGGTTCCGCTGAAGGAACCGCGCATCTCGTCGTCCAGCGCACACTGTTTCAGTGCGAATGCTTTTCGAACGATGTTGTCCATGGTGCGCCTATGGAATCACGACGCACTTGGCGAACTTCATCGGCGCTTTGACCGCGAGGATCAGCCGTTCCTCCGCCAGAATCGTGACAAGGTTCCGCACGAAATTATCACGGTCTTCGCTGCTTAGTTCCACCGAAGCCTGATCCGCATAAGCCAGCAGCGCACCGCGCGAGAAGTCGCCGCCTGTGACCGTACCGACTGGCTGCGCGACGGATTGCACCAACGGCACACCCCACAGTACATTCGGAGGCCCTTGCGTCGGCGATCCCAGAAGATACTCCCCCGTCGTTGTCTTCAACGTCGCCGCGCCTAACAGATCCGTTGGATTGACGACGAGTCCGGTCGCCGGTGTGCCCTGCGCCGCGAGATGGCCGACTACCCGCGCCGCGACGTCGAGGAAACCTTGCCCCGAGACCGCTGTGACGATCGTGGCCTGCGGATTGATGCCTTGGATCTTGCCTGCGCCGCCTGCGCCGTTCAGGACCTCCTGTTCCTCCTTCAGCCGGACCGCGTACATCAGGTCGTTTTCGAGGAACAATTGCAGGCCAGGCACGCTGCTGATCGATTGCCGCGAGGCTTGCGTCCAGATGCTGATCGTACTCGCCGCGAGTTCGATGATCTCATAGGTGAAATCGCCTTCTTTCTTCAGGTCGCCTTCGAGCAGTTGATAGTCCGCGGTCGGCCTGGGCGCGAGTTGCCGATTGAACTTCAACGTGCCCTCGGTGATCTGAATACTCGGAATCAGATCGAGCACCGACAGACCGGTCTGTGGCAACGCCTCGATAGGCAGCATCCGCGTGGGACCTGCGACGTTCGCCAGCGTCGTGATGTTCTTTTGCCGCAGCCGGCCGGGAACTCCGACCTTGACGCCGCCGCGCATCGCCGACTTCATGAAGTTCTGTACGTCGGCGCTCTTGGCGATCAATTCACCGAACGTCTCCGGCGCGGTGGGACCGCCGCCGATACCGAAACCCCGCATGCCGGTTGCGGCCATGCCCTTTACTTTCTGAAGATCGCTTTCGACGCCAAGCAATTGCTTGCCGAAGCCGTCGAACGTCTCCGCCGTTTTCGTCATGAAGCCGTCAAGCTGATTGAGTTTTTCGCGGATCTGTTCCGCCAATGCGTTTTCCATTTCGCACACCTCGGGTAAGATTTGATTTGCTCTGCGCGTGGTGGCGACCGGCGCGTAGTGCGATGTGCGGCGCACAGACTCAGGTGCTCATTCGAGCGGCGTGATCCGTGGGTGCTCGGAATCGAGCTTACCACTGAGAGCGCTTGCCGCCAAAGACGAACTGCTCATACCGTTTCCGCGAATGTCTTCGCCGCGCTAACTATCGGCGTCAGGAGCATCGCGATTTTCGATACCCGGTCGCCCAGCATCTCGGGGCCGATTGTCACCGTTGAGGCTCCTCGAATGTTCCATAGTTCAAGGACACTGTTCCGGTCGCCGTTGGCGGGCCTGGCGAACATCAACTGACCAGCGAGACGATGCAGGAGGACGTTGCGGGTCCGTTGCAGTTCAAGGTAATCCGGTTTGGTCGTAAGAGCTACGAGTTCGGCGGTGATCGTCTTGGCCGCGAATGCATTGCAGTAGCTTGTTTGCGTCGATTTCAGATCGATCTTGTAAGGAGTCGAGACCAGCGGAAACTCTTGGGGCGCGAACTCCTTCCCAAAGAAGTACAGACAATACGCGAGACTGTCGAACACCGAAAGACCACTGGCAAAGAACGTGGCAATGCGGCGTTCGACTTGGTAAACACGTTCGTCAATAGTTAACATTGTCGGCAGGTCGCCACTCAGTAGTAGCGTCTTGAGATCATTGGCAGACTCGATGGCGGCTCGATATCGAAACCGGACTGCCTGCCACGACCCTAAGAAATCTGCTGCGTCCTCGTAGATGTCTGTCTTGTTGACGTAACGATGCGCTGCACCCATGAACGCCGCGAAGTCTGCAACGGGGAAACCGCCGCTCACGAGGATCTGGTCCATGATCATCGAGTGATGCTAACATCTCGGCATGGACGCCGCCGCCGACTACTCGAAGGGGTTTCCCGTCGTCGTCTGTCCGCACTGCGATCACGTGAACGAGCTGAAGCACCTCGAAGCCGTGTTCGCGTTCCGCTGCCGCGAGTGCGATCAGGGAATCAACGTCACGAACTTCGCGCCGACGAAGGCTTCGTAAACTACGCTTTTGCTGCGTCCGCCATGCACCTATGTTCGGCTTCGTGGCGCTGAAGTTCCTTGCGGACGGACACGCATTTTTCCCACAGTTCCGCCATCTGCGCCTCGGCAACGTCGAAGCCAAGCTGTTTGCCAGTGACGTAGAGTTCGTCGGTGTACTGCCGACGCAGGTCGTGATACTGATCGAACAGCCTCTGGCGGGTCGCGCAGCCTGTGGGATTTTGCATGGCGGATGAATGAGTAGGATATCCCAACGCCGCTTGTTCCGCGACGCCTACGCGATCCCGAGCGGCTGGCCGGATATCAGATAGCGGCGCTCAGGCCGCGCTCTTACGGCGTCCGTCTTTCGCGACGATCTTCCATGGCTGAGGCAGTTCGATCACGATATCTCGAATGGGGTCAAAGTGTATCGACGTTCTTCAGTGTCGTCAACGGCGTGGTGATCAAGCCTCTTCCCTACCCTGAATCCCAGGAAATCATGACAGTCACGCACTCGGCCGTATTCGGAAATGTGCGAGGGCGCGACTTCCCGTTCTCACCCCAGATGTTCGCGGTCTATAGCATGAACAATCAAACCTTCCAGGAATTTGCGATGTGGAGGTTCAACCAGAGCGCAATTACGGGGCTTGGAGATCCGGAAACCGCAGTCTCGTTGGTGGCAACGCAGGGGTTGCTGCCGACCCTTGGCGTTCAACCTGAACTAGGCAGAGGGTTCTCGCAGGCCGACGGCCAGCCGGGTGCGCCCGAGACTGTGATCTTGGGCAACGGCTATTGGCATCGCCGCTTTGGCGGCGATCCTGGAGTGATCGGGCGAGTGATGACGATTGATTCGAAACCTCGTGCGGTGATCGGGGTGATGCCCGCGCGATTTACCTTCTTCGGGGGCACCGTTCCCATCGACTTGATGCTCCCGTTGCAAATCAATCTTGCCCAGCCTCCCGGCGACTTCAACTATCGGGCAATTGCCCGGCTCAAGAAGGGAGCCACCGTGGAACAGGCCAACGCAGATATTGGCCGCATGCTGCCCATTTTTCTGGAACGATATGCCGGACATCGGATGGACGCTCTTCACCTTCAGCCGGCCGTGCGTTCCGTCAAAGAGGATTTCGTGGGTGATGTGGGGCGGGTGTTGTGGGTGTTGCTGGGGAGCATCAGTATCCTTCTCCTGATCGCCTGTGCCAATGTTGCCAATCTGCTGCTGGTTCGCGCGGAGGGCCGCGGACAGGAGCTTGCTGTTCGAACGGCACTCGGCGCCGGGTGGGGACACATTGCGCGCGCGCTGATGGTGGAGAGCCTGACGCTCGGTCTGCTGGGCGGCATGATCGGTCTTGGCTTGGCGTACGGCGGCCTGCAGCTATTGGTCGCATATGGGCCTCCGAGTTTGCCGCGGCTCAATGAGATCAATATCGACCCTACGGTCCTGGTTTTCACAGTAGTGATGTCGATCGCCTCGGGATTGCTTTTTGGACTCGTCCCGATCATGAAAGTCGTAGGACGGAAATCCGCATGGAGTCTCTCCGAGTTTGTTCGCGGAGGCGGACGATGGGCGAGCGGAGGCAAGAGCCAGCACCGCTCCCAGGATGCGTTAGTCGTGCTTCAAGTCGCGTTGGCTCTCGTGTTACTTGTTAGCTCCGGCTTAATGATCCGCACGTTTCAGAACATGCGTAATGTGGACCCCGGGTTCACTCATCCGGAGACGATTCAAACAATACGGCCGGTGCTACCGCTAGCAGTGACGATGGACCCTGAACGCCTGATGCGGGTGCAAGCGCAAATCCTGGAAGGGTTAGCGGCGATTCCCGGCGTCACCTCCGCAGCTTATGTCGATAACCTGCCGATGGATCGCGGGGGTTCCGTCATCGTGTTCGCACAGGACAAAACGTATCCTGAGGGCGAGCTTCCACCCGTCCGCCCATACAAGATGATTTCGCCCGGAGTATTTCGCACCTTCGAAACACGCTTGATCGCGGGGCGCGACGTGGATTGGCCGGAGCTCTACAATGAGCGGAATGTAGCTCTGGTGTCTGAGAGTTTCGCGCGGGAGACATGGAACACCGTCGAGGGCGCTCTGGGGAAACACATCAAGCTGGGTACCACAGGTGGGTGGCAGGAAGTGATCGGGGTGGTTGCGGACGTTCACGATGCCGGCCCGGATCAGAAGCCTCCTGCGACCATTTACTGGCCAGCGCGCCTGCACGAAATGATCGGACCTCAATGGCCGGTTTCGGTTGCCTTCACGCTTCGGAGCAACAGAACGAACACGGAGGGCTTTCTTCGAGAGATTCGACAAGCAGTATCGGTTGTCGATCCAAGTCTTCCTTTCGCGTCTGTGACCACGGTAGCGGCCGTGTACGAAATATCGATGGCGCGAACGTCGTTCTCGTTAGTCTTGCTGGGCATCGCCGGAGGGATGGCACTGTTGCTTGGCATCGTCGGCATCTATGGCGTGCTCGCATACGCGGTGATGCAGCGCCAACGCGAAGTCGGAATCCGGCTCGCGCTGGGCGCCGAGCCTCGCACAGTTAAAGGAATGTTCGTCTACAGGGGAATGATTCTCTCTGGCGTCGGGATCGTGCTCGGAGCCGCTGCGGCAGCCGGAGTAACCCGATGGATGTCGTCTCTGCTATTCGGAGTTACGCCCGTTGATGCGGTCACGTACGCAGCGGCGGCAGGAGTTTTGGTGCTCGCAGCACTTGCCGCAAGCTATATCCCCGCCCGCCGAGCCGCGGCGGTTGATCCTGTGGAAACTCTCAGAGGACAATAAATTCGCACCAACGGATTGTCGAGTTGCCGCGTCAGATAAAACAACTGTTGCTGCGAGGTGCAAACGATGGGCTCCACAGCTAGACTCTGTCTGAACGCATTCGCCCTGCCGTTGTTTTGCTGGGCACAGACACCCGCACAGCCCCTTCGTTTCGAAGTGGCCTCGGTTCACGTGGCAGATGCGAAGCCGCCGCAAAACCCGATGCCCGCCGCAGGGGTTATCGGTGGTGGCCCCGGAACTACTGAACCGACGCGGATTACCTATCGGTGGGTGCTAATGCGGCGGCTACTGATGGAGGCTTTCGGCGTACCTTTCGATCAGCTTTCGGGATCGGATTGGGTAGTGGGGGAAGACGCCCGGTTCGATATTGTGGCAAATCTCCCGGACGCGGCCACCAAGGACCAAGTCCCCGAAATGCTCCTGAATCTGCTCAAGGATCGCTTCAAGCTTACATACCATCGCGAAAAAAAAGAGTTCGATATGTACGCACTAGTAATAGCCAAAGGCGGACACAAACTGAAAGACGCCGAAATTCCCGATGGCCCACCGCCGGAGGCTCCAGCACCTGGCACGCGCGCGCAGCCTGCTACGTTGGACCGCGACGGCTTTCCTCAGTTACCGGCAGGACGCACCAATGCTCAGGGCGTGAGCAGCAATGGAGTGAGTCGTTTTGCATTTCGGATGGCGACGCCACAAACGTTACTTGGCATGCTCCGGATTGCGCTGGGGAGCAGCCGGTCTGAGGATAAGACTGGCTTAACCGGTAAGTACGATTTCAAGCTGGAATTCTCGCCGGCGGGGTTGCCCGGGCCGTTGGCCGGCCGCCCAATTGCCGCCGCTCCTGGAGCCGCACCACCCGCCGCTGTAAGCGACCCCGGCGGTCCGGATCTTTTCACCGCGCTAGAAAAGCAGCTCGGCCTGAAATTGGAAAAATCCAAAACCCAGCTCGACGTGTTCGTCGTCGACCGCATGGACAAGGCGCCAACCGAGAACTAACGGCGGGCTGCCGCGAGTTATATCCTTGAGAGCGGACCTGTCGAATGCGAAGCTCGATACGTTTTGTGAAATGGGCTGGATGGCTACTGGCCGTGACGGGGTTGTTAGCCGCATGGCTCACCGCGCAACCGAACGTAAAGACCGGAGAATGGCGGCACTATGGAGCCGACCTCGCCAACACCCACTACTCACCGCTGGATCAGATCAACGCCGCCAACTTTAGCAAGCTCCAAGTCGCGTGGCGCTTCAAGACTGACAATCTAGGTCCCAGCCGCGAGGGTCAACTCGAGGCTACTCCGTTAATGGTGAACGGGATTCTCTACACCACTGGAGGAACACGGCGTGCAGTGGTAGCGATGAACGCTGCGACGGGTGAGTTGAAATGGATTCATTCAGAAGACGAAGGCGAAAGAGGCGCAAACGCTCCGCGCCAGCTTTCCGGGCGCGGCCTCGCCTACTGGACCGACGGGCGCGAAGAGCGCATCCTCTACGTCACTCCCGGCTATCGACTGATCGCACTGAATGCGAAGACCGGCACGCGCGTTTCTGGATTCGGTGTCGATGGAATCGTTGACCTGAAACTCGACGACGACCAAGAAATGGACTTGATCACCGGCGAAGTGGGATTGCACTCCACACCCGTCGTCGCTCGCAACGTTGTGATCGTCGGAGCAGCGCACCGATCCGGCGGCGTGCCGCGCGTGCGCAACAACGTGCGCGGATACATTCGCGGATTCGACGTGAAGTCGGGCAAACGATTGTGGATCTTTCACACGATCCCCAAACCGGGCGAAGTAGGATTCAACACATGGGAGAACGATTCCGCGGGCTCGACGGGCAACGCCGGATCGTGGGGACAGATTTCCGTGGACGAGCAGCTCGGGCTCGCTTATCTGCCCATCGAACTTCCCACAGGCGACTACTATGGCGGCCATCGACCGGGGAACAATCTGTTCGGTGAGAGCCTGGTCGCCTGTGG
>JADMIO010991099.1_pt1 | contig 12112 bp, 9 predicted proteins | sample 8958161 | NCBI WGS metagenome assembly JADMIO01 (sample SAMN16585339, study PRJNA669376) | soil metagenome | isolation source: Crop rotation soil | place: USA: Cullars Rotation, Alabama | collected 2011 | reverse complement strand
TTAGCACATAGTTTCTCGATCGAGGAACCGCCCCTGGGAATCTGGCACCCCCGCAGCATCCTGTGTGTCAACGCCCCCACGAGAGGTTACGGAGTTGGTTTGGCTGTCGAGTCACGCGTGGCCGGCATCCTCTGTGGCCTGTGTTCACGGTGCTCTTGGACAGCCTCGCGGCGCTCGGCCTTCGCGCTCTCATGGACCATAGCGACAATTGCCCCTAACGTTCCCTTCCTCGACCCCAGATTGCCCCAGCACGTGGAGATCGAATGAATAGATTAACCTCCCGTGCTCGCGTTCCAGCTCCACGGACCGGACGGTCGCCCCGGGTACTTTCGCAAGGGCGAGGCGGTGCTGGCATACGCCGATGCTCTGGGACTCCTGATTGCAGAGCCGGAGCAGTTCGAGTACACTCCGGGTCGAGGCGTCCGCGCTATTATCACAGGCAAGGAAATCCTGGCCGGCAATCGCGCCTTCTCCAGGGAGCACGGGATTGACACGGGGTGCCTCACCGGGATGGAGGACGGGGGTGCGTCGGAGATCCTTATTGCGCGCCACGGCCATATGCAAAGAGCGATAAATGGCTGTTCCTGCAGCGTTCAGGTCCTTCCCCCAGAGCATGCGCGGATGGGCAGGGATAATGCTCTCCTCGGCCGGGCGGATTCTTGGGACCCTGCGGTCCTAAGCTTGCACTCCACGAGAGGTGCCAACCCGTATCGCATCTGCCCGTCTCTGCACGATGAGCGACACCGCCCCGCAGATTCCTCCCGAACTGTATGAGCATCTCACGAATGTCGAAAACGTTGACCAAGTGACCAGCGCCATGCAAACGTTTTTGGACAACGGTGACGAAGTGACGTTCGAGTATGCTGTAGCCCTCTACCTCGCTTCGGCGCGTTTTCGAGGGGAGCCGATTCCCAAGGTGCTCGGAGTGCTGACGAGCCTCAGCGAGTCCGTCCAAGGGCGGGTGCTGTCGCCCCCAAGCCGCTTACAGGCGACGATCTTCCGGGGTATCCTCCGTGCTTTCTACGGCGAGGTGGCCGTGGAGGGAGAGGGGGAGAACGGCGCCAGGGCGCAAGGAGAGGCCGGCGCGACACCGCCCATTGAGCCGGGGACGTGGCCAACGTCCCCGGCCTAGCCTCGTGAGTCGTGATGCTTCTCCACCATGGAGCACCCTCGCACTCCCTGTCCCAACACTCAGACCGCAGTGGCAGCAGTTCAGCCCCGCCCCCGTGAGAGGGTGAGTGTAAACGTAGAGCCTCGTCCGAGTTGGCTCTCGACGGACAGGCTCCCCCCCATGCGGACGGCCAGTTCCCGGCTGATCGCCAGGCCCAAGCCGGTTCCCCCGTGGGCACTCGTGCGGTCCTCGTCCACCTGCACAAATGGCTGGAAGATCCGCTCCCGGTCCTCTGGTGCAATGCCGATCCCGGTGTCGGAGACCCGGATCTCGATCCAGGACCCCACGAACCAGGACGTGACCTCGATCCGTGCCCCCTCGGGCGAGAACTTGATCGCATTGGCGAGGAGATTGACTAGGATCTGCCGAAGCTTGTCAGGGTCGGCATACACCGTGACGTCACGCTGCTCGTGTGGCTCGGAGACAAGACGCGTGATCCGTTTCTCCTCAGCGAGGGGCTCGATGATCCGGTTGACGTCTGCGAGCACACTCGCGAGCGACACATCCGCGAGACGAAACTCGATCCGTCCCGCCTCGACCTTCGCGTAACTGAGTACCGATTCGACGAGTCCCAACAGATGCCGCTGATTGGCCTGAATTCGCCGTACATCTGCAAGCTGCACGTCGGTGAGTGCGCCGCGAAGGCCACTGGCGAGGAGGTCTGCATAGCCAGCGATCGCGTTGAGGGGGGTCCGCAATTCATGATTCATCGTGGAGAGAAAGCGCATTTTGGCGATGTTGGCCTCCTCTGCCTTCCCCCGGGCTTCTTCCGCCTGTGTCCGGGCCTCCTCAGCTGTTGCCTGGGCTTGTTGTGCGTGCTGCAAGAGCCGCGAGTTATCGATCGCAATCGCACAGCGGGCGGCGAGGTCCTCCGCGAGGACGAGATCCTGCTCGGTGAACGCATCGCCGTGGTTGGGGCTCACGTAGGTGATCGCCCCAAGCACCTCCCCCCGGGCCAGGAGTGGAACAGTCATGATGGAACCAATCTGCAGCGCGCGTAGCAGCGTGAGGTTCTCCGGCGACCGGGCCGCCTCGACCAGCATCTCGTCCGTGACCTGGACGATGACGTGGCTGCGCCGCGTGCGTATGACTGAAGGAGCTCCGAGGGGATCATCCCGCTGCGGCGGCCATGCCGGAAGCAATCGATCCGCAAGCGCCTGCTGCTCCGGGTCCGGATGCACGATGGCGAGACGGCGCATCTGGTCCCCCTCGCACACATCCACAACGCACCAGGAGCCAAGATGCGGAAGCGACAGCCGCGCCACAGTCGCGAGCGTCGCCTCGACCTCCAGCGACTCGGCAAGGAGGTGGGTGGCCTCCAGCAGAAACGAGAGGTCTCTCTTGCTCATCTCCGGTGCCTGAGCCCGGAGAGGGGTGCCTACTCGCCTGGAGGACGAGCCTTGCCCGCCGGACGTATCACTGGGCAGTCGGGTTGTGGCGGTGCGGTCCACGTTAGTCCCTCATCCTACGCGGCGTGGGATCTCATACCGCATTCCTCGAGCCTTCCTGGGAATAATACCCAAGTGACGACGAGCTGGGGACTGTGCACTCACCACCGAGTACGCTTCATGCGTCTGTAGGATGGGACGGGAGCAGTAATCCGGCGCTCCCAGAAGCAGCCTCTACAGGTCGATCTCCTGATTCCTGGAGTATCCATGTCGAAGTCTCGTGACCCTCGGTCCCACCCACCGCGTGTGGATGCCACCAATGCCATCCCAGGTCCCATGCCCGCGGAGGCACCGGAGGCAACCACACACGGCCGCAAAAAGGAGGCGAGCCCCGCTCCCCAAAGGAAGAGGCGGAGAACGGCAGCAGACGACGAACGTTCTGCCCAACAGGAGGTCCGAACATGGGAGTCGGAGGGCGGTTCGACAGGCCGGTGAGCGTTCGCCACCCGCCATCAGCAGGCATTGCGAACGCCTTGCTGTGCTGATACACCCGATCAAAGTCGTAGCCCTGCTCGGCCCCGAGCGCTTCGCGCACCGCGTGGATCTCACCAGAGATGTATATTGTTCATTGAGTAAGGGAGGTTCGTCTTTCTTCACCAGCGCGGAGCTCCCGTCCCATCTCACTTCGGCGCTTCTGGCGACGCCACCTTGTCAGGCGGTATGCCCATGAGCCAGATCTCGTTTCCGACTGCCTGGAAACTAGGATGAGCGCCCTCCCCACCGCTGGACCTGTTCCTGTTGTCGGGATCGGGGCTTCTGCAGGCGGCCTCGAGGCGTTTACCCAACTGCTCGGGGACCTGCCAGCAGACACGGGGATGGCGTACCTCTTGGTGCAACATCTCGATCCCGCGCACGAGAGCGCGCTCGCTGCGCTGCTGGCGCGATCGTCCCCCATTCCTGTGCGGCAAGCCAGCGACGGCATGCGTGTCGACGCGAACCAGGCTTACGTCATTCCCCCCAACGCCGCCATGACGCTGGGGGATGGCCACGTGAAGCTCGTGCCACGCGACACTACGCCTCATCCGCCAAGGGCGATCGATGCATTCTTCCGTTCAGTCGCCGACGTGCGGGGGACTGGAGCCGTTGGCATCGTGCTCTCGGGCACCGGATCCGATGGTGCCATGGGCATCGAGGCGATCCGAAACGCGGGCGGGATGACCTTTGTGCAGGACCCCACCTCAGCCGCGTATGACAGCATGCCGCGCGCGGCGATCGCCACCGGATGCGCGGACTTTATCCTCCCACTCCCCGAGATCGCCGCACAGTTGGCGCGGATCGGCCGGCAGGGTGACCACCACCCTCATGACGCGGATGCTCCACCCCCGGAGACGGAGGTGCTCTCGGAGATTCTGGGGGTGTTGCGGAAACAGACGGGTGTTGATTTCACGCAATATAAACGAGGCACCATACAGCGTCGCTTGCTGAGGCGCATGCTCCTGCGGAAGGTGGATACTCCGGCAGCGTATCTGTCCCTCATGCGCAGTGAGCCGGCCGAGGGGGACGCGCTGTATGATGATCTGCTCATTGGCGTGACCGGCTTCTTTCGAGATCCCGATGTCTTCGAGGCCCTCGCGAGAGACGTCATCCCCGCGATGCTCCAGGGGCGCGTCCGGGACGCGCCCCTGTGGATCTGGGTCCCCGGGTGTGCCACGGGGGAGGAGGTCTATTCGATTGCGATCTGCGTGCTCGAGGCACTGGGGGATGATGCGGCGACCACCACAATTGAGCTGTTTGCCACCGACATCAGCGATGCCGCCATCGCGACGGCTCGGGGCGGTTGGTACCCGGCGGAGCACTTGGAGCGCGACGTATCCCCCGAGCGCCGGCGTCGCTTCTTTGTGCGCGAGACGGACGGCTATCACGTGAGTCCGGCACTCCGCGATCTGTGCGTCTTCGCCCGGCAGAACGTCATGACCGATCCCCCCTTCTCCCAGTTGGACCTGATCAGTTGCCGGAATCTCTTGATTTATGTGCAGCCGGCATTACATAGGAAGCTCTTCGCGACGTTCCATTTCGCGCTCAAACCCACCGGTGTGCTGCTGCTTGGCAACGCGGAATCCGTCGGCACCGATTCCGTGCTCTTCGCCGCCATCGACACGACACACCGGATATACCGGCGGTGCGCGGCCCCCATGACCCCACTCCAGTTCGATCTCGGGGAGTCCACCGCCCGCCCGCGTCCAGAGTTGGTTGCGACCCGGCCGCCCCAAACGCCACGCCTGTCGGAGGTCCAGCAGGCGGCGGACCAACTCATCATCACCCGCTATGCCCCTGCCGGCGTGGTGGTCGACGATCATCTCCAGATCGTGCAATTCCGGGGTCGTACGGCCGCGTATCTCGAGCCGGCATCAGGCACCGCCACGCTCCACGTGCTGAAGATGGTCCACCGTGAGTTGTTGCCCACCCTGCGCGAGGCGATCGGCAGCGCACGGCGTGACAAGACGCCCGTTCATGTCAGCGGGATCACCGTGCGGCGCCCGGACGGGCTTCGGCTGGTCGATCTGGACGTGATCCCGTTCAAGCTCATCCAGCCCAGTGCCCAGTTCTTTCTGGTGCTCTTCACGGAGGACACGGCACCCGCGGTGGCGGTGCGGGGCCGCACTACGGTGCACGACGGGCCCGCCCGCCGGGAATCGCGTCTCATTGGCGACTTGCGACAGGAGCTGGCTGGACAGGAGCGGCACCTCCAGTTGGTGCTCGACGAGCACGCCGCCGCGCTCGAGTCGCTGCACGTGGCGAATGCGGAGGCGCAATCGCGCAATGAGGAGTTGCAGAGTACCGCCGAGGAGTTCGCGACTACCAAGGAAGAGCTGCAAGCGACGAATGAAGAGCTGATGACGGTCAGCGACGAGGTCCGCGCGCGGAACACCGAGCTGGGTATCCTGAATGACGATCTGACTAATCTCATCGCGAGCATTGAGGTGCCCCTGATCATTCTGGATCAGGAGCTGCGCATCCGGCGCTTCACGGCGGGGACTGAGCGGGTGGTGAATATCCTGCCGAGCGACGTCGGCCGCCCCCTGGGGAGTCTGACGCTCAACCTCGATGTCCACGATCTGGATCAGATCGTCGCACGCGTATTGCGCACCGGCATCGTGGTGGAGCAGGAGGTGCGCGAGCGCAGCGGGCGATGGTATTCCATGCTCGTCCGACCGTACAAGACCGCGCTCAGGCGTGTGGATGGTCTGGTGATCGTCTTCCAGGACATTGACGCGCAGAAGCGGCAGGCACAGGAGATCGACGAGGCACGCCAGTATGCGGCGGCCATCGTGGAGACGGTCCGGGAGCCACTGCTGGTGCTCGATGGCGTGCTCCGGGTGCACACGGCTAATCGGGCGTTCTATGACACCTTCCAGACGAGTGCGCCCGACACGCTCGCTCGCTGTTTGAACTCGGGGACGGCCAATGGAACATGCCGCGATTGCGGGTGTTGCTGGAGAGTGTGCTCTTCTACAAGACGTCCTTCGACCAGTTCGAAGTCGAGGGCACGTTTCCGGTCATCGGTCACAAGGTGATGCTGCTGAATGCCCGGCGGCTCACCCTTGACGAGGCTCGTGTCCCGTTCGTCCTCCTCGCCATCGAAGACGTCACCGCACGCCGGAAGCTCGAGCAGCGGGCGCAGTTCTTGGAGACTGCGAGCGTGGCGGTCCGCGCGTCGCTCGATTACGAGGCCACGCTCCGGGTGCTCGCGAACGTGTCGGTGCCCGCATTCGCGGACTGGTGTATGATTGACGTCCAGGCGCCTGGCGGGCAGTGGCGCCGGGCCACGGTCGTGTATCACGATCCGGAGAAGGCGGATCAGGCCGCGCGCACGGCCAGCGACGCGTTCGCCGTGTCTGGGAACCCGGTCTTCCCGGTGCTTCAGACCGGCATCGCGTTCCTGGCCGAGGACGTGCCGGCAGCCCTCCTCGAGACACTGTCGCATGGCGCGGATGCTCTGGCACGGGTTCGGACCCTCAACCCGCGGTCCATCATCGTCGTCCCCCTCTCCGTGAGTGGTCAGACGGTCGGGGCGATCACGTTTATCATGACCGATTCCGGACGGCGCTACACACAGGCCGATCTCGAGTTGGCGCAGGAGCTAGGATGCCGTGCCGCCATGGCGTTGGAGCATATCGTGTTGTATCGGGAGGCCATGGAGGCACGCGATTCTGCGGAGACAGCCAACCGGGCAAAGTCGGTGTTTCTGGCAACGATGAGCCATGAGCTCCGCACGCCGTTGAATGCGATCCTCGGCTACGCACAGCTCCTCCAGATGGAGCTGCGCGGACCGATTACCGCCGCACAACGGACGGACTTGCAGCGGATCGAATATAACCAGCGGCACTTGAACCGTCTCATCAACGGGCTCCTCACCTTTGCCAAGATCGAGGCAGGACACATCGCATTCACGATCGCCGAAGTCCCGGTGGATCCCCTTCTCTCGGAGACGGATGCGCTGATCATGGCGCAGATCGTACGCAAGGGGGTACACTACCACTATCGGCCTGGCGACGTGGCCTGTAGCGTGTTGGCTGACGTGTCCCAGCTCCAGCAGATCATCGTCAATCTCCTCTCCAACGCGGTAAAATTCACCCACCCTGGCGGGACGATCGGACTCGCGTATGACACGACCGATGCACACGTCATGATGCACGTTACGGACACCGGGATCGGAATCCCGCCCGATCAACTGGAAACAATCTTCACGCCGTTTACGCAACTCGACAGTATGCTCACTCGGGTCGCCGAAGGGACAGGACTCGGGCTCTCGATCAGCCGCGAACTGGCCCGTGGCATGGGTGGAGAGATCCATGTGACGAGCGTCGTTGGTGAAGGATCCACCTTCACACTCACGTTGCCACGGGCCACACATGTACCGGAGTTGCCAGAGGGGAGTGACGCGAGATGATCGATGGCGCACCTTTGTGCCATGGCCACCGCAGGAGAGCAATGGAGGTCGTCACCGCGCGGTGCATGTGGTCACGGAGGGAGACTCATCGTTCTCGATGTGTTCGAGGTGAGCGGTTGCCGGCGCGTCGTGATTGTCGCACCCGAGAGGAGCCCCCGCGGGGTGTCGGGGCAGGGATGGCCCGGTAGCCTGTCACCTCATCCGCGTGCACACGGAAGATCGTCGTCGAGAACGGGGACTCCCCGCCGGCCCGGGACATCTCTGGGATGTGGCTGCGGAGCAGGGTGACTCCTCGAGCGATGGTGGCGTCCTCGGCCGTCGATCCACTCCGCGACGTGGCGTAGCAGGCGCCACGGACGACCACGCTCTGCCAGTCGGAGACGTCTCTCACTTCGGCGACTTCGATGGCCACCCACCGATTGTGTCGGAGCGCAACGCGCAGCGCAGCGTCTGCACGTGCGAACAGCCATCCGTCAGCGTACACATACGTGGCGGGAGAGATATTCACATGGGCATGATGCGCGAAGGCGATCCGGCCGACGCTGTTCCGGGCGAGCACCGCCTCACACGTGCTACGATCGATGCAGGATAAGCGAGCCGCCGGCAGGCGGACGGCCCTGGCGGGTGCACCCGCCAGACTGGTCTTCTGGCGTTGCCCTGGCGATCTGGGCGTTCGCGCGGTCGTCATGGTGGTCTCCCTTGATGCGCCACGGCCCGGAATAGGACGAACGCTACACCGAGCACCACGCATCTGATCACAAGCGGCGGGGCAGAGAGAGAAGATCATGGGCCCGCCAGACCTCACTGAAAATTAGCACATTGTTACCACGACACCCAGTACAGAACGCCTGTCCCACACGAGTGCTCATCAGTGCTACCACTCACCAATCAGCGATAATGCACCGGTCACACGACCTCCGTAATCAGGATCTTGCGTTCTTCCATCGAGGCTCGGTAGGTCCGCTGACCATCGCTCTCAATACCCACCCACGGAGTCTGTTCCTGTACGGAGCACATGGTGGGGGATCCAGGGGTCATTGAGCCCCATCCCTGCCAGCTCCCGAAGTGCCCCATCCGCATTGCGGATGGCTGTGAGGACGGGATCAGCATCGAGCTGTGATGGCGTGAAGGGTGCACTCGGCCCATCCATGCGTCGCCAGTATGCGGCAGCATCGATGAGCACCCGAAGATCGCCAGCCGCACGGATGCCTGCGGCACCGAAACCAGCGAGTTCGGCCAAACTCTCCAGTGCATCAACTTCAACGGCTCTCCACGTGACGATCTGAGAGACCAAGGCGGCTATCTCCAATGGCGTGAGGCGAGACTGGGAGATCGGCTCCAGTGCCTTGCCAAACCGAACGGCCGCCTGATGCAATGGTCGCCGTGCAGCGGCACGCTGAGCCGCAAGTTGGACTGCAGCCTCGCGGTATCCGCGTTCCGCTGCGTCGGCCTGACGCTGCGTCGCCCGCACAATGCCGTGCGTTAACCACGCATACCACGCCGTCACCCCTGCGGCAAGTACTGCTGCCACAGCCTGCGCAATCGCGGCCCCTACGACAACTGTCTGCTCCGCCATTCATGTTATCCGGTGCATTGTACTCCATCCGTCCTGACGCCGCATGACGTTCAGCGGACGACACACGGTCCCCCGATGCCATGGACTCGCCTGTGCGGCAGATGCCTTGCGAGCCGACGTCGCAAGGGGCGTCGGAACACGCAACAGTCTCGGAATAACTGCTATGAAGGCCTCCAGGCCGTGGTGGGCGGATCGCTCACCGATGTCTACATTATAACACCATCTGCAGTTGGTGCAGAGCGCTCGAATAGTACGAGTCGGTCTCATCCGTACATACTATGGCTGACAAATGATCCCGAACCGCATTACTGACGACGTCTCCTATCGCCTCATTGAGGCTGATGTCATGTACGGACGCACTGTCCATCTCGAGAGCGTCGAACGGGGTGCTGGCATCGCGCGCCAGGACGGACGACCGACGGCCGTGCGGAGTGTGGCTCGATTATCGCACCAGGGGGAAGAGCCGCTCATCATGGGCGGTCACATCCAGGATGCACCATGAGCGATTACCCCAAGAAGCACGAAGTACCCCACATACCTCCCAGCCCCATGAAGGACAGTGAGGCGCGCATTCCCGCCGAGGCAAGCAAGACGCACAGTGATACGGCTAGTGATACGGCTGCGGCCGACAAGAGCAAGCGAGAGTCCGGAAAGGACAAAGAACACCGCAAACGGTAGCCATTGTCGGTGCGCTCGTCGGAACGAGAGCATGACACCACGTTCCGACGAGTGGCAGGATCACGCATGCGGCTCTGGATCTGCAGTTGTTCCAGTGGCATGCAGACCTGACCCGCCGGGGTACCCAATGCCGAAGTCCCACCCGGCCTATACGATGGTCTTCCGTGGTCCTCACCCCAACAGTGGTCCACCGGCACTCACATTTTGGCGCGACGGGGCGGGCCTCCCAGAAACGGGACCAGACGAAGCGCTAGTTTTGTAGTCGTGGCGGGCTGACCATGATAAACGCCGTCGAACGCATGCTACGCCGTAAAACCTGTCCTCCAGATCGAGAGGCGGAAGTGGTTCGCCATTGGGGACGGATGGGTTTTTCCGAACCCTAAGGCCGCAGACCCCCAGTCTCGCGTTATGTAGCAGGGACTGGATGACACGCGGTCTGAAGGCCATCGGGATCGAGCATGGGCAGCGGTGTGGCTACCACTCGATCCGGTGTCACTTCGCACGGCGTTCAAGCACCTCCCCTTGGCGGACCTGTGCGCCCTTGGTGGCTGGAAGGACCCCAACACGGTCCTGAAATGCTACAGGCAGCCGGCTGAGGTGACGATGGGGGCAGCACTCGAACAACGGCGCCCGGTCCGTGTCGTAGCCCAAGAAGTCGAATCGACACCAGCGGGGTAGGCAGCAAAATGCCCCACAACGTAACTCGTTGTGAGATTTTCAGTTACCCGGTTGGGGTGGCCGGCTTTGAACCGGCGATCTCTTGTTCCCGAAGCTACCCCGATAATAACTGTCGAACGATCACTCATTGGGGTTTCGAGGGAACTGGGCGTCAGCACTCAGGTCTTCCGGCATTCCAGGTCACCCAAAGTCGGGCGAAATGGGTAAAGAAACAGGTGCGGGTATGATGCGGGCGTCTCCAGGGTCCGCTTGGCGCACTGCTCTGGACATTTATGCTTACGAACGACTACGAATGGGTGTTCAACGAACTGACTTGACTGGCTGACGCTGGCTCCCATGCCTGGGGCACGATCTCCACGTATTCGGAACCCGTGATTCTTCACACACCTTCGGTAGAACCGGTTTCAGGATCTGGACCGAAGCAACGCTACGTGGAGCATGTGGAGCGCGGCCTGCTAGGCGACCATAGCAACAGGGTCTGGCAACTGTGGCCAACAACGAATGCCCGATTGAGGACTGGTCAATGACGACAAACATGATGAACGACGATTCGGTCCTGGCACCCGACGTGGATGTCACGGCGGCAGCACGCCCTGCGGAGCCAGCGTCCGCTGCGCCGGACCTCTCGAAGACTGGTTCAGCGATCGAAAGCCCACGGGGACAGTCGGTCAACCTCACCATCCTGACCGTGCTTGCTGTCTTGTACACACTGTACTTCGCGCGCGACTTTCTCTTGCCCATCGTGTTCGCGCTCCTGCTCAGCTTCCTGTTGAGCCCGGTGGTGCGCTGGCTCGCGCGGTTCCGGATCCCACCTCCGGTCGGCGCCGGCCTCATTATCCTCGCCATCCTCGGTGTACTGGGTTCTGGCGCCTTCGGGTTGTCCGGGTCGGTGCGGGCTTGGGCCGCCACCGCACCGGCGACGCTAGCGACGGCCGAAGCCAAGCTCGGCAAGATCATCAGGCCGATTCAGCGCGCGTCGAAGACGGCCACGCAAATGGCGCAGGCAGCGGGCGCGGCTGCGGGCAGCAGCGCGGGCCCCGCAAAGCCGGCGGAAGTCGTGATCCAGGGGCCGAGCCTGGCCGCGCGTGTGTTCGGAACGACCCAACGGTCGGTCGCGAGTGTGCTCGAAGTGCTGATCCTGCTCTATTTTCTCCTTGCGGTCGGCGACCTCTTCCTCGAGAAACTCATCAAGGTGCTGCCGAACCTGGGGGACAAGAAAAAAGCAGTCCAGATCGCGCGCGAAACGGAGTCTTCCATCTCCACGTATCTGCTGACGGCGACTGCGGTGAACGTGACCGAAGGTGCCATAGTCGCCGGCGTGATGTATCTCTGGGGGATGCCAAGCCCGACACTCTGGGGCGCTCTCGTCGTCCTCCTCGAATTCATTCCGTATCTGGGCGCGCTCACGATGGTCGTGATCCTCGCCGTGGCCGCGCTGACGACCTTCGACAGCATCGGCCACGCGTTGCTTATCCCGGCCAGCTTTCTCTTCATCAATGTGGTGCAGGGCAACTTTGTCAGCCCGCTGCTCCTGGGTCATCGACTGGCCTTGAACCCCGTAGCCCTGTTCATCGGGCTTGCGTTCTGGTTCTGGATCTGGGGGATCGCGGGGGCGCTTTCCAGCACAGTGGGATCCGAAGCTTGGAATTCACGTGACTTGAAGTCGCGGC
>JADMIO010803754.1_pt1 | contig 12112 bp, 10 predicted proteins | sample 8958161 | NCBI WGS metagenome assembly JADMIO01 (sample SAMN16585339, study PRJNA669376) | soil metagenome | isolation source: Crop rotation soil | place: USA: Cullars Rotation, Alabama | collected 2011 | reverse complement strand
CTTTCCCCGTCGCGTCGAGCCGGCACCGAGCCGGGTCGAGCCGGCGCCCAGCCGCGAGGCCGGGGTGGGACGCAGCCTGCCGCGCTCGATTTCCGGACAGGCGCCCCCGCCGCCGCCGATCGCCGGGACGCCCGAGGCGGACGCCGAGGTCCTGACCTCACGCCGCTGGCGAGGGCGTCCGATCGACGACGATCTCGAGGAGATCGGTCGTCCCGAAGGGCCGATCGACGACCGGCCCGACTCCTTCGACGCGCCGGCGCCGTGGGCGAAGAGGACGGAGAGAACACCGGAGCCGGAGCGGTCCGAGGCACGTCCGGAGCCGGCACGGGAACCCGAGCGGCCGCGTGCCGCGACGCGACGGGACGACTCGGTGATCTCCGAGAAGCCGGACGATTCCGACGAGCCGAGCTTCCCCTCCACGCCGGAGCGGGCCGCGCCGGAAGCGGAGCGTGGTGCCGAGGGCGGATCGCGCTTCGGACGGCGTCCCGGACGATCGCGCCGCGGGCGCTAGTCGATCGGCGGCGGACGAACGCAGAACGGGCGGCGAGTGAACTCGCCGCCCGTTTTCGTTTTTGCCGCTCAAAAAGGCCGAAGCGGGGGACCGAAGCCCCCCGCTTCCGAGCTGTCGTCGAACCTTCAGGACAGGCCCCTCGGAATTCCTGTTCCCTCGAGCATCGACGACAGAACCATCTGGTAGCTCGTTCGGCGGGAGGACTGCTAGATCCGCGCGCCGTCCAGCTTCTGGAGACTTGCTAACGCATTCAACGTGCCACCCGGGCGTCGAGCGGACCGCCTCACGCGTAAGTGCCTGTCGAAAGGGGCCGGGGTCGCTGATCTCCGGGCCGCGCCGCGCTCTCGACGCGCGGCCAAATTTGGCGGGCTCGGGACACTCTGTCGCGGGGAGATCGGGCAGGAACGACCCACATCGTTCGAAAATCGAGGCTTGGGGAGATGGGTCAGTTCGTCCCGTCGGGCGTCATTCTGTCGCCCGGCTCCTCGCGCCGCTTGCGCTCGGCCATGCGATGGAGCGTACGCCGCGAAATCCCGAGGATCTGGGCGGCCCGGGTGTGGTTTCCGCCGGTGCGCTCGAGCACCCGCGCCACGTGGCGCTCGATCACCTGGTCGAGGGTGGCGAGCTCGTCCGAGGGTTGGGCGCCGCCCTCCGGGCTCTCCACCCCACGCAGGCGGTCGGGCAGGGCGTCGAGCGTGATCAGGCCGTGGCTCGAGAACAGCACCGCGCGCTCCACCACGTTCATCAGCTCGCGCACGTTGCCGGGCCAGCTGTACTGCATCAGGGCCTGCGTCGCCTCGCCGGTGAAGCGCGGCGTCGCCCCGCCGGCCTCCTGCCCCGAGCGCTTGAGGAAGTGGTCGAGCAGGATCGGGATGTCCTCGGGGCGCTCGCGCAGCGGCGGCAACACGATCGAGACCACGTTCAGCCGGTAGTAGAGATCCTCGCGGAAGCGTCCCGCGTGCACCATCTCCTCGAGGTTCTGATGGGTGGCGACCACCAGCCGCACGTCGACCTCGATCTCGTCGTTGCCGCCCACCGGCTTGATGCGGTGCTCCTGGATCACACGCAACAGCTTCGACTGGAGCGTGATCGAGAGATCACCGATCTCGTCGAGGAACAGCGTGCCCTGGTGCGCCTCCTCGAACAGCCCGCGGCGGGTCGAGGTGGCGCCGGTGAAGGCGCCGCGCACGTGGCCGAACAGCTCGCTCTCGAGCAGCCCGTCGGGCACCGCGGTGATGTTCACCGGGACGAAGCGGCGCTCGGCGCGCTGGCTGCGGCGATGGAGCGCGTGGGCGATCAGCTCCTTGCCGGTGCCGCTCTCGCCCAGGATCAGGACGCTGGTGCGTCCCGGCGCCACGCGCGCCACGGTCTTGTAGACCTCGAGCATCTGCGGAGAGCGTCCGGCGATGTTGTCGAAGCCGGCGTCCCCGCCCAGATCCCCGACCGGCGCCGGCTCGGTCGTCATCGAGCGGCGCTTGCGCACCGCGCGGCCCAGCAGCTCGCCGAGCGCCTCGAGCCTGGGCGGCTTCGCGAGGTAGTCGTAGGCGCCGGCCTGGATCGCCTCCATCGCCGAGTCCATCGTGGCGAAGCCGGTGATCAGCACCACCGGCACCTCGGGCGCCACGGCGCGCAGGTGGCGCAGCAGCTCGAGGCCGTCCTGGTGGCCGAGGTTGAGGTCGGTGAGCACGACGTCGAAGGCGGACGTCTCGAACCGGCGGATCGCGGATTCGACGCCATCGGCGACCTCCACCTCGTGACCGAAGTGCTGGGCCATGCGCTCGATGACGCGCGCGGTCTGCGGTTCATCGTCCACGACCAGGATGCGGGCGGGTGTGGTGGACGGATCCATCGGTTCTCGTCGGAAGGGAAGTGGAAGACGCGGCCGCGTCAACCATTACCACGGGGCGTGCGCGGTCGCGAAGTCCGGCACCCCGCGTGCGCGGCGCCGATCCCGATCTTGCCCGCGCTGGCGGCGGCGAGAAACCCCGTGCTACGCTCGATCTCACCATGTGGGTCGTGGCTTGTTTCGCACTCCTTCTGGCCGCGACCGTCGAGGCGCCCGCTCCCCCCGCTCCGGGCGCCGCGTCGAGCCCGGCGTTTTCCAACCAAGAGGCGCTGCGGCGCTACCTCCAGGGACGTCTCCTCGAGGAGCGCGGCGAGATCGAGGGCGCGCTCGCGGAGTACTACCGTGCCGTGCTGGTCGACAAGCACTCGGCCGGGCTGATGCGGCGCATCAGCCAGCTCTCGGCGCGGCAGGGCGAGAACGCGCGCTCGCTCGAGTTCGCCGAGCGCTCGCTCGAGATCGAGCCGGGCGAATCCGAGGGCCTGTGGCTGCGGGGCACCGCGCTCTTCAACCTCGGGCGCGGACCCGAGGCGCTCCCGGTGCTCGAGCAGGCGGTCCGCGGCGACTCGGATCGCGTCCTCTACCTCACCACCCTGGCGCGCGTCGCCGAGCAGATGAACCGCCTCGACCTGGTGGAGCGCGCCTACGCGCGCGCGGTCGAGCTCGACGAGGAGGACGCGGAGTCGTGGTTCCAGCTCGCCGCCGCCGAGGCGCGGCGCGGGCGCTTCGCCGAGGCCGATCGCGCGCTGACGCGCTCCGCCGAGCTCAACCCGATCCGGCCCGGGCTGTTCTTCCTACGCGGCTGGGTGAGCGAGGGGCTGGGCCGCCACCAGGACGCCGCCGATCTCTACCGGCGCCATCTCGCGATCCACGCCGACGACGCGGTGACGCGGCGGCGCCTGCTCGGTCTGCTCGCCGGCGACCAGAAGTGGTCCGAGGCCTACACCGAGGCGGTGGCGCTCGCGAAGGTGGCGCCCGGCGACTTCGAGACCCGGGCGCTGGTGGTCGATCTGGCGTATCGCGCCCACCGCGCCGACGCCAAGGCGCAGCTCGCCCGGCTCGAGGAGGGCAACCGCGACGAGCCCGAGCGCCTCGCGGTGCTGATCGGTGTCCTGATCCGCAACCAGAAGCCGGCCGAGGCGCGCGCGCTCGCCGATCGCTACGCGGCGCGCCGGCCCGGCGAGGTGCGCTCCACCATGCTTCAGGCGCGCGCCCGGGCACTCGGCGGGGGGGTCGAGCCGGCGGTCGCGATGCTCGAGGACGCGATCGAGCAGCATCCCGACTCGCTGCCGCCGCGCCTCATGTTGGGGCGCATGCTTCAGGAAAACCGCCGCTACGCCGATGCCGCGCGGGTGTGGGAGGCGACGCTCGGGCGCTTCCCGGGCCACACCGGGGCGGCGCTCGATCTGGCGCGCTGCCGCGAGGAGCTGGGACAGATCGATGCGGCGCAGGGGGCGGTGCGGGACGTGCTGCGGCGCGAGCCCGAGAACCCGGTGGCGCTGAACTTCCTGGGCTACCTGATGGCCGACCACTCGGTCCGGCTCGAGGAGGCGCGCGGCCTGATCCAGAAGGCCCTGACGTACGACCCCGACAACGGGGCCTACATCGACTCGCTGGGTTGGGTCTATTATCGACTGGGACGCCTTGCCGAAGCCCGGGTCCAGCTCGAGCGGGCGGCCGACCTGACCGGGGGCGACCCGGTGGTCCTCGAGCACCTGGGCGATGTCTACAAAGACTTGAAATTAATCGACTTGGCCCGCGACCAGTACCGAAAGAGCCTGAGCCATGACGCCACCAACCAGCGGGTCAAGGGGAAGCTGCTCGAGCTTCGCTGAGGACAGGGAACTGTCCAGCCCGCCCGGGGTATCAAGCAGGGGTGAGACCGTCCGTGGCTCCTGACCGCGATCCATTCCCGCCCCCCGTGATCAGTCTGTCGGATGAAGACTTGATGGCTCGGGTGGCCGAGGAGGACGAACGGGCCTTCTCGGAGCTGGTGCGCCGTTACCAGGGCCGCATCACGAACCTGGTGGCGCGCGTGCTCAACGACCGGGAGTGCGCCGACGACCTCGCCCAGGAAGTGTTCGTCCGCGTGTTCGTTCACCGGCGCAACTATCGCCGGGGCTCGAAGCTGTCGACCTGGTTGTTCACGATCGCGGCGAACCTGGCGAAGAACGAGATCCGCCGCCGGGTGCGTCGCCGGAACTGGTTCAGTCTCGACGCGCTTCAGGAAGTGCTGAACGACAGCGCGATCGTGCTGGCCGACCCCACCGAGGGCCGGGAACGCAAGCTCGAGCGCGAGCAGCTGCAGGGAGCGGTGGGCCAGGCGATCGCCACCGTGCCCGAGAAGTACCGGCTCGCGCTGGTGCTGCGGGACATCGAAGGACTGGCGTACGAGGAGATCGCACAGGTGCTGGGGATCCCGGGTGGGACGGTGCGCTCGCGCATCAACCGCGCCCGACTGATGCTGAAGCGCAAGCTTCAACCGATGCTGCGAAAAGAGGGAACGCCATGAAGTGCGCACAGGCCCGCCGATTGTTCGGCGCCTACTGGGACGACGAGACGACGCAGGCGGAGCGGGAGTGGCTCGAGTCGCACTTCACCTCCTGCGCCGGTTGCCGTCACGAGTACGAGGCCTACGCCCGCACGCTCGAGATCGCGGCCTCGCTGCCGCGCGTCGAGGCCTCGCCCGACCTGGTCGAGCGCGCCCTGGCGCGCGCGCGCCGCGCCGCGGCGGTTCCCGATCGCATTCCGGTGCCGCACGTCCAGCAGTGGATTCCCGCCACCGCGGCGGCCGCCGCCGTGCTGATCCTGGCGAGCGCGGTATCGCCGTGGCTCGGCATGCGCCCCGGTGGACGCGACAACGGTCCGGTCGCGATCCAGAAGGTGCGCCAGCCTGAGCGGGTGCCGGGTGCGACGGTCACGGTCACTCCGACGCTGCCGGCGACCGCCACGGTGACGCCGGGCTCGTCGGCGCAGGTCGCCTCCGGCCTGCCGGACAGCCTGTTCGACCACAGCGAGGACATCGAGTTCGTCCTCGATCCCATGACGGTCCGCCGCGGTCGCGTCACCACCGTTCGCCCGCCCGCCGCGGTCCAGGGCGAGCAGGCGATCATCACCTTCTGAGCGCGGGCTCCGGAATGCGCACGACGGGCGATGCGGGACGCCGGGGGATCTGGCTCCGCCTCGCCCTTCTGATCGGGCTCGCGGCGCTGGTCTCGACCGGCAGTCACGAGACCCGCGCGCAGGGCACGCTGTCGGCGATCGAGACCGACGTCGACCAGATCGTGCGCGCCGCCCGGCCCTCCGTGGTGACGGTGTTCGCGCAACGCACGGTGAAGCGCCGCAAGGTGCGCGAGAGCGCCTCCGAGCTGCGCACCGCGACGCGCGTCGGCTCGGGTGTGGCGGTCGAGGACGACCGCATCCTCACCACCGCGAGCGTCGTGGTCGACGCCGAGCACGTGTTCGTGCGCACCACGAACGGCCTCCAGGTCGAGGCCCAGGTCACCGGCATCGACCCGATCTCGAACCTGGCGCTGCTCCACGTCACCGACATCCGCCTGCCGGCGCTCCACTTCGCCGCGGTGCGCTCGACCCAGGAGGGCGAGTGGGTGATGGCGATCGGAACCTCGCACCTGAACGTCGGTGTCACGCAGTCGGTGGGCACCGTCTCGTATCAGCACCGCGAGCCGCGGCTCGCGATGCTCCAGCTCTCGAACCCGGTGGTGCCGGGTTACAGCGGCGGCGCCGCGCTCAACGCGCGCGGCGAGCTGATCGGCATCGTCCAGGGCGAGCTGAGCCCGGTCGAGACCGCGAGCGGCCAGTACGATTCGCGTAGCAGCGGCACCTTCGTGCTGCCATCCGAGATCGTGCGCCCGATCTACGAGAGCCTGAAGTCCGAGGGACGCGTCCGCCACGGCTACCTGGGCGTCAGCACGCGCGCCGCCAGCGTCGAGAGCAGCACGCGCGGGGCCGACGACCGCGTGCCGATCGGGGCGCTGGTCGAGAACGTGCAGGCCGGCGGTCCGGCCGCGCTCGCGGGGCTCAAGCACGGCGACCTGATCGTCGGCTTCGATCGCGTGCGGGTCGAGTTCCCGACCCAACTGGCGCGCTGGGTGGCCGCCTCGACGCCACGCTCGACCGTCGAGCTGGTATGGGTGCGCGACGAGATCGCCCAGACCGCGAAGGTGACGCTCACGCAGTCGCCCGACGACTTCCCGTCGTGGGCCCGCGCCGCCGCGGTGCGCGAGGACGCGCCGGGATCGCGCATCGAGGACCTCGAGCGCCAGATCCAGCACCTGAACCGCCAGGTGAAGCGCCTCAAGAACGGCGCCACCGAGTCGCGCTGACGGCGCCCGCCGTCGCCCACGCCGTTCCCGCTGCGCTTCCGCGATTCCCCGTATACTGCCGGGCGTGACCCGCCTCACGCTTCGCTTCGCGGCGCCGCGCGCCGTCTCGCGCATCGAGATCGCGCGCGGCGCCTTTGCAAGACTCGGCGCTCTCACGCGCCCGGTCACGCCGTCGCACCGCGTGGCGCTGGTGAGCGAGCCGCGTGTCGCCGCTCTCTACGGCCCGGCGGCGCTCGCCTCGCTCGCGCGCGCCCGCATCGACGCCGCCCTGATCACGGTGCCGCACGGCGAGCGCGCCAAGTCGCCGCGTGTGCTCGAGCGCCTGTGGCGCCAGCTCGCCGACCTCGGCCTGGATCGCGGCGCCGCGGTCGTGGCGCTGGGCGGCGGGGTGATCGGCGACCTCGCGGGCTTCGCCGCCGCGACCTGGCTGCGCGGCGTGCCGTGGGTCTGTGTCCCGACCTCGCTGCTCGCCCAGGTCGACAGCAGCGTGGGCGGCAAGACCGCGGTCGACCTTCCGGAGGGGAAGAACCTGGTGGGCGCCTTCCACCAGCCGGCGCTGGTGTTGGCCGATCCCGACGTGCTCGCGACCGTCCCCCCGCGGCACCTGCGCGCCGGGCTCGCCGAGGTGGTGAAGACCGGCATGGCAGTCGACCGCTCGCTGTTCGGGTTCCTCGAGCGCCAGGTCGACGCGATCGCGGCCGGCGACCGCGGCGCCTGGCTCGAGGTGGTGCGCCGCTCGGTGCGCGCCAAGGCGCGGGTGGTGGCAGCCGACGAGCGCGAGGGCGGTCCGCGCACCGCGCTCAACTTCGGCCACACCCTCGGCCATGCGCTCGAGGCGGTGTCCGGCTACCGCATGCTCCACGGGGAGGCGGTGGCGATCGGGATGCGCATGGCGGCGCGACTGTCGGTGCGCGAGGCCGGTCTGCCGGAGAAGGACGCCCTCCGAATGGAGCGCCTGCTGAACGCGTTCCGCCTTCCCGGGCGCATTCCCGGGTTGCCGGTCGACCGCCTGATCGCGGCGATGGGACACGACAAGAAACGCCGCAACGGGAGCGTTCGCTGGGTGTTGACGCCTCGGGTGGGCCATGCTAGCGTGCCGCGCCTGATCACCGGCCGCACGCTGGAGGCGGTCCTCCTCGAGTTGGGGGCACGGGTCTGACCGCCCATTCCGGGTGGAAATCGAGAGGCGCGATGACCCGCATCCTCGTGCTCCACGGACCGAACCTCCAGGCGCTCGGCAGCCGTGAACCCGAAGTCTATGGCGACACGACGCTGGCGGAGATCGATCGCCGGCTCGAACGTCTGGCGGCGGAGCTGGGATGCTCGATCGAAACGCTCCAGACCCATCATGAAGGGGTTCTCATCGACGCCCTCTACGGCGCCGTCGGGAGGGTCGACGGGGTGGTGCTCAATCCCGGAGGCCTCACGCATACCAGTGTCGCGCTTCACGATGCGGTCCGCGCCGTGAAGCTCCCGGTGATCGAAGCCCACCTTTCGAATCCGGCCGCCCGCGAATCGTTCCGGCGCGTCTCCTACGTCTCCCCGGCGGTGCTGGGGGTGGTGCAGGGGTTCGGCGCCGACAGCTATCTGCTCGCCCTGCGCGGCCTCGCCACCCATCTCGCCACGAGGGCCGATGCCTAAACCCCGCCGGAGCACTGCCAAACCCCCGCGCAAAGCGGTGAAGTCGAGCCCCGCGAAGGCCGATCCTACCGGTGGTGCAACGCTCGGACCGAACCAACTCCTCGAGTTGAGGCAGCTGATCCGGCTCGTGCAGCGCACCGGAATCGGCGAGCTCGAAGTGAGCTCGGGCGGCAGGACCGTGCGCATCTCGGCTCATTCCACTCCCGGCAACTGGGTCGCGGCTCCGGTCGCGGCGCCGGCCGGTGGGAGGGCCCAGGATCGGAGCTCCGGCTCCGAGCGTGCGGACTCCGCACCGGCGGCCAAGTCCACGGACCACCTGCAGGCGATCACGTCCCCGATGGTCGGGACGTTCTATCGCGCGCCGGCGCCGGACGCCGATCCGTACATCGAGGCGGGCGACACGGTCGAGACCGGGCAGACGGTCTGCATCGTCGAGGCCATGAAGCTCATGAACGAGATCGAATCGGAGGTTCGGGGCCGGATCGTCCAGATCCTCGTCGAGAACGCGCAGCCGGTCGAATTCGGCCAGAAGCTGTTCCTCGTCGAGCCGGTCTGAGACACCGCGGCCACCGTCAGGACGACCACCATGAACATGCGCAGCGTGCTGGAGAAGATGATCGCGTCACGGGCCAGCGACCTTCACCTGAAGGCCGGCACCCCGCCCGTGCTGCGCGTGGACGGCGTCCTCTACGCGCTCGACGAGCCCGCGCCCACCGGACAGGAGCTGCGCGAAGTCTGCAACCAGCTGCTCTCCGAGGAGCAGCGGCTCTACTTCTCGACCCACAACGAGATCGACTTCGCGTTCGGCGTCTCGGGTCTGGCGCGCTTCCGCGCGAACATCTTCATGCAGCGCGGCACTCCGGCGGTGGCGCTGCGCCACGTGCCGGTGCAGGTGCCGAGCATCGAGGAGCTGATGCTGCCGGCCACGGTGCGCGAGCTGGCGTTCTCGCCGCGCGGCCTGATCCTGGTCACCGGGCGCACCGGCGCCGGCAAGTCGACCACGCTCGCCGCGATGATCGACGCGATCAACCGCGTCACCACGCGCAACATCATCACGGTCGAGGATCCGATCGAGTTCCTGCACGTCGACCGCCTGTCGTTCATCCACCAGCGCGAGATCGGTCTCGACACGCGCTCGTTCCACGACGGTCTCAAGTACGTGCTGCGCCAGGACCCGGACATCATCCTGGTGGGCGAGATCCGCGACCTCGAGACCATGCGCACCGCGCTGATGGCGGCCGACACCGGTCACCTCGTGCTGTCGACGCTCCACACCACCGACGTGATGCAGACGATCCAGCGCATCATCTCGTTCTTCCCGCCGCACCAGCACGACGAGCTGCGGCTCTCGATCGCTTCGAACCTGCGCGCGGTGGTGTCGCAGCGACTGATCCCGCGCTGCGACGGCCAGGGCCGCGTGCCGGCGGTCGAGGTGATGGTCTCGACGCCGACCGTCCAGGAGTACATTCTGAACGCCGAGAAGACCCCGATGATCGAGAGCGTGGTCGCCGAGGGTGTCACGCAGTACGGCATGCAGTCGTTCGACCAGTCGGTGCTCGGACTGCTGCGCGACGGGCTGATCAGCGAGGAAGAGGCGCTCAAGAACTGCACCCATCCGAACGAGCTGGCGCTCAAGCTCAAGGGTATCCTGGCCTCGTCCGACCGGGTGTGGCAGCCGGTCGACGCGAGCCGCACGAACACCAAGCCGACCACCGCCGCCGAACCCCCGCTCACCGCGGGGGCGCCGCGGCCGGGGTCCCCGGGCGGTCACTGACGCAGGTCCGGGAAGCACACCGTCGAGGGGCATGTTTCGAAAGGTCCTGATCGCCAACCGGGGTGAGATCGCGCTACGCGTGATGCGCGCGTGCCGCGAGCTCAGGATCTCGACGGTGGCGGTGTTCAGCGAAGCCGACCGCGACAGCCTCCACGTCCGCCTCGCGGACGAATCGGTGTGCATCGGCCCGGCCCCTCCCGCCCAGTCCTACAACTACATCGCCCGCCTGATCTCGGCCGCCGAAGTCACCGGCGCCGACGCGATCCATCCCGGCTACGGCTTCCTGTCCGAGAACGCGCACTTCGCCGAGGTGTGCGCCTCGTGCGGCTTCACCTTCATCGGCCCCACCCCCGAGATGATCCGCAAGATGGGCGACAAGTCGGTGGCGCGGCGCACCATGCGCGACGCCGGCCTGCCGGTGGTGCCGGGCAGCGAGGGCGTGGTGTCGGGCGCCGACGAGGCCGCCTCGATCGCGAAGGAGATCGGCTACCCGGTGATCATCAAGGCGTCGGCCGGCGGCGGCGGGCGCGGCATGCGGGTGGCGTGGGACGAGAAGTCGCTGCGCGCCGGTCTGGGCATCGCGCAGGCCGAGGCCGGGGCGGCGTTCAACAACGACGCGGTCTACGTCGAGAAGTACATCGCCAAGCCGCGCCACATCGAGTTCCAGCTGTTCGGCGACTCGCACGGCACGCTGATCCACCTGGGCGAGCGCGAGTGCTCGGTGCAGCGCAACCACCAGAAGCTGATCGAGGAGGCGCCGAGCCCGTTCCTCACCGAGGCCAAGCGTCTCGAGGTCGGCGCCATGGCGGTGAAGGGCGCGGGCGCGATCGGCTACCTCAACGCCGGCACCATGGAATTCCTGTTCGACGCCGACGGCTCGTTCTACTTCATGGAGATGAACACGCGCATCCAGGTCGAGCACCCCGTGACCGAGGAGGTCACCGGGCTCGATCTCGTGAAGGAGCAGATCTGCGTGGCGGCGGGGGAGAAGCTGTCGCTCACCCAGGACGAGGTCGAGTGGCGCGGCCACGCGATCGAGTGCCGCATCAACGCCGAGGACTTCGAGCACAACTTCCGGCCCAGCCCCGGCAAGATCACCTACTGGTACAAGCCCGGCGGCCCGGGAATCCGGCTCGACAGCCACGTCTACGCCGGCTACAGCGTGCCGCCCTTCTACGATTCGATGATCGGCAAGCTGATCGCGCGCGGCAAGGACCGGCCCGAGGCGCTGCGCCGCATGGAGATCGCGCTCGACGAGATGATCGTCGAGGGGATCAAGACCACGATTCCGTTCCACCACCTGGCGCTGCGGCACCCGCGCTTCCAGGCCGGTGATCTCGACACCCACTTCGTCGAGGCGATGTTCAAGGAGCGCGCCGCCGTCGCCACCCCGGCCGCGGTTCCCGCCGGCACCCGCTAGTCCCGCGTTCCGACTCCCGATGATCGTCACCGTGCGGCTCACTCCCGGCGCGGTGGAGCGCGATGCCGCGGCCGTGATCCTCGACGTGCTGCGCGCCACCACCACGCTCACCACCGCGTTCGCGAACGGCGCCGCTCGCGTGCTGCCGGCGGCGACGCTCGAAGAGGCGCGCGCGCTCCAGCAACGCCATCCCGACGCGTTGCTGAGCGGCGAGCGGGACGGGCGCATCGTGCCGGGCTTCGACCTCGGGAACTCGCCCGAGGAGTACGGCCGCGAGCGCGTGGCGGGCCGCACCCTGATCTTCGCCTCCACCAACGGATCGGTCGCGATGCAGCGCGCCTCCGGGGCGAGGCGCCGAATCCTCGCCGCGTTCGTGAACGCGAGCGCGGCGCTCGCGGCGGTGCGCGACGAGCGCCGCGTCACGATCGTGTGCTCCGGCAAGCTCGGCGATCTCTCGCTCGAGGACACCGCGTGCGCCGGCTGGCTCGTGGAGCGGCTCGCCGAGCGGGGGGCGCGGATCGAGGGTGCCGAGGCGCGGGTGGCGCGGGCGCTGGCCCCGCGCGGCGCGGAGGGAAAG
>JADMIO011153676.1_pt1 | contig 12113 bp, 10 predicted proteins | sample 8958161 | NCBI WGS metagenome assembly JADMIO01 (sample SAMN16585339, study PRJNA669376) | soil metagenome | isolation source: Crop rotation soil | place: USA: Cullars Rotation, Alabama | collected 2011 | reverse complement strand
GCGGGCTTTGCACCCGACGCCCGCCATGAAGATCACTCTGCTGTCTGATGATTCGATTCGTCTCGAGCCCACGACCGGACCGATGACGATCGAGGCGCCGCACGCCGAGCAGCAGTATTCGCCCTTTCATATGATGGCGAGCGGCCTCGCGTTCTGTACGTTTTCAGTCATGCATGCCTGGGCCGAACACGCGAAGCTCGATGCCGCCGATCTCACCCTCGAGATCTCGTGGATGTTCGCGGACGACCCGCATCGCGTCGGCTCGTACGACGTGCGATTCCGCTGGCCGTCGCTGCCTGAAAAGCGGCTCGACGCCGCGGTGCGCGTCGCCGAGATGTGTGCCGTGCATGCGACGCTGCAGCACCCGCCGCAGATCCACATCGCGCACGCGACGTGACCGTCCCCGTCGTGCAATTCGTCACCGCGGGCGAGCAGGCCTCGCAAGGACTCGGTCGGCCGTATACCTGCGTTTACGACGGGATGTGCAAGGTGTGCACGCGACTCAGCTCGGTGCTGCGGAAGTGGGATCGCCATCACGTGCTCGAGGTCGTGCCGTCACAAGCGTCGGGCGTGATGGCGCGCTTTCCGTGGATTCCCGCGCATGCGTACGTCGAGGCGCTTCAGCTCATCGGACCCGGCGGCCAAACCTGGTCCGGAGCGGCCGCGATCGAGCAGCTGCTCGAGATTCTGCCCAGGGGAAAATTCGTCAGCTGGATCTTCAAGCTCCCGTTCGCGCGTCGCCTCGCCGATCGTTTCTACAAGTGGTTCGCCCGCAACCGCTACAAGCTGGGCTGCGGAGAACACTGTCAGCTTCGGACACCCGACGTCGAATTCCGCGACAACTGAGCGGCAAGCGCGGTGGCCCATGCCTCGACTCTCCTGGCATCCACGCCGGTGAGCTCGGTGCTGTCCGTGCCGACGTCGCTCGCCTGGCCGCCCGCGAGGGCGGCCACGTGGCGCGCGAGCTCGACCCACGACGCCCGCTGCAGCACGTCACCGCCCACCTGCATCAACACCTGATCGACGAACGACCCCGCGCGATCGAACACGTGGATCTCGAACCGCAACGCGCCCGACGTGCCGTGCGGGTCGACACCCAATCGCACGGCACCGGCGATCGGGTGTCCGGAAACGGTGAGCAGCGTAAGCGAACGTGGCGTCACTTCGGCGACGCGGACCTGGCATTGACCGCGCACGGGCAAGTCGATCACCAGGGTCTCGCCTTCTTCGATCGTCGCGACCGTTCCTTCCACCGGCCGAACGGCCAGCGATTCCGCCATCAACTCCGGGAGACGCTGGCGGATCCGCTCCATGAGCGCACTCGCGTCGTACCGACTGTTCGCGACGTCGATCCAGTAGCGCTTCATCGTGAGCGCGCCGACGCCGTCCGACGGCAGCTGCGGCGGCTGGACCGCCACCAGCCGTCGAAGGCCCTCGTCCAGCGGCGTCGCCTCCAGACCAAAGACGTCTCTCAGAGCGTTCCGGCCGCCCGGCGGAACGACGTTGCCCTCTACGAGCATGTCGAGCTGCGCGTCACTCACGGGCGCGTCGATGCCGAACGCATTCAGCGCGCGCACTCCCCAGTCGACGACGAAGCTCGGAATCGGGGCCGCCACGGCGTTCCGGCCGGTGATGCGCCGGAGCCGCTCGATGAGATCGTTCTGCGACGTGAGCTCCATTCCCGCCACGTCGAGCCGTTCGCACTTCACATCGTCCCGCTCGACGGCCGCGCGCAGCACGCGCGCGAAGTCTTCGTGCCAGATCGGCTGGAATTGCTGATCGCCGCCGCCGATCGTCGGAATCACGGGCAGCGTCTGAACCATGCGCAGAAGAACCGAGAGGTGATCATCGCCCGGCCCGTACACGGCGCCCGGCCGCAGGATCAGCCAATCGCGCGAAAACGCGTGCACGACGTCTTCGGCAACCGCCTTCGATCGATGATAGGCCGAACTGCCCCGCTCGGCGCCGAGCGATGAGACGTATATGAGTTTCCTGATGCCGGCGCGCTCGGCCTCGAGGGTAACGTAGCGCGTGCCTTCGATGTTGACGGACTGAAAGGTGACCGCCGGCGGTTCCTCCTTGACGATCCCGCCCTGTGCAGCTCGCCGACCGCCGAGGATCCGATCACTCCCGTCCCGCCCGTCAACAGAATCTTCATATCGCTCCGTGAGATGAGCGGCCGAAGGCAGGTTGGGTGCCACCGATGGCCCGCGTTACATCCGGACATCGTCCTTCGTCTCTTTGGCACGCGGCGATGAAGCCTCGGTCCCACCTGCCGATACTTCGGTCGATGTCGCCCCGCCTTCTCCTTCCCGACCCAATTCGCGCTCTTTTCGCCGCCATCGTGCTTTCGGCCGTGGCGTGCTCGCACGGCGTGTCCACGACGGTCTTTCTCGGCGCCGCCGCGCCTCTCAGCAGTGCCGTCGGCGACGCCAACATGAAAGGCTTCGAGCTGGCGCTCGACGAGATCAACGCCGCGCCGGGCCACTCCTACAAATTCGACAAGGTCGTCCGCGACGACTCCGCGAAGGGCGATCGCGCCGCGATCATCGCGCAGGAATTCGTCAACGATCCGCGAGTGATCGCGGTCGTCGGCCACGTGAACTCCGGCACCATGATGGCCGCCGCGCGGATCTACGACGGCGGACAGCTGCCGGCCGTCGCCACGTCCGCGACGTCGCCTTCGCTCACCGGCATCTCACCGTGGGCGTTCCGCGTCATCGCGAGCGATTCGCTCAACGGCTTGACCGTCGCGTCGCACATGAGCAAGCTCGGCAAGCGCCGCGCGATGATCCTCTACGAGAACAATTCCTACGGCCGCGGCCTCGCCGAGAGCTTCCGCCGTGCGTTCACCGGCGAGATCGTCGGCATGGATCCGATCAGCGATCAGGCGGGCGAGGATCTCGAGCCGTTCCTGACGTGGATCAAGCAGAAGCAGGTCGACCTCGTGTTCGTGGCCGGGTCGGCGACGTCCGGACTCGGGTTCCTGAAGGAAGCGCGTCGTCAGCAGATCAGCGCGGCGCTCGTCGGCGGCAACGGCTGGACCGTGCTGTCGACAGACCCCATCGCCGAGGGCGCGTATTTCCCGACGCCGTTCAACGCCGCCGATCCGCGACCCGACGTGCAGGAGTTCGTGAAGGCCTACAAGGCCCGCTACGGAGAGACGCCGAACGCCTACGCGGCGCTCGCCTACGATGCGACCAAGCTCCTCGCGCAGGCGATCGACAAGGTCGGTCCGAACCGCGCGAAGGTTCGCGACTATCTCGCGCATCTCGACGCGCCGTACGTCGGCGTCACCGGTCGCACGATCTTCGGCGAGAACGGCGATCCCAAGGACAAGTCGATGATCATGATGAGAATTCACGATCGCGCCGTCGTGGCGGAGGCGGGACAGTGAGCGGGCAACGTGGACAGCGCCGGCGGGAGAACCTGTCGTGAGGACCCGCTACGCCATTCAACGGAACACGATTCGCAGCCGCCTGTGGTTCGGCTTCGGCACGATCGTGCTGCTGCTCGCCGTCGCGGGAATTCTGGTGCGCGCCTCGTTCTCCGGGATCTCCGACACGATCAGCGCGTCGCTCACTGACGTGCAGGCCGAAGCGTCGCTCGCCAGCCAGCTCTCGGCCGACATCGCGAAGACCATCGAAGCCGGCTCGCGCTATCTCGACACCCGCGAACCGAGCGCCGAGGAGGCCTTCCGCAAGCGCGGCTGGCTGGCGCATCAGGTTCAGTATGCGATGAACGAGCGTCCCAACCAGTCGGCGACGGAAGTCGCGACGGTGGCGACGATCGACAGCAAGCTCTCGGCGATGGAAGTGAAGTACGCGCTCGCGCACCGGCTCGCGGATCTGGGACGCACGGACGAAGCCCGCAAGACCGCGAACGACGCGCGCAACGACATCGACGATCTCCTGGGCAACATCGATCGCCTGGGCGGAATCAAGGCGAACAAGGTCGCGACCACGAAGGAACATCTCGCGAACGAAACCGCCCGCCGCTCGGCGTATCTGCTCGTGTTGATCGGTCTCGCCGTCGTGCTGGCCGTCATGGTCGTCATGTACACGGTCCGGAAGATCGGCGAGCCGCTCGATGCGCTCGTCCGTCATGCCCGGCGTCTGAGTGAGGGCGACCTCACCAGCCGCGCCAACGGCAAGATGCCGGGGGAATTCAGCATTCTTGCGACGGCGATGAATCAGACGGGCGAATCGCTGTCGCGCGTCGTCTCCGTCGCCGCGTCGACCGCGGAAGAGGTTTCCAGCTCGGCGCACGATCTGGCGTCCGTCTCGGAGCAGATCTCGTTGTCGGCGAGCCAGATGGCGAGCGCCATGACCGAGGTGTCGCACGGCGCCGAGGTACAGGTGCAGCAGCTTCGTTCGGTCGACGAGACCTTGCAGGTGATTCGTGAGGCCGCCGACGGCGTGAAGCAGCGCTCGTCCGAAGTGACCAACCTGGCGCGCAGCATCGAGGGCGCCGCGCAGTCGAAGCGGATGGAGATCGATCGCGCGCTGGGCATTCTGGTCGACGTGAAGCACAGCGTCGAGCGCGCGGCGGAAGAGATTCGCGCGCTGAACGCGACGGTGAGCGACATCAATCGGTTCGTGGCCTCGGTCGGACAGATCGCCGACCAGACCAACCTGCTCGCGCTCAACGCCGCGATCGAAGCGGCGCGCGCCGGCGAGGCGGGCCGCGGCTTCGCGGTCGTCGCCGACGAAGTTCGGAAGCTGGCCGAGCAGTCGCAGAAGGCGGCCGACGACATCGTGCAAATGACCGGCGCCGTCACGTCGCGCGTCACGACGAGCGCGCGCGCGATGGAAGCGAGCGCCGGCCGAGTGGGCGAGATCGAGCGTGTCTCACGCGACATCGACAGCGCGCTTCGCACGATCACGGACGCGGCCGAGCGCACGCGGGTGGCAGCGGTCGGCGTGACGGGCGCGGCGGAAGCGAATGCGTCCGCGGTGGTGAGCGCCGCCACGAGTCTCGAGGCGATCGCGAAGACCGCCGAGGGTCACGCCGCCGCCGCCGAGCAGGTGAACGCGTCGACGCAGGAACAGTCGGCCGCGTGCGAGCAGATGACGTCGGCGTCGAATGTGTTGCTGCATGGCAGCACGCAACTGAGAGAATTGGTTGGCGGATTGCGCGTCGCATAGCCTCGCGAGGTAATCGCGAGCGACTGACCGCATGCAACCGAGGTCTTAGGTCTTAGGTCCTAGGTCTTAGGTCGGAGGTCTTAGCGCCCTGCTGAGGTCTGAGGGGCGTCGTGGTCTTCCTAAGACCTGCGACCCAGGACCTCAGACCTAGAGTCGTCCGTGTCGAGACCCAAGGTATTACGCAGAGACGGAGGCTAGCCCTAGCTTCCCTCTCTATGCATCTCGAGACCATCGCCGTCCACGCCGGCCACGACATCGATCCGCCGACGTCGGCTGTCACGCCGCCGATCCACCTCTCCACGACCTACGCGCGCGACACCGCCGGCGCCGAGCATCGAGGCTTCCTCTACTCTCGGTACACGAACCCCAATCGCGCCGCCCTCGAGAAGTGCCTCGCCGCGCTCGAATCCGGCGACACCGCCGCCGCGTTCTCCTCCGGCTCAGCGGCGACCATGACGCTCCTTCAGGCGATTGGTCCGGCCCACGTCATTCTGCCGGACGACGCGTACTTCGGATCGATCAAGCTCGCGCGAGACGTCTTCGGGCCGTGGGGAATGGACGTGTCGACGGTCGACATGACGAAGCTCGAGAACGTCCGCGCCGCGATGCGGCCGAACACGAAGCTCGTCTGGGTGGAAACTCCGTCCAATCCCCTCCTCACGGTCGTCGATATCGCCGCCATCGCGTCGATTGCGCACGCCGGCGGCGCGGCGTGCGCCGTCGACAACACCTGGGGCACGCCCGTGCTGCAGCGCCCACTCGATCTCGGCGCCGACGTCTCGATGCATTCGACCACCAAATACCTCGGCGGCCACAGCGACGTGCTCGGCGGTGCCCTCGTCTTCCGAGAGAACAACGAGCTCGCGCAGCGTGTCGCGGCGATTCAGAGCTCGGGCGGCGCGGTCCCGTCGCCATTCGAGTGCTGGCTCACCATGCGCGGTATTCGCACGATGCCGCTCCGCGTCAAGGCACAGAGCGCGACGGCGGCGGCGCTCGCGGACTTCCTTTCGTCGCATCCGAAAGTCGAAGCGGTTCACTATCCCGGCCTGAAGAAGCACGCCGGCCATGCGATCGCCTGCCGGCAGATGACCGGCTTCGGCGGCATGCTGTCGGTGCAGGTCGGTGAATCCCAGCAGGAATCGATGAACATCGCGGGACGTCTCGAGCTCTTCACTTACGCGACGAGTCTCGGGGGCACTGAAAGCCTGATCGAAAATCGCGCATCCGTCGAAGGCCCCGCGACACGCGCGCCGGCGAACCTTCTGCGCGTGTCGATCGGCCTCGAGCACCTCGACGATCTGAAGGCGGACTTCGACCAGGCGCTCGGCGGCCGCGCGTCATCCTGAGGAGCGGAGCGACCAAGGACCCCGTGCCGCCGAGGAGGAGTCGTCTCCGATGAACCGCAGTCCCCGCGCCGTCCTGCTGTTGAGCGGCGGTCTCGATTCGACGACGCTGCTCGCCCACGCGATCGCGGAGGGCTTCGACGTGCACGCGATGACATTTCGCTACGGCCAGCGCCACGCGACGGAGATCGACGCCGCGCGACGCGTCGCCTCGCGCTACGCCATACGCGATCATGTCATCGTCGACATCGACCTGCGCACGTTCGGCGGTTCTGCGCTGACGAATGCGGCGATCGAGGTGCCGAAGGACCGCGACGTCGCGGCGATGGATCACGGCATCCCGATCACCTACGTGCCGGCGCGCAACACCATCTTTCTCTCGTTCGCGCTCGCCTGGGCCGAAGTGCTCCGCGCCGGCGACATCTTCATCGGCGTGAACGCGCTCGACTACTCGGGTTATCCGGACTGCCGCCCGGAGTACATCGCCGCGTACGAACGAATGGCGAACCTCGCGACCCGGGGCGGCGTCGAAGGGACAAATCCGATCCGCGTTCGTACGCCGCTGATCGATCTCACCAAAGCCCAGATCATCCGGCGCGGTCTGGAGCTCGGCGTCGATTACTCGATCACCCAGAGCTGCTACGACCCCGACGAGAGCGGCGCGGCTTGCGGCCACTGCGACGCGTGTCAGCTGCGCCTGAAAGGTTTTGCCGAAGCGGGCGCTCATGATCCGGCGACCTATCGCGATCTCTCGGCGAGGGCGTGAGTTGTACACCGTGAAGGAGATCTTCTACACGCTGCAGGGCGAGGGCGCCAATGCCGGTCGCCCCGCGGTGTTCTGTCGTTTCGCCGGCTGCAATTTGTGGACAGGACGCGAGGCGGACCGCGGGACGGCGATATGCCAGTTCTGTGATACCGATTTCGTCGGCATCGGACCGGACGGCGGCCGATTCTCCACGGCGCCCGAGCTTGCCGCGGCTGTGCGATCACGCTGGCCGACAATGGGCGGCGGCACACCGCTCGTCGTCTGTACCGGAGGCGAGCCGTTGCTTCAAATCGATGAAGCAGCCGTCGACGCACTGCACGCCGCCGGCTTTCAGATCGCCGTCGAGACCAACGGCACGCGAACGCCTCCGCGCGGCGTCGACTGGATCTGTGTGAGTCCGAAGGCTGGATCGGAGTGGATTCTTCGCCGCGGGAACGAGCTCAAACTCGTTTTTCCGCAGGCCGCCTTCGATCCGGCGACGATGGAATCCCTCGAGTTCGAGCAGTTCTTTCTGCAGCCGATGGACGGTCCGAACGTCGCCGAAAATACGCGAGCCGCCGTCGAGTACTGCCTCGCCCATCCGCGTTGGCGACTGAGCATTCAGACGCACAAGCTGCTCGGAATCCGGTAAGGCGCCGACCGGACTTACATCACGAAACAAGCGTGCTCTTCGACACTCGTTGCATCGACGCAAGCCATTGAGATTCCGGCGTTTGGATCGAGACTCATGTTTTGCCCCGCGCGGGCGATACTCATAGCGCACGTCTTGTTGACCCTGCCGTCCTTCGCAAGTAGACTCCGCCTGGCCGTGCCGACCCGAACGGCAGCCGACACGGCCATCGACCACCGTATCGAGAGCATCCGCGACGACGCGAGCCCTCTCGGATCCGGCAAGAGAATTCGAATGACCTTTCTCTCGACGACCCGTCTGGTTCGCCTCGCGACCGTGCTGTGCACGGCCGCTTCGTTCGGCGCACCCGCGATCGCGCGAGCACAGGCCGTCGATTCGATGCCCAAGCCGTTCGAGGCGTTCAGCAACTCCGCGCACACGCTCCGCGACTCGGTGGTCGCGATGGCGAAAGCCCAGGTGGGCACGAGGTACAAGCACGGCGGCACGACGCCCAAAGGCTTCGATTGCAGCGGCCTGATTCAGTACATCATGACCGCGCTCAACGTCGACGTGCCCCGCACCGCCAAACAGCAGGCCGGCGTCGGCCTCGCGGTGAATCGCGACACGAGCCGACTGCTTCCGGGCGATCTGCTCACGTTCTCCAAAGGCAAGAAAGGCGTCGTGAGCCACATCGGCATCTACATCGGTGACGGGAAGTTCATTCACGCGAGCAGCGTGGCCGGTCGCGTCATCGAAAGCCCGATCAATCGGCCGGCGTCGCCGTTGATCAAGATCTGGCGCGGCGCCCGCCGCATGCTCGCTCTCGACGACAGCGTCGTCGCCGCGACGGCTACCGTCGGCACGATCAAAGGCAGCTGACGCCACCCTGCGCGTCGCGAAGGATCTCGGCGGGCCTTGACCGCCGATCCTTCGCCGCGCTCGAGATCATCCGTCCGGCGCGGGCCTCTTTTTCTTTTTCGGAGGCTTTGCCGGCGTCGTTTTGGCCGGACGCGCGCGGCGCGGCGCGGTCACGCGTGGCTCTTCGGCGAGCAACGAACGCCGGCCGATCACACCCGACGCGTCCACCGTCACGCCGGTCTTGGGAAAGTCCAAGCCGCTCAGCGAATCGACGAGCGTCAACGTGCGGCCGAGAGAATCCGCCTGCACCACGCCGGGCGCGAGCTGCATCGTCGATCGGAGCTCCGGCGCGCTGACCGACCGCGCCGAGTCCACCGTCGCGCACGCGACGACGCCGCGGTTCATCGGCTCGCGCAGATTGAACGGCCCGTACGTCAGCAGGTTGCCCAGCGAATAGAAAGCGAGACGCGTTCCGCGCCACTGCGCGGCGCGCACGACGTGTGGGCCGTGGCCGATCACCAGCGTCGCACCGCCGGCGAACGCCGAATCCGCGAACGCCACCGGATTTCCTCGATCGATGTTCTTGAGAAAAATCTCACGTGCGTCGCGCGTTCGTTGCGCGGCCGGCCCCTCCGCGCCGAGATGCATCGTCACGATCACCGTGCCATACCGGCGCGCCGCGCGCGCGACGTGGCGGCGCACCCCCGACAGATCGCGTGCGTCGGGCGAATCCTTGTCCGTATAGAAGCCGAGCACGGCGACAGTGTCGCCCGATGGCAGCTCCACCGGGGTCGCGATCGTATCCGCGCCCGTGACGAAGATTCCCGCGGCGTCGAGGAGAGCGACCGTCGTATCTCGCCCCGCGTCGCCCGCGTCGTGCGCGTGGTTGTTGGCGACGTTGCCCACCATCGTCACACCGCTGTCGACGATCGAGCGCAGTGCCTGCGCGCTGTTCGGCGGCTGGCGAAACGCGAAACAGCTCGTCGAGTTGCGTCCGCATTTGCGGGGAGATGGCCCCGCTCCGATCGCGCCCTCGATGTTCAACAGGACCAGGTCCGCGCCGGTGAAGAACGGCCGGAGCTGCGGCGCGAGACTGTCCGGGTCGGCGCTCAGCCCGTAGCCCTCGAACAGTCGTCTCGCCGCGTCCTTGGCCCACGCGGCGTCGAGGTTCGTGCCGAGGGTGACGTCTCCACCGGCGCAAACGCGAAACGGTCGAGAGAGAGCGCGGGGTTTCGGAGCACCGGTTGAGTCCGCCGTCGTCGGAAGCGTCTGCGCCGCGGCGGCTCGGGCATCGACGAGCGAACCGGCGATGGCGAGCAGAGCGGCAACGGCGAAAGTGCGCAGCGATTTCCTCACGGAACGAGATACCCGTTCGAACGGGCGCGCGGTCCAGTCAACCTATTTGGGCGTCGCATTGTCTCATAGAGTCTGAAACAAGCGGAGTGGCGCTTCCGTCAGGCTCCTCCGTCGGCCGGTCGCAGGTCCTGCGGAGGGATGCGTCAGGGACTGTTCGGTTGTGGGACGGACAATCCCACGAGCGCGCAAGACACCAGCGTTTCGGCTTCGGCATACAGAACATAAACCATTGTAACATAGTGCGTTAGGGGACGATGGCGAGCGGCACGGTCCTTCCTTGAGCGCCTTGTAGTCAGCAGGTCCTCGCCTCCCGCCCTTACCGCACGAGACGTCACCGTGGACATCAAGCGCGAACCTCCCAAACAGACCAAGAAATTCATCGCCTACGGCGTCGGCCTTGCCGCCATCGTCGCGGTGTCCATCGGCATCAGCAAGCTGAAGCCCGCGGCCCCGCCGGTCGAGCGCGGCACGCTCTGGATCGACACCGTCAAGCAGGGGTCGATGACGAGAGACGTCAACGCGCCTGGCACGCTGACCCCGGACAACCCGCGCAACATCACTGCGCTCACCAGCGGCCGCGTCGAGCAGCTGCCGGTCAAGCCGGGCATCAACGTCACGACGAGCACCGTGCTCGTCGTCATGAGCAACCCGGACGAGGACATCAAGCTCCTGCAGAACGAGCAGGCGCTCAATGCCGCGATCGGTCAGCTCGCACAGCTCAAGACCACGCTGCATCAAACGATTCTCAGTCAGCAGGGCCAGGTTGCCAACGCGCGGACGACCTTTAACACCGCGACGCGCACCCTCGCGGTCGACGACTCGCTCGCCAAGAAGCGGCTGATCTCCGCGAACGACCTCGCCGCCGCGCGCGACGCCGTGTCGGAATCAAAGCAGCGTCTCGACATCGAGCAGAAGCGTCTCGAGGACATGCAGGCGTCGGAAGGCCAGCAGATCAAGCTGCAGGAAGATCAGATCGAGAGCCTTCGCCGCATTCTCGAAGAGCAGAAGCATCGCATCGGATCGATGACGGTCACGTCACCCGAAGCGGGCCAGCTGCAGGCACTCGGCAATCCGCCGCTCGAGCTTGGCCAGTACATCACGGCCGGTACGCAGATCGCACGCATCGTGCAGCCGGGCCGACTCAAGGCGGTGCTGCGCGTGCCCGAAAACCAGGCCAAGGACGTCGTGCCGGGTCTCGAGGCCGAGATCGATCTGCACAACCAGACGAAGGTGAAAGGTCACGTCACGCGTACCGATCCGTCGTCCGTCGCGGGTACGGTCACGGTCGAAGTCGCGATCGACGATCCCCTTCCCGCCGGCACGCGCTCGGACCTCGCGGTCGACGGCACGATCACGCTCGAGCGCATCGCCAACACCAAGTTCATCGGCCGCCCGGGCTTCGGTCAGGCCGAGAGCAACGTCGGCATCTTCAAGGTCATTCCGAACAAGGGCGAGGCCGTGCGCGTGACGGTGGGACTCGGCCGCGCCTCGGTGAACACGATCGAAGTAAAGAGTGGCTTGGCCGTCGGCGACAGCGTGATCATCTCCGACATGTCACAGTTCGACAACACTCAGCGAGTTCGTATCAAGTGACCGTCGCGCGGTCGCGCGCGCGGTCATCCCGAGGCCTCAGGCCGAAGGATCCCTGTACGAAAAGTGAACACCTGGTCTCCTAGCGAGATCGCTGCACGCTCTCTCTCTTAGTACGGCACGGAATCCTCACTCCATCCGAGATTACTCATGGCCACTGAGTCCACGTCCTCGTCACCGGCTGGTTTCTCCGCGAACCTGGGCAGCGCCAACCAAGCCCTGATCCGCCTCTCCGGGATCAAGAAGGTGTTCTACACGGACGAGGTCGAGACCCACGCACTCCAGGACATCCACTTCGAGATTCAACCTGGTGAATACGTGGCCATGGAAGGTCCGTCGGGCTGCGGCAAGACGACGCTCCTCTCGATCCTCGGTCTGCTCGACACGCCGACGGCGGGCGAATACACCCTCGCCGGCGAACCGGTCGCGCAGCTCACGCCATC
>JADMIO011406804.1_pt1 | contig 12115 bp, 13 predicted proteins | sample 8958161 | NCBI WGS metagenome assembly JADMIO01 (sample SAMN16585339, study PRJNA669376) | soil metagenome | isolation source: Crop rotation soil | place: USA: Cullars Rotation, Alabama | collected 2011 | reverse complement strand
GACAACTTGTCCACGTGGAATTCTAAGCTTAGGATCCCAATGTGCTGGAAAGCCGGCGATCCCGTTCGAGCTCGAGATGCTGCAATTTTTTGGTAATAGCCGCTCGCTCGCGAGTTTGATTACGTTCGCTGGCTTCGAGTTGGCGGCGGGCTTCCTCGAGGGTGGTAAGTTCTTGCCGCTGGCTTTGTAATTGCGTTTTGAGCTGGGTTATCGTCTCGGTGAGCGCGGTTTGTTGCTTGCGACTTTGTCCTATTACCAAGCCAAAATACTGTTCCCGAGTGGTTTGCAATTCGGCGGTTAATTCGGTTTTGCGGGCTACAGCTTCGGCCGCGCTGGCCAGGGTCCCCAGCCGTGGTTCGAGCTCTCGGAGAATGTCCTGGGCGCGCACGAGATTAGCCTCGGTGGCCTCTAGTTGGCGCACGGCTTGCTCGCGTTTGAGTTCGTCGCTACGGATGCCGCTGGCTTCCTCGAACAGCAATTTGCGCTCGGTGGGCGTAGCGAGAATAAAGCTATCAATTACACCTTGGCCAATAATCGTGTATGAGTTGAGCCCAAAACCGGCGGCGGTTAAAAGCCCCGTGACTTCGCGCACCGGGACTTTGCGCCCATTGAGGCGGTACTCGGTTTCACCGCTGCGATAAAGGATGCGACTAAGTTCGACTTCGCTAGCATCCAGCGACAAAGTATTGTCACTATTGTCGAGCAGTAATTTGACCTCGGCGAGACTCGCTCGGGCTTTGGACAGCGTCCCGGCAAAGACCAGGTCTTCATTTTTTTTGTGCCGTAGATTCCGGTTGGAACCCTCGCCGAGCGCCCAGCGAATCGCATCGGCAATATTACTTTTTCCTGAACCATTGGGCCCGACAATCGCGGTAATGCCCGGTTCAAATTCCAAATGAGTAGTATGCGCAAAGGATTTAAAGCCCGCGATTTGTAAGCGTTTTAAATGCATGCGCATACCCCGATTGTCATCACCTTTTCCACCATTAGCTTTATTGTACCGCATGTGGCCCCTGTAAAACAAAGCCCAGGGATAGCAAAAGGCCCCGCCATAATTGACGGGGCCCAGCATTGTATAAGCTTAAGCAACCAAGACCTTGGTCGGCGTTGCCGTTGGCACAAACAAGCTTGCGAGCAGCTGCAAAACCGAGGCTTGACGGAGCAGGCTAAAATGATTGGCCTTGCCCGTGAGCACCTTGATCCCCGTCGGTAGACGAGGCAACAACTCCGCCTGGAGATCCTCGCGAACAACCAGATAGTTGTAAGCACCTGGCAAGCAGGAGGATCGCGAGGGCCAAACCAGGCCGTCTCCGGGCAAAAACCAGTCACCGGCAGCGTAGATCGAATGGATTTCGGGCTTGCCTGCACCCTGGAGAGCAGCTTGGATAGCAGCCTGCAGTTCGCACAAAAAGGCACTGCCAGGGGCCATACAAGGCAAGGCGGCCAAAATGGGGAACCAGGAAGGTGCCAATTTGGTGCCTCCCCAGGGGGCTCCCAGTGTCACGGTTCGAGGAAAGCGCGTAGGGTGATGAGCGGTCAGCCAAGCGGCTACCAATCCCCCTTGTGAGTCACCAATCAGATTCAGGGGTTGCTCCCCATACTGACTGGTGAGTCTGCTCAAGATATCACAGCAGGTCTCGGTGACCCCCTTGAGAAGTCCCCCCTGGGCCAAGGTGAAAATACTGAGATCGGGGACTGCCTCCCTGACTGGTGCATAGTGCCGGTGTGCCACCAACGCAACTGCACCCGTCCCGGCAATCAAGACATTTGGCCTTACAGATTGCGTCTGCATGTTGCGCACCTCCCTTTGCGGTTCCGCGCGTAAAGAACTATTTAACTGTCAAATTAACCCTTGACTTAGCTCAACTTACCATAAATAGGCTTATTTCTCAAGATTTTTTTGTGAGAAATAATAAAGCCGGGGATATTTCCGGCTTTTAATAACCTAGCTCATATGGGTCCTCGAGAGAGGCTTGTGGTTGGTTGCCCTCGGCGGCCTCAGCTTTCCATTCCGCTATTCGCAAGCGAGCGAGAGCAATAAATGCCTCATACTCAGCACGGTATCGAGCGGTTACCCCAGGGGTATCCCACTGTTTGACCGCAACGATAGCCGCTAGTTGATCTAAGGTGCCGCCTTGACTTGTGCTATTGGGCCAACAGCCCACCATAACTCGATGACCGCCGCCCTTCGTACGGTGCAGGACAACAGAGCGATCTTCACTTCCGATAGGTCCGATGGTCAAATAATCACGTGCATGCCGCACTTCGGCGTCGGCGCCAAAGTCCCAGACCTCGTCTTCGAATACCCCCTGGGCAACCGTCGTCCCCTCGTGAAACCTAACTGTAATAGGTACTTCAATTTCCATTGATCATCCCTTCGTCGCCGATTTCAAGGTATAAGTATAAACATTATACCGAGATGATTTTACTAGCAAGCATAAGCACACCAAAAACCTCCCTACCCTTTGTCATTCGGACCGTCCGATCCTCGCTAAAGCAAGCCCGCCTACCAAGCACGGCCGGCAGGGATGACGGTAGAGGTTGAGAGAAGTTTTGAAGTGCCAGGGTTATCTTACGACGGATCGATAGTCACGGCCTTGTAGCCATAAAGTTTGAGCGCCTGTTCGGCGGCGGCTTGCTGGGCGGCTTGCTTGCTTGAACCTTGACCTTTGCCGCAGGGTTTATTGCCGACGTAGACACCCACGACAAAGGTTTTGTCATGATCGGGGCCGTTTTCCTCGAGCACGCGGTAGCTGGGCGTAATGCCGTCGCGTTCCTGAGCCATTTCCTGGAATTTGCTTTTGGGATCAACCCAACTGCCGACTTTGAGGATATGAGGGAGTTGCGCGATAATGTGCTGACTGATGAAATCGCGGGCTTTGTCATAGCCCTGATCGAGATAAATCGCGCCAATCAAAGCTTCAACGGCGTTGGCGGAGATGAGCGCCCGACTGCGATCATTGCCTTTGGCTTCACCGCGGCTGAGTTTGAGGAATTGGGCGAGGCCAATACGGGCCGCCACAGCTGACAAGGAGTCGGTTTTGACCAGTGCACTGCGCCAGTTGGTGAGATCCCCTTCGGGATTAGAATAATGGCGGTAGAGGTAATCGGTTACCACCAGTTCGAGCACCGCATCCCCGAGAAATTCGAGTCGTTCGTTGTGCTCGAGTCCGAGTTTGGGGTGTTCGTTGAGATACGAGCGATGGATAAAGGCTCGCTCCAGCAAGGTCATATCACTAAATTGTATGCCGATGCTGTCTTGAAAATCGCGTAAATCTGTCATGCCGCCTCTGCTTTTAATTTATTTAAACCAAGCTGAAAAAGTTTTTGGGTTTCCCGGTACTCGATTTGCTCCAGCGCCTCTTTGGCCGGAAACCATTTAATGCCGGCAATCCACTCTTCGGGATCCAGCTCGCCGGTATAGCGAGTCGCCTCAATCAAATAGACATAATTGGTCATAAAGATTAATTTACCCTCTTTGCGATAGAAAAAGTGCAATTTGTCCAGTTTGTCCCGAATTTTGAGATGTTTTAAGCCGGTTTCTTCGGTAATTTCGCGAATCGCGGTTTGTTCGAGGGTCTCCCCTGGTTCGACATGACCTTTGGGAATTGACCAACGACCCCGAGGATCTTGGATCATCAGGATTTCGATGTCTTCGCCATTTCGACGATAGACGACTCCACCAGCGGTATATTCGCGGACCGCCCTAGCTGGCGGCGGCGTCTTTTTGTTTGTCTTCTTCTGCTTCATAAAAATCACTTGAACGGTAAATCGTGCCCAGTACGCCATTGACAAAACGGCTGGAATTTTCGCCGCCAAAGGCTTTGGCTAGCTCCACTGCCTCATTAATAGCGACTTTGGGGGGCACATCCCGTTTAATAATTAATTCGTAAATGCCAATCCGTAAAATAATTTTGTCGATTTTGGCAATTTGCTCCACCGGCCACTCGGGCGCAGCGGGTGCAATAATATTGTCGATTTCTTGTTCGTGCGCCCGTACCCCATCGACGACATCATGCACAAAATTGGTATCATCAATGCTGCCGGAAAATTCGGCTAAATTGCGCTCGAGAATCGGTTCGACATCGATTTCGTGCTCACCTTTGCTGCGAAAATCGTACTCATACAAAGTTTGCATGGCAACAATGCGACCGAGATGGCGGTTGGATGCCACTAGTCGCAAGCTCCTGTAGAAAGTAGAAAGTAGAAAGTAGAACGGGCTAGATTGGGTAAGCTTAATATCTGCTTCATGCTACTTACTACTCAAGAGTCCTAGTTCGGCGGCTTTTTTGAGCCGGCGCGGAATTTGTTGGTTTTTGGGACCACTCACCAGTTGGGGAGCTTGGAGAGCATCATGACTACGACGTTGGCCTTGAGCCGCGCGGGTAGTCCGTTTTTTTGGTACTGCCATGGGATTTAATCCTTACTGGTAATCTTAATTTGAGAACCCTTTACTGCCTGATCGGGATGGTTATGTGGCTGGCTTTGAACCTGTCCACACTCATCACATAATCCCTGACAGTCTGGTGTGCAAACCTGTTGAATCGGTACACATACCACTACTTCGTCACGGAGTACAGGCATAATGTCGATCAGCCGCTGGGGACCAGAAACCTCAACCGGCAATTGGTCTTCGTTCGGGGTTTCGACATATTTGGCCCGCAAATCAAGCTGTAAAGGCTGAGTATACCACTGCAGACATCGATGACATTCAAGCTCAATTGCTAAGGCGGCTTGGCCGATAAGGCCGATCCCGGCTTCCTCACGGATGAGGGTAAGCTGACCATTGACCGGGGTAACCAGGCTAATATCAGCAAGCTGAAGCGACTCATTAGTAATATTATAAGTCGCGGTGGTGCCCACCGGTTCAGCTAAAATGTCGTTCACATTGATGTGCATAGGCGCACTCTTGGCATTCATTATACTTACATTTGGTTTATAAAGCAAATTGTTGTCCTTGTGTCTAGTTCTCAGCAAGCTTCGAACCGTAACTCATGGGTACTGTTCGAGTTCGCCTAGGGGGGATGAGAACTATAGACGATCTAGGCTACAAAGTGGATTGGTTAGGCGGTTTTAACTACAAAATTGACGATTTTTCGGGGTACGACAATAGTTTTAATCACTGCCCTACCTTCGAGATGCCGCTTAATCGTCGGCTCGGCCAAAGCAGCAACTTCGAGTTCAGCTGCGGTCGCTGCGATTGGCAAAACCAGATTGGCGCGCACTTTGCCATTAATCTGGATCACAATAGTTGCTACATCGTCTTTGATTAGCGCTGGATTGTAGGTGGGCCAAGTTTGCCGGTGGACACTTTCGGTTTCTCCCAGCTGATGCCAAAGTTCTTCGGCCAGGTGAGGAGCAAAAGGGGCCAGAAGTCGGATATAGACCGACAAGGCTTCATGCCAGGCCGCCTGGTCGCTGGCAAAAGCTTTGTCAGCCCGCAGCTTGGTGAGCTGGTTTAGACTTTCCATCAGCCCCGCAATGGCGGTATTAAAATTAAAGTTTTCCAGATCATGGGTGACTTTTTTGATTAATTTATGCATGATGGTTGCTAATTGCGTCTCTGGCGGAGCTTGAATACTCGAGTGGGACTCGGTGGCTAGATAGTCTTGGGTCAGCTGCCAGACCCGGTACAAAAAGCGATTAACTCCGCCAACCCCGCTGAGATTAAAGGGACCACCTTGGTCATAGGGGCCCATAAACATTAAATACATGCGAAAAGTGTCAGCGCCATATTGCTCCACCAAATCATCGGGATTTACCACATTGCCGCGGGATTTACTCATTTTTTGACCATCCGGGCCCAGGATGATGCCTTGATTAAAGAGACGTTTAAACGGCTCGTCAAAGGTAATTAATTTCTGGTCATACAAAAATTTCGTCATAAACCGGGCATATAAAAGATGCAAGATGGCGTGCTCAACCCCCCCAATGTATTGGTCAACCGGGGCCCACTGGGCCAGCGCCTGGGGATCAAATGGCCCTTTATCATAGTGGGTATTGGGATAGCGCAAAAAATACCAGCTCGAGTCGACAAAAGTATCCATGGTGTCGGTTTCTCGTCGGGCCGGTTTGTCGCACCGCGGACAAGTGGTTTCATAAAAATCGGGTCGCTCGGCTAGCGGACTGCGACCGGTTGGGGTAAACTCCACATCCAGGGGAAGTTCCACCGGTAATTGGTCTGGCGGTACCGGCACTACCCCACAATCCTCGCAGTAAATAATCGGGATGGGCGCGCCCCAGTAGCGCTGACGGCTAATTAACCAGTCACGTAACCGGTATTGGGTGGTGCCGCGGCCCAAACCTTGATCGTACAGCCATTTCACCATTGATGGTTTGGCTTCTTCGCTGGTTAGACTCGTAAACTGCCCGGAATCAACGAGAATACCCGAACCGGTATAGGGGGCGTCATGGAGAAATTTGTTCATTACATAGCGATGCAGCTCGTCGCGTACCCGCTTGTCCGCTTCCGCTACGCTCAGCCATTCAACCTGGAATTTGTCTTGTTCATCGGTTTCGAGTTGGGGTTTGACCTGGGTTTCGTCTTCTAACTCAAAATACACCCCCCAGGCGTGAATATAGCGTTGTTTACTGCCCTTGGAATGAGCAATATAGTGATGATGAATACGCTCTGATTGCCCGAGCAATTTGAGCTTGGTATAGCCGGTTTCCTCAGCTACTTCGCGGCGGGCGGCGGCGACAATGTCTTCATCTTCGTCCCGGCCACCCCCAATGAAGATGTTTCCCCCATTAGCTTTGCCCCAATTAATGGACAGCACTTTGCCGGTTTTGGGGTTTTTTACCAGCGCAACGATGCTTTGACGAAACTCCTCATCGGCATGCGGAGTACCGGTAACCGGTTCGATAACAATTTTAATCGGCAAATCAAATTTTTTGGCAAATTCATAATCGCGCTCATCATGGGCTGGAACCGCCATAATGGCACCGGTGCCATAGCTCATGAGGACATAGTCAGCGATCCAGATGGGAAGTTTTTCGCCATTGATCGGATTTAGGGCGTAGGCACCGGTAAAAACGCCAGTTTTTTCATGGCTTTGTTCTAGGCGATCTAGCTCGGTTTCGCGCGCCGCTTGCTTTTGGTAAGCCCCAACGGCGGCTTTTTGCTCGGCCGTGGTAATACGGCTGACGAGCGGATGTTCCGGTGCCAGTACCATATAAGTGGCTCCAAACAGGGTGTCGGGTCGGGTTGTAAAAATTTCAATCTCGGCTGAGGCTTGGTCCACTTGAAAGGTGATAGCGGCGCCCTCGCTACGACCAATCCAGTTCTGCTGCATGGTTTTAACTCGCTCGGGCCAGACCACTTTGTCCAAATCGGCAAGCAAACGGTCAGCATAATCAGTAATTTTGAAAAACCATTGCTCCAGTTCTTTTTTAATCACTGGCGTACCGCAACGATCGCAGACATTATGGGGCCCAACAACTTGCTCATTGGCCAATACCGTTTGATCTTTGGGGCACCAATTTTGCAAACCCTTGGCCCGGTAAGCTAAGCCACTATTGAATAATTGCACAAACAGCCACTGGGTCCAGTGATAATATTCGGGTTTGCTGGTATCGATAAGGCGGTCCCAATCATACATCGGTCCCATCATTTTGAGCTGTTTGATCATACTCGCAATGTTTTGATCAGTCCACTGAGCTGGTGGAATCCCCCGCTTAATCGCGGCATTTTCCGCTGGCAAGCCAAAAGCGTCAAAGCCCATGGGATGCAAGACGGCTTGGCCTTGCATGCGCGCAAACCGGGCCATGGTGTCAGCGGGACCAAAATTATACCAATGACCAGTATGGAGGTCACCTGACGGGTAAGGGAACATAACGAGACAATAATTTTTATTATTCCCGATTGGGTCTGGGGTTTTATAAAGGCCACTCTCACCCCAGATTTTTTGCCATTTGGGTTCGATTTGGGCCGGATCGTACTTTTGCATGGCTGCATTTTACCACTCCCGGTGGGTTTAAACCAGGATCGGAGGTTAATGATGACGACCAAAAGAAAAGCTCCCCAAAAGGGAGCGGCACCCGGGAGGAGAACCATGATAGGTCCTCCTCCCGGGGGGTGGTGGGCGGCGTGATCGAAGGCTCCAGAGCGGGTGCCCTCAGTGAGGAAGGCACCCGACTCCGGGGCGGCGGCGCCGGTGGGGCTGGGTTGAACGAATCAACTGGAGAGGAGGTACACGGAGGGGTTATACCTCCTCTCCGAGCTGGGTTCCCGGCAGCAGGGTGAAGATCTCCAGAGAGAGCGGATGAACACTCCCTCTCTGGTCTCAGCCCGGTGGGCAGGTGTGGCGGCGACGTCCAAAAGGTAAACGGAGGCGCTTCTGTCCTGGTACGACGTCACCGTAGGCGAATGAACGGGCAATGTTGACCGGCAGGGAGACGGCCCGTCAACCCACCGATCAACATTAGTGTCGCTACAACACTCTTCTCGCACCTGACGGTCCATGACATAGACATTCATCAGGGAGAAGGCCCTCCCGAAGGGTCCAGCCGAAGCCGCCTCTTCGGAGAAAAGAGCAAGGCTCTTTAACTCTCTCAACTCGACTTTTCAAGGAGTAGGTCTATTATCAGGCACCTTAAAAACTCTGTCAAGCAGGTGAGCGGTCAGGGAAAGCTTTAGCCTTAATGCCTTGCCAGTGTGCTGATTGACGCACTAAATGCTGGCGGTCTTTCGAATCAGCCAGAAGAAGCGCCACGGCTTCTTCGCTAAAAACTCCATTTTGCGAACCTTTGACGAGTACGACATCGCTGTTTTGAATAATGGTTTTGACGTACTGTCCAGCTTCGTACGGGCTCATAAAACTATGAATCCGGGTGGCAGCCAAACCGGCGGTTTGAGCTGAGGCAGCCAAATACTTACGAGCATCCTCACCGATAGTGATAAGCTCATCGACTTGGGCGGCTGCCGTCCCGATTTCTTCGTGCGCTGATTGGCTCGCGCTGCCGAGCTCATTCATGGATCCCAAAATCGCAATTCGGCGACCGGGCAACTGGTACAGCGCTGTCAAAGCGGCCTTTACGGCGCGGGGATCGGCATTATAGCTATCATCAATGAGGGTTGAATTATTAAGCCCTTTAAAGGGGCGCATGCGGCCGGTAAAGGGTTCCAGCGCTTCGAGACCTTGTTTGATTAAGGTAGTGGGTAAACCCAGCTGATGACCCACGGCTGCTCCAGCCGCTAAGGCCGCCAAACTATGTTCGGCGAGATAATGGGTTTGGACTGGGGTTTTTTCGGTGGGTAAAACTAACTCCGCAGCCAAAGTTAGGTCGGTTTGGCGCTGTAATTTGGCAAAATGTATATCACCCTTATTAATTCCATAGGTTTGGACGGGTACGGATAACTTTGAGGCTTCGGCCATGACGCGCTCATCTTCGGCATTTAAAAGGGCGGTTTTGCTACCATGTGCCAATTGGAGTTTTTCCTTTGCCAAATCCTCAATTGAGCTAAACTGAGCCAGATGAACCAACGAAATCGCGGTGACGATGCCAATGTCGGGCTGCAAGTACCCCATAAATTTAGCCATATCGCCCGGCTCATCCACCCCGAGCTCGAGAACGAGAACCTCATAGGGATACTTTTTAATTTTGGCGTCAATGCGGCGCAGAATTTTGATCCAAGCCAGGGGATTCATTAATTGGCCTGGCACATCGAGCTCAAAGATGGATAAAGGTAGCCCAATCTCGGAATTAAAATTGCCTTGATGAGCGAGAACCCGGTATTTTTGCTCGAGCACTTTGGCAATGGCCAGTTTGGTCGAAGTTTTGCCAATACTGCCGGTAACGGCAATGATTTTGAGATTATGCATTTTAATCAAGCGCTGCACTCGCCGTTCGAGGCGGCGAGCAATGAGGCGGCGAGCAAAGCGTTTCATGTCTATGATTGTAGCATGAGCGTGAATCTGATGGGATCAGTATAGCGATCGATTGTTTGGTGTAACCAAAAAACCGCCGCAGCGGTTGTAAATTGGAGTCTTATTGTGGTGGAGAATAGCGGGATCGAACCGCTGACCTCTTGCATGCCATGCAAGCGCTCTACCAGCTGAGCTAATTCCCCATGTCCAAACGCGCACTGCAGCTTGCATCCGCCGCCGGCGGATTTCAGCTTGCGTCGCGTTTCTCCTTACAAAAACACAAACAGCTAAAGCTTGGTTTGTGTTTTTGGTTAAGCGGCATTTAAACTATAAAAATACTTGCCGACTATAGCAAATGTGGCGGGATTTTTCAATCACTTCACACAGCAATGGGCCCAGGAAGCGGGTTCCTGGGCCCATGATTCACTCTACTACGACGTCGGCAAACGTCGCTTAATTGCCAGTCGGAGGCGACGGGTAGCCAGCTGCTGGTAGTGGTCATTTCGCAAAACATAAAGCCAGTAGTCGGGTCTGCCTTGTACGACTATCGGCGTCTTGTGCCCGTCAACGAGTAGTGTATCCGCACAACTCACACTACACTCGAAGCCACTCACACCACCGAATTTGGGCAGGCGGCCAAATTTTTGGTAGTACAGGCCCAGACCGAGGAGATACTCGGCCGAGGTGGCCGGCTCATATTCGGGTGGAATCTCGTCCAATCCACCGGCAAAGGGGACGAGAGGCATCATGCACCATTGCTGCGGGGCTGGGGTCAATTGATCGCGCAGTTCAGGTTGGCGCTTCAAGTCATCCATGAGATCGAGATGGGGCCGCTTGCGCCAGTTTACCCAACTTTCAAACAGTTGATTTACCCCGAGGAGATCCAATCGCATTGGTTCATGGTCGTAAACCATATGCTGATGCTCGATGCCCGCTGGGATGAGAAAGCAGAAATGGGTCTGCAAGAGCTTGTGGCCGGGAAAGAAGGGACAATCTTGCTCGAGCAAAGTGTGTTCTCCCACCCAGGGAAAGCTCTTCTGCGTTCTGAAAAGGCTATAGCTTGATTCAACCCGGCAAAAGGCCTGCCATTCAGGTAAACCAAAGACCTGGAAATCAGGGGCGCACCCCAACCCGGCATAGGGTTCATTGCCATGGCTGGCGCTATCACACCCGCCAGTCCTGATGCTGGCCGCGATGCGCTTGCGAAAGGCCTCATCGGCGCGCAGGCGTGCCCAATCCTCATCCGTGATACCGGCTGCTCCGGTCTCCCGAAATAGCCCCTGCAGTTCATTGATACTATCAAGGATTCCCATTGCTGGTTCACCCATCTTTCTCGTTGGGGTGGATTCCTCATTTTGAGTTCACCGTGTGAATGTACGAGAGGTATTATACCATTACCAAGCCAAATCGTAGCTTTCTGAATACAGCGGTGGCGAGGATTACTTTAGGCGAGATGAAAGAGGCGGGTTACGATGTAGGCTACGCCACCAATAATTACCGCGGCTACGGCCCAGGCCATCATAAAGCCGAGGCCAAACCGAAAGCCGTCAGCGACATTTAGGACGTTGGTGCCAGGTTCGGAGCTGGTATCATCGTCAAAGAAATTTTTTGCGGGTTTTTTCATGCCTGCATTATAGCATAAGCGTCTTAATGTGATTGCCAGCGTTTGAGTTGGTCCATGTCCTTGGTGAAATATTTAGCTAGGAAGTTGGGAACATGCATGTTTTTCATTTTTCCCGTCACTTTTTCCTGCATTTGTTCGAGGGTAATAGTTGGTTCAGTAAAAGTGCCTTTTTGGTAACAGTGACTGCAATACTCGGTACTTTTCGAGCCATCCGCCTCGGTACCACCACCGGCTTCATCTTTGCTGAGCGGCATGCCGCAACTTTGACAGAATGGTCCTTTGGGTCCAAATTTCATGATTATCCAATCTCCTCCCTCTGTGAAAATTATACACTTTTACTCGGCATGCGGGCACAAAAAAGCTGCCTGGGGTAAAGCCCAAAAGTGAAGCCCCGCTGGATAGCATAAAATAATGTAGGTCAAATAAATTCCTGGTGGAGATAGAGGGATTCAAACCCTCGGCCTCTGCAATGCGAATGCAGCGCTCTATCAGCTGAGCTATATCCCCACGTAATCGGTTATTTGATCTATAGCCACTTTAACTCATGCGAGTCGATTTTGATTATATCTTTCCAGCACAGTGGGATCCGAAGCTTGGAATTCACGTGACTTGAAGTCGCGGC
>JADMIO011460723.1_pt1 | contig 12117 bp, 7 predicted proteins | sample 8958161 | NCBI WGS metagenome assembly JADMIO01 (sample SAMN16585339, study PRJNA669376) | soil metagenome | isolation source: Crop rotation soil | place: USA: Cullars Rotation, Alabama | collected 2011 | reverse complement strand
ACTACGCTCGAGGCGCTGTCGTCGACGGCTTCCGAAGGGACAACTCTTGGGCGGCTTACACAGGATGTTGATCCGCCGAGTTTTGCCTCATTCGCTTCGTTGATTCCCAGCGGGCTCACGGCCGCCTCGAAAAGCGAACCCGCGAAGATAAGTGCTCCGCAAAAAACGGGTGCGTCTTCAAAATCGGGAAAGGCCTCAGCCGTCGCTGAGCAAAAGGTTCAGGCCGAAGAGACTCGGCGCGCTAAGATAGCAGCTGCGAAGGCTTCATTGCAGGAAGCAAAGAAGTCGCTTGCGGAAGCTCGGGCTCAGACCCAACGTCTGGAAGCGACTCAGAAGAAGGCGCAGTGGGAGGCGAAACAGGCGGACGCCGAAGCCCAGATAGCCGAGAGGTTGTTGCGGCAAGCGGAGGAGCGCTTCAAGAAAGCGAGCGCCGCTTCGCAGGAGGCGCAAGATCGCGCGACGCGAAGCGCCGCCGAAACAAGAGAGGCGTCTCGGGCTGTGGAAGAGGCCAAACACGACATCGATAAGGCGACGAAAGAACTTGAGTTGTTGATGAAACAATCGTGATCGAGATCACTGTTTTGATTCCTGCCAGCTAATCGGAAGATCCAGACCGCTTTTCACCTCGCGACCGTCGGTGCTCAACAGTCAGCAATTGTTAACAGCAACCGGCCGTCCGCGATCAGCACAACACTTCTGAATTTTCGGACGACATATCTATTTAGTTAAGATGTGTGACATCTCTAAGGTATCACGAGGGCGCATTTTCCACTGGCTCCGACGCTGCCCCTTAAGTTAGGATGCCGTCTCTTACCCCGCCCGGGTGTACCCCACACAGGTGTGCCCACAAACAAGTATCCCAAGAGCAGGAAGTAAAAAATGAAGTCAGTGGGTTTGTTGTCGGTTAGTGTTGCCGGCATTCTCGCGTTCAATTCTTTGTCAGCTTCGGGCACTCACTCAACATCGAGCGGCTTGCGGCAGACGACTACAAAAAAGCCAAACATTGTATTCATCTATGCTGACGATATGGGTTATGGAGATCTGGGCTGTTACGCACAACGCCTGATCAAAACCCCAAACCTCGACCGCATGGCTCAGGAAGGTATGCGATTTACCGATGGCTACTGCCCGCAGGCAGTATGTTCGCCTTCCAGATGTGGGCTACTGACGGGTTTCAACATGGGCCACAGTTACATCAGGAAAAATACGTCGCCGCCTCCAGAAACTCCGCTGCGTCCCGAAGATAAGACCGTAGCTGAAGTGCTCAAGACTGCTGGCTACCGAACCGGTATGGTCGGAAAATGGGGGCTGGGAAATCAATCGAGCACTGGGTGTCCCAAGAGAAAAGGGTTCGATTATTCCGTCGCTGAACTCGATGCGAATGAGAATGGCTACTACCCCGCTCACGTTTGGAAAAACAACAAGAAGATCGATGTTCCTGCGGGAACGTATTCGCAGGATCTCTATACAAGCGAGTCAGTGGACTTCATCAAGCGAGAAAAAGAGCACGCGTTCTTTTTGTATGTTGCGTATCCTGCGCCTCACGCACCGTATGTTCCGCCGAGTGATGTTCCTTACAGTGCTGAGCCTTGGTCGGCGGAGGACAGGAACTTTGCCGCTACGATTACTCACCTCGACAGCGACGTCGGGAAGATACTTGCCGCGCTAAAGCAAGCCGGCATAGACAACAACACCATTGTGTTTTTCTCGTCGGACAACGGACCGGAAGGACCGAACATGTTTGACAGCGTCGGGCCACTTAACGGACTTAAGCGGACTCTCTATGAGGGCGGCATACGAGTTCCGTTAATCGCGCGTTGGCCTGGAACGGTGCCACCGGGAGTGAGTAATGAGCCCGTCGCGTTGTGGGATTTCTTACCAACTGCCGCTGAGCTCGGAGGCGCCGAAGCTCCCACGGGAATAGACGGCGTATCGATTGTAAGCTTGCTTCTGGGACAGCCCGAGCACGTTCACGAATCGCTGTACTGGGAAATGATGGTCAAGAATGGAAAAGGTTTTGTACAAGCAGTGAGACTCGGGTGGTGGAAGGGACTACGGTTTACCAGTGGTAAGAGGAAGAGGCCAGTTGTAAGCTTTGAGCTCTACGATCTGGAAACTGATATCGGCGAGCAGCACGACGTCGCCGCGTTGCATCCGGATGTTGTAGAGCGAATGAAGCAGATAATGATTGAAGAACATACACCGCCGCTTGTGAATTCGGGCCCGCATTAGGCCGGGCTTCCTTAATGCACTCGCCGTAGTGGTAGACTAGGGTCCGCGTTAGTCAATCATTATGGTAGACGCGCGAGGTCTCGGTCTGAGGCAGTCAGTCATGGCCCGACCGACGCGGGTTCGGTAGTGGCCCTGATTCGTAAGCTGTCGGGAGCACAGGCCGACCCCCAACACCTGAATCGCAGTGTAAGTGATGTTACACGATCTCAAATATGCCGTCCGCGGGCTACGTAGCCGGCCCGGGTTCGCCGTGATGGTGATTCTGGTGCTCGCTCTCGGAATCGGCATAAACAGCGCGTTCTTCAGCGTTGTCAACGAAGTCCTGCTTAGACCCATTCCCTGGAAAGATCCCGATCGAATTGTCAGCGTCTGGGAGACCAGCAAGGGAAATAACAGCAACCTGGTTTCCGCTGCCAACTTTGTCGAGTGGCGGGGGAAGACTTCTGCAGAGGAAGCCCAGGCGTCCCCGCTGCATGTCTTCGAGCGAGTAGCCGGTTGGCGCTTCCTGTATCTCAACCTCACCGGACGCGACGAACCGGAACGAGTCCAGGGTCTTACCGTCTCGCCCGACTACTTTCCGTTGTTGAATGTCAACGCTGAGCTCGGTCGGACCTTTATCCCCGAGGAAGAGGAACCGGGGCACGACAAAGTAATCATTCTCAGTCATCGGCTGTGGGAACGACGCTTCGCTGCGGATGCGAATATCGCCGGTCAAAAAATCACTGTCGAAGGCGAACCCTACACAGTAGTCGGCGTCCTTCCATCCGACTTCCACATCTTCAGAGTGTTGAATCGTGATCTGGATGTGTTCATACCGTTGCGAATGGATCGAGCCCAGCTGGCTCGAAGCGAGACAGCACAGTCGAAACCTTCGTCTGACTCCGAACAAGTGATGTTTGTTTATGGTCGTCTCAAAGGTGATACATCGATCGAGCAGGCGCAGGCCTCGATGAGTGCGATCTACGGCGGACTCGAACAACAATATCCGAAGAGCAACGCCGGTGCGGGTGTGAGGCTCGTGCGTCTGCAGGAGCAGTGGACAGAGCAGCTCCGACCGACACTCTTGATGCTGCTGGTGTCGATCGGGTGCGTGCTTATGATCTCGTGTGCGAATGCGGCGAACTTGTTGCTCGCTCGGGCTTCAGTTCGAGAGAAAGAAATGGCAATCCGCGCGGCTCTCGGAGCGACCCGTTTGCGACTCATCGGTCAGTTGATAATCGAGAGTTTGCTGTTGGCGATTATGGGAGGGGCGGTCGGTCTGGGTCTGGCTTTCTGGGGAACTAAGGTACTCAGCGATCTCATCCCGTATTCGGTCCTCAACCGAGCGAATGAGTTTCGCGTCGATGCGTCAGTGGTTGGTTTTACGCTGATCATTTCCCTGTCGACGGGGATCCTGTTTGGCCTTGCACCCGCGCTGCAGATGTCCAGGATCGATTTGAGCAGCTCGTTGAAAGAACTAGCTGGAAGCGCGGCGGGTCGCCTGCGAGGAGCAAAGCTGCGGAGCGCTTTGATCGTAACCGAAATAACGCTGGCAGTGACACTACTGATCGGGGCCGGGTTGATGATCAGAAGCGTGATAAGGCTACAGACCGGCAATCGAGGACTGAATATCGCCAACATTCTGACTACGCAGATTTTTCTTCCGCGAGCCAGGTATCAAAGTGGAACTGACGTCTCGCTCTTTTATCGGAACGTATTGCAAAAGGTTCAGGCGATTCCGGGCGTCGAGTCCGCGAGTCTGATTAACTATCCGCCGCTCGGAGTAATCTCGACTACAGTTCCGTTCGAAATTCCAGGAAGAGAACCGGCTTCACCTGATGACGCGCCGGTGGCTCAGTATTCGGTTGTCAGCAGTGAATACTTCCGAACAACGGGCATTCCTCTGCTTTCCGGACGCGAGTTCACCGATCAGGATCGAGACGAGCGGCACGGAGTGGTGATCATCAGCGCTAACATGGCACAGCGGTTCTGGCCCAACGAAGATCCGATCGGCAAAAGACTTACTCCTCGGTTCCCAGCAATGAGAGCGTATTGGCTGCCGGAATCGATTAATGTTCCGCTCGAGATCGTTGGAGTCGTCGGAGATGTGAAGCGGGACGGGATAGCCGGTACGACGCCGAATCAGACTCTGCCGGATATCTATCTGCCGTATCTGCAGAATCCTTCGTCGATTATGCATTTGATGGTTCGAACTCCGACGGGTCCGCTGCGTTGGACGCCGTCTATTCGAGAGGCGGTGTACGCAGTCGATAAGGACCAACCCGTTTTCGACATCAAAACGTTGGATGAAGTGCTAGTGGAATCTTTCGCGCGTCCACGGATTCTGACTCTGCTGTTGGTCGCATTTGCGGTATTCGCTTTGAGTCTGGCCGCGGCAGGAATTTATGGGGTGATGTCCTACTCGGTTACGCAGCGAACACACGAGATCGGGATCCGAGTTGCACTCGGTGCACAACGGGAAGACATTCTCAGATTGATAGTCAGGCAATCGATGAGACTGGCTGCGACAGGTTTGGTAAGCGGATTTGCGATTGGAATCCCTGTTACAAGGCTGATGGCGAGTTGGCTTTATGGAGTAAGCGCGACGGATCCGATCACGTTTGGGTTCGTCGCGGTGGTCTTATGCGGTGTCGCTTTTGTGGCGAGTTACATACCGGCTCGCAAGGCGATGTCAGTCGACCCGATGGTCGCTTTGAGATGTCAGTAGTTTCGATTGAGAGCATCCCGTCAACGCTGTTGGTCGGATTTGGGAGGCCGACCGAATTGACTTGAAACGCAAAATGCCCGGGCTTTTTGGCCTGGGCATTTGCTGGATCCGAACAACAACTACCAACCTCACAAGAGTGAATGAGTCGTTCTACTTTTCCGCGACTGAATCCTTCACTCGTTTGAAGTGTCTCTGGTTTTCGTTCTGGTCATACAGCAGTTCGACTACCTCGCCTTTTTCGTCCTTCACAAAGGTGACCTGAGATTCGGCTTCCAAAATAAAGAACCTGGTGTCCGAGGCAGGGAACAACTCGCGCTTCGGATTGTTCGGAGCCTGCCCGTACAATTGGTTGCCCTCTCTTGTTACAAAGTACGCACGGTTATTCCCGATATCGTACTTCCCGATATATTTATCGAGCACCTTAGGATCTACCTTGGCAATGTTCTGCGGTTTCTCTGCAGTGTAATCCAAGAAACCCATCATCATTTCATCGTAAGTGGGTTCACCCTGACGCACGGCCTGGTTTGGATCCGGATTGTATTTGTTCTTAGTCGAGTTATCGAAGTACCCGGTCACTTGAATCCTGGTGCCCGCCGGGATGCGAATCGGCGCTTGCGGTCGATAAGCCATCTGCCAGTTGAAACTGTAAGCAGGAACGTTCAGCAATACCTCTGATTTTCCATCCGGGTAGAACACCTTGTACTCCATCGCCGACCCTCTGTAGTGCATATGCGGCATCAGCAGATAGAGAGTTACGTCGAGGGGCGGCGTCCAGCTGGCGACAACCTTGTGATGATCGGAGTTTGGCGGAATCTCAAAAAAGATGTTCGATACGGCTCGCGTCTTCATCACTTTTTGAGGAGGTTCCTTTGCAAACACCATCCCGACCATCGAACGGTCTTTCTGAACGGTGCCTGCAACCTTCGAATAATGAACCTGGAAGCGGATCGTCGCGCCGGCAGGAATCTTCTTTGCTGTTCCGGGCTGCCACTCGCCGTAGTCGCTGCCTGGAGCGTACGCGGTCAAGAAATCGTCGACTTGATTGAAGCCTTTGAGATTTGCAGGTATCTGACTCGCGTCGTTGTAGATCGGCGTATCTTTTTTCATGCGAATCAGAAAACCATCGCGATAGAAAGGCGTGTTCTTTAACGATCCCTCAAGTGCTTCAGATCGCTTCTCCTTCGGAACCATATTGAGAGTGGGCTGCCCGGGAGGAACGATGAAAGCGATGATGTGATGGACGACCTTTCGATTTCCGGGACGGGCTTCGGCGAGCTGCACGTACTTGTCTTCTTTGAAGTTCGTCGACACGTCGAAGTACTGATACTCATCAGGACCGCTCGCTTCGACAATGTAATCTTCGGGCATTTGTATGACGACGTCCGGCTTGCCGATGCCCCAGCCCTCTTCAAACTTTGGCGCTTCGGGCAAATCTTTGGGATTTCCCTCAGGCGCGCCGGTATCAACCCAGGCGACGATCGAATCTACCTGGGCTTGAGTAAGACGCGGATCATTAGCCCAATGCCCAACCTGCGGATCGGCGTGCCACGGTGGCATCTGACGGCTGACGACTTTTTCTTTTATTGATTTTGCCCACGGTCGGACGTCCTTGTAGCTGAGAACCGAGAAAGGTGCGGCCTCGCCGGGACGATGACACTCGGCGCAACGCTTGAAAAAAATTGGAGCGATTTCTTTGTTGAACGTTGGATTTTTTGCAGATGGATCGCTGCTTTTGGCGCCGACGACCGGCAGCGCAAAAAGAGCCGCGATGAATACCGCGGTAGCAGTGATGGCTGTGATTCGAATTTTGCTCATTTTATGGTCTCCACTGGTCCGTAGAACTAAAATCAAGCGATGTTTTGGTTGGTCTCAGATTCCTGCCGCATCGGAATATGAAGCTTACGTGTCAATTTCGGTTAATGTTTCTAGAATGCGGCAGATACGCCTCATTATTCGTATACGCCGAAAGTGCTGGAAAAGGATGCAGTGAAAGCGATATTTAACGTCGTTTTTTCGCGGCGGATTTCGAGATTGATCTTGCGCGCGTCACCTTAGGTGTGACGGCTCGTTTTGATGCTCCGCTCCTGGACGAAGAGTCGAGACCGGCCATTCGTTTCTCTTTTTCGATCCGTTTAGCATTCTTGAGCGAAGCCCTGATAAATGATCGGAGATATTTATTCTTGAGATCCGCGGGTTTGCGAACCTTGATGTGCCGAATAATTTTCCCTTCACCAACCAGCACGCCGTCTGGGTCGTCGAGTTCCGCGCCTCGGTTGAACATCAGGTTCACGCCTTTGGGGTAGATCACCACCTGGCAGAAGGCATCTGACATCTTGCCAGAAAGCGAGTACCAGAAGACCAGCGCGTAGACCCGGAGCAATTTCTCGACGGCTTCAGGCACTTCCTTCAGGACCATCTCGCGTAGAACGAGGGCGAGTTCACCGACGCTCAGGTCGAAGTCCGACAGCAACCGAATCAGTTCTTCGCTTGGAGGAGGAGGAGGTTCGGGCATAAGGGTTTCGGGTTCCGAGTTTAGGGTTCAGAGCTCCGGGTTCAGCTTGCCGCGCCGAAACGATTCACCCCCAACACAAACATCCGGTGATCAGTAAGCGCAACTACTTCTTAGAATCGTCGACCGAATACGTTACCCCTGAATACTGCATCTCTTCCCAGGTTTGCGGTCCCCATCGAACCGTTGCCTTTGGATCGGGATTCCATTTATTCGCGGTCGAGTTGTCGTATCGGGCACTTGCCTCGAGCTTAGAACCCTTCGGCACCGCCAGAGGCTTCGAAAACAAATAGTAAGTTTGCCAGTTGAAATCGTACTTCGGCACCGAAAGAACGACCTCACTGCGGCCGTCAGGATAGACCAGCTTGTAATCCCAACTCTTGCCTCTCAGATGAGTATGGGGAAATAGCGCCCAGATATGCACGTCCTCGCTAAATTGAATCGTTGCGTCAACAGTTTGGTTGGCAGCTGCCGGCGGAATTACAAACAACGGGTTTACGAACGCGCTGTTTCGAATTTCCTGTTGCGGAGGCTGCTTCGCGAAGATCATCCCGACACTTGTTCGATCTTTGGTCGTTGTACCGTTTGATGTGTAATGCACTTGAAACGCAAGGACGGCGCCGGCCTTGATTCGCATCGCACTCCCCGGTTTGAAAATCATCGCGTTAGTGCCCGGAGCCGTTGTCGCGATCAGCGAACCCGGTAGACCGTCCTCGCTGCCTCCGCGGCCGAAAGCCCCAAGGTTTGGCGACACTTGGGTGAATGAAGGCGACCGTCTCGCACCGGGTTCGCGGCAAAAAACCAGAACGTGATGGACGACGCTGCGAGCGCCAGGTCTCACCTCGATTGCCTGGATCCATTTGTCTTCGCTGAAATTGGTTGGAGATTCGAAAAATTGATATGCGATGGTGCCAGACTCTTGTACTTCGAATTCCTTCGGCATGCTTATAACAACATCGGGTGTGCCGATGTCCCAGCCCTCGGGGAACTTTGGTGAGGCAGGCAGGTCTTTCGGGTCGCCTTTGGGCGCACCGCCGTCAGTCCATCGAATCAACGTGTCCTTGTCTTGTTCGCTCAGCCGGCGATCGTTTGAGAAGACGCCGTGCGGTTGATCTGCGTGCCAAGGCGGCATCTCGCCGGTCACTACTTTTTCTCGGATCGACTTCGCCCACGGCCTCGCTTGCTCATAAGTCAGCAAAGACATCGGCGCGATGTCGCCCGGACGATGACAGCCGGCGCAGTTCTTGAAGAGGATCGGAGCTACTTCTTTTGTGAATGTCGGTGTTGGATTTGTAGTGGTTCGCGCGATCGGGATCACTGTAAGAGCGATGATGGCGAAGCAGAAAGCGATCGAGTATTTCATTATTTTGAGAGTCATATTCTCGTCTCCAGTTACGCAAGTCGAACTGAGGGTCGAACCACCCGAGGCACAGCAAGGCGAATATAACATACCAAACGAGGTTTATCTAAAACGGGGAATTGCGAGGGAATAGATGAGCGGATCACTGTTGATCCGACGGGTTGGTCTGTGTCTGAAGGCGAACTTGTCGAGCGCGACGAATCTGGGCAGCGATGCAGAGAAACGCCACGCGTCGACGGGTCAGTCCGCGCTTTGAAAGAGCGCGGAGCGACTTGACTGAAATGTCGTTTTAATGACCGGTCGTTTTATCGGCGCGATCGGGTTCGTTGAACGCGCTGATCAACAGCTTTCGAAGGCGGAGCTCATAAAGAGCCTGTTCCATTTCGATCTTGATTTCTGATGGGAAAGCGTTTTCGAGGTCCTGAGCATTTGCGTCTCGGACTTCAGCGGACAACGCACGGATGAACATATTGACTTGATCAAGTTCGTTCTTGCGGTTTGAGCCATTCAGCATGATCTTTCTCCTGAGTGAGCTGTTTACTACGCGATCAGCCGTACACTAAGCAAGGCGTGTACCAGTGGTATTAACTCACGCACGTCTATGTAAACTGTTGAAGAACAAGGGCATACGTTGGCCATCCCCTGAGCAGGTAGCAAGAGTTGTCAGGTCAGAATGACAGATCCTGTGAATTGAGCGAAGTGGCAAAAAGCAACAAAGGTGTAGCGGGTTGGAGGGAGCTCACCCGAGGCGGTGAATGTTTGTAGCAACAGCGCGGGGAACGGCTCTCACCCCGTCGAGGAGTGGAATGTTTGCAGCAAGACGGCGGTGGAGCGAGAAGGGATCTATCGACGGACGACTAATATTGACCTCCTGACGGAGTTCAAACTTTTCTAACACAAACCGCTACAAACATGAAACTCCTACAAACATGAAACTCTTGGCAGAGTTTCCACCACTAGAGTCGCCCTAACATTCAGAGCAGCCATGACCGCCATCACGCTGGAAAGTGACAGCGGCCACGGCCCTCCGGTAGTCCGTAACCGCAATAGCCGTGCCCGAACATAAACACTTCAAAACACTAGAAAACTCAAACAACCCGTGGCATCTCACCGCGTATCCTTCGAAACACTCTGTTGACTATTTTCCCAATTGTCTAAGCGCGCCAACCCTGAAGGCTCTCACTCCACACCATTCGAATACTCAGCAATCTTGTGATCGAGCACATGTCTCACTTTGCGCGCGAGAGAGTCAGGTGTGAACGGCTTTTGCAAAAAGTTCACTCCCTTGTCGATCACTCCTCGATGAATCGTCGCCTCTTCCGTATAGCCCGACACGTATAAAACCTTGACTTGCGGGTGAAGCTCCTTGAGCTTCGCTACCAACTCGGCGCCGTTCATCTGCGGCATAATCACGTCGGTTATAACCAGATCGATTGCCGTTGCCAGAGGCCCAAACGCTTCGAGAGCCTTCGCCCCGCGATCTGCTCCCAGCACTGAATAGCCGTAAATTTCCAAAACCGATCGCGTTAGCTCGCGCACCGACTCGTCATCTTCCACCAGCATGATTGTCTCCGAGCCGTCCAGAGATTCCGCCGCGCCTGTTTCGGTCTCTGGTTCCTCAACGACAGCGTCGTCTACTCTCGGAAAGTAAATCTTGAAGACCACGCCGTGACCTGGCTCGCTGTACGCCCAGATGTGCCCTCCACTCTGTTTCACGATCCCGAACACCGTAGACAGCCCGAGCCCCGTACCTTTCCCTTTCTCTTTTGTTGTAAAGAACGGCTCGAACATTCGCGCCTGAGTCTCGGCGTCCATTCCGTGACCGGTGTCGCTCACCGCAAGCATCACATATTGACCGGGAGTCACCTCGGCGTGAGTTTGTGAATATGCCTCATCAAGCTCGATGTTTGCTGTTTCGATTGTAAGCTTGCCTCCGTCCGGCATCGCGTCGCGGGCATTGACGGCAAGGTTCATCAGAATCTGCTCCATCTGGCCGGGATCGGCCTTGACCATTCCAAGACTGGTTCTGGTTATGGTGCAGATGTCGATGTCTTCGCCGATGAGGCGAGCGAGCATCTTTTCGATGCCTTTGACGACGTCATTCAGGTCGAGCACTCGAGGCTGAAGTATCTGCTTGCGGCTAAAAGCGAGCAGCTGACTGGTGAGCACCGACGCACGCCGTCCGGCCTCGCCGATCTCTTCGATCTTCGGACGAAGCTTCTCATCCGGACCGACGTCTCGCATCAACAGATCGGAATATCCGATGATAGCCGTAAGCAGGTTGTTAAAATCGTGAGCGACTCCTCCGGCAAGCCTGCCGATGGCTTCCATTTTTTGAGCCTGTCGAAACTGTTCGCGCAGCTGTTCGTGTTCGGTGACGTCGCGAAAGACAAGCACAGAACCGGTGATTTCACTGCGACGGTTTCTTATCGGCGAACGATTGTAATAAATATTTTTTTTGGCTCCGCTTCTCGAAGTGAGGATTACGTCTTCGTGAATCGCGCCGGCTCCGCTTTCCGGCATAATAGTCGCCGGGTCGTCTTCGAGCAGTGGGTATTCTCCCTTTCTCGCGATGTTGAACACTTCTTCGAGAGGTTTTCCCGCAGCCTCGACCATTTTCCAACCGGTGTAGCCCTCAGCGAGCGGATTCATGAAGCCGATGCCTCCGTTGATATCGGTGGCGATCACAGCCTCACCTATGCTCGACAGAGTGACCTCGAGCCACTCGCTCTGGTGACGCAAATTACGCTCGGCCTTGCGCCGCGCGCCAACCAGTATCGGGAGAAGCACCAGCAAAATACTCCGATTGACCTCGGCGATGACGAATTTGATCATCGTCGCCCCACCAGGCCCCTGGCTGATCGCTACGATCTCGAACAGTATGGCAACCAACACGCCTGGAACGGTGCCGCCAAACCAGGCGGCTGCCATGATGGCGCCAACAAAAATGATCGCCAGATTCGAATTGATGGAAAATCGCCGAAGGATCGCGGTGATTATTAACGGTGTAATAAACGCAACGAACGCGATGCCATAGCTCTTGGCTGTTTGTCTTAGTCTTTTCTTCATCCGGGGCAGCGCCGGTAGTCCAGGACCCTGGTCCTGCTACAAGGGGTCGCCGCTTTCGGGGTGAAATCTTGGGGAACTCGAAAGCCTGGGGACAATTGATTTGCTGCGATTCTCTCGCAAATCCTTTTTGTATCCTAGAACACAATTCGTCCGCAGGCAACTGTTGATGAGTGGTCGTGTTGATAAGGGGTCGGTGGTCAGTGGTCGGTGGTCGGTGGTCAGTGGTCAGTGGTCAGTGGT
>JADMIO011356746.1_pt1 | contig 12117 bp, 8 predicted proteins | sample 8958161 | NCBI WGS metagenome assembly JADMIO01 (sample SAMN16585339, study PRJNA669376) | soil metagenome | isolation source: Crop rotation soil | place: USA: Cullars Rotation, Alabama | collected 2011 | reverse complement strand
CGACAACTTGTCCACGTGGAATTCTAAGCTTAGGATCCCAATGTGCTGGAAAGTGGTCGTCGCAAGAGTCGCCGGCCGACGCGCACGAGACCGAGCACGCGCCCGCCTTGCAGACGCCGGAGACAGCGCCGAGGATGCAGTCCTTGCCGTCGGCGTTGGTGTGCGTGGGGGCGCCGTTCTGGCAGACGTCGGTGGTGCAGGCGTTGCCGTCGTCGACGTCGGTGTCGTCGGCCACGGCCGTGGGAGCGCCGGCCTTGCAGGTGACGCGCATGCAGTCGCCCGCGGGCTGCGAGGGCGGGTCGCCGTCGACGGGCGTGCCGACGCAGAGGCCGTCTTCAGTGCACACATCGACGGTGCACGGGTTGCCGTCGTCGCAATGGATGGCGCTCTCGCATTTCTGCGACGCCGGAGCCGTCTCGGTGCCGGATGACTGAAGCCCGCAGCCGCCAAACGAGGGCACGACCAGCGCAGAGAGAACCAAAACGAACGCCGTTAACTTCAGGGCGCGGGCGCGAGGCCAAAGGCCGGACATGCGACATCTCCCGGGCAACCGAGCACTTCCTCGGCCCCTCTAAGAAGCCTCATGTTCTCCGATCTTCGAGCGCGCGTGCAGAAGTTTTGAGCCCGTCGGAGCTCACCCGCGCGAATCCTCATGCTCCGTGAAGGGAGAGGTGGCCGGGGTAAGGGCGGGTCTAACCTTGCGCCGCGATCGACGGCGGCGCGGCGGTTAAGGTGGTGAGCGCGCGGTAGATGTTGGCGTAGCGGCGCGCAGGGCGATCCCAGCCGAGATCGAGCCGCATGACGCGACGCCGTACAGCGCCCCAACGAGGCGAGGTCATGGCGGCGATGGCCCTCTGAACGCCGCCGAGGAGCGCGGTGGCCGTGGCTTTATCGTAGAGGAAGCCGGTGCCTGTCTCGAGCTCCGCGTCGAGATCGACGATCGTGTCGATGAAGCCTCCCGTGCGGTAGGCGACGGGGAGAGCGCCGTAGCGCTGGGCGTAGAGCTGGACGAGGCCGCAAGGCTCGTAGCGAGACGGGAGCACGACGATATCCGCCGCCGCGAGGAGGCGATGGACGACGGCCTCGCTCACGCGCTCGAGGTAGGCGGATCGCTCGGGCGCCTTCGCGACGGCCGCGGAGAGCTTGTTCATGAGCGCAGGATCGCCTTCGCCGGCGATGACGACGCTGACGTCGCTCTTGAGGATCTTGGGGAGCGCCGACGCGAGGAGATCGCTGCCTTTCTGGGCGACGACGCGGCCGATCGAGACGATGAGCGGGCGCTCCGGGTGGACCTCGAGGCCGACCTCCTGAAGGAGCGCGCTCTTGCAGCGCCCCTTGTTGCTGACGTCCTCCGCGTCGTAGCGCGCGATGATGGCCGGGTCGGTCATCGGGTTCCACACGGCGTAGTCGATGCCGTTGACGATGCCCGTGAGCTTGTCGGCGCGCATGCGGAGGACGCCATCGAGGCGCTCTCCGAGCTCCGGCGTGAGGATCTCGCGGGCGTATGTCGTGGAGACCGTGGTGAGCGCGTCGGCCGCGAGGATGCCGCCCTTGAGGAAGTTGATGTCGCCGTAGAACTCGAGGGCGTCGAGCCGGAAGTGCTCGTCGCCGAGGCCGAGGGACGCGAGCGCCTCCTTGGGAAATACGCCCTGATGCGCGAGGTTATGGATCGTGAGCATCGATCGAGCGCGCATCGCGACCTCGCCCTGGCGCATGAGGTACGGGACCATGGCGGCGGGCCAGTCGTGGGCGTGCACGACGTCGAACGGCGCGCCGGAGAGCGCCCGCTGGCGGACGATCTCGACCGCGGCCCTGGAGAAGAGCGCGAAGCGGCGCGCGTTATCCGGGTAATCGAGCCCGTCCTCGCCGTAGATGCCGGGGCGGTCGTAGAGGCCCGGGATGTCGAAGAGGAGGAGCTCCACGCCGGAACCCAGGCGGCCGTCGAAGATCGTGACCTCGACGCGCTCTTCGCCTTCCCTGGTTCGCGGGAGGACCATGGGCGTCAGGCGGCGAGCGACCATGACGCCCCCTGCCTCGATCGCCGGGAAGCGCGGGAGCGCGAGCGTGACTTTATGGCCCAGGAGGCGGAGCGCCTTCGCGAGCGCCGCGACGACGTCGGCGAGGCCCCCGACCTTGACCATGGGGGCGATCTCGGACGCGACGAAGAGGATATCCATGGCGGCCGGGGCATACCACGGACGAGAAGCCCAGGGTATGAATCGGTTGTGACGCGGATCAGCGCCCGAGAGCTCGCCGGAACGACCGGGCCGTTCGGCCGCGGCGTTTCGGTGGTGAGGCCGCCGTCGGTGCCCGAGGGATCTGTCGTGACCGTGTTGCGCGTGCCTCCGGAGGCCGAGGGGATGCGGCTCGATCGGTTCGTGCAGTCGCAGCTCAAGCGGACGAGCCGGACGCGAGCGCAGGAGATCATCGCGCGGGGCGCGTATTCGCCGGAGGCGAAGGCGCTGCGCGGGAGCGATCGGGTGAAGCCGGAGCAGTGCATCCTCTTGTGGCGCGCGCCGTGGGACGAGCAGGCGCCCACGACGGAGCTCCCGATCCTGTTCGAGGATCCGCATCTTCTTGCGGTGAACAAGCCTCCGGGGGTGCCGGTCCATCCGACGGCTCGGCACCACAAGAGCACGGTGGTGAAGATGCTGGAGAGCGCGCGAAATGGCGAGCGCCTGATGCTCGCTCATCGGCTCGATCGCGAGACGAGCGGCGTGCTCCTTTTGTCGAGGACGTCGGAGGCCGACCGCCACGTGAAGGCGCAGTTCGCGAGGAGCGCCGGGGTCTCGTCGGCCGGGGGGCGAGATCGGGATCCGATCATGAAGCGCTACGTCGCCATCACGTGGGGCGCCCCCGAGAGCGATGTGTTCCGCGTCGATCTGCCGCTCGAGCTCGACCCGGACAGCCGTTATAAGGTGAAAATGCGCGTGGCCCGGCCGGACGAGGGTCTGCGCGCGGCGACGTCGTTCGAGGTCGTCGGCAGGCGCATCCATCCGACGACCGAGCGGCGGTATGCGATGATCCGGTGCTCGCTAGAAACGGGCCGACAGCATCAGATCCGGCTGCACCTGACAGCGCTCGGGTTTCCGCTCGTCGGCGACAAGCTCTATGGGCCGGACGACGAGCTGTTCGGGCGGGGGGCCGACGGGCTCTTGACCGACGAGGATCGGATCGCCCTGGAGCTCGATCGGCACGCGCTGCACGCCGAGCTGCTCGAGCTCGATCACCCGGATCACGGCGGCCGCGTGCGGATCGAGGCGCCCCTCGCGCCGGATCTCGCTGCTTTCTGGGGCGCGCTGCGCGAGTAGAGCGGACGCGCTCTAAAGGCCGCGCGGGACCTTGTCGAGATCGACCTGCTCCAGGGCGTGGCGGATCAGCGCGCTCCGGTTCGCCTTCGTGAGCCCCTTGGCCTTGAGGGCGTCGACCATCTCGTCGAGGTTGGCGAGGTCGCCGGTGTACATCGAGATGCAGATCACCTTGTAGTGCGCGGGCTTCTCGGCGGGCGCGGGCTTGGGCCGGACGCCGGCAGAGGCCCTGGGCGTGTAAAACGCCCCCGAGAGGACACCCTCGAGCTCCTCGCGATCATAGAGTCCCATCGCGGCGCCGCTGCGATCACCATCATCGTTCATTCGGTCTTCCATGTCGGATTCCTAGCCTCTCAACCCTCTCAAGCCTCTCAAGCCCCGGAAGCGGCTGCCGAAGCTGATCCCGCGGCCGCTTGCGGAGGCGTCGCCGCTTGCCTGCTCTGGAGGATCTTCTCAACGATCACCGCGTAGTCCTCGGCGGCCGGCGTGCCCGCCGCGTACTCAAAGATGGTCTGCCCCTGCGCCGGCGCCTCTTTCACCTTGATGGCCGAGCGGATAGGCGGCAGACACCGCTCGCCGAAATGCGAGGTCAAGGTGCTGACGGCCTCTCGGGCGATCTTCGCGCGCGCGTCGAAGAACGTGGGCAGGACGCCCCAGATCTGCACCGGATGGTGAAGGAGCGAGTTCACGTTCTTCACGGTCTTGATGACCTGGCGGACCCCTATCAAGGAGAGGTAGTCGCAAGCCACAGGCACGAGCACGCTGTCCGCGAAAACAAGGGCGTTCTGGTTCATCAGCGAGAGGCTCGGCGAGCAGTCGAGCACGACGAAATCGTACGCAGCCGACGCCGCAGAGAGCCGGTCACAGAGGACGCGATCCCGGTTCTGTCGGCCAGCCAGGTAGAGCTCGGCCGCTGCGAGCGTCTCGTTCGACGGGAGCAAATCGAGGTTTGGTCGCACGGTGCGCGTGGCGTCCGCGACGCGCAGGCCCATCACGAGGACGTGGTAGAGCGACCTCTCGGCGTTCGCGCCGAGCGACACGGACACGTTGCCCTGCGCGTCCGTGTCGACGAGGAGCACGCGCTTGCCGCGCGACGCGAGCCCCGCTGCGACGCTGACGGCCGTCGTGGTCTTTCCGGTGCCGCCTTTATGGTTGAACACGGCCAGATATCTCGGGATGCCGGCAGGCGGGGCCGGGGGCGTCGGCGCCTCTGCTGGGCGCGCCGCCTCGCCTCGCTTCGCCTTCGCGCTCGCCGCGGCTTCGTCGGATCGGCGCACCTTCCCTGAAGCTGGAGCCGGCGCCGCGGCCGGGACCGCAGCCGGGACCGCGGACGGGGCTGAAATTTCGCCGAGGCGAACCCCGTTGGCTTCACGGAGGAGCTGCGTCCTGCAGCCTAAAGAGCACGCATAACGCCGCTTTCCGCCGATATAGAGCACTTGAGAGACGAGATCCGGCTGGAAGCGCTTCGCGCAAGCGTCACACGTCGCCGCGGATCCGCCCTGATCAGCGCTCCCGAGCTGGCTCTTCTCGAGGCAGCGCTGAGAACAGAAGAACAGGAAGGCCCCGTCCCGCTCCTCCATCTGGTAGCGGAATTGAACGTCGAAGCCGGCACCACATACGCTGCATGTCTCGCTGATCGCCGCCACCGAAAAGCTCCTTTGCGCCCAGCGGACGCCGGATCCCCGCGCTGTCCAGGCACCTTCATCATGCCTGGGGCGCGGTGGCCAAGTTCTTGAGCGATGCTCGCTCCGGACACGTCACATCCAATCCAGTTGCATACCAATGCTGTCTAACTGACCTTACAGCACAATCCCTGGATGTGCCCGGAGCTCTCGTGAAAAACCGGGGACAGATGTTCCGGCCTGCTCAATGACGGAAATGACGCACTCCGGTGAAGACCATCGCCACGCCGGCGGCGTCAGCGGCAGCGATGACGTCGGGGTCCTTCACGCTGCCCCCAGGCTGCGCGATCGCCGTGACGCCGTGCTGGATCGCGAGCTCGACTCCATCTGGGAACGGGAAGAACGCGTCCGACGCGAGCACGCTCCCTTTCGCCGCTTCGCCCGCCTTCCCGCACGCGATGCGGACGCTCTCGACCCGCGACATCTGCCCGGCCCCGACGCCGACGGTCCTGGCGAGTGGGGGCCCGCCCGGACAAGCCGGGCTCCCCCCCACACCCCCGCCGCCCGTCGCGAGGACGATCGCGTTCGACTTCACATGCTTGGAGACGCGCCACGCAAAATCGAGCGACGCGAGCTCGTCCGTCGTCGGCGCCCTGCGGGTCACGACCTTGCCGCCGAGCACCTCGCCCGGCGCCGTGGCGTCCCTGTCTTGAACGCATAGGCCCCCGCTCACGCCCTTCCGCACGAGCTCTATCGGCCGCGTCTCCCGCGGGCCCGTCGCGAGCACGCGGAGGTTCTTCTTCTTCCGCAGGAGCTCGAGCGCGCCCGCTTCGTACGACGGCGCGACCACGCACTCGATGAACGTCTCGACGAGCGCCTCCGCGGTGGGCCGATCGACCTCGCGGTTCAGGGCGACGATGCCGCCGAACGCGCTCAAAGGATCAGCCTCGCGCGCCGTGCGGTACGCCGTCACGAGGTCTGAAGCGATCGCGACGCCGCACGGGTTCGTATGCTTCACGATCACCGCGGCCGGCGCCTCATGCTCGCGCACGGCCTCGAGCGCCGCGTCCGCGTCGACGAGGTTGTTGAACGAGAGCTCCTTGCCGCCCGCGTCGAGAGGCTCGGCCTTCGCGAGCGATCCGGCAGGCGCCCGCCTCTCTCTGTAAAACGCGCCTGTTTGATGCGGGTTCTCGCCGTACCGGAGCATGTAAGCGCGCTCAAAGGCGAGCGTCATATACGGCGGATAGCGGAGATCGCGCGCCGCCTCGCCCTCTTTGGCGACGACCGCCGCGGCGTGGTCCTCGACGCGCAACGATAGATACGCGGCCACGAGCCCGTCATACGCCGCCGTATGCGCGAACGCCTTGGCGGCGAGGCGGCGGCGCGTCGCGAGGGTCACCTCCCCGCCGGCCCGGAGCTCAGCGATCACCCCGTCGTAGTCCGAGGGATCGCAGACGACCGCGACGCGCGCGAAGTTCTTCGCCGCGCTCCGCACCATCGCCGGCCCGCCAATATCAATGTTCTCGATGATCTCGGCGTGGCTCGCTCCCTCCTTCGCGAGCGTCTGCTCGAACGGGTAGAGGTTCACCACGACCAGATCGATGGGCGCGCCGCCGATCCGCTCGAGATCCGCCTCGTCGATGGCGCCTCGCATCAGGATCCCCCCGTGCACCCGCGGGTGGAGCGTCTTTACGCGCCCGGCCATCACCTCGGGAGAGCCCGTGTACTGCTCGACCGAGACGACGCGGATGCCTGCGCCCGAGAGCGCCTGCGCCGTGCCGCCGGTGGACAGGATCTCGACCCCCTCGTCAGAGAGGGCTCGAGCGAACGGCAGGAGGTCAGTCTTGTCGGAGACGGAGAGGAGCGCTCGACGGATCATGGGCCGGGGCGTAGTTCGTACGCCGCGACGGATCCAGGCCTCACGCGATCAATTCGATCGCGGCTGAGATCGCCGCGCCCTCCGCGCCGTTGTTCTTAGACGCCGGGCTGCTCAGCAACAGCCGGCTCCGGCCCCGGACCCTTGGCTGGGCCGCTCAAAGCTGGGAGCACAACTTCGCCGTCTCGGTACTCGATCACGTTCGTCGGCAGACCGAAGAGCGCCGTCGGGTCAGGAACAACGAGCGCCTCGCGGAGCACGTCGTCCACGTGCTCGACCAGGACGAGCCGAAGCGTCCGCAGGACGCGCCTCGGCACCTCCCGAAGGTCCTTCCGGTTCTCTTTGGGCAGCACCACCGTCGCGATCCCGCCTCGATGCGCGGCCAGCAGCTTCTCCTTGAGGCCGCCGATCGGCAGGACGCGCCCTCGCAGCGTGATCTCCCCCGTCATCGCCAGATCGTGCCGGACAGGCACCTTCATCAGGGCGCTCACGAGCGCGGTCACCATCGTCACGCCGGCGCTCGGGCCGTCTTTGCGCACGAAATCCGGGAAGTGGATGTGCACATCGACCTTCTGGTACGCGTCGTTCGACAGGCCCAGCCGATCGAGCCTCGATCGCACGTAGCTCATGGCCGCGTGCGCGCTCTCTTCCATGCCCTTCTCGAGCAGGCCCGTGATCACGAGCTTGCCCTTCCCGGGGACGACGGTCGCCTCCGCCGGGAGCAGATCGCCCCCGACCTGCGTGACCGCGAGCCCGTTCACGAGCCCGACCTCATCGCGCTCCGCGGTCTTGCCCAGCCGATACTTCGGCACCCCGAGGAACTTGGGGATCGACTTCGCCACGATCTCGATCGGCTTCTCTTTCCCCTCAGCGACGACCTTCCGCGCCACCTTCCTGCACACGCTCGCGATCTCGCGCTCAAGCGAGCGGACGCCGCTCTCCTTCGTGTAGTGGTGGATGATCGTCCTGATCGCGCCCTCGGTGAAGTTCAGCGGCACCTCATCGAGCCCGCACTCCTTCCGCTGGCGGGGCACGAGGTACTTCATCGCGATGTTGAACTTCTCGAACTCGGTGTAGCCGGAGAGCTGAATGATCTCCATCCGGTCCTGGAGCGGCACAGGGATGCCGCCCAGCGTGTTCGCCGTCGTGATGAACATCACGTCGGAGAGGTCGTAGTCGAGGTCGAGGTAGTGATCGTTGAACTGGTGGTTCTGCTCCGGATCGAGCACCTCGAGCAGCGCCGCCGCAGGGTCGCCTCGAAAGTCGGTCGACATCTTGTCGACCTCGTCGAGGAGGAAGACCGGGTTGTTCGTCCCGACCTTCTTCAGCGACTGGATCAGCTTCCCAGGGAGCGCGCCGATATACGTCCGTCGGTGGCCGCGGATCTCGGCCTCGTCGCGCACGCCGCCGAGCGAGAGCCTCACGAATTTACGCCCCGTCGCCCGAGCGATCGATTTTGCGAGGCTCGTCTTGCCGACGCCGGGCGGCCCCACGAAGCAGAGCACCGGGCCCTTGAGCTTCTTCGTGAGCGCCTGCACAGCGAGGTACTCAAGGATCCGCTCCTTGATCTTCTTCAGCCCGTAATGGTCCTCGTCGAGGATCTTCTCGGCCTCGGCGAGGTCATAGCGCTCCTCGCTCTTGTCGAACCAGGGGAGCTCCAGGATCCAGTCGATGTAGTTGCGCACGACGGTCGCCTCAGCGCTCGTCGGGTGCATCATCTTGAGCTTCTTGAGCTCCTTCTTGACCTTCGCGGCGGCCTCTTTGCTCATCCGCTTGGCCTTGAGCGTCTCTTCGATCTCTTGAATCTCGTTCTTGAACTCGTCGCGCTCTCCCCCGCCGAGCTCCTTCTGGATCGCCTGCATCTGCTCGTTGAGGTAGTACTCCTTCTGCGTCTTCTCCATCTGCTTCTTGACGCGGCTCCGGATCTTCTTCTCCACCTGGAGGATCTCGATCTCGGCCTGCATCAGCTCGATAAGACGCTCGAGCCTCTGCCTGGGCTCATCCATCTCGAGCAGACCCTGGCGGTCGGTCAGCTTGATGGTCGGCAGGTTCGCGATGATGGTGTCGGCCAGCCTCGACGCGTCGTCGATGGCCTGCACCGCCATCAAGACCTCGGGCTGGATCTTCTTGTTCAGCTTGACGTACGTCTCGAACGTCGACTGGACCGAGCGCATGAGCGCCTCGACCTCGACGCTCGACGTCGCGTGCTCGGGGACCTCGTCGTACTCGACGAGGAAGTACGCGTCCGACTGCACGTAGCGCCGGATGCGGCCGCGCCGCTTGCCCTCGATCAGCACCTTCACCGTGCCGTCGGGCAGCCGAAGGAGCTGCATGATCACGCCGACGGATCCGACCGCGAAGATGTCCTCCGGGGTCGGATCGTTGGTCTTCGCGTTCCGCTGGGCAGCGAGGAAGATCTCCTTGCCTCGGTTCATCGCCTCGTCGAGGGCGGCGATGCTCCGCTCGCGCCCGACGAAGAGCTGCGAGACCATATGAGGGAACACGATGATGTCGCGGAGCGGCAGGAGCGGGACCACCCCGCGCTCGGGGCCGCTCTTGGGGCGCTCATTTTCATTCTTGAAGAACATCCGCCGTCTTTCGTAGGGCCGCGTGAGACCGCGGCCGCGCGCGCACGTCGCGCGCGGCTTAGGGAGAGATCTGCCTTACGCGAGCTCGGCCTCCTTCGTGTAGACGATGAGCGGAGCCTCATGCTTGAGGATCACGTCCTCGCTCACGACGACCTCTTTGATCCCCGAGCGAGACGGGACGTCGTACATGATCTCGAGCATGGCCGACTCGAGGATCGCCCGGAGCCCGCGCGCCCCGCTGTTCCGCTCGAGGGCCTGCTTGGCCACAGCGACCAGCGCCCCGCGCGTGAACTTCAGCTTCACGCCGTCCATCTCGAAGAGCTTCTGATACTGCTTGACGAGGCTGTTCTTCGGCTTCGTCAGGATGTCGATCAGCGCGTCCTCGTTGAGCTCGTGCAGCGTGGCGACGACAGGGAGCCGGCCGATAAACTCAGGGATCAGGCCGAATTTGAGCAGATCCTCCGGCTGCACCTGGCTCAGGAGATCGCCGAGCTTGTACTCCTTCTTCGACTTGATATCCGCGCCGAAGCCGAGCGTGTTCTGCCCGATCCGCCGCTGGATGATCTGATCGAGGCCGACGAAAGCGCCGCCGCAGATGAAGAGGATGTTGGTCGTGTCGACCTGCAGGAAATCTTGCTGCGGATGCTTGCGGCCGCCCTTCGGGGGCACGTTCGCGATCGTCCCCTCGATGATCTTCAGGAGCGCCTGCTGCACGCCCTCGCCCGAGACGTCGCGCGTGATGCTCGGGTTGTCGCTCTTCCGGCTGATCTTGTCGATCTCGTCGATGTAGACGATGCCCCGCTGGGCGCGCTCGACGTCGTGATCCGCGTTCTGAAGGAGCTGGACGATGATGTTCTCGACGTCCTCCCCGACGTAGCCGGCCTCGGTCAGCGTGGTCGCGTCGGCGATGGCGAAGGGGACGTTGATGATCTTCGCCAGCGTCTGCGCGAGGAGCGTCTTGCCTGAGCCCGTGGGGCCGAGGAGCAAGATGTTCGACTTTTGCAGCTCAACGTCGTCCGACGCTACGCGGCTGTCGATGCGCTTGTAGTGGTTGTGCACAGCGACCGCGAGGATCTTCTTCGCGCGGTGCTGGCCGACCACGTACTCGTCGAGGGTGGCCTTGATATCGGCGGGCTTTGGGATCGGCGTCGAACCGGCGTACGGCTCGTCCTTCTCGACCTCCTCCGCGATGATGTCGTTACAAAGCCCGATGCACTCATCGCAGATGTACACCGTAGGTCCGGCGATGAGCTTCTTCACCTCCTTCTGCGACTTGCCGCAGAAGGAGCAGCTCAAGTTGCCGTTTGAGTGTTCGTCCCGCCTTCGATCCACTTCGCCTCTCTCAGGGGCCGACCGCCGCTCCGCACCGTTGCCGTTGATCTCGGTCTCGTTCTCGTTCTCGTGTCAGCGCGGATCTGCCGTCTCCCGTTAAACCTCTGGGGAAGAACCCCCGCAGCCCTGCGAAAAATGCCGGGCACAGATTCTAGTATTCACACCAAAACCCCGCAAGCTAACGGCTGCTCCATCGTTTAGGTACGCCTGCGTCAACGCAAATTCGCGTCGTCGTGTCACGAAGCGTCATCACGTTGGAGCACGTCGAAACGGGGCGCAGCGGATCAAGCGGCGCTGGTCGGCTTGGTCCGCCGGGGCAGCACCTCGTCGATCAGGCCGTACTCCTTGGCCTGGCCCGCGCTCAAATAAAAGTCGCGCTCGATGTCCTTCGCGAGCTCGTCCCGGTTCTTGCCGGTCGCGTCCACCAGGATGTCGATCAACGTCTCCTTCATCTTCTTGATCTCACGCGCCTGGATCTCGATGTCAGTCGCCTGACCTCGAGCCCCGCCGAGCGGCTGATGGATCATCATCCTCGCGTGCGGGAGCGCGAACCTTCGACCCTTGTGGCCGGCCGCCAGGAGGACCGCGCCCATCGACGCGGCCTGGCCAATGCACATCGTCGACACTGGGCAGCGGACATACTGCATGGTGTCGTACATCGCGAGGCCCGACGTCACGACGCCGCCAGGGCTGTTGATGTAGACCTGGATGTCCTTCTCCGGATCCTCGCTCTCGAGGAAGAGGAACTGCGCGATGACGGCGTTCGCCACGAAGTCATCGATCTCTGTGCCGATGAAGACGATGCGGTCCTTCAGGAGGCGGCTGAAGATGTTCCACTCCCGCTCGCCTCGGTGCGTCACCTCCGTGACGGTTGGCAGGATGTAGGCCTGCTCGCGCTCAAGAAATTCAATCGCCTGATTGCGTGTCTCGACTCGTCGGGTCATCCAGCGCTCCGAAGGTGGTGCCCGGGCGTCGCGCGCCCGGAGAGCCTAAGTCCTGAGCCATGCCGAGAAGAACTGCAAGCCCGAAAGGGCCGGCGCCCGCCGTAGCGCGAGTTATGCGTCGGCGATCTTCGCGGCAGCCTCAATCAGATCGAGGATCTTGTCCTCCAGGATCATGCCGATGAGCATCTCGCGCTTCTTGGCGTCGCGGTACTCGGCCTTGACCTTGTTGACATTCTTGCCGGTCTGCTCGGCGAGCTCCTCGTAGCCCTTCTCGATGTCGGCCTCGGTCACCTTGACCTCCTTGGCCTTGGCGATCTCCGCCATCAGGAGGCCCGCGCGCACCTTCATCTCGGAGTCGGCGCGGACGTGGGCCTTGAAATCCGGGTTCTGATCGACTTTCCAGCACAGTGGGATCCGAAGCTTGGAATTCACGTGACTTGAAGTCGC
>JADMIO011070380.1_pt1 | contig 12117 bp, 11 predicted proteins | sample 8958161 | NCBI WGS metagenome assembly JADMIO01 (sample SAMN16585339, study PRJNA669376) | soil metagenome | isolation source: Crop rotation soil | place: USA: Cullars Rotation, Alabama | collected 2011 | reverse complement strand
CCATTTCCCCGTCGTCGATTGCTCGCGAAGAGCGCTGCAGGGCGCGCACGTACGCGCGAACCCTGTCCGAGTCGAGACCCATCGTTGAAAGAGTAGAGCGAAAGGAGAACGAACGACCATGGCCAACATGCGACCTTACGACGTAGCGATTTCCAACGCCATCGAGCGCGGCGACGCGCGGAGACTGGAGGCCGCCATCAATCAGGCCAAGGAGCTCCACGAGAAGCAGGGCGGCGACCTCGGCGCGGCCATCAAGAAGGGCGAGGCCGCGCTCAAGAAGCTGGAGAAGGGCGGCGGCTACGGCGCGTCGTCGAAGTCGGGCGGCGGTAGCAAGTCCAAAGGCAAGAAGTGAGCGAAAGGAGCGAGCCATGACGATCTTTCACTATGCCAAGGCGATCACCGATGCCATCGAGCGCGGCGACGCCGCGCGCCTGCGCCGGACTCTCGACGGCGCGCGCAAGTCGTACGCGGAGCAGGGCGGCGATCTGAGTAAAGCCATCAAGAAGGGCGAGGCGGCCCTGAAGAGATTGAAAGCGAAGAAGTAGTGGACCAGCGCCTCCCCGCCCGTTACGAGACCGACGACGACTACGCGCACAGCAAGCCGGTAGTCGTCGTGTGGGAGCTCACCCTGGCCTGCAATCTGAAGTGCGGCCACTGCGGGTCGCGGGCGGGGAAGAAGCGGCCGAACGAGCTGACCACGGCGGAGTGCCTCGAAGTCGTACGCCAATGCGCGAGCCTCGGCGCGCGCGAGATCACGCTCATCGGCGGCGAGGCCTACATGCGCCCCGACTGGCTGGAGATCATCCGCGCCATCACCGCGCACGGGATCGATTGCAGCCTGCAGTCGGGCGGCTATGCGCTCACCGACGAGAAGGTCCGCCTCGCCAAGGAGGCGGGCCTCAAGTCGGCCGGCATCTCCATCGACGGCCTGCGCGACCTGCACGACCGCATCCGCGGCGTGAAGGGCTCGTACGACCGCTGCATCGAGGCGCTGCAGAACCTCCGCCGGCACGGCGTCCCGTACAGCGTCAACTCCCAGATCACCGCGGAGACGATGCCGCACCTCCGCCCGCTGCTGCACGTCCTGGCCGATCTCGGCGTCCGCAATTGGCAGGTGCAGCTCACGGTGGCGATGGGAAACGCCGCCGATCATCCGGAGCTGATCCTCCAGCCCTACAAGCTGCTGGAGCTGATGCCCTTCCTCGCGGAGCTCTACGACGAGGCCCTCGACCTCGGCGTGTTGATCCAGCCCGGCAACAACATCGGCTACTTCGGCCCCTACGAGCACAAGTGGCGCGTGGCCGAGGAGTCGCGGCACTGGCAGGGATGCGCCGCGGGGCACACGGGCCTCGGCATCGAGGCCGACGGTACGATCAAAGGATGTCCGTCGCTGGCCACGAATCCGTACGCCGGCGGCAACGTGCGGGAGATGACGATCGAGGAGATCTGGAACACGACGGCGGCGCTCCGCTTCGCGCGCGATCGGACCACCGAGGATCTGTGGGGATTCTGCGCGACGTGCTACTACGCCGACGTCTGCCGCGCCGGCTGCACCTGGACGGCGCACTCGCTCCTCGACCGCGCCGGCAACAATCCGTACTGCCACTACCGCGTGCTGGAGCTCGCGAAACGCGGGCTGCGCGAGCGCGTCGAGAAGGTGGCGGACGCGCCGGGGCTGCCGTTCGACAACGGCCGCTTCGACCTGATCCTCGAGCCGATCGACGGCAACGGCCCCGGCGAGCGCCTCACCCCGCCCCCCGCCCGCGCCACACCCCCACGCACGGCGAAAGATCGCGTGCCGCCCATCCTCCCGCTCTGCCGCGGCTGCAATCAGTACGTGAAGCCGGGGACGCCCGACTGCCGTTTCTGCGGCGCCGACCTCGCCGAGGCGCAGCGGGAGTACGACGAAGCGATGGCGGACGTACGTGAGGCGCTGGAGGAGCTGGAGCGGGCGATGCTACCGCAGAGCGCTGGATAGCAAAATTCTGATCGGGCGAATCGTACAATTCCCTCACACATGAAAAAGGTGATGATTGCACTGGGCGTGAGTGTCCTCGCCTGCGCTCCGGCGCCGCGCATGGGCGATGAGATCGCCATCGTCGAGGAGTCGGCGGTCATCGTCTGGGACGCGCCGTCGCAGACCGAGCACTTCATCCGCCGCGCGACATTCCGCGGCAAGGGGCGCGACTTCGGTTTTCTCGTGCCGGTGCCGAGCGTCCCTGCGCTCGCCGAGGTGCCGGACGAGGTCTTTGAGAAACTCGAGGAGCGGACGCGGCGCACGACCGTGCACGTCACGCGCTCGCGCATCGACTTCACGCCGCTGATTCTTCTGCCGTTCTCCCGCGGCGAGGGAGCGCGGATGACCACCGGCGCGCCGCCGCCCGTCGAAGTGCTGGCGACGCAGAAGGTCGCCGGCTACGAGGCCGCGATCCTCTCCGCGACCGACGCCGCCGCGCTGCAGAAATGGCTGTCGGAGCACGGCTACGACGCCGCGCCCGACCTCATCGAATGGCTCGACGTCTACGTCAAGAAGCAGTGGAAGATCGCCGCGTTCAAGATCGACGCGTCGAAGCCGGACGCGCGCACGGCGGCGGTTAAAATGTCGTTCGCCACCGACCATCCGTTCTTCCCCTATCGCGAGCCGGCGTCGCAGCGCCGCATCGCCTCGGAAAAGCAGGAGAACCGCGCCCTGCGCATCTGGTTCCTCGGATCCGAGCGCGTCGCCGGCCGCATCGGCGACGGCAGCGCGTTCTGGCCCGCCGTGCTGCGGCGCAGCGATCCGCTGCCCGACGCGCTGCGCAACGACGTCGCACGCCTGGCGAAGCTCACGCTCGCCGCGCCGCTGCGCATGACGGCGTTCATCGATCAGTCGATGGTCCGGCCCGGGGTCGACGATCTCTTCTTCGTCCGCTCCGCGGTACAGAGCGACTACGTCGAGCCGCCGTACGTGGACGTGACGGTCGAGAAGACGCACGTGCCGCTCGACATCGTCGCGCTCGCGCTCGTCATCGCCGCCTTCGCGATCTGGCGGATCACTCGGTCCCCATACCGGTAGGGGCGCACAGCGTGCGCCCTGGCCACATAGGGGTAGGGACGGAGGATGACTCCGCCCCTCCCTCCGAACCGGACGTGCGGGTCTCCCGCATCCGGCTCTCCGGTCAGTGGACCGATTTCATGGGCTGGCGTACCAGCGCGTGCGCCTGCACAAGGCTGAACAGGCCGCGCTGCTGAAAGAAGACATTCGGCCAACGGATATGATCGAGCCACCGCTCACGACCCCGTCGTTTGCGTCGCTTTCGCAGGATCGAGCGCAGGCGCATTCGAACCCACGAGTCCATCGCATCGAAGGCGCGCCGGGAACTGTGTTTGAAGTATCCGAACCAGCCGATCAGTATGGCGTTGACCCGTTTGATGATCTCTTCGAGGCTTTCCCCGCTCGTCCGCGGCGTCTTCGCGCGAATGCTCTGTCGGAGCTTCTTCTCGCTCGACGGCCGTGGATAACGGTAGTTGCCAAAGAAGCGATATCCCAGAAAGTCGAACCCCGGTCGTATCGTCGCATCGACCACACGTGTTTTCACCGGATGCAGCCGCAGACCTCGCGCCATCAGCAGTTCCGCAAGTCGTGCCTGCGCCGCTGCCGCCTCCTGCTTGTTCTCGCACAGGATCACCATGTCGTCGGCATAGCGCACCAGCCTGTACCCTTCCGTCGTCATTGCCACGTCGATCGGATGCAGGTAGATGTTCGCTAGCAGCGGGCTGATGACGGCTCCCTGAGGCGTTCCCCTCTGCGGTTGCCATCGACTCATCCCTTCCATGACCTCCTGTTCGAGGAACTGCCGGATCAGCTTCAGCAGCGAGCCGTCGGCGATCTCCATCGCAACTTCGTCCATCAGCCGTTCGTGCTCGATCGAGTCAAAGAACTGCGCGATGTCCACATCCACGACCCATGTCCGTCCTTGCTTCAGACCCCGTGCGACCTCTCGCAACGCGTCCTTGCATCCCCGCCCCGGCCGGAACCCGTAGCTGCACTCGGCGAACTTCCGCTCGAAGATCGGCTCGATCGCGTTCCGGATGCTCGTCTGCACCACCCGATCGATGATCGTCGGCACCCCCAAGGGGCGTCGCTTCCCATCGCCTTTGGGGATCCAGACCCGCTTGACCGCTCGCGGCTCGTACGTCCCTTCTCGCAGTTGTTCACTCAGCCGCGCCAGTCGCTTGTCGACTCGCTTGGCGAACAGCTTGATCGACACCCGGTCGACTCCGCCGCCCCCCTTCCGCTCCTCGACCTGCGTCCACGCCGCCCCCAAGCTCTCCTCCCGGATCACCTTATCGATCAGACTGTGCCACTTGCCTCCCTTCACTCCTCTTTCGAGGGCCTCCAGCATGCGCTCGGTCCACACGGAAGGTTCGACCCAGCTCCACCGAGTCCGGATCGGTCCACCACGCTCTAGCTGCTGCACTGTTCGCGGTTGTTGGTCCTCCTGCGCTTCCTTCACGCATCCACCTTCCTGCCTCCCTTTGCTCGGCGCCCGTTACGGCGCTTCTTCGCTCCTACGGAGGCTCTGACTTCTGCCGACCGTCAGCCTCGACCGGCAGATCTCCCCGATTCACCCACTCGGACTTCCGAGCGTTCCGTCTCCAAACATCCTCAGATCTCTTCCCCGACGGCTTTGTCACGTTCCTTCAGCCTCGGTGCTCCTCGTGCAGGGCCGTTTCCCGTCTGCGCCCATCACGTCTCGGGCTTCGCCTTCCCACGGCAGGCTCGCCAGATCTGAAGACCGAATCGAGTTCCTCTCGTACGGACCGCTCGTTCGCCTCCCGTTGCTCCCCACCCTGTGTCACCACAGCGCAGTTACGTTCGGCTTTGGTCAATGAACGTTTGACCAGAGGGGACTTTCACCCTTCTGTCCAAGTGCGCTCTCGGGCGCACCGCGGGCGCACGCTGTGCGCCCCTACCGAAGGCCGGACGACGTTCCCTTGATCAGCGACAGCCCGGTCTCCTCGTCCTTCCCGCGCACGACCGTCTTGCCGTAGTCGACGAGGTGCATCTCCAGCGTCGGAAAGACCGTCGCCTCGAGCAGGTGGCCGCCGATCGTCGAGCCATCGCGGCGGCCGAGCGTGGCGTGGGCGTGAATCTTCGTCTCCGCGCCGTCGCGGCCGACGTCGCCGAGGAGCGCGAGCACCTCGACCTGCTCGTGCACTTCGATGCGCTCGTACTCCTTCGTAGACGGATTCCAGTACGCGACCGCCGCGGATTGGAACGCACCGAGGGCGGTGAAAAAGCCGCCGCGGACGTCGTGCGACTGCGCGAAGTCCTTCAGCGTGACGACAAAATCATCGCCTTTGTCGAAGACCAGTAGAAACGTGCGGGATGTCTCAACGTTGTTGGTTTTCACTCCGTAGAATCTTGCCATGAGAATAGCCCTCTCTCTTGCTGCCCTTCTGTTCACCTTGCCGCTCTCAGCAGCGACGATCTCGCTCTCGCCTTCGACGCCGAAGGCGGGCGACAGCGTCGTCGTCACCATCCACGACACCGGCGGCCTCTGCCCGTCGTTCACCACGTCGTCGAAAGTCGTCGGCCAGACCGTCGTCATCGACGTCGTGGCGAACCCGGCGAGCTGCGCGTTCGCCTGTCCGGCGGTGGTCACGCCGGTGACGTACGTCGCGCCGGCCGTCACGCTGCCGGCGGCGCTGCCGTACACGGTCGAGTATTGGATGACCGACTGCAGCGGCAAGCGGACCCTCGTCACGGCCAAGCAGGTCCTGGTGCGGCCGTCGTGCACGTTCGACCGTTCGCTCACCGCCACCCGCACGACCTCCGGGACAATTGCGCTCTCGTGGTGCGATCCGTCGTTCAGCCCCTTCCCCGACTTCGGCCAGGCCGTCACGGCGTACCGCGTCTACCTCGTGCACGAGGGGGAAGCGCCGATCCTCGTGCAGGAGCAGAGCACCGGCACGACCGCGACCATCTCGCTGACGAACCACGAGGCCACGTCGACGAGCGTCTTCGTCGAGGCCAGCCTCTGCAACGTCACCATCGCCGGCTGCGGCGGCACGGCCGAGGTCATCAAGAGCAACGTCGTGCCCATCGACGTCGCGCCGGCCGACGGCTGCTCGTTCGGCGGCGCCGCGCTCTGCCTCGCCGACCGCTTCTCCGTCACCGCGCGCTACCACACGGCGACGGGATCGAGCCCCGCCAACCCGGTGCCGATGACGAAGGAGAGCGGCTACTTCTGGTTCTTCGGACCGAACAACGCCGAGGTGACGATCAAAGTCGTCGACGGGTGCAGACTCAACTCGCGCTTCTGGATCTTCGCCGCGGGCATGACCGACGTCGGCGTCGACATCACCGTGAACGACACGAAGACAGGCGTAGTGAAGCGCTACTCGGCGCCGGCCGGCAAACCGTTCGCGCCGATCCTGGACACGAACGCGTTCGCGACCTGCCAGTGACGTAGACTCCCGCGCATGTGCGGGATCACCGGATTCGTCGGCTCGCCCGTGGGGGCGGGCGAGCTGACCACCGTGGTGCGCGCGATGTGCGACGCCCTCGCGCACCGCGGACCCGACGACGCCGGCGAATGGATCGATCCCTCCGCCGGCGTCGCCATCGGCTTCCGCCGCCTGGCCATCATCGACCTCTCGCCGGCGGGGCACCAGCCGATGATCTCCGCGTCCGGCCGCTTCGTGGCCACGCTCAACGGTGAGATCTACAACTTCGAGGAGCTGCGCGGCGAGCTCCGCGCGCAGGGGCGCGCGCCGGAGTTCCGCGGGCACTCGGACACGGAAGTGATGCTCGCCGCGTTCGAGGCCTGGGGCGTCGAGGCCGCGGTGAAGCGCTTCAACGGCATGTTCGCCATCTCGGTGTGGGACGCTGCGGAGCGGCGGCTGCACCTCGTGCGCGACCGGATGGGCGTGAAGCCGCTGTATTACGGGTTCGCGAACGGCACGTTCCTCTACGGCTCGGAGCTGAAGGCGCTGCGGCGGCATCCGTCGTTCGACGCGCGCATCGACCGCGCCGCGCTGCGGCTCTACCTGCGCTTCACATACGTGCCGGCGCCGTACAGCATTTACGAAGGGATCGCGAAGCTGATGCCCGGGACGATCCTCACGCTCGACCCGGCCACGCGCACGACGGCGACGACGACGTACTGGTCGGCGCGCGACGCCGCGGCGGCGGGCGCGCGCGATCGCTTCGTCGGGAGCGAAGAGGAGGCGTCGCACGAGCTCGAGGCGCTGCTGCGCGACGCGATCCGGCTGCGGATGATCGCCGACGTCCCGCTCGGCGTGTTCCTATCCGGCGGCGTCGATTCGTCGCTGGTCACGGCGCTGATGCAGGCGGAGAGCGCGTCGCCGGTGAAGTCGTTTTCCATCGGCTTCGCCGACGCGGCCTACAACGAGGCGCCGTTCGCCGCCGCGGTCGCGCGGCACCTCGGCACGGAGCACACGGAGCTGACGGTGCACGACCGCGACGCGCTCGCGCTCATCCCGCGCCTCGGCGCGATGTACGACGAGCCCTTCGCCGACTCCTCGCAGATCCCCACGCACCTCGTCTCCGCGCTGGCGCGCCGCCACGTCACGGTGAGCCTCTCCGGCGACGGCGGCGACGAGCTGTTCGGCGGCTACACGCGCTACTTCATCGGCCAGCGCCTCTTCCGCGCGATGTCGAAGGTGCCGCGCCCGCTGCGGCCGCCGATCGGCCGCGCATTGCGCTCGATCTCGCCGCGCGCCTACGACCGCCTCCGCCCGCGGCTTGGGGAGCGGGTGCACAAGGTGGCGCGGGTGCTGAGCGCCGGTGATGTCGATCGGATGTACTTCGAGTTGGTGTCGCACTGGGCAGACGATCTCGTCAGGGGGCAGGGCGCAGGGGGCGGGGCGCAGGTGGTGCCCGTGCTGAATCGCGAGCAATGGCCTGCACTCGATGATCCCGTCGAGCGAATGATGTTCTTCGATCAGATTTCCTACCTCCCCGACGACATCCTGGCGAAAGTCGACCGCGCTTCGATGGCCACGTCGCTCGAGTCGCGCGAGCCGCTGCTCGACTACCGGCTCGTCGAGCTCGCGTGGCGGCTGCCGCTTTCGATGAAAGTGCGCGGCGGGAAGGGGAAGCGCGTCCTGCGGCGCGTGCTCTATCGCTACGTCCCTGAGACGTTGATCGAGCGGCCGAAGATGGGCTTCGGCATTCCGCTCGGGTCGTGGCTGCGCGGGCCGCTGCGCGAGTGGGCGGAGGCGCTGCTCGATCCGGCGGCGATCCGCGCGTATGGCCTGATCGATCCGGAGCCGGTGCAGCAGAAGTGGCGCGAGCACGTCTCGGGCCGCGCCGACTGGAACTACCACCTCTGGGCGGTGCTCATGCTGCAGGTCTGGCTCGCCGCCGGCCGGTAGGGGCGCACAGCGTGCGCCCGATCGTCAGGGGCGCACGCTGTGCGCCCCTACCTAGCGCGGTCTCGACGTCGGAGAACCCGCAGCGGCCACGCGGCGAAGTAGCCGAGGTTGCGTGGATCGTAGCGGAGGCTCTCGACGACGTGATGCGTGAACGGGCCGAGCTCGCGGTTCTCGAAGTAGCAGCCCGCCAGGATCCGGTGCAGGCGGCCGTAGCTGGCCTTGCGCAGCGGCTGCACGCCGGGATCCGAGAATGCTTTTTCGAGCGCCAGGAGCATGGCCCGCTCCATCCGCGCGATGTTCGTGTGGATGCCGCTGCCGTGCAGTCGATAGCGCACCAGCACCTCGCGCACGTAGCCGATCGGGTAGCGCGCGGCGATGCGGTAGCAGAAGTCCCAATCCTCGGACGGCGGGAGGCGGACGTCGTAGCCGCCGATCTCCTCGGCCACGCCCTTCGGCACGACGATGCTGCTCCCCTGGGGCATGATGACTTCGCGGTCGAGGCGCAGCATGGCCTCGGCTACGTGCCCTTCCATCCCGCCGGTCGTCATCGCCAGCGTGCGGCCCTGCGAGTCGATCGTCTCCGCGCCGCAGTGCACGAGGCCGAGCTCCGGCTGCTCGGCGAAGCGCTGCATCTGCAGCTCGAGCTTGCACGGATACCAGGCGTCGTCGGAGTCGAGGAAGGCGAGGTAGTCCCCGCGCGCCGCGGCGATGCCGGCGTTGCGGGCCATGCCCACGCCCTGGTTCTTCTGCCGCAACACGCGGATGCGGTCGCCATACGCCGCAAGCAACTCCGTCGTGTCGTCGGTCGAGCCGTCATCGACAACAATGATCTCGAGCGGCGGCAGGGTCTGAGCGAGCACGCTGTCGATCGCCTCGCCGAGGAAACGGGCGTAGTTGTAGGTCGGGATGATGACGGAAATGCTGCTCAAAGCGGCGCCATCATAAACTTATTCGGCGATGAAGAGCGCGTCCGTCCACCCCGCCCGCCCGCGCTGATAGTAGAAGTCGTAGAACGACACCAGCGCGAAGCGGCGGTCGGCGAGATGGGCGTAAATCTCGTCGAAGCGCGGCGAGCCTTTGTACATGTCGGAGAAGGTGATCTCCATGAAGATCAGGCGGACGGCGCGGGCGTCGATCATCCGCTGCGCGCCTTTGAGGACGTCGAGGTCGAAGCCCTGCGTGTCGCTCTTGAGGACGTCGACCCGCTCGATGCCGTGCGCCGTGCAGTAGTCGTCGACGGTCGTCACCGTGACCGGGTACTTTCCCTTCACCTCGCCCCAGGCATCGCGCGACTGCTCGAGGAGCGAGCTCATGTCCGGCGGATCGGTGTCGAAGAAGGTGCGCGACTCGGCGCGCGCGCCGAGGGCAACGGGGTTGAGGTGGAGATCAGGGATGCCGGCCATGCGGCGCTGGAGCTCGGCGAACGTGTCGCGGCCCGGCTCGAAGGCGTGGATGACGGGATGCGCGAACGTGCTGCGGAACTTCTCGATCGTCTGCCCGCGATTGGCGCCGACGTCGAAGAGGACCGGGCGCTCGGCCGTGACGAGCTCGCGCATGTCGCCGTAGGCGTCGAAGCCGAGCTCCGGGATGAAGCGGATGTCGATGCCCATCCTCCGCAGGAGCTTCTTGCCGAGGCGCCGGACGCGCGCGATGACCATGGGCCGGATCATAGCGCTGTGGAGTGCGGCGGCCATGCCGCCGCTGTCAGAGCGCCGGCGCACTCCACAACGTAAGATGCTCATTACGGCATGCGACTGTGGAAAGCGGTAACCCTCACCAGCGGCACGAAGGCCTACTGGATGATTGGCGCCATGATCGGCACCGTCATCACGGCGCGGTTTCTCGGGCCGCAGGGGCGCGGGGTCATCGCCGCGGCGACGAGCTGGGTGGCGCTCTTCGTCACGTTCGGGCACTTCAGTCTCTCGCACGTCCTCATCTATCTATTGGGCGGCGAGGAACGCGCGCGGCTGCTGCCGGTCGTCACCGGCACGCTCCTGGCGCTGACGGCGGCGACGGCGCTGGCGGGCTGGATCATCGCCACGGTGATGTACCTCGCCACGCGCGGGCAGATCTTCCAGCACATCGCGCCGCCGGTGCTGGCCATCGCCTTCGCCGGGCTGCCGCTCCTGTTGTGGATGGAGAACGGCAACTCGCTGCTGATCGTCCTCGGCGATCTGAAGCGCCTCAACGTCGCGCAAGCGTCGGGGACGACGATCGGCATCGTCCTCATCACCCTCGCGGTCGCCGTGCTCAAAGGCGGCGTGGCCGCGGCGCTGGCGGCGACGCTCGTCTCGTACGTCGTCATCGTCGGCATCGGCCTCACGCGCATCGTCGCCGCCAGCCGGCCGCTCGGCGTGTCGCGCAAGATCCTGCGCGAGCTCCTCGCCGGAGCGGCGCGGCTGCACCTCGCAGCGGTCAGCACGTTCTTCTTCACCAACATCGCCGTGATCCTGCTGAACCAATTCCGGCCCGTGGCCGAGGCGGGGTTCTTCCAGCTGGCGATGCAGCTCACGCTGGCCATGCAGGTCGTGCCGATGTCGATCGCCGTCGTGGCCTTCACCATCGTCACGCGGGACGGCCCCGACGGCGCGTGGCGCGAGCACCGTACGCTCGTCCTGCAGACGATGCTCTACGCCGCGGTCGCGGCGGCGGGCGCGTACGTCGCCGCCCCGCTGGTCGTGCCGCTGCTGGCGGGGCGCGCCTTCGCGCCGGCGGTGCCGCTGTTCCGGGTCGTGGCGCTGTCGATCTTCGGCATGGGCCTGGCGGCGGTCATGGCGCCGCAGTGGGTCGCGCGCGGCTATTTCCTACGCGTGGCGTTCATCTACCTCTTCGCCGCGCTCGTCGGCATCGCCGGCAACTACCTGCTGATCCCGCGCTACGGCATGGCCGCGGCGGCGTGGGTGATGGTGGCGAGCTACACGATCCAATTCCTCGGCAACGCCGGCTTCGCGTTGTGGATCCAGCAACGGGCATGAACGCGCTCTACATCTGCTACTTCGGCCTGCGCGAGCCGCTGGTGCAGACGCAGGTGCTGCCCTACCTGCGCGAGCTGGTGGCGGGCGGCGCGAAGATGTCGCTGCTGACGTTCGAGCCGCGGCCATTCGACGAGAGCGAATGGCGCGAACGCCTGCGCGCCGAGGGGATCGCGTGGCATACGCTGCGGTACCACAAGCGGCCGACGCTGCCGGCGACACTGTACGACGTCGCCCGCGGCGCGCTCCGCGCGGCGTCGATCGCCCGGCGCGAGAAGATCGATCTCTTCCACGCCCGGAGCCACGTGGCCGCGGCGATGGGCGCGCTGGCGAAGCGGATGACCGGCGTGCCGCTGATCTTCGACTTTCGCGGATATCTCGCCGAGGAGTACGTCGACCGCGGGTCGTGGCGGGCGGGCGGGCTGCTGTACCGATTGACGAAGGCGGCGGAGCGGCGGCTGCTGCGGGCGGCGGACGGCGTGGTGTTTCTGACGAATCGAATGATGCGAGGTTGGCGCCCCTCACCCGGCGCTTCGCGCCACCCTCTCCCCGCAAGCGGGGAGAGGGGTTTTGTTGTTGGCCCCTCGCCCCGCGTGCGGGGAGAGGGTGGCCCGGAGCGCAGCGAAGGGCCGGGTGAGGGGCGCCCCGTCCCGATCGAAGTCATCCCCTGCTGCGTCGACGCCAACCGTTTCGCCGCCGCCACGCGCGCCGACCTCGGCGTGACCGATCGCCTCGTCTACGTCTACACCGGCGCGCTCGG
>JADMIO010909371.1_pt1 | contig 12117 bp, 12 predicted proteins | sample 8958161 | NCBI WGS metagenome assembly JADMIO01 (sample SAMN16585339, study PRJNA669376) | soil metagenome | isolation source: Crop rotation soil | place: USA: Cullars Rotation, Alabama | collected 2011 | reverse complement strand
AACGAGGCCACACTGCGTAGTGATGGATCGCCGCGCCGCCGGTGCCGTGGCCGGCATTGAAGTTGTACCAGATGCTGTCGGGGCCATCCTCGACGACGTGGGGCGATGCCCACTTCAGCCGGCGCGCCCACACCTGCGAGCTGTACAGGTCGGTGAGCTTGCGCTCGCGGCCGCCTTCGAGCACCAGCACCTTTTTCCCCGCCTCGGCCAGCAGTGCAGCGTAAACGCTGCCCGCGGCGCCCGCCCCGACGATGACGACGTCGACCGGCTCTTTCTTAACTTGCGCCATTCCAGTTCCCCTCCGGCGGCAGGATATGTTCCATGTACGGAACGTTCAGCAGCTTGAAGCCAGCTGGTGTGCCGTAGACGACGTCCACGCAATCTGAACGCAGGCACATGTAGAACAGGAAGATCGGGAAGCCTTCGACCACCGCTCCAGGCTTGGCCATCGCGGCAACGAGCGCCTTGGTGCCCGCGGCATCCAGCTGCTCGATCGTCTTGCCACCGGTCATGCTGCCCGCCACCTTCAGGCCCGCGGCGTAGAAGTCCGCGTACGGCAGCGGCGCACCGAAGTACTTCGCCAGCAGCATCGCATCCTGCGGATCGTTGGCCAGCTGCTGATCGAGAAAGTGCGCCACCCCCGCCTGGGTAGCGCCCGGGAGAATGACCTCGCCTAGCTTTTCGATGTCTTTGACCTGTGCCGGGCTGAGCTTCTGGAAGGCCACTTGTTGTGCGCGCGCCTCTTCGGGCGTGAGCATCACAGTGGCGCCACCGACACTGAAGCCCAGTGTCAGAACCGAGCCTTTAACGGCTCTATCGACGAAGGAACGCCTTGTCAGGCTCATTGCCAAATCCCCCGTTGCGCGAACGCGTTTGTACTCCGAACCGTTTTGTCAGCCTATCCACACAGCGCAAGTATTATCCCTGTGCCGCATTTGAACACTGAGTGTTGTTTTTTTAAAACAACACCAGCGCTGCTGGCCGGGGGAACTCTGCTGCTGCGCAGCACGGCGCCGGTTCGACGCCGTGCTGATTCAAACAGTCTGCTTACTTAACTTCGAAGCCGTGGCGCGGATCGAACTCTTTGCCATCCTCGCGCTTGGCTTTGATCCAGGCCGCCGCGGGACGTCCGTCTTTCATCGGATTGCCCGTGATGCTGATCTTGGTGCCCGGCTTGAAGTCGCTCTTCTTGATGCCGGAGCGCAGCAGAGTACTCGGACCCTCGGCCTCGAAGCCCCACGTGGTGACGGTGCCGTCCTTGTTCTTCACGTCGACCAACAGCCACGAATGCGGATTCGTGTACTGAAACTCCTTCACGACGCCATCGAGCGTCACGGTTTTCTTTTCGTCGAACATCGAGCCCGAGTGATGCGCAACCACAGGCGCCACGATCATGGGCAATGCAGCGACGAAGAGTGCCGTCACAAAGCGCTTCATTAGTGCTCTCCTATCTCGAACCCTTGGAATCGTCTCGGTCGGTGAAAGTCAGGTCACGGAACGTGGAGCCGCCTTCCTTCGTCTGGATGACGTCGTTGTTCTGCGTACCCTCGCAGGCCCAGTGGCGGATGCGGTGCTCTTCCGGGTTGCTGAGCGCCGTGTACACCTGCTTGGTGAACCAGGGCTCGACCAGCGCGGGCGGATCATAGACCCACACGTCGGCAACGAGGTCGCGATCACCTTCGCGATACCAGATCTCCACCGTCTCGACCTGGTCGGAATAATAACCCTGCGCGCGCTCGTACATGTGCGCCTGCAGCATGTTGGTGTGCACGACCAGCTTGTCGCCATCCCAGAAGCCGATCGAATCACCGTTTTCGGTCGGATAGCGCTCGTCTTCGGGCGTGTGCTGGCGCCCATCCGTATATATACGTCGGACGCTGTTGAAGGCCTCGGCGATCATCGTCGTCTGTTCGGGAGTGACGATGAACTCGCGCAGGAAGGGCATGGACAGCCAGCGCGGATGCCCCGGAGGCACGCACTGACTCAGTGGGTCGTATTCGATACCGTTCTTGCGATCGGTGACGTCCTTGAGCAGTTTCGCCTGGTACTCCGGCGTGAACTTGCCCGTGGGAACCTCACCCTGCGCAGGACCATCCGGATCGAAGGCCGTGCCGCCCTTGCTGCGGCTATAGACGCCCTTCCAGTCGGGAATCTTGTCCCACGCAATGTTCTGCTGACCCCCCTTGGCCTGAGCCTTGAGGTGATCGTACAACTCGGTCGCAGTCTTGAACTGGTTGCCGAGAGCAATCATCTCGGCGCGGTGCGCCGCGTGTTGCTCAGGCGTGGGCGAGGGTCGAGCCGTGGCTGCCGCCGCCGGCGCCTGGCCTTCCGCCGGCCCCTTGCTTTGCGCACAACCGAGCATCGTCAACAACGTGGCTGCAAGCAGCGCCGTCGTACTTATTCTGATCATGGCGAACCTCCTGGGCGGAAAGCATGCCCCTCCGCACTGGTAAAAGGCAATTGATCAGCGAACAAACGGGATCAGCCGGCCCAGTACGATCACCGCCAACCACAGGAACAGGGAGAAGGCAGCGATCCACTGTGCCTGCGGAGTGAACTGGACATCGACCGGCGCCACCGCGCCCCGCGGATGGGCCGCGAAGCGGAACCACAGGGCATTCAAGCCCGCGAGCAGCACCGCCACCATCTTCAGGCGGAAGGCGATGTTGCCGTAGTAGTTGTTGGGCTCTGCAAAGAAGAACAGCACGCCTGTGATCAGGTTGATGATGAACCCGATGAAGGCCCAGGGTAGAAAAGCCATCACGGCGCGAGCCGGAATCCGCGGCGCCAGCCCCAGGACCCGCAGGTCGATGATGAATACGGCGCCGATGAGCAGCACGAGACCCACGAAGTGCAGGCTCTCGAGGGTCGGGAAGCCCCAGCTATTGCCGGCCGTGAGCTGCCCCAGCCAGGAGGCTTTCATCCAAGCAAGCGTTGCGGGTACGTCCATGGCTCAGAAGGTCTGCACGTATGCAATCAGACGGCCCGCGACGATCACGCCGAGCCACGCCAGCATCGAGGCCACACAGATCGCGCGCACACCGCCCGGCGCCGCGGCGGCTTGCACGCCGGACGGAAACAGCCGACGCCACAACATCACCAGCAGCACACCGCCGACGATCAACAGCGCGAACTTGATCTGAAACGCGCCATTGCGGACGAAGGAAACCGCGCTGGTCATGAAGAGCACCGTCCCAGACAGCACGTTGACCGCGAATCCCCACAGCGCCACCTTCATCATCGGCTTCAGGAACGGCACGGGCACGAGCGGGGCAAAGCCGAGGATGCGCAGGTTCACCATCAGGACGATACCCACCAGCAGCGCCATGCCGATGGCGTGAAGGCTGAGTATGACGGGATAACCCCACGGGTTCTCCTGCACCCACAGTGCAAGTCCCGTCTCCTCGAGCCACTGCAGGAAAGGCATGGGTTGCCCGAGGCGGTGTTACTGCCCGGCGTTCGAGGAAATTTGAATCACGAGCACTTCAGCCTGCTCCTTGCTGACGTTCTCGATCCGATGCATGCAATTGTGATCGGCATTGGACTCGAAGCCGTCCCCGGCGGGATGCACCACCGTGTTCTTGCACTGGTGCTCCACGACAGTGCCCTTGAGCACGTAGAACACCTCGGGTCGACCCTTGTGGCTGTGCTCGCCGCCACCGGCGCCCGGATCGACGACGGTGCGCGTCATGCGCAGGCGTTTGCCCTGCATGGACTCGAAGTGCCGGCCCAGATCCGCGGAGGCGATCTCCGTGCCCCTCACGCCGGGATTGCGCTGCTGCGCTTGTTGCGCCAGCACGTAACCCGCGCCCACTCCCAGCATCAGCGTACCGGCCATCAGGCCAGCGGTCATCGCTCTCTTCATCAGCGTGCCCCCCGATTGGAACAGAGTGCTTACAACAAGGCTCCGAACGACGGCAGCAGGCGACCGGTGGTGATGACCCCCGCCCACAGGAGCAAGGACAGCGCGCACAGCAGCTTGGCGCGCGCCGGTGCCTCGTAGTCCGGTCCCCAGCCACGCACCTCATCGCCGAAGCTGCGCTCGAACCACAGCGCATTCGCCCCCGCCAGCAGCACCATCAGCATCTTCGCCTGGAACGACGGGTTGATTCCGTAGCCCACCGGATCGGACAGAAAGAACAGCACCCCGGTGATCAGGTTGATGAAGAAGCCGATGAACACGATCGGCAGCAGGCGGTGCAAGGTGCCGATCGGCAGGCTGCGCGCCACGCCCAGCACCCTCAGGTCGAAGGCGCCAATTCCGCCGATCAGAGTTGCCAGGCCAATGAAGTGCAGAGCTTCCAACGCGGGAAACATCCACACGTTGGTCTTCACTTCGGTTCCGATGGCGGTACCGGCAATGGATTTCAGAAATTCGAGAAGCATCGTGAGCAGCCTCGTCTTTAAACTTGCGCCAGGTAAGCGATCAGCCGGCCGGCAACGATCGCTCCGGCCCAACTCGCAATGGATACCCAGGCGAGTGCTTTGGCAGGCGTCGCGATCGGCCCATCATCGCCCGGGCGTAGTACGGTCTTGTTGATGTAAACGGCGATCGCCACCGCGATGACGATGCACGCCATCTTGATGCGAAACGAATTGGCGTAGTAATCCTTGTTGGCATCGGCCATGAACAACAGCACCCCGGAGATCGCATTGGCCGTGAATCCCAGCCACACCCACGGCATGAAGCGGCTCAGACCGCTCAGCGGCAGCGGCTTGAGGTAACCCAGAATGCGCAGATCCATCACCAGCAGCAGCCCCACCAGCAGTCCCAGGCCCAGGGAGTGAAAGGTCAGCAGAATCGGATAACCCCAGTCGGAACTCTGTATCCACAGCGACAGGGGAAGGCTTTCGAGTTTGAACAGGAAGTCACTCATTCTTGGTTTGCTCCAGCCGAGGGGTGCGATTTGCTGTACAGGTACACCGCGAGTGATCGAATGGTCGCGGCATCGAGGCGATCCTGCCAGGCCGGACAGTGCCCGGCTCGTCCCTCGGCAATCGAAGTAAAGATGGCGGCGCGGTCGCTGCCGTAGATCCACTCCGGATCGGTGAGGTCGGATCCGCCGACGCTGGTGACACCACGTCCGTCCTGCCCGTGGCAGGCCACGCAGTGCGTCCAATTGTGCGCGGCACGCTGCACGGCCTGCGGCTCTGCCTCTCGGCCGCTCAGTTGCACGACGTACTCGACCAGATCGTGTATCTCATTCTCTTTCAACATGGTGGTGCCGGTCTTGAAGGCCGGCATTTCCCCCGAGTGCGCCCCCGGCTCATCGGTGCGAATACCGTGCAGCAAGGTGCGCTCGATCTGCTCGGCCTCTCCGCCCCACAACCACTCGCTGTCCACCAGACTCGGCGTCCCCGGCCTGCCATGGCGGCCCACCTCGTGGCAGGAGCGGCAGCGGTCGCTCACGCCGCGGTGATCCCCGACGCGTCCTTGTGCATTATCGTTGTGGCAGATCACACAATGACGCTTGAAGGCGGTCTCCGCCCGCGCCATGGCCACCTGCTTCAGCTCCGGGCTGGCAAGTATGGCCTGCGGCGACTCCGCGGTCAGCCTGGCTGCATCCGACGTCGGACCCGCGCCGTCCTGAGAGCTGCACGCGGCCGCGCTCAACGCGCCTGCCATGACGACGATCAGGGTTCGCAGGAATCGGGTATCGGACGACGAACCGCCCGACACCCGTTCTATTCTGTCGTGCTCGTTTCTATTTAACCACTGGACGAGGCGAGCCTGAGCCCACCGCACGTCCGTTTTGCATCGCATAGAAGGCGCCCAGCGTCTTGATCCGGCTCATGTCCGGATACAGCACGCCGACCGTTGCGGGACCTGCACCGCGCGACGCATAAGAACGGTTGCTGTACCAGATAGCCCCGTCGCCCGTGATGGCGAGCTTGGGCATATCGCTGCGCTTAGGACTCGGATAATTCGTAAAGCGCTCGGTTTTCGGATCGAACTTGATCAACAGGCCTCCGCGGCCACCATCACCCATCCACACATTGTCTGATGGATCGACCCACGCGTCGTAAGGTTCCGCGAAGCGAGACATCAGCCATTCCTTCATCTGACCCGTCGCCGGGTTCAGGACACCGAGCTTGCCGGTGCTGAACGCGCCGTACCAGATTTGACCCTTCGAATCGAGGCCCAGACGCCGCACCGAGCACGGAGTCGAGGGCGCGGCAAACTCCGTGAACTTCTCCGTCACCGGGTCGAAGCGCGTGACCTTGCACGTGTAGAACTGCACGTACCAGATCTTGTCGTTCTGGTCGACCAGCAGACCATAGGGCCGGCCGCTCGGCGTGGGGTTCTTCCAAGTCTTGATCGTATCGGTTTGTCGGTCCCAACGCCCGATCTTGTCATCCGGCAGCATCGAGAACCACAGATCGCCGGTCGAGTCCCAGGCGGGGGTGTGGCCGCCGTAGCCGCCGGGGCCGTCGAAGCCATAGGGCTTGAACTCGCCGGTCTTGGAATTCAGCCGGCCGACATACACGCCCTCGCCCGCAAACCAGACGTTTTCCTTGTTGACCGGATCGACCACGATGCCGTGTGGCGACCACGTGGTCACCGGTGTGGGATAGGCCTTGAACGTGGCCGTGCGCGGATCGAGACGCACGATCGCCGGCGCGCCGCGCGTGCGTTCGGTCAGCCACACGTTGCCTTCGGTGTCGAAGTACGGCTCCTGGATCCAGCGGTTGCGGCCATCCGGAGTCTTTTGCGGGGTCACGCTGTACTCGACCCACATCGCCTTGCCGAGCTGGGCTTCGTCCAGCGGGATCGGCTCATCGATGCGCACCTGACGCGGCGGCTTGTCCGCGCCCATGTTCGCGGCCAGATACTTGATCAGCGTTACGCGCTGCTCGGCATTGATCTCTCCCTTTGGCAACACGGGCGAGCCGCCCTTGATGCCCCAGGACGCGCCGTCGGACATGTTGATCATCTGATCAACCATGGCAGTCCAGCCCACCTCGGGCTGCGGACGCTCCGATAGCCAGTTGACGCCATGGCAGCGCATGCAGGTGCGTTCGGCAATCTGCCGTCCGGCGCCGGGCGGATAGATCTCCTCGTATCCGGCCAGGACCATCTTGCTGTTGCCCTCGCGCCCCGCGGAATTCGGCGTCATCGGTGCCGTGCGCAGCTTGAAATTGGCGCTGGCGGCGCCGCCGGCACTGATCGTCACCTTCTGCGGGTCGCTCGCGAAGCCGGCTTTCTCTACCGACACGTCGTATGTTCCGGGGAACATATCGACGGCTTTGTACTGACCCTTGGCGGTGTACACCATGTAGGTGACGTTGCGCTTGGAGTCGACCGCATAGATTTTTGCGGCCTGGAACGGCTTGTCAGCCGTGACGGTGCCAGACAGGCTTCCGGTGCCGGGAAGATCAGCGGCAACAGCGCTCGCCGCGATACCCAGTGCAACGAGCGAGACGCTCGCTTTGCAAAGACGAGTGATCATGACGGCCCTCCCCCGGGTCAATCTCCGCATTACAGGAGCTTGGGCGCGCAGCCGCAATCCTCACTCTGCATCAATTATCCCCCGGCCGCAGGCAGGGCGAGCACCGCCGCGCGCGCATGGTTCAGCCCTGCCCCTTCCATGTTGGTCGAGAACCAGACGACCACGGCATCGCGCGACGGCGAAACATAGAGGCCCTGACCGCGAGCACCTCCTTTGAAGATGTCGCCGTCGGCATATACGGCATCCCAGTGCCGGGAATTACAGCGTGGCACGTCGCCCGACTGACCGCCCGGTCGGTTGCGCATGCTTTCCTGGTACAAAGCGGGACGGCAATTTTTCTGGATCTTTTCTAAAAGTCCGACCGGGACCACGGGTGCGGACGCGACGGCTCGCCAGCTGGGTGTGTACAGCATTCCGTAGCGAGCCATGTCGCGCAGCCGGCTCGAGAAGATGCCGTAGATGCCGGCGCTTCCCTGCGGACTCACGCCGACCAGCGCATCGCCCTCGGCCCCCATGCGCGACCAGACTCGTTCGCTGAGCATCTCCCCCAGGCGCTGACCTGAGACGCGCTCGATGAGTCGCCCGAGCATCTGAGTATCGAGCGAGGAATATTCAAAAACCTTTCCGGCCGGTCCTTTCTTCTTAATGCCAAGCAGTACCTGCTCGGGGGTGAGCGAGCCGAGGCCGGTGCCATCGCCCATGTCCAGACGGAAGTACTTGTGCACATCACTCGCAGGATCGTTGCGGCTCGCCTCGGTCTCGACCAGATCGAGCCCGCTCGCCATGTCGAGGATGTCGATGATGCGGATGCCGGCCCACTGGGTTCTGGCCAGCTCCGGCAGGTAGGTTTCGATGGGCTTGTCGACGCTCAGCTTCCCTTCGGCTTCGAGCATGCCGACCAGCAGGCCGGCAAGCGACTTGGAGCTCGAGAACCAAAGGTGATGGTCGTCGGACCGCATGCCGGGATACTTCTCATAAACCACCTTGCCGCGATGCACGACGACGAAGCCCTGCACCCGCGAGCGTGGATCCGCCAGCAGCACATCGAGAGTCTGCTCGCCGAGCGAAGAACCTGCCTTGACGCGGCCGAGGCTCTGCAACGGGGCGTTGGGCAGCTCGCGCACCGGACCGCCACGACGCACCGTGTAGTGAGGGACGAACTCCTCCCAATGCAGGTAGTAGTAGAGATTTGCATCGCCCGCCAGGTAAGCCGTCGCGAAGGAAAAGCCATCGCGCAGCCGGTAGCCGAGCTCCGCGGGAAACCCCTTCGCGGCGGCGGACACCGGCATGGGCTCCGCCCCCTGGGCCGACACGGCGACGCAGCTCAGCAGCGCAAGACTCATCGCTGCGGCGGCGTGCGCGGCGTGAGCGGTGCGGATGCTCAAGACTGTCCCGTCCCGGCCAGCGCCTTGCTCAGCCAGTCGTGCAGGGCATCGAAGCTCTGCTTGCGATCATTGTCCAGCATCGTGAAATGACCGCTCGAACCGAGACCGGCCTCGGCCAGCTTCAGGTGCTCGATCCGACAGCCTGCATCGGCCAGCAGCTTGACCTGGCGCTCGCCATCGCTGCGGCGCGAGCGTGCCGTGCTGACGTAGGCCATCGGAATGGCGCGCAGTTTCGCGAGCGCCTTGGGAGGCAACGTAACTCCCTCGCCTTCGACGCTCACGATCGCCTTCACGCGGTCGGGCCGCCCGACGGCCGCCAGCCACGCGAACGGCGCGCCTGCGCCATGCGCGTAAACGATGGCGGGGCCGGTGCGATCGAGCAGCTCCGCACCGCCGCGCGCCCACATGCCCTGGACGCTTTCCTGATCGAGCGGCGCGGCATTCTGGGCCGCCATGAACTGGTCCAGCTTCGCATCGCCGATCTTCGCCCCCGCGAAATCGCCGAGCACGGCTTCGTAAGAAACACTGGGACCGATCGGACCGAGCGCATCCGGGTGATACGGAACGCGCCCGTGCCCTGGACGATCGACCAAGAACACTCGATAGCCCCGTTGCAGAAAATAGTGCGCCCAGCCGGCCTCGCCCGCGCCATTGCCCATGTAGTGCAGCATCTGGCCGGTGCCGCCGTGCACCAGCACGACGGGCACGCTCTGCGTCACTTTCGCCGGGATCATCTCCTGGATGTAGCTTTGTCCGGCGAGGATCGTGCCGTAGGCAACCTTCTTGTGCTCCATGCCGGTGAAGAAGTGTTTCTGATCGGCGATCGAAACGGCCGCCTCTCCGCGCACCGGCTGAGTCACCGTGACACCCTTCTCCACTTTCGCCGCCAGCCACTCGGTGATCGGTCGCAACACCTCGCGGTTGTTGCGCTCCGCCATCATGAAGTGACCGTTGCCCTCGATCTTGCGCGAGCCGAGCCGCAGCTCTTCTGCATCGACTCCCGCCTGACGAAAGAACGCGACGCCGCCGGGATTGCCGGGAGTTGCAAAGGACGCGGCAGCCGTCACCATCAGGATTGGGATCGACTGGAGATTCTTGAGCTTGCGTGCCGGCTCTTCCTGCAGTTTGTACGGCTGAACGTTGGGCTCATCCGCCTGCACTTCGCGGGTCTTGATGTCGCGTGGATCCGCGATCGGCGGATCGTAGGTCACCGGCACCGTGGACATGCCCCAGACATTGGCACCGCCGAACGGCTGTCCACCACCCTCCACGGCCACGATGGCCTTGACGAGCTCGGGATGCTTTTCCGCGACCAGCCAGCCGAAAGGTCCGCCGGCGGAATGCGTAATGAAGATCGCGGGACCGGTGCGCTCGACCAGCTCGGCGCCGGCATCGCGCCACGCGGCATGGGCCGTCGCCGCCGTCAGCGCCTGCGGTGCCCCGGGCGGCAACTGCACGTACGAGCCTCCGAAGGCTCCCACCATCTGATCCAGCTCCTTGGATCCCACCGCGGGATCGCCGACCCACTGGTTGTGCAGATGCTGGAACGGACCGGGCTTGTTCGGGGTGCTGGGATTCGGTGGCGTGAAGCGCCCCGAGATACCCTCGAGCGTGATCTGCTGCGCGGGGAAACCGCGGTGCATGTCCGGATGCAGGGGCGAGCGCCCGTGTCCGGGCCGATCGACCACATACACTTTATATCCCTGCTCGAGCAGGATGTGCGCCCAGCCGCGGCGGCCGTCAGGCGTTTGCATCCAGTCGACCCCCTGCCCGCCGCCTCCGTGAACGAGGATGACGGGCCACGGATGACGCACCTGCGCCGGCACCCAATATTCGACGTACATCTGCCGGCCATTGACGTAGGTACCGCTCGCAACCGATGCGCGCTGGATACCGGTCCAGAAGTAGCTCCACTCCGCCAGATCCAGCACCGGATCCGGCGCGGGCCGGCGGCCCGGCCTGGCGCTCTGCGCCACCGCGGGTTGTGCCGCCAGTGTCTGCAGCATCACGGTCGCCGTGCTTGCCGCCCCGATGGCCGCCGCGCTCGCCATGAACTGGCGTCGTGTCAGGCGCCCATCGCGCACGCTTTCGATAAGCACCGACAGCTGCTGCGTGGACGAAGAGCCATTCGATTGCATGTGCGCACTCCCCCAGAGTTGGTTGCGCATCATTACATTCTTATGTGCAACCGGGCAGCTATCCTTTGATCGCAGCGCACTATCCCCACGCCGCAAGGTGGTTGGGCACAGACCTGCGGATGCGGTCGGAGGGCTCAGCGCGACGACGCGCAATCTCTTGCGCTGCAGGCCGCGAGCTCTGCTGGCTTATGTAGCTCAGAACTGCGTCACAAAGCTTGTATCAATTTGATACCACCGCGCCAAACAGCGCGGAAGCCATGGCAATGGTCTTGCCGTAGATGGGAAACAGGGCGACGATGCTCGCATCCCGTCAGACGAACGCGGACGGCAACAACAACTACAAGGAGCGTTCGTGATGTCCAAGCCCGTGCTGTTATGGTTTGACTGCTGTTCGGCCCTTCACCAGCCGGACCTGCAGAGCCGTGCCGCCAAATATTTCGACGTCGTCGCCGGCAACATCGAGCGCGCCGACGAGGAAATCGCGCGCGTTCAGCCGAGCGCCATGTGCTTCGACTTCGACCATCCGGATGAGAATCCGCTGCGCGTCCTGCAGGCCGTCAAGCAGCGCCACCCCGCGCTGCCCATCCTGATGCTGACCGTCGAGCACTCGGAGGCGCTGGCCGTGTGGGCGTTCCGCACCCGGGTTTGGAACTACCTGGTGAAGCCGGTGGCGACCGCCGAGCTGATCGACAACCTGCTGTCGCTCACGCGTGTCCTGGCACAGGCACGCCGCCCCAGCTCACCGATGCTGGCACCGTCCATGCCCGGCTTGCCCGGAAGGGTTGCGACCGACCGGCGCTCCTCGCCCCATGACGTGCTCGCGCCCGCAATCCAATACATCGAGCAGCACTACGACCAGGTGCTGTCTGCCAATGACCTCGCCAGGCTGTGCGGCAGGAACCGGTTCCAGTTCAGCCGGCTTTTCCACCGGACCTTCGGCATCACCTTTCAGCAATACGTGCTGCGCCACCGCATCAGCGAGGCCTGCAGGCTGCTGCGCAAGCCCGGCGCGTCGGTGACACAGGTGGGCTACTCGGTAGGCTTCAACGACGGCTCGTACTTCGCGCGCATCTTCAAGCGCTATACCGGAGTGTTGCCGTCGCGCTATGCGGCCGGACACACGGCAACCATGGATTTCGCGGC
>JADMIO011367308.1_pt1 | contig 12118 bp, 12 predicted proteins | sample 8958161 | NCBI WGS metagenome assembly JADMIO01 (sample SAMN16585339, study PRJNA669376) | soil metagenome | isolation source: Crop rotation soil | place: USA: Cullars Rotation, Alabama | collected 2011 | reverse complement strand
TGCCGTGGATTCAGGCAACTTCACGCGCCGGTCTCCAAGCAGGCGTATGAGCCGTGCTAATGGGGTGATAGGTAAGCTGCGACCGATGCTTGCAACTTCCTCAGCTAGTCCGAGGAGGAGCCAGATGTCATTGTTTGCCGCATCTGCAAGGGCATCTAGCTGTTCGTATTCGCCTAAGTCAATTAAGCGGCGGGCGACCAACTTTCCGCTCGTAAGAGAGAGGTGGCGTAACCTCCATCTTCTCAAGAATTTTGCGGCCGCCTGGGGGCCCCGAAGTCGCAGGAGCGCCAAAGTAAGCTCCGCTCTGTCGAGGTCAGTGACTTCCTCTTGTGGTGAGTCATCCCGAGGGCTCCTGGCCCATGCTAATAGCCAGTCCATCGCCATGCGCAACCGGCTGGAAGCTTCGGCAGAAAACCCTTTGAGCCCAGAGAGCAGTCCGGCGTCGTAGGCGTGATGGGAGCCCATCCAGCTTGAGTCAAAGGTTCGTCTTGATACCAGCTCATCAATGCGGTCAGGCGAAAGTAATGTGGCTGCTATATCGGTATTTTCTTGGATCAGTTTGGTCTGACGAGACTCTCCGGCCACTTCTCCAGCGGCTTTTAACGCAAGCTTGGCTGCTGAAAGATGGCGACCCTGATCAAGGCAGGCTTTGAGCGCAAATATCAGTCTCTGAAGCTCTACATCTCGTCGCTCAAGCGGATTGTCAGTTGGTAGGCCTTCGGCGGATAGGGCTAAATTGATTAGCTCGTCCATCTGCCCAGCAGCGAGTAGAAGCTGAGGGAGCGTTGATGCGACGTATGAGCTTTCTTTTGCAAGGGGGCGAATGCGATCAAGGAAGCGTCTCAAGCCATCCGTATCAGGTTTGAAGCTCTCTCGGAACCAGGTTTCTGCTGGTTCATCAAGGAAGTGGAGGCTATTGCCCTTCACAAAAAGTGGTCGACCTAGATCAAGCGCAAAACTTCGAATGGCGCTTTCCGAGGTCCCCGAAATTTTCGCGAGTATGGCAATCGGAATAAGGGGGCGAAGTACCGCTAGACCTTGGCATATAAGGTCTATCTGAGCGGACTCAGCGCTCCCGGCCCGGTCCTTGAGCTTGTTCACTGCCCGTTGCAGCAACTCACCAATGGCTCGTTCTACTGTCGAGGGGGAGGGGCCGAGTTCCTGCAGCATCTCTACAATTAACAACTTGCGTTCGAGTGCCAGCGCTTGGACGCGGGGGTTGGAGCTGCTGAGGAAGGCAAACTCGGATACTTCTTCTTGTGTGGCGTCTGGGTAAACGCCTCGTAGATGGTGCGCCGTTTCGGCCTCGTTGAACGGCTTAAGTTCTATTTCGTGCGCTTCGGGAGGTGCGGCTAAACGATGCCGACGGTGCGTCCTGCACGTAAATACCAAGCGAACCCCACTGGGAAGCGGAGCGCGGATTAGATCGCGAACGAAGCAGGCTTCATGTTGTTCTTCAGCTGCCATATCCGCGTTGTCGGCAGCGTCAATTAGCAAGCAGAGGCTTGCCCCTGGCTCTCTTGCTCGCAGTAATCCAATTGCCTGACTCAGCCTGCTGCAGAATGCGCGCATATACTGCTTTGCGTCTGCATGGCTGGATGGGATTAGCGGATGGCAAAGTCCACGAGCTGCAAGCTCATTTGATATCTGCACTAGAGCATCGCGATGGCGGTGTCGGTAGTGAAGCGCATTACGATACAAGCCGTCGCCAAAGCAGTCATACAGGACAGACTCAGATCCGCTAGGCATTGAGGTTGCCAGGCGCTGTGCTAGTACCGATTTTCCGACGCCGCCATCAGCGTGAATGATTACGGACTGCTCTGTAGTCAGAATAATGTTGAGGATGTCGCTCTCTTGCTCGCGGGGTAATACGCTTTGCAGCTGAATGACTTGGCAGGGGGACGGCAATAGCTCCAGCTCGCTTACCTTGAGCGCGCGTAAGACATCGTGCCTACGTATAGCGGGATCACCTTCAAATTCGGAGCTTGCTTTGCGAGTTACCAGCTCTTTCAGCTGTACAGGTGCGTCATAGTCAGCGTCCGCGAGGTATGTACCGAGATCTTGGGAGAGCAAATTTCGTTGGGCCCATAGATTTGGTTCACCACCCTCCACTGAAAACAGCTGGAAGAAATCCGCATTTTGTTTGCCCTGCAGAGCCGAATAGCTCAGTAGGGTTTGCTGAATATCCGGATGACGAGGGGCTGCAGCATTGGCCAAGTCATCGAGGGCTTGGCAAAGCTTCGAGTCGATGGGGCGGTTAGTCGTGAATTCGAAGCAGATTTTTTTCTCAATCTCAGCGACAGAAAATTGCTCAAGAAGGCTCGCGTAACGCTGAGTGAACCCTCGTATGGTCTTGCTCAGACCGCTCGCTGTCCAAGCATCAAGAGCATGGCGAGTTGAGTGCTTCAGCTGGATATAGCGAACATATCGAGCCTCTTTCAGCGTCTCCGCCCCGTGGTAGAGTCCGACGTCAATTAGCTCGTCACCTTCTTCGGGAGCCTCATCACCTTCGGTTACAGAGGGGCCCTCGATAGTGACGGCGACAAGATCGCCCGATCCTGGTAATAGAGCGAGACACTGGCGAGCTGCCCAGTGATAGTGAAACTGATCCCCGTCTCGGCTTGGTCGTACCAAGTCATTCTTTGCCATCAAATCTCTACTCGCTCCATCGACATAGGTAGCTTAACCCGCTTCGGCATACTTGAGCGGCTCTGTCGCCTCCACAAAGGTGGTCCAACCTCCTGCCAAGGCTCTCCGTCGTCATTTGCCGTGCATCCTTTGCGCGTAAGATTTCGCCAAGCTTGTAATGTCGTCATCTGCCATCCATCTCATGCATGGCAGAGCGGTTGCGTAACATTACCAACTTCGCTCCCGTAAATTTCTGACGGTAAAACTGCCTGAAAGCGAATTTTTGATACCGGGTGAGATGCCACCATCTGGGCTCTAGAAGCTGTTGGAGCCTTGGCCATGAGTAAAGACGCACAGACGATAGTCACCCTGCTGGATCAGCAGTACGAGCAGCTGCTTACGGACGCGAGATGCTTGGTAGCAAGCTATGTGGATGCGTCCATGAAGCTGTACAAAAAGACCGGGGTCAAATCTGTTGTGGCCGGCGTATCAATCAAGCAGGTGAGCCCGAATGCTTACTCGATCTACTGGTGCAAGCTGGTGCCACTGCAAGGGCAACAAAACAAATTCTCGCCCCTGACTATTGCCAAGGGGAATGGCAAACATAAATACCCGGCTTCCTCGTTTGAGTTTGTTGAATACCCATACCGTAACCTCGTTCTGCAAGTTGAGGGGCGGCTTGCGGAGATTCGCCGCGTTGCGAGCGAGAATCGTCAGCTACGTCGGACGTTGGTCGCTTATGAGAAGAAGCTGTCTAGATACCAAGCGCTTAATCATGGCGACCTCTATTCGGCAGGGTAGCGGCTGAGTACCTATAAGCAGTGCCGAACAGATTTGACCCGATTGTAAATCCCGAAAGCCCCGTGCAGCTTGGTCTGGCGGGGCTTTCTCGTATCAGCAGTGAACTACGGCGAGATATATTGCTGCGCTTGATCAGGGAAGGCGACGGGTTCGGGCTATAAGCAGTGTAGGGCGCTAAATCTACTCGTTGTCAGCCAGCAGGCCCATGCAGGCGGGGGCGGAGGCCGTATTTGCTATTAGCAGTGACGCTTACGACCAAGTCAGCCGGCCAGCTTTGATTTGTATTAGTAGTGAAAGGCTTCACTTTCATAAAATAAACATTGGTAGGTGCCGTTCCAGCTGGTACCTGTGTCGCGCAGCGGGTGGTGACGGTAACGCGCTACCCCTCGCTGCCTCGCTGCTGTTCGAATGCAATGCGGTTCATTACGCAGATGGGGATGGGGTAGCCCTGGATTTGGGTCGTGAGAGCCTCGTTGCCTGCTATCACCATGATGCAGGATAGGCCTCTGCGGAAGCGCATCCCTCGTCCCGAGTAGTTGCGCGGGATGATCTCCCATGATTCGTCGTCGTAGTAAAAACCAACGATTTCTGACCAGTGCGATTTGATGCCTGCGCCCATGATGCCCAATGGTGTCAGGTAGAAAATCTCTACCTGGGTTTCCTGCCCAAGAGGTACAGCGTAAACCCGACCGTTTGGTGCAATAGGTGGGAAGTATTGCCCGTTACCGAGGTGACGAAACTCCATGCTTGTGCTCCGGATAGATGAGGTCGCTAGACACTCTCCGGTAACTTCCTGAAAACCCAAGGTCAGCTGTTGTCAGCGAGTCGGCGCACGAGTTTATCTTGCTGGGCAAGCTAGCTCGCCACATGGCGTGCGTGCATGTAGCTGATCTAAACGCTTCGGCGCTTTGCTCACTTTCGCTAGGGTGCCGAAACTGACAGCCCTTCCGAAGTCATCCCATGACCTCACAGGCTTGGGAAAATACTGCGTATCGCAGCGGTAGGGTGCCCTGCCGTTGGATTTGGATCAGCGCCCGCTGCCAAAAGAGGCAGCGGGCAGTTTGCTGCAGGTAGCTGGCCGTACCGCTGAAGACTCAGTCGTCGCCACGCTTTTTGTCCAGACGCGCTGCGACCATGTAGCCAATAGCGCCTGCGATGGTCAGCGCACTGACGACGGCAAGCACGGCATATACAAGCAGCTCAAAACGATCCATGCCCTTACTCCTTTGATTTGAGGTCTAAAGGTTAAGGGCTTTTGATCGAATCCCAAATCTACTGTGTGACGGCTTTGCGACCGGTGCCTGCAGGCTCTTTCCGCATGTAGGCCCTGGCACCGACGTACGCATCAGTTTCCCAAATATGCAAATGCCCTAACTCGTAGGCGACGTCATTCCGAGCCTCCAGATCCTCATCGTCGGGTGCTTTTCCTCCAAGAATCGGTGCGTGGTGACCAGACGACCGCTGGTAGAGCTCGCAGGCATATGCTGCGCGACAGTCATCAATGTTTAGTCCGTGAGAAAGTAAAAGCTCTTGCGCTGCAGGTAGGTTCTTTGATTTCCATGTACGCCAAGCAGCAGGCTTCGGGCGCCTGCTGCCCTGTCGTTTTTGAAATGCTGCGGCCTTATCCAGAATGACAATTTGCTCAGGATCAGAAATGTTAATGATCCGATGCTCACGCTTGTCTTTGCTGAACGCATAAAAGATGTTTTCCGCCTCGGCTTCTTTATGAGCATCTTCTGCGTCGAAGAAAAAAGCGTCTAGCAGTGACATGCCGAGGTATCGAACCAATCTGATCAATGTTGCTAGCTGCTCTGAGTGGAGAGCCTGAATATCTACCATCGCGGCTTCAAACCTAGTTCGGTCAAGACCGCGAGGTACCGTAATCCGTGCATGGCTTGGAAAGCCTAGCCGGCTACCAGCATCAGCCGCTGAGCCCTTCCAGCGTCCATCACTTGCGAAGCTCATTACTGAATGTACAGTCTCAAGCAGAGCGATTACGTTTTGCTGCGGAAGGTTCCCTTGGTATGCCTGGATGTAGAGCTCTTCCCCGTACTCCCTCACAAGTTTTTTATTGACGAATTCCAGGATATCCACCTCATGAGAGTCCCTGGCATAAACACAAAACTGCGCCCATTGCTGGTCGTGGATCATGGCCTCGTGTTGCCCAAGTAGCCCGCGTCGGACTGCCTCCCCGAGTACCGCCGAGCCGGCCTTGGTCAAGTCCCGGTCAAAATGTGCGTGGAAACTCTGCTTCATGGTCGTTCCTCCATTCAGCTCAGGTGCTGAGCTGCTAAAGGAAATTTTGAGCGAGGAAAAATATCCTGGGGTTCGGTTTCGGTCGCTTTCAGCGCCTGAAATTGACGAGCCCATCCGTCCCTTAAACGGTCGTTTATGGCACACCTATCCCAAACGAGCTTCTGGGCTTGGGATTTTCCCGCTTTTCTATCACTTTTCTCGTACCGAAATCAGTGTGAGAAAAACGTATGGGAAAGCGGATTGGGTACGCCCGAGTGTCGACCGATGATCAGAATCTCGACCTGCAGCGAGATGCACTGGCCCTGGCTGGGTGCTCCGTGGTTTACGAGGAGACAATGAGTGGCAAGTCAGCGGACAGGCCGGAGCTGGGGCATTGCCTCAAGTCTTTGCGCAGCGGAGATACTTTGGTCGTGTGGCGACTGGATCGTCTCGGGCGCTCTCTGCCTGACCTGGTTGGGATCGTCAGTCGTTTGGAGCAGGAGGGCGCGGCCTTCGAGTCCATCAACGAACGAATCGAAACTACCAGCGCTGCCGGCAAGCTGATTTTTCATGTATTCGCTGCGCTGGCAGAGTTCGAGCGAAACTTGATTCGAGAGCGTACTCGCGCAGGACTGGCGGCAGCTCGCGCTCGAGGACGTCAAGGGGGTAGAAACCTGCGCTGGGCGAATCTCAAGTCCGTGAAATAAAGGCTTTGCTCAAAGATCCACAGATTCAGGTTAGCAATGTGGCCAAGCGATACGGGATATCGAGGACAACGCTGTATCGGCACGTCGGCAAGACCGGGCCGAGATAGTTATCGCGTGACAGCATACGAAATTACGACCGAGTGATTATAAGTCGGCGTTTAACGTACCTAATCAATAAAAACTAGGGCAGTAGTTAATCTGCTGTGCAGCAGGTATTTAACTACCGGAGGTAGTGTTTCTTTTGTTTGCCATCAAATAAAGAGTAGAAGCATTCGATGTCGGCATATTTATCAATGCCCAGCTTTATTGAGCTGGAGTTCTTGTAGAAGAAGTCAAAATGATAGCGAGGATGTATGCAGCCATCTTCATTGTCTGGGTCGTCATCAAATCTAAAATAACCATGATCGTCAGCGAGCAACGATGCAAAAATATCGTAATAGTGGGTTGCCTCTGAGATATCTAGGCCAAAGCTATCGCTGATGGAGCAAACAATCTCTTCGTGCGATATGAAGCTATGTGCGGCTGTTAATATTGCATTGCGGAGTATAGAGATAAACCGACCGCTAACCGCTTCGCCTGCGGGGTCAAAATTGAAGTATATAGTTTCTCCGTCATTAATTAGCTGAAACGGGATTGCCATAGAGAAAAAGCCATCTCGTTTCTTAACTAATGCCCTGCAAAAGTCTCCGGTGAAGATGGCAAAATCAAAGTCTGGATCATAGTCTGCGGTTCTGCAATGGCCTCGAGTGTTAATAAGTTCGGCTAGATGAAGAATATTGCTCAGGTTGTCAGTCGAGCTTCTAACAGCGCAGAAACCATCAAGGCAATAGTCTGGTATACCCTTATAAAAAAAGGCGCTCACAGTGCTTTGTTCCTGCGGTATTCGGCCTCCAGAAGTGCCTCTAGGTATTCTTCATCATAATCGGAGTCTTTGACAATGTCGTTCATACGGCTTATGAGTTTGGCGAGTAGTCGAGGCGTTGCTGATCTACTAGCACAATATTGCCTTACAAATTCCTCTACTGAAGGCTGTTCATCTATGACAATAAATTCTTTTTGCTTTGCTATCTCTTCGTCCGAAGGGACTCGAAGGTTCATGTAACCGTTTTCGAGCATGTATGTTAGCCCTTCCTTGACGTTTCCCAGCACTTCCGAGTTGGCGCGCTTTCCGAGTACAAGATGGCTTTCTAGGAAAGAACGGGCCATCATTGTATATAGTGCGTTTCGGAATGAAGGATTTCTATTTAGATCGCTTGCAAAGCAGATTACGAAGGGGAATTCTAGCCCTTTTGCGTTGTTTATATTTGAGATGAATAGTTTGTTAGGGTCGCTGTTTTTTGTTTCAAAGGAAACGTTAACGCCCCAATTTAGACGCTGCTTAATTACGATTTTTAGTTCTGCAATTGCATCATATATGTAGTTGTCCTTGTCAAGGAAAATTATTGCAATGTCACCCTGCTGAGTCGAAGGGTGCCTTTCCTTGATTTCTGCAATTACGTTGAGGATGGCTTCTGTGATAGGAAGTCCATTGTTAAGTGAGTGAATTTTTGTGCTTTCAAAATTATTAGGAATGTCTTCAAAGCGCCTAAGTGGGTCGCGCGAAACCAAGGCTCGGTCGCCTTTTCCACGATATACATAACCGCATGCATCCCATTCATTTGGCTTCAGCCATCTTAATACGGGGTTTTCAAACAGGCCCATCCCTAGGGCGTGCGAGAACATGAGGTTCTTAGGGTCGGTCCGGTAGCATTTCTTGAGAACCATGTCTGCCCGATTGACGCTTTCATCTATGGGGCGGAATATATTTTGAAATACGTCGCCGGCAACGAATACTTTCTTCTTTGTTACTAGCTCGCATAACTCTATGAAGCTTGCAGAAAAATCTTGGCTTTCATCTATGAAGACGTAGTCAAATACAAAATCACGTTCGCCAGATATTGCTTTTATATCTTTTATGGCTTTTTTGCATTGATAGTCAAATCCTCCGGATTGCAGACTGCCAAATGGTATTCCGTAGCTGTGGCATATGTAGCGATACATTCCTGAGTATGGGTCGCGGCCGCTGCCCCAAGAGTGGAAGCAAAAAAGTTTGTTGTTCCAGTCGATTTGCCTTTCAACTCGCATGAAGTCAAAGAATACGGGGATTCTCTCCTTCATCGTAGAAGCAAGGATTTTGTTAAAGCAGGTGAAGGCGATTTTTGCCTTCAGGTCACTTGAGTATATTTCCTTCATTTTATGGAGTAAAAGCTCAGTCTTGCCAGATCCGGCTAAACCTTGAATTACGAACTTTTTACCAGCGCCCGAGCGGAATACAAAGCTTGTCTGATCAGTATCAAATAAGATGATCTTGGACTTAACGGAGTCTAGAAGGCCGATCGCTTCGAGGTCGATCTTAGTGATGTCATTGATGCTGCCAACCACCAAGGAGGTTATAAGGTCGACCAGTCGCGCGTCTGAAGGTTTTTGTACCTCAAGGTGTTTGGGGTCAAAGTCTTCTACTTCAAATTTCTCAAATAGGGAGGACCAATGTTTTTTTCGGCCTATTTTTTCGCGATATTTAAATTTTTCAGATAGAAAAGAGACGTCTTCAAGAAAGTCAGACGCATACTCATCAAAAGCATCTTCGTCGTCACCGAGATTTAAAAAGCAGGGGCGTATGCCGGATGAAAATATGGCAACTGCTTCATCATAATCATAAGCAGAGTCTTCTTTGGAGAGAGGCCGGCACAAAACGTAAGTTTGTTTTTTGTTTAGTTCTGCAAAGCTTTCAATCGCCTCTCTTATACCTGCTTTTTCAATAAGCTCTTGGGCCTCAGGGGCATAGAAGCAATAACCGGACATGTTGCTCAACTCCCAAATATCTATTCTTTGGCCTGGTTTATAGCTCGGAGGGCTACGTTGCTAGGCGACTTCAGGCTAGGTTAGCAGGTTGCCAGAGATCTAAACACGCATCGAGATATCTTAGAAAGCCAGAAGAAACGATATCGGCATTCGATTTTGGCGCAGCATCTGCCGCCCGACGCTTGGGCCTCGTGGGTTTCGAAAATACGATCCTTGTGGGAAGAAAGGAGGGGGATTCAGGATGCTGCTGGATGCGATACCCGGACGCCACTGGGCTAGTGGCCGGCGATACGATGCCGGGGACGATGAAGGAAAGCGCTTCTGTAATGCAAAAAAGCTTCAGATGGGGGCGGGCGGGGCTCGTCGAATCGAGTTTACGGTAGCTGTCCGTAGCCCAATACGGCTTCGGCGCTTTCACTCAGGTGGCTATGTCGCCTCCAGAGCTTCTTTTTTATTTTCTCTTTCTTTTTAGCGGCTCAGCCTGAGCTGGATTCCAAAGCGAAGTAGCTCTAGGTGAGCTACTTCGTGATCAATCACAGCTCATACGGATACGTATCACTCTGAGCTGTGCATAACCTCATTGCGAATTTTTGAGGTGCCTGCGCAGGGTCTCTCGGATACCGGGAGGCAACCGATCGAGGTCGATTTGCAGTGATGAGCTATCGACTTGGGCGTTTCCACCGGCCAGGTTGATTTGTATGTTCAGGCGCTCAATGTTCAGTATCTGCGTACTTGCAAGATCGCCAGCGATCACGGCTTTTTTGAGCTCGGTAACGGTGTGCTGTGCACGGCTTGGCACGTAGTCCCAGGTTGCTACTGTATGAGGTAGGCCGGCCTCAGTGACCTGAACCTTTTCGCGTAGAGTGTAGTGATTGGATCGGCCAGATTTTGTTTTCGTGATGAGGCCTGCCGTTTCGAGAACCCCCAGTGCCCGTTTGACCTGAGCCAGGCTGACGCCAGACTGCTCAGAGATCCGCTCTATGCCCGGATGCGCCATGCCGGAGTAGTAATTGGCGTGTGCCTTAATGACGGCATAAACCGTAAACGCATGGGGCCCAATTCGGGCGACATCACCCTGATCGATCATGGCCCTAAAGACATGAAACCACTGAGTCTGTGCGCGCAGTGGGGCTGATACGTTAGTCATTGTTATGCTCCCCGCGGAGCTGTACGCGCGGCCGGCTCAGGATCCAGGCAGATATTTCGGTGCTGAGCCAGCCAACCGATCTGCTGCTGCCCAAATCATATGGAGCAGGGAATTTCCCCGCTGCTATGTCGCGATAGATCGTGGATCTCTTTTTCCCGACCGCGAATTCAACCTCAGGAAGACGTAGGAAGCGCGGCTCATCAGAGCTCAGTGCAATAGTGTGTGCTGACATTTATCAATGCTCAGGCGGTGGCGTTGCAGCGGTCCTCAAATACTGCAATACGCATATGTGTTGGGAATGGCGCTCGGATTTTCATACTGCAAAGCAGGAGTGTTTGTCGGGCCTCGTGTTACGGGCCCCCGAGGTTTATTGCCGGCTTCAGCTGTGCGCATGACAGCTGAAGCTGTGTCTTTGGCGTGGGGGGAGGAAAGACCCGGCTGGTACGGAGTAGGAGTCCATACGTTTCTTCAGTAGCCTTGTTGCAGGCGAGCAGGCACAGAAGGCCTGCGAGATGCTGGCGATACCCCGATGAGGTACCCAGAAAGTCCATTTGCTAACAGCAGTTGGACTTCGGATTCTTAACGCCGTAACCGGGGCAGCGTGACGATCCCATGGAGTCCTATGAACGTCCGAGGGATGTCTGATTTTTACCAAGCGGGAATCGGTATTGCAAGCCAAGGCCGTGAGCTCAGGCCTTGATCGCATCTAGGTAATCTGACCAGCGCTGCATCATGTCGCGTCGCTCTGGTAGGAATGAGGTTCGGTCGTACGCACGTCCCAGTGGGTTTTTTACCGTGTGAGCAAGCTGATGCTCTAGGAGGTCGGGGCGAAACCCCAGTACCTCAGCGCCTATGGTTCTCGCGGTCGCACGAAAGCCGTGCCCAGTCATTTCGTCGCCGCTGATGTCCATGCGGCGTAACGCGCTGAGTACGGCATTGTTGGACATCGGCCGGTCGCCTCCTCGGGCCGAGGGGAAGGTATACCGATGCCTGCCGGTGAGCGGTTTCAGTTCGCGTAGAACAGCGACTGCTTGTTGGCTGAGGGGAACCAGGTGATCTGGGCGATCCTGTTTGGTAGCAGTTAGCCCTTTCATCTTGTGACCAGGTATCAACCACTCGCCAGTATCTAGATTGACCTCCGACCATTCCATATGTCGAAGATCTCCGGGCCGGCAGAACAGCAACGGGGCCAATTTTAACGCACAACAGACAGGCATCGTTCCGCTGTAGCTATCCAGTGCTTTGAGCAGTGCGCCAAGTTTTTCAGGATCGGTCACGGCAGCAAAGTGTTTCACCCGCTTGGCTGGGAGCGTGCGTGAGAGATTCCCAATCTGGTTGGGTGGGCTGATACCGGCAGCTTCAGAGAACTCGAAAATCTGTTTGTAGATCTGGGCGACACGGCGGGCCGTCTCTCTTGCACCGCGCTTGATGATGCGCTGCAGGTTTTCGACCAGCATCGGCGTGCTGATGCTGCTGATCGGGAGTTTTCCCAACCAGGGGTAGGCATTGAGCTCAAGGCGCTGCCGCACCGTGCGGGTGTACTCCGGATCCCAGGAAGACTCGCGAATAGTGAGCCATTGCTTAGCGACCGATTCAAAGGTGTGCTGGTGATCGAGCTGGCTGACCACCTTGGCCATGCGTCTTTGCAGCGAAGGGGCTTGGCCGCCGGCAAGCTGAACACGAGCGTCATCACGCTTGCGACGAGCGTCTTTCCAGCACATTGGGATCCTAAGCTTAGAATTCCACGTGGACAAGTTGT
>JADMIO010785135.1_pt1 | contig 12119 bp, 10 predicted proteins | sample 8958161 | NCBI WGS metagenome assembly JADMIO01 (sample SAMN16585339, study PRJNA669376) | soil metagenome | isolation source: Crop rotation soil | place: USA: Cullars Rotation, Alabama | collected 2011 | reverse complement strand
CGAGGCTCGCGCGTCCCGGGGCGAACTCGTAGAGCCGGGTGGCGTAGCCCGCGTCCTCCAGGAGCTTTCCCAGGAGCTCGGCGCAGGGCCGCTCGGGGCTCGTGGGGTTGATCGTGTCGATGCGCACCAGTCGCCGGGTCAATTCGACAGCGTCCATGGGTTGCACGCTCCTGTGAAGGAAAGAAGGGTCCGGACACCTCTCATTGCCCGTCGGGCGGGTCAAGCGCCGGAAAATCCGAATCGCCGGGCGTTCAGTCGCGGCGATCCCGGTAGAGCGCGGTGCGGCATTTCCGGCAGGTGACGGCCGAGAATGTTTCGGTAGCGATGCCCTGCATGCGGGCGCGGTGGGCCGCTTCGCGGTCGCGCGGATTGCACGCGACCATGCCGTCGGCATTCAGGCCGTGGAGCTCCCGTTTCTCGCGTCTTCCGCGCATGTCCTGTTATAGCCCGGAACGGGCGGCGCGTGGACTATTGGCGTCCTCGGATGGACGCGCGGGCTGTCGAGGGCCCTACTCATTCCCACTCGCCTGGGTGGCGGAAGTGGCAAACGCGTCGGTTTCAAAATGTCCGTCCGGCCGAGCGCCGATTTTGGGCTTGAGCGGGACGGAATGGGCATGTGGCGCGTTTTACGCGATCTCGGTTTTTAGGTCAGCTTGGGCTCAAATAGGCCTGTTTTGGCGGCCGAGCTGGCACAAGTACGGCACATACGGCAAGCGCCATTCTGGATGCCTTGGCTTGCTTCAGGGAGTCCTTTCTTCTGTCGGAAGTTTGGATTTCACGAAAAGACGTCTCCTCCTGAGCCAAAAGAGGAGCGCCGTGTAGAGCGAAACGAGCAGCGCAGTAAGGACGATCAACTGAGCGACGCGCCAGGCGGCATGATCGGTTGCTCGGAGACGTTCGCGGCCCATGCTGCTCGCGGCGGCATCCACCGCGGTTTCCACGTGCCGCATTCGCGCCTCCGATCCGATAAGCTCGCGGACTTCGTGGAGAAGGTCTGAGGCTTCCCGGATCGTCTGGGAGAACTGGGCGCCGGCGGCGGTGTATGCCTTGATGTCGAACGTCTTGCCCGCCGGGTTCTGGTTCCCCTCGATCGGAGGCGAAGGAGTCCCGGACGTCGACCCCGACCGAAGCTCCGCGAAGGCGGCCGCCGCTTCCCGGGCTGCTTGCGCAAGATCCTTCCCTTCGGCAAGAAGGTCATGGATCTCGCGGAGCTTGGGATCGCTGCCGTCGCCGTCTACCTCCCTAGCCGCAGCCAGGATCTCCTCGAGCCGGGAGAGGGCGCCCGCGGCCGACTCGAGGGTTCGAGAAGCACCCCGCACCACACCGGCGGCCTCCGGAGCGGAAAGCGAGTTCTCCAGGGCCCCCTCCATCTGCCAGTCCAGCAGGCGGGGGAGCCGTTTGAAGTAGTAGAACGCCCGCTGACCCAAGAGGCGGGCCTGACCGATCGAATCGGTGAACGATCCGCTGGCAGGGGAAAGGGCTCCGGCGATTCCGTCGATGAACTTCCCCGCCTCGTCTCCGGCGACGACATCGAACCGGACGTCGGAGATCCACTGGAGTCCCGAATTCGCACCCCGCCATTGCCGGATCGTTTCCTGGAGGGCGTCGATTTGCTCCGGTTTCATCGCCCGGATGCACAGTCCCCAGAGTTCCCGGTCGGCGGTATCGAGAGCTTCCGAGAGTCGCCGGGACGGTCCTCTTCCGAAGAAGCGTTCGCCCTGGCCTTCGTCGACCCAAACAATCTTCTGGAGCGCCACCCCGACGGCCAGGTCGACGAGCTGCTTCACCGGATCCGGGCCCGTGGCGGCGTCAAAGGCGGCCGTAGCACCGCTTAGTTTCAACCGATGCGCATCGCGCCGCTGCCGGTCCGATGAAGCTTCCTTCTTGATTTCATCGCAGGCATTGGCCAAAAGGAGGACATAGCGGTCGGCGAAACTCTTGGTGATCTGGTCGAGCTCGTCGACGGTGATGGGACGACCGGACTTCCCGCCCTTCGCGGTTCGCTGGCCCACGTCTTGCCCGCCCCGGAGCGCGCAGGCGCCCAGCAGAAGGCAAGAAAGCATCGCTCCCAGACGACCGCTCCAGGGCTTCGATTTCATCCGAGGGTTCGACGGGTGCTGCTCCATGGCTGACCCCGTTCAGGGGTCCCCCATGGAGGAGGTCGCTCCGAGAAGCCACGTTACGGGCAATGCGTTGAACAACCGCGAACGTGTCGGTCGTTTGCAACTGTATTCCAGGGGGGTCCAGAACCCGCGTCGCGGCTTCATCCTGCAGGGATCTACTAATTGCGACCTTTCGAAAGCCGGCCGGTCTACGTCCGTCCTCGCGTCGCCGGAATGCCGAGAGTCCGGCCATGGGTTGGGAACACCTGATGAAGATCGACGCCACGTCTTCGACCGATCCCTGGAAACACGTCCTGGTGGCGATCGACGGCTCTCAGGAATCCATGTCGATCCTGAACGGCGCCCGGCATCTCCTGGCACGGGAGTCGCTGGCGGTCACTTTTCTTCGCGTCATCGAATGTTCGGAACGCCAGGCTCGGGATCCGGTCTACCGGACGGATTCGCGCCACTGGAGGGCTCGCGAGAGGCTGTCGACCGCCCGCGAAACGTTCATGGGCGTGTCGGGAACGTCGGACGCGGAGTTCCGCTTCGGGGACCCGTCCACGGAGATTCTCCGGGAGTTCGTCGAGGGCGGTTATGACGCGGCCCTGATGAACTGGCACGGCGACCCCTGGCTCGGCCGCCCGGTCGCCGACAGCGTGGCGAATCGGGTACTCGTTTCTTCGCCGGTTCCGGTCCTGTACTTTCCTGCGCCGACGGGCGAGGGCGGCGCTCCACCAAACCCCCGTCGCTTCGAGCACGTCCTTGTCATGCTCGACGGGTCGCCGGGAGCGGAGGAGATTCTCCCCGGCGCTGAACGGATGGCACGGACGCTGGGCTCGGATCTGCATCTTTTCCAGGCCGTCGCGCCGGGAAAGGACGAAGCGGCCCGCCGGCGCGCTGCGGATCAGTACCTCTCCGGCCTTGCACGCCATCTGGGATCCCGCGGGGTGGTCTGCCAGATCCAGATCTGCAGCGGTCCGCCGCGAGACATCGTCGCAGGCCTCCTGGAGGAGAGCGAGGTCGACGCGCTGGCCTTGGCGACGCGCGCCCGATCGGGATGGTCGCAGGCCCTGCTGGGCAGTCTCACGAAGGATCTCCTGCGCAGCGCTCGCGTTCCCGTTCTGACCCTCTGCACGAAAGCCCACCGCCGCCCCCTTCCCGTGTCGGGCCGACGGGAGTCTCTCCGAGTCGAATAAGCCGGGGCGGACCGTCGTTATTGCCCTTCCGTGTGCGGGTATTCGACCTTTAATCGCGATTCCTTCGGAAATCGGCCCCCCGCATCAGGGTCCTAGGCTCTAGTCTTCCGGGGGTAGGTGGTAAGCGACCCCGCTCCTTCCCACCCCATGCCCCCAGGAGACTTTCATGACTACAAAATCGACGAGGCTCAAAGTCCGCGTGGTGGACCCCCGGTGCGGAAGATCCGTGGATCCGGGGAAGGCGATCCGTCTGAGCTGGGAAGGGAAAACGTATTTCTTCTGCTCCCAAGAGTGCAAAGCGCAATTTGAAGTTGATCCGCCAGGAGATGCGGGCTTCAAAGACGGGATCGGCGGATCGGAGTGATCTGATGACCAACAGAATCTTACTGACCTTGGACGGCTCCGCGATGGATGCCGCGGCATTCGACGAAGCCTTGCGATTTGCCGCCGGCGGGGCTGAAATCCACCTCCTTCATGTCGTGCCGTCGCGGGCCGTACCCATGGGGACGCCGCTCATGGGAATGGTGGACACGGCGCCGGCCGGGCCGAGGGCGGTAGGAGGCACGGGGGCCGTTGCCCATGTCACGGGAACTTTCCCGTCGTCCGATCCGGGAAACACAGGTACGGAAGAAGAATCCCAGATCTACGATCAGGCGGCTCGGTACCTCGAAGGGTATCGTCGCCGTCTCCCGGGCGTCCCGGGCCAGGACCTGATCCGGGTGGGCGTTCCGGCAGACGCCATCCTCGAAATCGCCCTGATGTTCAACATCGACTTCATCGTCATGTCCACCCGTGCGCGAACCCGGTTCGCGCGATGGTTCTTGGGTAGCGTCTCCGACGCGGTCGTGCGGCGCTCTCAACTTCCCGTCCTCCTGGTGCGCAAGGGCATCCGCCCGCGGCCGGATCGACTGCGACGGATCCTCGTGCCGCTCAGCGGCGCTCCCGAGTCGCGCGCCATCCTGTCCGCGGTCAAACCCCTCGCCCTGCGCGTGAATGCGGAGATCCTGCTCATGGAAGTGGTCGATCCGATCCACCCCGGGCCCGGCCTGGAGTCGGTCAGCCGCGACCTTGGCTCGTCGGGTGTCACCTCGCGGACGCTGACGGTGTACGGCGACCCGGCCGAACAAATCCTCCGGCACGCGAAGCGGCATGACGTCGATGTGGTCGCGATGTCCGCCCCCGTTCCAAAGGGACCCCGCGTTTTCGACCGGAGCGTGCCCGCTGGGGTGCTGGCCAAAATCGACCGACCGATCCTGCTTCAGCAACCGGTGCTTCATGCAAAACGATGAAATCGATGACATGTTCAGCGGCGCGGTCCCGGTGCCTCATCCGGGCCGCTGGTCCTCTCGCCCCTTGACCGCCGGTCCTCTCGAAAGCCATCGGGACGATTCGTTCCTCACGGAGAGCGACCGGATGAAGCGCGACGAGCGTCGACGCGCTCGGGACAAGGTCTCGGACGACGTCGCCGCGGAAATTGTGAGCAAGAACAACGGGACCAAGGAAGCGGGGGATGATTTTCTGACGGTGGCGACGGGAGCCATCGAACACGCGGTGCGCACGACGGCGGCCGAATACATGAACCCGGCGGAGAGCGCCAGGGCCATCGTCGCGGGCGTCCTCCGAGGCGCCGGGGAGAACGAGGATGCGGCGCTCAAGACCCTCTCGTTGGCAGCACGGGTCGTCTTCCGGGAAGCCCTCCTGCTCGGTTATGGCCCGACGCCATGGATCCAAGGGGTGGTTTCGGGGGCCCTCGACGGTGCCCAAGGCCTGGGTCTGCATCGTGAGAACGCCATTTCGGCCGTCACCCAAGGCCTCCTCAAAGGCACCGACGACGCGCGTTTCGGACCCCTGGTTGCGACCGATCGAACCTTGGAAATAAGGATCCACGCCGTCCTGGCTTCGGTTTCAGAGGCCGCCCAAAGATCGGAGGTGCGATGACTCTTCGAACGAAGGTGGTGGACCGGAGCAAGCTCCTGTCTCCTCGCCTTGCCGGCCACATCGACGGACCAGCCCAAAAGCTGGGACATTTCTCTGAGGGCGTCGAGGAATGCCGCGTGACGGTGGACGGCCCCGGCCAGCATCCTGGGCCCGGGCGCATCCGCGTGCGCGTCACCGTGAGCGTTCCGGGATCGGAGATTGCGATCCAGCGGCAGACCGGGGAGGATCTTGCCATGGCCATCCGCGAATCCTTCGACGCGGCCGACCAACTCGAAGATTAGGTTCGGCGCCGCCATCGCAACTCCAAAAGGGCCAAGCGGAGGCCGGCCGGCGGACGGTCGAGAGGACCCCGATGATCGAATCACCCATGGCCTATGACACCCTTCCCAAGCTCATCACCGACCACTCTCTCTAGGGTTATGGCTGCCCTTCCCGAAGCTCCTGGGTATTCAGGTCTCTTGGTTGGAGCAGTGTGAAAGCCAGGCGACTAAGCGGAATCTCCAAGAGCGCCGAATCGAGATGGCACAAGGACGGCACAAAACGGTGGTCCGAAAACGACGGGCGTGTAAACTGTTGGTACTCAAGTAGCCTGGGTGGCGGAATTGGCAGACGCGTCGGTTTCAAAAACCGATGGCCGCAAGGTCATGGGGGTTCGATTCCCCCCCCAGGCATCTTTGGCCCAAGGGCTTGCAATCGGCTCTTGAAATCGCAGTTCCCATGGTTCTCGTCCTCGGCCCGCCACGCGCCCGAGCACGGCCACGCCCGCCCCGGAACCGCTTTAAGAGGTAGGAAGAACCATGACTATGGCAAAGGTTGCGATCTTGCTCCTCCTCGTCCTCGGGCAGGACGCCCCCGTGCCGTGGGCGGAGATGGAGAAGTTCTTCACGCCGCCGCCGGAGTATCGGGGCAAGCTCGGCGACTATCGGTCGGTGATGACGTTCGATGACGGGGCGACCGTGAAGACGCGCGAGGAGTGGTCACGACGACGCGAGGAGATTCGGATGACCTGGCATCGCGCCATGGGCGCGTGGCCCCCGCTCGTCGAAAGGCCGCAGATTCGCTACGGCGCGAAGGAGCACGTCGAGAATTTCACCCGGCACAAGGTCGAGGTCGAAGTCGCCCCGGGCCGCATGGCGGGGAATCAGTACCTCCTCGTCCCCGACGGCAAGGGCCCGTTCCCGGCGGTCCTCGTCACGTGGTACGGCTCCGAGGACAGCGCGGGTCTGACGGAAAAGTATCGGGGCAGCGTGGATTTCGGCCATCAGTTGGCCAAGCGCGGCTTCGTGGCGCTTTGTCTCGGGAACATCGGCCCGGAGAAAAACGTTCAGCCCCTGTCCTCGTTGGCGTACGCCGCCGCCAACGCCTGCAATGCGCTGGCGACCCTCGCCGAAGTCGATCCGGTGCGGATCGGCGTCGTGGGCCATTCGTTCGGCGGGAAGTGGGCGATGTTCGCTTCCTGCCTCTACGATCGGTTCGCCTGCGGGGTCTGGGTCGATCCGGGAATCGTCTGGAACGAGAAGGATCCGAACGCCAACTACTGGGAAAAGTGGTACCTGGGCTACCAGTTCGATCGGCCCGACAAAGAGCAACGAAAGGAAGGCGTCGTCAGGGAGGATCGTCCGCGAACCGGAGCATACCGGACGCTCGTCGCGGAGGGACATGACCTCCACGAATTGCATGCCCTGATGGCGCCGCGCCCGTTCCTCGTTTCCGCCGGCTCGCAGGACCGGCCGGAGCATTGGCCGGCCCTCAACCGGACCATCGCGCTGAACGAGTTCCTTGGTTACAAAGATCGCGTTGCGATGACGATGCGAAACGGCCACACGCCCACGCTCGAGTCCAATGCCCAGGTCTTCGCGTTCTTCCAGCATTTCCTCGGTGAACCGAAGAAGTAATTCCGGGGTCAGGAGCCCGAGGAATTCTGGCGTTCAATGACCGATGCCCGCAAGGTCAGGATGGGCTTGTCCTCCGTGGCGAAGGACGGAAGGCGGAGGAGGACCGACTCCCCCTCCAGGCAGCAGGCCTCGAACAAGTCAATCGCGGCTCATGACGAGGCGCGCCGGCCCCAAGAGCCCCGACGGCAGGGGACGGCAGCGCTTCCACTCGACCGGGTCGGGAAAGCGCACGCCGTACGCCGCCCGAAGCGCCGCGTAATCGGGCTGCGGCATCCCGAGAACGGCGTTGGACCACAGGTTCGTCACCTTCACCTGAACAGAGTTCGCCCCCTCGCGGACGACCTTGCTCACGTCGACCCGGTACGGACGCTTCCACGCGACGCCCGCCTGCACGCCGTTCACCCACACGTCGGCGATCTCGCGGACGTCCCCCAGGTCCAGCTCCACGCGCCCCGACACGGCCCCCGGCAGCTCGACCGTGGTCGAATACACGGCCGTGCCGGAGAAGTGGAGCAGGCCCGGCTCCTCCGTCCACGACCCCAGCCGCGTCAGGCGGAGCGCCGGCCGCTCCTCCGCCTGCAGCGTCCACGCTCCGCCCAGCTCCACTACGCGAGACGGGCTCCTCGACGCCGCCCTCACCGCCGCGCCCGGGGTCCCGGCCGTGACCCGCAGGATCATCGAGCCGTAGGGCTCGAGGCGGAGCTCGCCGTCCCACTCGTCCGACACCCGCCCGTCCATCGGATTCCAACGCTCGACGCGCTTGCCGGTCCCGCGGAACGTCGGCCGGAGCGACTTCTCCTGCGGCCCCAAGTTGGCGACGAAGTAGAAATCCTGATCGGGCAGGCCGCGGTGGACGAAGGCGACCTGCGAGTCCTCCGGCTCCAGGCGGAGATCCGGTTCCACGAGGCTCCGCAGCGCCGCGCGGAATTCTCCCTCTTCGGAACTCACGAAGACGGCGCGACCCCGGCCGTAGGTCGGGCCCGCGAAGAGGTCGCGGACCAGGGCCTTCAGCGTCTCGGTCCGGACCTCGCGGTCCTTCCAGCCGTAGGCGACGTCCGGGAGACGCCGCGTCGCGACGAGGAGCCCGCCTTCACGGACGAAGCGGGCCAGCTTCTCCAGGTCGGCCAGCGGCATCCCCGTCAAGCCCGGCAGGACGACCACCCGGTACTCGCCCAGCCCGAGGCGCAGGCGTCCGCCGTCGACGTCGGCTTCCGGGAGGGTCGAGCTGTCGATGCCGTCGAAGCCGTAGCCGGCGCGGATCAGGCCGGAGACGACGGGCGTGTCCGCCGCCATCGCGGCCTCCAGGCCGAATTCGTTCGAGGGGGGGATCGGCCCCTTCAGCAGATCGAGGACGGCACCCGAGAGCGACAAGTCGGGCCACCTCCGATAGGGGCGCCGGGAGGGACTTCTCTGCGGATCCGCCGCCGCGGGCGTCGCCGCGAACGCGTCGTCGACGGGAAGGTAGAGGGCGACGTCGTTGACGGGACGGCCCTGCTGGAGCACGAAACTGACCCGCTGGATGTAGGCGGCGAGCAGCGGGAAGTACGGCCACCAGGTCTGGGTGTGGCTGATGAACGGCCCCCAATACCCGATCCAGCCGGGGCGGCCGGCGGAAGGAGGCGTGTTCAGGTATCCCGTGGGCATGAGCGCGTTCGCGCCGGACACGAAATGCATGTCCGAGACCAGCTTCAGACGCTCCAGGGAGTCTTCGGTCCGAACCACCTCGCCGGTCTTGAGCTGCCCGACGTTGGTCCACGCCTCGGCCCCGACGACGTTCCGGCCGTAGAGGTGAGCGCCCGAGCTGGTCCAGCGCGTGAGGTTGAAACAGCGCCAGTCGTAGCACTCCCCGACCGGCAGGTCGACGTAGCGCGAGGCGGCCAGGGAGACGGGCGGAACGCCGTAAGGTTCCATCGACAGCGGCACCCCTTTGCGATGGCACCACTCCTGCAGGGGCTTCACGAAGTTCTGCGTCGCCATGTCCGAGAGCGTCTGCCAGAAATCGTGCCGGACCTGGCGGGCCTCGGGGGTCTCCTCGCCGAAGAGGAGCGGCAGCAACGGTTTCAGGTCGTAGCCCTGGAGCCGCCGGAAATGGTCCAGAACTCCCGGCGTCCAGTTGCCCTCGAAGACTTCAAAGCTGTCGCACCAGAAGGATCGAGCGCCCTTCTCCCGGACCGCCTCGAAGAGCTTCTCGCCCGCGACGTCGAGATGGCGATCGAGCGCGGCCCGACTGTAGTGATCCAGGACGAGGCCCTCGCTGCCCAGGGCCGGCCTCTTCACCTGCATCCCGGTCGGCAGCGCGACCACCGCGCGATCTCCGGACGTGACCACCCGACGCTCGCCCGGCTTGGGAGCGTCGGGAAAGCCGCTCCGCGCAGGCGGAGCATCTGGCTGCCCAGGTCCGGGGTGATCCAGGGGCCGCCGTAGGGCCAGCCCGTGCCCAGGGTCACCTCGAAGGTCAGCCCCAGCTCGCGGCTTCGCTGGGCCGCGTAGCCCAGGAGGTCCAGGAACTCCGGCGAGAGGAACGGAAGGTTCCGGATCCCTTTCCGGGGGTCGTCGGGCGAAAGGGGGTACATGGGCAGGAGCACCGTCCCGCCGATCCGCGCCCGGCGCATGTTCTCGAGGTCCGTGTCGATGCCCTCGCGCGTGACCGCCGGGCCGAACCAGATCCAGTAGACGGTCATCCGGGCCCGGTCCGGAGGGTCGCGAAACTGATCCGCCAGATCCTGCGCCTGCGTGGAACAGCCCAGCGCCAGCACGGCGGAGCTCGCGACGATCCAACTCCACGACGCTTTGGTCATGAGGGGTGCACCTCGATTCGAAGACGGCCTATTTAACCGTTCGGAGGCGCCTCACAACTCTGTAGCGGCGTCGGACGCGGCGCTCGAAGAATATCGAGCCCGGCAGCGAAAGGCGCTCGGGGCAGGGCTGGCGCGTCACGTCCTGCGGTTCTCAGGCTCCGTCCTCAGGATTCCGCCTCAAGGAGCCTGCTGCCGGGATGCATGAGATCCTGAAGGTCTGGACGCTTCACTTGGCGTCGGGCATCGAAGCCGCGGCCGGCGCCGTGATCGGCGCCTCCGCCGTCGAAGCGACGGCCCGCGCCCTGCTCTTGTTCGTCCGGCGCGCCGCCCCGGGAACCTCGACCGAGGACGTCCGCCTGCGCCTGGGTCGCTGGCTCGCGCTCGGATTGGAATTCGAGCTGGCGGCCGACATCCTCCGAACCGCGGTCGCCCCCACCTGGAACGAAATCGGCCAACTCGCGGCGATCATCGTCCTCCGGACCGCGCTGAACTTCTTCCTGCAACGCGAAATCGAGAAGGCCGCGGGCGCGCCCGCCAGGGAAGCCGCGTCGCGAGTCTAAGCGCACCCAGCCCCCGGGGACGTCGCTTCGTGCCGGCGACGCCTCCGGAGGGCCCACGCCAGCAAGGCGACCTCGATCCCCAGGAGACCGCAGCCTCCCCCGCCGCCCGACGGAGCGCTTCCGTCGGACGAGGCCTTCGCCGCAACCGCGTTGGCGCTCGCGGCCGTTTTGTTGTCGACCACCGAGAAGCTGATCGTTTTCGACGTGCCCGCCGTCCCGCTCGCTCCCGCGCCCGCGAACGGAGTCCCGGTCACGGAGTGCGAGCCGACGCTCGGCGTCCAGGGGTTGTAGTCGCCCGAGGCGTCGCCGGCCAGCGCGTAGGGGGCGCCGCTCTCCACCCGGTAGGCGCTGTTGCCGTCCACGCCGAAGCGGACGCTCCCGACCGCGCCCGCGACGTTCGCGCGGAGGTTGAGGTTCCGCGTCGGGAGCGTGCCGAGGTTGAGCGTCGCGCCGCTGTTGATCGGGTCGAAGCCCGCGACGGGCTGATCCGTGTCGGCGTTGATCAGCGTGAACGAGGCCACGGCCGGCAGGCTCGGACCGCCCGCCCCGTTCATGAACAGGTCCTGGAGCTTCGCGGCGTTCGCGTCCTGGTCCCCCCGGCCGGTGAGGACGTAGTAGACCATCCCGGCGTCGGAGCAGTCGAAGAGGCCGGCGTTGCCGATCTCGGCGGCGTTGCGGCTGTAGAGCCATCGCCAGGCCTCGAGCCCCGAATCCCGCAGCCAAGTCCAGTTGGAGAGCGCCGTCCGCAGCCCCGCGTTCTGGTCCTTGATGTGGATCGTCCGGACCCCGCTGTTCACGATGTCGGTCCAGCGGTGCGTCATCAGCGTCGTGTCCGCGTGGTCGTCGTTCCAGCTGGAATGCGACACCGCCGTGCAGAACGGGCGCTTCGCCGGATCGGACGCGTTGATGCCGCGCCAGGCGACCTCCATCGGCCCCGCGCAGACGAGGTAGAAGCGGTCGCTCGAGGTCGAGGCATTGATCGCGTTCTTGATGCCGTCGATCGCGCCCGCGAGATTCGTCTGGTCGTCGAAGAGCCGCGCCGCCGACACGCCCCAGCGCTGCGCCGCCCCGACGGCGCTCGCGGTCATCTCGGCCGCCATGGACGGGTTGTTGTTCCCCAGGTGGTTGCTGTAGTCGACGTGGACAAGGCGCCCTTCCTCGCCGGCCTCGCCCAGGATGGCGATCGCCATCGCGATGCCGAGGAAGTCGTCCGGGTCATGCTGGTTGCCGTCGTGGCTGAGGCCGATGCGCCACGCGGACGGCGGCGTGCCGCCTCCGTCCGTGACCGTGAAGCTGACGGACAGCGCGGTTCCGGCCGTGCCGCCGCCGCCGGACCCGGAGTACGGCGTCGCGCTCAGCGCGTGGGCGCCCGTCGACGGCGTCCACGCCGCGTAGTCCCCGCCCGCGTCGCCGGCGAGCGCGAAGGGCGCCGTGCTCTCGGTGCGGAAGGTGCCGTTCCCGTCGAGCCCGAAGCGGACGCTCCCCGTCGCGGCGGTCGCGTTCGCCCGCACGTTCAGGTTCCGGGTGGGAAGCGCGGCGAGATCGACCGTGGCCCCATTCGCGAGCGGGCCCAGGTCCTGGTCGTTGTCGGCGTTGATCAGCGTGAAGCTCGTGAGCGCCGGGCCCG
>JADMIO010607328.1_pt1 | contig 12120 bp, 8 predicted proteins | sample 8958161 | NCBI WGS metagenome assembly JADMIO01 (sample SAMN16585339, study PRJNA669376) | soil metagenome | isolation source: Crop rotation soil | place: USA: Cullars Rotation, Alabama | collected 2011 | reverse complement strand
CGCGACAACTTGTCCACGTGGAATTCTAAGCTTAGGATCCCAATGTGCTGGAAAGTCGCTGCTCATCGTGCTGCTGGGCGGCCTGATCGCGGGCGCCGTGGTCTTCTGGCAGGCGCGCAAGCAGGCCAACGAGCTCTTCGACTACCAGTTGCGCCAGCTCGCGGCGGCGCTGCGCGACCGCGACTACTCGCCCAGCCAGCTGGCCGAGCGGCTCTCGGGCGAGGGGCAGGACTTCGTGCTGCAGGTGTGGGCGCCGGACTCGCGATTGCTCTATCGCTCGCACGCGCAGATCTCGCTGCCGGGCCCGTCGGAGCCGGGCTTCGCCGACGTCGAGACCTCGCTCGGGAAGTGGCGGGTCTACACGATCTGGCATCGCGGGCTCTGGATCCAGGTGGCGCAGCACCGGCTCGCGCGCGAGGCGCTCGCTTTGTCCGTCGCGGTGAATACCCTGCTGCCGTTCCTCCTGGCGCTCCCGCTCATGGGCTTCGCGATCTGGAAGCTGGTCGGGCGCGAGGTGAGGGTGCTCAAGACCACGGCGCAGGCGGTGGCACGGCGCACGCCCGAGTCGCTCGGGCCGATCGAGGCCGAGAGCGTGCCGGAAGAGGTCCAGCCGCTGGTCGACTCGCTGAACGGACTCCTCGAACGCCTGGGCGGCGCGCTCGCGCAGCAGCGGCGCTTCGTGGCCGATGCCGCGCACGAGCTGCGCACGCCGCTCACGGCGCTGCGGTTGCAGCTGCAGCTCGCCGAGCGCGCGCGCGACGAAGGCGAACGCGAGAAGGCGCACGCGATGCTGCGCGACGGCATCGCGCGCGCGGTGCACCTGGTCGAGCAATTGCTCACCCTCGCGCGCGCCGATCCCGAAGCCACGCGCGCGGGCCTGGCGTCGGTCGACCTCCTCGAGCTGGTGCAGTCGGTCGCGCAGGCCCACGGCGCCGAGGCCGCGCATCGCGGCATCGACCTCGCGACCGAGCTGCGCGACGCGCCGCTCGTCCTCCAGGGCGATCGCGCGGCGCTGCGCGCGCTGCTCGACAACCTGCTCGACAACGCCCTCCGCTATGGCCGCTCGCCGATCGTCATTCGCACGTATCGCCAAGGCGACGACGCTCGCCTCGAAGTCGAGGACGCCGGTCCCGGCATCCCTGCCGCGGAGCGCGAGCGCGTGTTCGATCGCTTCTATCGCGGCGAGGGCGCCGCTTCGGGCGGCTCGGGGTTGGGCCTCGCAATCGTGCGCCGCCTGGCGGAACGCCACGGCGGCCGCGTCGAGCTCGCTGATGGCGCTGGCGGCGCGGGATTGCTCGCGCGCGTGAGCCTGCCGTTGAACCAAAGCCCCACCGCAGAAACCGCAGAAAAACCTGAGTAACAGAAAAAATAGGGTATCGCAGCGGGGAGCTTCGAGCGGCGACGAGTGACGCGGCGTCTTGCGCAACAGAAGAAGCAACGAAACCATTCCACCTAGAGCGAGAACTGAATGCAGCGGTGGCTGAACGGTTGGCGCTGTCGCCATGGACGCTCTATGCGGAATGGTGTCGTTGCCATGTCTGCTGTGCAAGAGCCTGGCTCAATCGTCGCCGCCCGAAGCCCCGCGCTGCCATACCCCATGATCTTTCCGTTCTTTTCGGGTTTCTCCGGGTCTTCTGCGGTGAGGCTTTTCGGGGTAATTCCTTAAGCCCCCCTTAAGTTAGCCCCCCCTGGGCCTCGCGATCGTCCGGCGCCTGGCCGAAAGGCACGGCGGCCGGGTCGAGCTCGCTGATGGCGCTGGCGGCGCGGGATTGCTCGCGCGCGTGAGCCTGCCGTTGAACCAAAGCCCCACCGCAGAAACCGCAGAAAAACCTGAGTAACAGAAAAAATAGGGTATCGCAGCGGGGAGCTTCGAGCGGCGACGAGTGACGCGGCGTCTTGCGCAACAGAAGAAGCAACGAAACCATTCCACCTAGAGCGAGAACTGAATGCAGCGGTGGCTGAACGGTTGGCGCTGTCGCCATGGACGCTCTATGCGGAATGGTGTCGTTGCCATGTCTGCTGTGCAAGAGCCTGGCTCAATCGTCGCCGCCCGAAGCCCCGCGCTGCCATACCCCATGATCTTTCCGTTCTTTTCGGGTTTCTCCGGGTCTTCTGCGGTGAGGCTTTTCGGGGTAATTCCTTAAGCCCCCCTTAAGTTAGCCCCCCCACACTGTCCTCCATGCCCCAGTCCCGGGGCGTTTTCCGGAGCGACAACATGAAGACCAGGACTCTCTTCGCAGCGCTCATCGCCGCCGGCGTGATCGGCGGCGGCATCGGCGCGGCGGTCGAATTCCCGGGCGCGCACGCCGCGCCCACCGTCGCCGCGGGCGTCGCTGCCCCGGCGGCCAACCCCAATGCGACCTCGCTGCCCCTGAACGGCTTCTCGGCGATCGTGAAGCAGCAGGGTCCCGCGGTCGTGAACGTGAGCGTCGAAGGCACGCGCCGCGTCTCCGACGACGGCGACGACGACGAAGCGCAGGTCGAGATCCCGGGCCTGCAGCAGATCCCGCCGCAGTTCCGCGACTTCTTCAAGAACTTCCGCGGCCGCCCGATGCCTCGCGGCGAAGCGCCCGTGATGCGCGGCCAGGGCTCGGGCTTCATCGTGAGCAGCGACGGCTACATCATCACCAACGCGCACGTCGTGGACGGCGCGTCGCACGTCACGGTTCGCCTCACCGACCGCCGCGAGTACAAGGCGAAGGTCGTGGGCGCGGACAAGCAGACCGACATCGCGGTGCTCAAGATCGACGCGAAGAACCTGCCCATCGTCATGCTCGGCAAGTCGGCCGACGCGAACGTGGGCGAGTGGGTGGTCGCGATCGGCTCGCCGTTCGGCTTCGAGAACTCGGTGTCGGCGGGCATCGTGAGCGCGAAGGCGCGCTCGCTTCCGGACGCGAACTACACCCAGTTCATCCAGACCGACGTCGCCGTGAACCCCGGCAACTCGGGCGGCCCGCTCTTCAACCTCGCGGGCGAGGTGATCGGCATCAACTCGCAGATCTATTCCCGTTCCGGGGGCTACCAGGGTATCTCGTTCGCGATCCCGATCGAGGTGGCGCTCAACGTGAAGGACCAGCTGGTGAAGACCGGCAAGGTCTCGCGCGGCCGCATCGGCGTCACGGTCCAGGAAGTGAACGCGACATTGGCCGAGTCGTTCGGGCTGGATCGCCCGCGCGGCGCGCTGGTCTCGGCGGTCGAGTCGGGCGGTCCCGGCGACAAGGGCGGCCTGCAGGTGGGCGACATCATCACGAAGTACGACGGCAAGGCGATCGAGCGCTCGGCCGACCTGCCGGTGCTCGTGGCCGAAGTGCCGGCGGGCAAGCAGGTGAACATCGAAGTGTGGCGCGGCCGTTCGGCCAAGACGCTCGCAGTGGGCACCACGCAGTCGAAGGCCGAGAAGGTCGCGGCCAACGACGACGAGGGTGGCGCTGCGGCGGGTCGCCTCGGCGTCGCGGTGCGCGTGCCCACGAAGGAAGAGCGCTCGGAGCTCAACGGCAAGTCGGGGCTCGTGGTCGAGAAGGCCACGGGCGCCGCGCGCCGCGCGGGCATCCAGGCGGGCGACGTGCTGCTGTCGATCAACGGCAACGCGCTCAAGACGCCGGAGGACCTGCGCACGCACGTGGCGAAGGCCGGCAAGTCGGCGGCTTTGCTCGTGCAGCGCGAGAACCAGCAGCTCTTCGTGCCGGTGGACCTCGGCTAGAAGGTGAAGTGCGCCCCTCTCGGGGGAGAGGGGCGGGTTTGGTGCAACGGGTAGTAACGGTCGCTCCCGAGGCGTCCGATGGCATCGCACCCCGCGCGCGGGAAGTTCCGGCCCCGCGCGGGGCGCGAGCCATGAAATTCCTACCGCTTCGGCAAGTCCTTCCACGCCGCACCCCGTGAAATCGGGGGTCCAGCGCGGCACGCGAATTGCAGCGAGTCTTAGTTGACTACATGCATTCGGAGGATCCGATGAGACCCGATCGACTGATGCTCGCCGGCGCGCTGCTCGCGTGCGTGCCCGCTTTCGCGCAGAACGCCGTCCCGCCTGCCGCGGTGAGCCGCATCACCGCCAACAACGCGATCACCGGAACCGTGCTCGACACCAGCACGCTCTCCGTCCCGACCGATGCGATCACGCCCGAAGCGATGGGCGATCGCGGGCTGCTCTCGCAGGTGGTGACCGCGCTGGCCGCGGACCCCCGCCTCGCCGGCGCGCAGATCAACGTGCAGGTCGCCGAAGGCCGCGTCACGCTGGGCGGCGTCGTGCGCGACATGGCGCAGTCGCAAACCGCGCGAGCGGTCGCCGACGGCATCGCCGGCTCCGCGAACGTGACCAACTCGCTGACGACGGGAGGCTAGCGGATCTCGGCGAGGAACTCGTCGAGCACCGCGTTGAACTCCTTCGGCTTGTCGAGGTGCGGCCAGTGGCTGGTTCCGTCGAACGCCTTCTGGCGCGCGTCGGGCTTGGCCGCCTGCAGGCCGCCCTCGACGTCGGTCGCGGTCGCATAGATCAGTAGCCGCGGTCCCTTGTAGCGCTCGTACGCGGGGATCGGATTGTCCGCGAGGAGCGTCTTGAAGATCGCGACCACGTCCTCGCGCGACATCTTGCCGGCCTGCTCGAGGATCGTGGTGCGCACGTGCGGCTGCGCGCCGCCCAGCTCCTGCTCCATCATGGATTTGATCGTCGGGGCGTAGTTCTTCTCCAGCTGTCCGATCATCTGCTCGCCGGGGTCCTTCGGCAGCTTGCCCGCCGCGCCCACGAGCACCACGCCCGCGACGCGATCGGGATGCGCGCCCGCATACGCGTTCGCGACCTGCGCGCCCAAGCTGTGGCCGACGATGATGAAGCGCTTGAGCTTGAGCTTGTCGGCGACCGTTTCCACGTCGCGCACGAAGCCCTTCATCGAGTAATCCATGTCGCGCGGCCGCGCGGACTTGCCGTGCCCGCGCAGGTCCATCGCGAGCGCGCGGCGATGGTGGCGCAGGTGATCGAGCTGCGAGGCCCAGTGGCTGGAGTCGCCCGCGAACGAATGGAGGAAGAGCACCGGGATGCCGCCATCACCGCCGTCGTCGACGTAGAGCGCGCCCGCGGGGCCGTCGATCGAGCGGGGACCATCGGAGGGCTCGGGCGCCGCAAGGAGCTGCGTGCACGCGGCGAGGAGCAAGGCACCAAGGGCAAGTCTCATGCCATCTTGGAGCGCCGGCGCCGGATTCGGTTCGCCGGGGGCGGTCGTGGTAAAACGCGGGTTGCATGAATTCCCCGACCTCGCCCCGGTTCTTCGCCTCGCGCGCCCGGTTCCGCGCCTGGCTTGCCGCGAACTACGCCACGGCCGACACGCTGTGGATCGGGTTCTGGAAGGCCGCCTCCGGCAAGAAGGGGCTCACGTACTTCGAGGCGCTCGACGAGGCGCTGTGTTTCGGCTGGATCGACGGGCTCAAGAAGCGGCTCGACGACGAGTCCTTCGTGCAGCGCTTCACCCAGCGGCGCAAGGGCAGCTACTGGAGCACGATCAACGTGCGCAAGGTGGAGGCGCTCGAGCAGGCGGGCCTCATGACCGACGCGGGACGCGCCGCCTTCGAGGCGCGCGACAAGGCGCCGCCGCCGTATTCCGCCGAGAACCGGCACGTCACGCTCTCCGGGGATTTCGAGAAGCGCTTCCGCGCGAAGAAGACCGCGTGGCAGTTCTTCGAGGCCCAGCCGCCGGGCTACCGGCGCATCGCCGCGTTCTGGGTGATGAACGCGAAGAAGGCCGAGACGCGCGAGCGCCGCCTGGCGCAGCTGATGGACGACTCGGCGCGCAAGGCGCGCCTGGGCGTGATCGCGTAGCCCATGCTCCAGCTCACCGAATCGGCCGGCACGCTCCTCATCTTCACCCCGGCATGGGTCGGCGCGACCGCGATGGGGGTCGCGGGCCTGCTCCTGGTCGCGATCGCGTGGCGGCGCCGCATCGACCTCATCGCGCTGGGCGGCGTGTTCGCCGCCGCGGTGTTCACCTACGTGGGCTGGGACCAGCTCCACGCGTCGGCAACGCTGCATCCCGCGGGAATCATCGTGGACAGCGCTTTCGGCGAGGTGGGCCGCGTGGGCTGGTCGCAGGTCGAGCGCTGGGAAGTCGACGATCGCCCCGGCGCGCGCGGCCGCACCAAGGTCCTCGCCTTCGTGCTCAAGTCCGGCGAGGAGATCACGCTGCGCATCGGCGGACTCTCCGATGCCGAGACCGTGCGCGTGCTCGAGTTCGTCAAGTCGAGGACGAAGAAATAGCCGATGGCCGGTAGCCAATAGCCGATAGGCTAGGCGCCGGAACGTGTCACCGCCTTGCAGTCGATCGTCCCCTCGAGCTTCACGCCCTCGGCCGTCGTCGCCGAGAACTTCACCTCGCCCGTCGATCCCTTGTCGGTCACCGTCACCGTGCCGCTCCCGGCCTTCTTCGGCGCCGCGGCGCGCGTGTCGACGGTGTAGGTGGCGCTGCGGTTCATCAGCGGACCGAACCCCACGACCAGCTGGAACTCGCCCGTGCCGCCCGCCGCGGCCTTCGCGTTGGGCACGACGAGCTGGAGGCTGTTGAACTTCTTCGCGTCCTTGTCCTTCGGATCCGAGAGCTGGTTGCCCCAGGAGCCCGGTCCCGAGAGGCCGTAGCTGCAGCCGCCTTTCTCGGTCGACGCATGGTGCTTGCCGGCATTGGGCCCGCCGGTGACGGTGAGGTCGACGGTTTCCTTCACCTCTGCATGAGCCGAGAGCGCAGCGAGGAGGGCGGTGGCGAGGACGAGCCGTTTCATGTGGGCCTTTCAAGTTCGATCGCGAGGGATTTAAAGATAGCGCACCGCGCCGGAAAAGGATCGAACCCAAGCCTCACCGCAGAAAACTCAGAAAACCCCGAAAAGGCGGAAAAATCGTAGGGTATGACAGCGTGGGGCTTCGGGCGGCAACGATTGACGTGACGTCTTGCGCAGCAGAAAAGGCAACGACACCATTCCGCATAGAGCGTCCATGGCCACAGCGACGACCGTTCAGCCGCGGCCGTATTCAGTTCTCGCTCTACGTGGAATGGTTTCGCTGCCCCTTCTGTTGCGCAAGACGTCGCGTCACTCGTTGCCGCCCGAGGCTCACCCGCTGCCATACCCAAAGGTTTTTCCGTTCTTTTCGGGGTTTTCTGCGGTTTCTGCGTGAGGCTTTTGTTTAGTTCTTCAAGTCGCCGAACCTCCTCGTGTAGCGAGCCGCGCCGACAGTAAGGACCAGTCGATGCGGCGCGTCGCGATCATCGCGGCGGCGAGCAGCCCGAAGACGAGCAGCGAGCCCATCAGCAGCGCGTGGTCCTCCGACTTGAGCAGCACGAAGAGCGCGCCATACATCGCGCCGAAGAGGCCGAGGAACGCGATCGCCCGCGCGAGCGTGCCAAGCGGATGGCGCAGGTAGAAGGCGAGCAGCGACACGCACGCGCCGGCGGAGGCGAGGTAGGCCAGGTCGAAGTCGAAGTGCTCCGAGACCGCGATCAGCAGCAGGAAGAAGACGGCGAGGGCCGAGCCCACGAGCAGGTACTGGACCGGGTGGAGCTTCAGGCCCGCGAGCGTCTCCGTGAGGGCGAGCGCGCCGAAAGTGAAGAGCACGAAGAGGAAGCCGTACTCGGTCGCGCGGTACGAGAGCGAGTAGACGTTGACCGGATCCACGAGCTTCACGCCCGCGCCCGCGGCGCCGAGCAGTCGGCCTTCGCGAACCTCGCGTTCCCAGAACGCCTGGCCGCCGGTCGCGAGATGGGTCACGCGCCAGCGCGCCTCGAAGCCCTGGTCCGTCACCTTGCGATGGTCGGGCGACCACGAGCCGCCGAAGGACGGATGCGGCCAGTTCGACGTGAGCCGCAGGTCCGTCACATCACCCACGGGCGCCACGCCGAAGCTCGAAGTGCCGATCGCCTCCAGCGAGATGTCGAACGGCAAGGGCTCGCCGGCCTTCGCGTCGGCGTAGTCGCCCAGCGCCGAGCGCAGCGCGAAGCGTGGATCGATGCCGTCGGCGCGACCTTGCGTGGCCGCGGGGACCGAGCGCAGCTCCCGGATGCCGCGCGGATCGGACACCGCCAGCACGAGATAGGCGCGCCGCCACGTGCGCGGGTTGTTGCCGAGCGCCTGGGCGGGCGCGGGCCAGGCGAGCTCTCCGCGAAGCCGCGTATTCGCGCGATACGAATGGATCGGATAGATCCCGCGGTGATACGCGTCGACGGGCAGTTGCGTCTCCACGTTGAGCGAGCGCGGCGCGATGTACGCCGTCGGGCAGGCCCCCACCTTCTTCTCCGAGATCGTCTCGGCCTTGCCGTTCTTCTTGATCTCGCGCTCCTCGGTGTAGGTCTCCTCGCACGTGAGCGCGAGGAACGGGCCGGCGATCACCTGCGGGCCGCTGGTCTCCGCGGCGTACTGTGTGACCACGGCATCGGCCCGCGCGCGCCGCTCGGCGATCTTTCCCTGGATGAGGGCGATGGGCAGCAGGATCACGATCGCCACGGCGGCGATGAGGGCGGCACGGACGAGAAGCGGAAAGCGCATCGAGGTTCCTCGCGGTTCGGAAGCCTCGACGATGAATCTCGAATCTGGCGCTCGCGTGCCTGAATTGTGGCAATCCGGGGATTAGGGCAACGGCAAAGGCTCTCACGCAGAAAACGCGGAAAACCCCGATATACGCGGAAAAATCTTGGGGTATGGCAGCGGGGAATGCGAGCGGCGACGAGTTGCGCACCCCTTTGGTCAGCGGAACAGGCAACGACACCATTCCGCATAGAGCGTCCATGGCCACAGCGACGACCGTTCAGCCGCGGCCGTTTTCAGTTATCGCTCTACGTGGAATGGTTTCGCTGCCTCTTCTGCTGCGCAAGACGTCGCGTCACTCGTTATCGCCCCGGGCTCCCCGCTGCCATACCCAAAGATTTTTCCGCTTTTTTCGGGTTTTTCCGCGGTTTCTGCGTGAGGCCTTTCTTTAACGTTTTTCCAGACCGAATCCGGAGTGCTATCGTCGAGCATCCAAGCGCTTTCTCCCTCCCGACCGCCATGCAGCTCTCCATCCGCAACCTTTCGAAGCGCTACGCCAATGGCGTGCAGGCGCTCGACAACGTCTCCCTCGACATCGCCCCCGGCATGTTCGGCCTGCTCGGCCCCAACGGCGCGGGCAAGTCCACGCTGATGCGCACGCTCGCCACGCTGCAGGAGGCCGACAGCGGGTCGGTGAAGCTGGACGACATCGACGTGCTGCGCGAGAAGGACCGGGTGCGGCGGGTGCTCGGATATCTTCCGCAGGAATTCGGCGTGTATCCGAAAGTGGCGGCGTGGGAGATGCTCGACCACTTCGCGCGCCTGAAGGGCCTGACCGACTCGAAGCAGCGCAAGGCGACCGTGGACGCGCTCCTCGAGCGCACGAACCTCGCCGCGGTGCGCAAGCAGCGCCTGGGCGGTTTCTCCGGCGGCATGCGCCAGCGCTTCGGCATCGCGCAGGCGCTCCTCGGCAATCCCAAGCTCATCATCGTCGACGAGCCGACCGCGGGCCTCGATCCCGAGGAGCGCGTGCGCTTCCACAACCTGCTGGCCGAGATCGGCAGCGACGTGATCGTGATCCTCTCCACCCACATCGTGGACGACGTGGCCGACCTCTGCCCGCGCTTCGCCGTGATCAGCAAGGGGCGCCTGCTGCTCACCGGCGAGCCACGCGACGCGGTCGAGGGCCTGCGCGGGAAGATCTGGCGGCGCATCGTGGCGCGCGAGGACCTCGCATCCGTCCAGTCGTCGCTCCCGGTGATTTCAACGCGCCTGCAGTCGGGCAACACCGTGGTCCGCGCGTATGGATCCAGCGCCCCAGCCGCGGGCTTCGAGGCCGTGGAGCCCGAGCTCGAGGATGTGTACTTCAGCGCGGTCGCCGGCCACCTCGCCCCGCAACCCGTCGCCGCCGCGGCGTAGCGCCATGCTCTCGATCGCGTGGTTCGAGTTCAAGACGCGGCTGAAGCGCCTGTCGACGTACGTCTATTTCTTCTCGTTCGCGGCCTGCGCCGCGCTTTGGATGATGGCCGCGGGCGGCGTCTTCCAGTCCGCGAACATCGTCTTCGGCAGCGACAAGGTCTTCATCAACGCGCCGTACCCGCTCGCGCAGACGATCACGGTGCTGGGCATGCTGGGCGTGGTCGTCGTGGCCGCGTTCATGGGCCGCGCGGTGCAGCAGGACTTCGAGTACCAGTCCTACCACTTCTTCTACACGAGCCCGATCTCGAAGCTCGACTACTACGCCGGCCGCTACCTGGGCGGCGTGCTCACGCTGGTCTTCATCTTCCTCGGCATCGCGCTCGGCATCGTGGTCGGCGCGAACTGGCCGGGCGTGGAGCCGGGCCGCGTGGGACCGTGGTCGCTCGAATCTTTCGCGCGCCCGTACCTGATGATGACCGTGCCGAACATGTTCTACCTCGGCGCGATCTTCTTCGGCCTCGCCGCGCTCACGCGGCGCATGCTGCCGGTCTACATCGCCGGCGTCGTGGTGTTGATCGGCAATCTCATCGCGCCCCGGCTGCTGCGAGACATCGACAACAAGGCGATCGCGGCCCTGATCGACCCGATCGGTAGCGCGGCGCTCTCGATCCTCACGCGCTACTGGAGCGCGGCCGAGCGCAACGCCCAGGCCATCCCGTTCGCGAGCGAGCTCCTGTGGAACCGCCTGCTCTGGCTCGGGGTGGGCCTCGTGGCCTTCGCCTTCTGCTTCTGGCGCTTCCGCATGGACTCCGGCGAGGAGCGCGCGGGCTGGGGAAAGAAGAAGGTGAAGGGCGCGGCACAGGCGTCTCCCTCTCCCTTGGGAGAGGGCCGGGGAGAGGGTCGTGCAATTCCCCTCCCCATCGCCCCCCTCGACACCTCCACCGCCGCCTACCTGCGCCAGCTTCCCTCGCTCGTGCGCCTGTACCTGCGCGAGACGGTGAAGAACGTCTACTTCCTCGTGCTGGTCCTCGGGGGCGCGCTCTTCATCCTCGCCAACTCGAAGGTCGTCGGCAGCCAGTTCGGCACCAACACCTATCCCGTGACCTACCAGGTGCTCGAGTTCGCGTCGGGCACGTTCGGGCTGTTCGTCCTCATCATCACCGCGTTCTACGCGGGCGAGCTCGTCTGGCGCGAGCGCGACGCGCGCATGGCGCAGATCGCGGACAGCCTGCCGCAGCCGGCGTGGCTGCAGTTCGTGTCGAAGCTCGTGACCCTCATGCTGATGCAGGTCGTGCTGCAGGCCGTGGTGATGGTCTGCGGGATGCTGGTGCAGGTCTTCAACGGCTACACGAAGTTCGAGGTTGGCCAATACCTGTACCGGCTCTTCGTCCTGCAGCTGCCCGAGTACTGGATGATCGCGGCGCTCGCGCTCACCATCCACGTGCTGGTGAACAACAAGTACCTCGGCCACTTCATCGTGGTGCTGTACTACGTCGCCGAGGCCGTGGCCGACGGCATGGGATGGGGCCACCGCCTCTATCGCTTCGGCAGCACGCCGTCGGTGATCTACTCGGACATGAACCACTACGGCCATTTCCTCGGGCCGCTGCGCTGGTTCCAGCTCTACTGGGCGGCAGGCAGCGTGCTGCTGCTGGTCGCGGCGAGCCTCTTCTGGGTGCGCGGCAACGAGACCGCCTTCCGCGTGCGCGCGCGTCTCGCGCGGGCGCGCTGGCACGGCGCAGCGCTCGCGACGACGGTCGGGGCCGCGCTGGTGTTCATCGCCACGGGCGCGTGGATCTTCTACAACACCAACGTCCTCAACCCGTACCGCACCGAGTTCGAGGTGGAGGAGCTGCGCGCCGTCTACGAGCGAGAGTATCGAAAGTATCTCTCGAAGCCTCAGCCCAAGATCGTGGCCTCGAAGGTGGACGTCGACATCCATCCGCACGAGCACCGCGTGGCGTTCCAGGGCACGCTCACGCTCAAGAACAAGGGCGAGGCTGCCGTGCCGGAGCTCTACGTCAACATCCGCGAGGACGCGACGATCCGCAAGATCGCGGGCAGCATCGCGATGAAGCCGGTGGAGGAGAGGAAGGAGCTCGACTGGCATCGCTACGCGCTCGAGCGCCCGCTGGCGCCCGGCGAGACGATGACGCTCGACTACGACCTCGACTACCCGCCGCATGGCTTCACCAACGGCGGGGCCAGCCG
>JADMIO011478758.1_pt1 | contig 12123 bp, 9 predicted proteins | sample 8958161 | NCBI WGS metagenome assembly JADMIO01 (sample SAMN16585339, study PRJNA669376) | soil metagenome | isolation source: Crop rotation soil | place: USA: Cullars Rotation, Alabama | collected 2011 | reverse complement strand
CGCCCGCCTCGCCCTGCACCACCTGCGTCGCGCCCTGCGCGAGTCCGGCGCAGACCCGGCGCCCGAGCTCCTGCTCGCGCTCGGCCTGGCCGAGGCGCAGATGGGCGACCCGGTCGCGCTCACCTGGCTGAGCCGCGCCGCCGCCACCGGCTGCCCGTCGGTGGCCGCCCGCGCCGAGCAGGCTCGCGCTCGCGTGCGCCCGCTCCGCGCCGCTGCTTGATACCCTGAGGGGGTATGCACGACAGCCTCAACCGCGTGGCCTTCAGCGCGACCGTGCACTGCCTCTCCGGCTGTGCGGTCGGCGAGGTGCTGGGCATGGTCATCGGCAACGCGGCCGGCTGGAGTGCGGGCGCGACCGTGGCGTTGTCGATCGCGCTGGCGTTCTTCTTCGGCTACCTGTTCACCTCGGTGCCGCTGCTGCGATCGGGCATGGCGCTGAGCGCGGTGATCCCGCTCGCGCTGGCCTCGGACACGATCTCGATCGCGATCATGGAGATCGTCGACAACGCGATCATGCTCGTGATCCCGGGTGCGATGGACGCGGGTCTGGGTGAGCTGAAGTTCTGGGCGTCGCTCGCCGTGGCGCTGCTGATCGCCGGCACGACGGCGTTCCCGGTCAACCGCTGGTTGATCGCGCGTGGCAAGGGCCACGCGGTGGTGCACTCACAACACTAGGGCGTGAATCGTCCTGAACTCGGGATCGGACGCGCCGTGCAGGCGCGCGCCGACCGCCTTCAGTGACCGCAGGTACTCGATCACCTCGTCGGTGATGCGCTCGCCGGGGAGCAGGACGGGGATGCCCGGCGGGTAGCCGGCGATCGCCTCGCCGCTGACGCGGCCGACCGCGTCGTCGACCGCGATCACCTCGGATTCGCCGAGGAAGGCGTCGCGCGGCGGGCAGACCACCTCGTTCTCGAAGGTGCCGCTCGCCAGCGTGACCTCCTCGATCTCGCCCGGCTTCTCCATGTGGTTGACGATCCAGGTGAGGTCGTGGATGAAGCGCTCGAGCTCGCGCGGCGGCTCGTCGATGCCGAGCACCAGCACGATCGTCGCCTGCGTGGCGAGCTCGACCTGGGTGTCGAAGTTCGAGCGCAGCGCGGTGGCCATCTCGTAGCCGGTGGCGCCCGTGGCGCGGACGTCGATCACGAGCCGCAGCGGGTCGCGGTGGGCGACGCCCGGCCGGCCGATCTGATCGTCGCCGACGACGCGGCAGCCGGGGATCTGGTCGATCGCCTCGGCGGTCCGGCGCGACGCCCGGATCGTGCCGCCGAGCAGCGCCTCGCCGTGCAGGACGAGCTGGCGGCGGGCGTCCAGCGACGCCATCAGCAGCGAGGACGGGCTGGTCGAGCGCACGAGCCGCAGCGTGCGTGCGACCTCGTCGGGGTCGATTCGGCCCGAGTCGCTGACGTGCAGCAGCGCCGACTGGGTGAGGCTGCCGGCGATCTTGTGGACGCTCGTGAGCATCGCGTCCGCGCCGAGCGTCAGGGCGCTCGGCGGGAGCTCCTCGTGGAAGCCGAGGTGCGGGCCCCAGGACTGGTCGACGACCAGCGGCACGCCGGCCTCGTGCGCGACCTGCGCGCAGCCCTCGACGTCCGCGGCCATCCCGTAATAGGTGGGGGAGACGATGAACACGGCCTTCGCGCCCGGGGTCGCCTCCAGGCCGGCGCGGACCGACTCCGGCGTCACGCCGTGGGCCATGCCGAGGACCGGCTCGTACTCCGGCGCGACCCACGTCGGCAGCCCGCCGGAGAGCACCAGCCCGTCGATGATCGACGCGTGCGCGTTGCGCTGCACGACCACGGGCGCGCCGAGCGGGGCCAGGGCGAGGCAGAGCGCGTGGTTGCCCTGCGTCGCGCCGTTGGTCAGGAACCACGAGCGCGCCGCGCCGTAGGCCTCGGCCGCGAGTTGCTCAGCCCGCTCGTACGGCGTCGGGGACGGCCCGAGGTCGACGCCGTGGATGTCCTGCGGGATGTCGAGCCGGTGCGTCTGCCAGCCGAAGGCGGTGCGCACGCCGAGGTCGGCGCCGTTGCCTGCCTTGTGGCCGGGCACATGGAAGCGGGTCGCCCCACGGAAGCCGTACGCGACGACGGCGTCGAGGTAGGGGGCGGTCGGCTGATCGGGGGAAGCCATCGTGCGCGCCAGCATGGCACGATGCGAGGCCGTGGTCATCACACGTGAATACGTTGACGTTCCGGTCGGCGAGCGGGCGATGCGGACCTTCGTGGCCGCACCGGCCGAGGGCGAGTGGCCGGGCATCCTCTTCTACACCGACATCTTCCAGCTCACCGAGGCGTCGCTGCGCTGGGCGGTGCGGCTCGCCGGGCACGGGTTCGTGGTCGCCGTGCCCGAGATCTACCACCGCATCGAGCCTCCGGGGACGGTGCTCGGCTTCGACGATGAAGGCAAGGCGCGCGGCCAGGCCGACGTCGAGGCGCTGACCACGGCGGAGTTCGACGAGGACCTCTCGGCGGGGTTCTCGTGGCTCTCGGACCAGTGCCCGTCGGTCGGCGCGGCCGGCCACTGCACGGGTGGCCATTTGGCGTTCCGAGCGGCGTTCCTGCCCGTCGTGCAGGGAACCGCCTGCTGGTATCCGACCGGCCTGCACAACGGCAAGCTCGGCAAGGACACGGCGGACTCCCTGGAGCGCGTGAAGGACATCTCCGGCGAGCTGCTGATGATCTTCGGCGCCCGCGACCCGCACACGCCCCCGGCGGCGCGCCGCACGGTGCACGAGGCGCTCGAGGCCGCCCGCTTCACCTGGCACGAGTACGACGCCGAGCACGCGTTCGGCCGCGACATCGGCCCGCGGTTCGACCCCGAGGCGACCGACGCCGCCTTCGCCGCCACCGTCGCGTTCTTCCGGCGGGTCCTGTGATCCTCTACGACCACCCCGCGTCCGCGAACTGCCTGAAGGCGCGGGTGCTGCTGCGTCAACTCGGGATCCCGTTCGACACGGTGCTCGTGGACCTGTTCAGCGGCGAGACGCGCCGTCCCGAGCATCTCGCGCGCAACCCGGACGGGCGCGTCCCGGTGCTCGAGACCGTCGACGGCGACCTGATCCCGGAGTCCGGCGCGATCCTGGAGTTCCTGGCCGACGGGACGCGGTTCATGCCGACCGACCGGCTCGCCCGCGCCCGCGTGTTCCAGTGGCTGTTCTTCGAGCAGAACCAGGTCGAGGCGAACATCGCCGTTGCGCGGTTCATGGCTTTGACCGGCCGTGCCGAGCGCCAGCCGGAGGTCTTCGCCGACCGCCAGGCACGCGGACGCGTGAACCTCGAGGCGATGGTCCGCGGCCTCTCCGACGGCCGCCCGTTCATCGCCTCCGACGACTACACGATCGCCGACATCGCGCTGCACGCCTACGTCCACTGCGCCCCGGACGCGGGCATCGAGCTCGACGACACGATCCGCGCCTGGATCTCGCGCGTCGAGGCGACGCCGGGGTTCGTCAACGACCTCGCGCCGATACCGACCAGTTGATCGCGAGTGGATGCCCGTCGCAGCGGGTGTCGAGCACCGTGCCGGCGACGTGCTCGAAGGTCGCTGAGGCGTGGTGCTGGGGGAGGCGCGAGGCGCGCACGGGGCGCGAGAAGCGCACCGTGCGATCGGGCAGCTCCAGGCCGCGTGGGGTGGGTTCCTCGACATCGGCCGGGCTCCACTCGAGCAGGCGCAGGCGTGCGCCGCGGGGACAGCGCGTGGTGAGCCGCACGCCGCTTTGGGTGGCGGCGTAGGTCAGCCGCATCGGCACGCTGCCCCAGGTTCCGTCGAGGACGATCCGGCCGGGCGCGACGCGGAGGGCGCCCTTGGGGGCGAACGTTCGCCCGCGCCGCACGAGCACCGGCCCGGCGGCCGGCGCCTGCCCGGACGCCTCGGTGTTCGGGCGCTGGCCGACCACCGGCACCCACCCGTCGTCCACGAGCACGTCGGCCTCGAGCAGGCCGGCGTCGTAGCGGGCGTCGCCGGGATTGGTGGCGGCGCGGTGGACGGCGAACCAGACCTTCGGCGCGCGCACCGTCGCGACGCCTGCGGCCGTCGGGTCGAGCGCCGTCGAGCCGGGTGTCTCGGCGGGCAGCGGCAGGCTCGGGCCCGGCCGCTCCTCGGCCGCTGCGAGGTGCAGGAAGGCGAGCGTGAGCCCGTTGGAGACGATGGTGTTCTGGCTGTCGTCGGCGCCCGCCAGCGTCTCGCGTACGCCGGGCAGGGCAGCCAGCCCGGCGGTTCCGGAGCGGGTGCGCAGCTCGGCCGTGGTGAGCTCCGCCAGCCGCCGGAGGCGCCCGGCCAGGGCGGGCTCGTCGGCGAACTCGGCCGCGCCCGCCAGCGCCGCGTAGGTGCTCGCGCCGAGCGTCCAGCTGTTGCCCTGCCCGCGACCCATCCAGGCGATCACCCCGCGCGGGTCGCCCAGCGCCACCAGCGCCCACAGCACGCGCCGGGCGGCCGCCCGTGCGGCGGGTGGCTCCGCGACCAGGCGCACGGCGCGCATGAGCATCGCGGCCGACAGCGCGTGGTAGGCGAGCGGGTTCCGCGCCGGGTCCGAGAGCACGGCGGCGTCGGCGACGCGCACCTCGCCGCTGGTCACGGCCAGGTCCGCATGCTGGACCGCGGGGATCCGCTCGGCGAGCAGGGCGAGCGCGTCCTGCTCGGCCTGCACGGGAGCGGCGAGGCGCGCGCCGGGGAGTGCCGACGTCAAACCGGTGCGCACCAGTTGCAGGGTCGCGACCGCGTCGACGAGCTTGAGGTTGTTGTAACAGTCGGCTCTGAGGTGGCAGGCGAGCGCGCGCGGGCCGACGGTGGGTGCGCTGTAGGCGCGGAGATGGTCGGCGAGCGCGGTGCGGGTGACCGGGTCGATCCAGGTGCCGGGCGACAGCGCCAGCGCCTCGAGCCAGATCTGGAACGCGCCCGGCTTGGCGACCCGGGCGGCGGCGCGTAGGGTCACGCCGGCGGCCTCGCGCCGGTGCGGCTGACGCTCACCCGCGAGCCACGCCAGCGCGACCGCCCCGTAGTTGAACTGCGGCCCCGACAGCGGGTCGTCGAACCCACCCCAGGGCAACTGGCGGGCCATCAGCGCATCGAGGTTGCGCTCGATCAGGCCGTCGAGGTCGACGTCCGCGTGCGCCGGGGCGGGTGCGAGGACGAGGGCGAGGAGGGCGAGCAGTGCGGCGCGGCGGAACATGGCCCGCCGAGCATCCGGGAGCGCCGCCGCGGCCACATCGGGCGTTCACTCGATCTTGGCGGCGTGGAGCGCCCTATTCCGGCCGGGGTGTTGTCACACGTCCAGCGCGGGGTTGCGGTCGAAGAACCCGAACGGCTTCAGCCAGAAGGAGACCGTGTCCACGGGCATGATCGGCCAGTCCTCCATGCGCGTGATGTGGTGGATGCCGAAGACGTACCAGAGGACGACATCGGTGTCCTCGAGCGGGCGGTCGGCGGCGGTCCATGCCGGGAGGCCGTCGTCGGTGTTCGACTGGTTCGGGAACTGGCCGCAGGGCCAGCGCTCGTCCGGGTGGTACGGGGTGACCCACAGCGTGTGCCGCAGGGCTTCGGCGGTGCGCAGCACGGGGGAGTCGTCCGGGAGCATGTGCGGGAGCGCGGCGCCGGGCACGAGCTTGTAGGCGACGGGTGTGCCGACGTGATTGACGCTGCTGGAATTGGCGATCTTCCAGCCGCGCTGGGTCTCCCAGCAGTAGTCCTGGCGCGCCTCGGACTCGCGCGTGATCGGCACGCTGCGCTGGAGGATGCCGAGCCCGTACGGGTCGTTCTCGGAGTAGCCGGCGGGCCACGTCTCGACCATGCTGACCGTGTTGTCGGGGCCGTCGACGTCCATGTCCAGGCGGGCGATCAGGAAGTGCTGGTGATAGGGCGCGTAGGTGCGCTGGTCGACCATCGTGCCGTGCACGGCGGGTGCGCCCTCGGGCAGGTGACCGACGACCATGATCCCGGTCGCGCGCACGTGGCACTCGATCGAGCCGTCCTGGTAGAGGCGCCAGTACACGAGGTACTCGTAGTTGGCGACCGTGACGTGGATCGAGATCACCAGGCGCCGTGACCGTCGCGATTCCGCGCCGTGCTGGTGGTCGACGTGCTTCCAGAGGATGCCGTCGTCCTCCTCGTGGATGCAGACCGCGTTCTTGATCGTGTAGGGCTCGCCGCGCGTGTCGTGCAGCGTCGCGTCGAGATACGTGATCTCGCCGAGGCAGTCGCACCCGAGCTCCAGCGACTGCGTCATGAAGCCGAGGCCCCACTCGCCGATGTCGTATGCGGTGCGGCGGAAGTTGTCCGGGCTGGGGTCGCGGTAGGGGACGACCATCTCGGCCAGCGAGATCCGGTGGGCGACGCTGCGGCCGTCGAAGCCGAGCGTGTGCAGGACGAGCCCTTCACGATGGTTGAAGCCGAGCCGCAGCGACCACTTCTGCCACTGCAGCTCGTGGCCGTCGAGGGTGAAGGAGACGCCGTCGGGCTGGTGGATGTGGATCGACTTCAGGTCATCGCGCGGCTTCATGTCGGGCACGAAGCGCGGCACGTACTCGCCCATGATCTCGGGCCGGTCGACCGTGAACGTGTCCTCGATCTCCAGCAGCTCCATCGAGTTGAGGTCGACGATGCAGTGCAGGCCGTTGACCGGGTTCGCGTAGGGGTTGCTCTCCGGCTCCGTGCGGAACCAGGTATCGGTCCAGCCGATCCGCCGGTCGGCGTACTGCTCGGGGACGAGGAAGCCGCGGTAGCCCCAGACGTCGATCAGGACCTTGTCCATGTCCGTGATCCCTCTTTGCGCGAGCGCCTCGATCAGGCGCGGCTCCTTGCGCAGCACCTCGTCGCACTCGTGCCACTCGTCCGGCGTGAGGTTGGGCTGGATGCCCGCGAGCGCCTCCCAGCTCATCACCGTCTCGGTCTCGAGCGAGACGACGGCGCGGTAGGCCGCGCCGTCCTCGCGGTTCCAGCAGACGACGATCGCCTCGCGCGGGGTGCTGAGCGCACCCTTCTCGGGCTCCTTGAGCTCGATGCTCGCGAAGCGCCAGCGATCGCCCACGCCGCGGTCGCGGCGCAGGAGCGCGGCCGCGAGGCGGAACTCCTCAGCCGAAAGCGGGTCGAGCGGGTGCATTACGCGAGCGCCGCTTCTATCACTTCCAGGCCCTGGGAGAGCTCCTCGTCGGTGATGGTGAGCGGCGGCAGCAGGCGCAGGACGTTGCCGTACAGGCCGCAGCCGAGCAGCAGCACGCCGTTCTCGCGGGCCTTCGCGATCGCGCCGGCGACCAACTCGGGCGCGGGCGTCTTGGTCTCGCGGTCGCGGACGATCTCGAGCGCGAGCATCGGGCCGAGGCCGCGGACCTCGCCGATGCAGTCGACGCGGGTCGCCATGTCCTCGAGCGTGGTGCGCAGCTTGGCGCCGAGCGCCTCGGAGGCCGCCTGCATGCCCGGCAGCTGCTCGAGCACGACGTTCGCCGCGGCGCAGGAGACGGGGTTGCCGCCGAACGTGCCGCCCAGCTGGCCGGGGTCGCAGGCGTCCATGACGCTGGCCGGGCCGGTGACGCCCGCGAGCGGGAGCCCGCCGCCGAGCGACTTGCCGGACACGAGCAGGTCGGGCTGCGCGTCGTAGTGCTCGATCGCCCACACCGGGCCGGTGCGGCCGGCGCCGGACTGGACCTCGTCGTCGATCCACAGGATCCCGTGGCGGTCGCAGAGCTCGCGCAGCTTGGCCGGGAAATCCGCGGGCATCGGGATGAAGCCGCCCTCGCCCTGGACGGGCTCGAGGATCACGGCGGCGACGGTCGCCGGGTCGACGTGGGCGAGGAAGAGCTGCTCGAGCGCTTGGATGGAGTCGTCGCTGCTGATCCCGCGGTAGGGGTACGGCGCGGGCGCGCGGTAGACCTCCGGCGCGAACGGCCCGAAGCCCTTCTTGTAGGGCTTGACCTTCGACGTGAGCGTCATCGTCATCAGCGTCCGGCCGTGGAAGCCGCGGTCGAAGGCGACGATCGCCGGGCGGCCGGTGGCGGCGCGGGCGATCTTCACCGCGTTCTCGACGGCCTCGGCGCCCGAGTTGAAGAGGATCGACTTCTGGTCGGAACCGCGGCAGGGGGAGAGCTCGCCGAGCCGGCGGCAGACCTCCACGTAGGGCTCATACGCGGCGACCATGAAGCACTGGTGCAGGTACTGGTCGACCTGGGCGTGGATCGCCTCGACCACCGCCTGCGGGTTGTGGCCGAGGTTCTGGCAGCCGATGCCGCCGGCGAAGTCCAGGTAGCGGACACCGTCCGCGCCGGTTACGTGGGCGCCCTCCGCGTGCGTGGCGACGATCGCGGGGGCGGCGACGCCGCGCGCGACCCAGCGCTCGCGTGCGGCCAGCGTCGTGTCGGACTGGATCTGCGATGCGGTCATGGAGTGGAGTCTCTCCTTGTGCGCCGCGCGAGGCACCTGTGCCGCGGACAAAGCGGGCGCCGCCGTTTGGACTTCCCACGATTTCTTTGTGCTCGCCGGTCCGGGAGTCTGCAGCGCAATGCGTTCCGCTGTCGAACTCGCCGCTGCGCTGCGCCGCCGCGAACTCTCCGCCGTCGAGGCGCTGGAGGACGCGTTGGCCGCCGCCGACGCGATTCCGGCCGCCTTCGCCCTGCGCCTGGATGGGCGCGCCCGTGCCGCCGCGATCGCGGCCGACGCCCTGCTGGCCCGCGGCGAGGGCGGCGTTCTGTGCGGCGTGCCGATCACCGTCAAGGACTCGCACTGGGTCGCCGGCGTGCCGACGACGTTCGCCTCGGCCGCCGTCGAGCCGCTGATCCCGGTCGAGACCGTCGCCGCCGTGCGGCGCCTGGAGGAGTCCGGCGCGGTGCTCTTCGCGAAGACCGCGACGCCTGAGTTCTGCTACGCGGGGGTCACGCCCGGGCTTGGGAATCCTGTTGATGAGACGCGCACGCCGGGCGGCTCGTCGGGCGGCGCCGCGGTCGCGGTGGCGTCCGGCGCGGGTGCGCTAGCGCTCGGCGGCGACGGCGGTGGCTCGATCCGCATCCCGGCGGCGTTCTGCGGGGTCGTCGGGTTCAAGCCGACGTTCGGCGCGGTGCCGCGCGAGCCCTCCGGCGCGGGCTGGAAGACCCTGGTGGCCTACGGGCCGCTGGCCCGGTCGGTGGCCGACGCGCGGCTGATGTTCGGGTGTCTCGCCGGGCGCGATCCGCTGGATCGCCACTCGCTGGACGTCGACCTCGGGGACGCGCCGCTGCGCTTCGCGGCCTGCGACTCGCTCGGCGGCGTCGACGACGACGTGCGCGCGGTGTTCCGTTCCATCGCCGATGAGCTCGGCGCGGTCTGGGACCGGCCCGATGTCGAGCCTTCCGGGCCGACCTGGGCGACGATCGCGACCGCCGAGGCGCGCTGGTCGGAGGCCGAGCCGTTCGAGCAGCGGCCGCATCTGCTGGGCGAGAGTGCGCGCGCCTTCCTGGCGGCCGGCGATGCGGTCACCACCGACGTCTACATCCGCGCGCAGGTCCAGCGCGAGCGGATCCATCGCGCCTACGCCGACCTGTTCCTGCGGTCCGGCCTGCTGCTGACCCCGACCGTCGGGTGCGAGGCCTTCTCGCGCGAGCTGACCGCACCGGAGGGCATCCCGGACTGGGGCGCCTTCCTGTTCGACGCCAACCTCGCGGGCCTGCCCGCCTGCGCCATCCCCATGGGCGTGGGTGTTTCCGGCCTTCCGATTTCCCTACAGATCACCGGACCGCGCGGCGCTGACGGAGCCGTCCTCGCGGCCGCCGAACACATCGAGGAGCTGCTTCATGTTGCGCGGTACGTCTGACCTTCGTGCCTACTTCCGGACCAACCGGACGCCCATCTACTTCATCTCGCCGACCGCGTTCAACGTGCTCGGCATCGATCGCTGGGTGCGCAACTTCCAGTACGTGAACTACTACGACTCCTTCGGCGGGACGCACCCGCAGGTGTTCGTGCCCGAGTCACGGCCCTACCGCGAGTTCACCTCGATCGAGGACATCAACAACTACCTGTTGTCGCACAAGGAGGTCCTGGACCGGATCGGCGACCGCGGCGGACTTGGCCTGTTCGTGTTCTTGGATGAGGAGACCGAGAAGCTCTGCGCCGACGCGGGCCTTCGGGTGGCGCTGCCCTCTGCTGCCTTGCGTCACCGGCTGGACTCCAAGATCGTCACAACGCAACTGGGCAACGAGGCCGGCGTGCCGTCCGTGCCCAACCGGCTCGGTCGCGCGTCGTCCTACGACGAGTTGCTCGATTTGGCGGATGGGTTGGGCGACGACCTCGTCGTGCAGACCCCGTACGGCGACTCCGGCAAGACCACCTTCTTCATCCGCGGCCAGCGCGACTGGGACGACGCCGCGAAGGAGCTCGTGGGCGAGGAGCTCAAGGTCATGAAGCGGATCAACTGCCGCGCCGCGGCGGTCGAGGCGGTCATCACGCGGCACGGCACCGTCGTCGGCCCGGTCATGCGCGACCTCACCGGCCACCCCGAGCTCACGCCCTACCGCGGCGGCTGGTGCGGCAACGACATCTTCCTCGACGCCCTCTCCACCGAGCACCGCGAGCGCGCCCGCTACTTGACGGAGCAGCTCGGCGACCGCCTCGCCGTCGAGGGCTACCGCGGCTTCTTCGAGGTCGACTACCTCGTCGACATCGACACCGGCGAGCTCTACCTGGGCGAGCTGAACCCGCGGTTGAGCGGTGTGACCTCGATGACCTCCGTCTCCGCCGGCGCCTATGCGGACATGCCACTGGTCCTGCTGCACCTCGCGGAGTACCTCGACCTCGAGTACGAGCTCGACGTGGCCGAGATCAACGATCGCTGGGCCCGCACCGCGGCTTTGGACGAGTGGTCCCAGCTCGTGATCAAGGAGACCCGCGAGGACGTCGAGCTGTTGACCTCCGCGCCCCGCACCGGCGTCTGGAAGCTCGACTCCTCCGGCGCCGCCGTCTTCGCCGGCACCGGCAACGACTGGCACGCGATCCACGACGAGGGCGAGGCCTTCTACCTCCAGGTCCTCGGCGCCGGCGAGTACCGCTACCCAGGCGCAGACCTCGGGCTCCTGGTCGCACGCTCGCGCATGCAGACCGAGGGCAACGAGCTGACCCCATCCGCACGCGCCTGGATCGACGCGATCCGCGGCCAGTTCGCCGGGGTCCCCCTCGAGCCCGTCGAGGCGGCCACCCGCCCCCACGACGCACTCGCCTTCAAGGCCTAGCAAGGAGCCCCGACCGCCCACGGCCCCTCACCGCGGGCGGTCACCGCTCCGTCCCGCGATTCACCGGCCGCGCGCTCTCCGCGGGCCGCGCGTCACCGCCGGCCGCTACTAACGGCGAGCAGACCGTCCGCCCGGTTGTCAAGCACGGTGAGCCGCGCTTTGACTCCACGGTGAGGACGCGCTTGACAACCGGGGACCGGCCCGCTCATGTCCCAGTGAGGAAGGGCTGGCGCCCGTGTGCGCTTCTTCGTAGCGCTACTGCGGACCCGGCGGGGTGGACTGCGCCGATGCCGGCCGTCACCAGCGAGTGAACGCGCGTGCCTCGCGTTTGCCGAATAGTTAACGGGGTTAACGATCGGCATGCCTGTCGCGCACACGCGGGGGGCTCTCGCGCCACGCGCGCCGCAGAAATTGCCGTCGTGGTCTGCGGGTCGCGCAGGCGCGTGGGACGGCGCTGAGGGCACTCAAACGCGGTCCGTTCGCGCGGATCGTTAACGGGGTGAACGAATCGACAAACGGGATGCGCGCGCATTCGCTCGCCCGTGCGAGCGCCAACGCGCCACCACACGCGATCGGCGAACGAAACACCGTGTTTTCCGCGGCTTTCGTCCGCCGAAGCGCGCGCATGATGCCGCCGCACAGCAAGCCGCGCCCAGGACCACGCACAACCAGCGAGGAGCGCCAGCACGGTCAGACCCGGCGCGATCCGCGCACGGGATGCGGAGCATCCCCTCGTTGGCACACACCAGGCCGGGGCTGGCGATGTCAATAGGGAGGGCGTCAGCCCCGGCCGAAGGCCGCCCGAAGGGTCCCCTTGACTCAGATGTCGATTTCTCCGTTTTCCAGGCGCAGAACGTCTGGATCCGCACACTGTACGATCGCCATCGTTTTGTTACACGCGGCACGCTGGGCTGGATTGAAACCGGTGATTTCGACAAAG
>JADMIO010812956.1_pt1 | contig 12123 bp, 10 predicted proteins | sample 8958161 | NCBI WGS metagenome assembly JADMIO01 (sample SAMN16585339, study PRJNA669376) | soil metagenome | isolation source: Crop rotation soil | place: USA: Cullars Rotation, Alabama | collected 2011 | reverse complement strand
CCGGCCTCGACGACCGCCGCCCGCAGGTCGAGCTCCGCTGCGGCCAAGGCCTCTGGCGCCATGACCCACCGCCCGACGGTCGGCGCCCGGCGCTCCCCTGTCAGCCGCTCGAGCTCGTCGGCCAGCACCCAGCCCCGCTCGGCCACCACCCGGTCGACCGACCGGGACGGCCGGGCCCGGCGGGCGGCCAGTACCGGCGCCACGTCGAGGACCTCGCCGCCCCCGACCGTCTCGTCCCGCCCGCTCTCCCGCAGCACGAAGCGGTCGCCCGGCAGGAGGGGGACGTTCACCGGTAGGCGGAGTCGCACCAGGCCCTCCTCGCCGGGGCCTATGCCGTCCGCCCCGGCCAGGATTCGCAGCGCCACCGGGTGCTCGCCGGACCCCACGTACAGCTGGTACGCCCCCTTGCGCCCGACGTCGTGGCCGAGGGCGGCGAGGGTGCGCAGGGACGCGTCGAAGGCCCGGGTCGACCGCCACTGGCCCGGTCGGACGAGGGCGTCCCCCCGGGACACGTCGTCGCGCGACACACCCGACAGGTTCACCGCCACGCGGGTCCCCGGTCCCACCCGGGACTGGGCCTGCTGGAGGCTCTGCAGACCTCGGACCCGCACCTTGCGTCCACTTGGGGCGGTGACCAACTCGTCGTCGACCGCCAGGGCGCCTCCCGCCAGGGTGCCCGTGACCACCGTCCCCGACCCCTTGGCCGCGAACACCCGGTCCACCCACAGCCGGGGCCGCCCCCCGTCGACGGCCGCCGGGGTGACGTCGACCAGCCGGTCGAGGGCGTCCCGCAGCTCGCCGACCCCCTCGCCCGCGGGCACGTCGACCTCCACCACCTCGGCCGTCTCGAGGAAGGTGCCCGCCACCATGTCGGCCAGCTCCATGCGGGCCAACTCCCGGGTCTCGGAGTCGACCAGGCCCACCTTGGTCAGCGCCACCAGTCCATGGCCGACGCCGAGCAGCTCGAGGATGCGCAGGTGCTCCTCTGACTGGGGCTTCCACCCTTCGGTGGCGGCGACCACGAACAGGCATGCCTCCACCGCACCGACCCCGGCCAGCATGTTCTTGAGGAACCGGACGTGGCCGGGGACGTCGACGAACGCCAGCTGGCGTCCCGACGGCAACGTCGTCCAGGCGAAACCGAGGTCAATGGTGAGGCCTCGGGCCTTCTCCTCCGCAAACCGGTCGGGGTCCATGCCGGTGAGCCCGAGCACGAGGGTCGACTTCCCATGGTCGACGTGCCCCGCAGTGGCGACGACCGGCATCAGCCCACCCAACCCGTCGAACTGGTGACGGTTAGGGCCCGCAGCGGGCGGTACGTGTCACCGGTTGGGAGCGGCGGGTGACAGTTAGCGCCCCTGTGCGGCGTCACCGGTTCGAGGTCAGCCGGGGAGGCCGGTGAGGGCTTTGGCCAGGACCGGGTCGTCAGCGGGGTCGACGGTGCGCAGGTCGAGGACGGTCTCGCCGTCGTGGACCCGGGCCACGATGGGCGGGTCGTTGGCCCGGAGGGCGGCGGCGTGGTCGCCGGGCACCGCGACCCCGGCCGACGGCACGTCGTGGCCCGGCACCGACCCGCCGCCCGCCACCGCCACCGTGGCGCACACCCGGCCGACGCCCAGCCCCTCGGCCCGCCGTCGCAGCTCCGCCACCGGCGTCGCCGCCATCCGCCAGAAGGGGATGGCCATGCCATCCCGGCGCAGGTAGGCCAACGCCGTCTCCTGCAGGGCGGCCAGCACCAGCCCCCCGGGGCGCACCGCCCGGCTCAGCGGGTGACGGGCGCAGGCCGCCACCAGGTCCGCCCGGCCCGCGATCACCCCCGCCTGGGGCCCTCCCAACAGCTTGTCGCCCGAGAATGTGACCAGCGCCGCGCCCGCGGCCAGCGTCTGGCGGGCGGCGGGCTCGCCGAACAGCCACGCCGGAGGACCCCCCGCCAGCCAGGGGGTGGATGCGTCCAGCAGCCCCGACCCGATGTCGGCCACGACCGGCACGCCCAGCCCGGCCAGTTCCCCCACCTCGACCGCCTCGGTGAAGCCCACGATCCGGTAGTTCGACTGGTGCACCTTCAACACCAGGCCGACGTCCCCCGCGACCGCGGCGTAGTCGGCCAGGCGGGTGCGGTTGGTCGTCCCCACCTCCACCAGGCGCGCACCCGACTGCGCCATCACCTCCGGGATCCGGAACCCCCCGCCGATCTCCACCAGCTCGCCCCGGGAGACCACGACGCCGACGTCGCGGGCCAGCGCGGCCAGCACCAGCAACAGGGCGGCGGCCCCGTTGTTCACCACGTGGGCCGCCTCCGCCCCGCACGCCCGGGCCAGCAGCGTGGCCGCGTGGGCCGAGCGCGACGCCCGCTTCCCCCCGACCAGGTCGATCTCGAGGTTCGAATACCGCACCGCCGACGGCCCCGGCCCGGCCGGCGCCCGCCCGAGGTTGGTGTGCAACAAGACCCCCGTGGCGTTCACCACCGGCTGCAACAGCGCCGCCGCCACCGCTTCCGCCCGAGCCCGGGCCGACAACGGGTCGCCGGCCGCGATCGCGGCCCGGGCCGCGTCGACCAACAGCGGGTGGGGCAGGTCGACATCCACCAGGCTCCGGGCCAAGGCGTCGACCGACGGCGGCCGGGAAGTGGGCTCCACGACCAGACCTTAGGACCCGCCGGCCGTAGGATCCGAGCCGATGCCGCCGACCCCCGCCTTCAACATGCCCAATGGCATGCAGATCCTCAAGGCGGTATGCGTCTTCGTGACGGTCACCATCGTGGCACCCGCCGTCACCGCCGGCACGGCCCTGGCGGCGATGCTCTACCTGCCCTTTCCCGCCCCCGAGCTCCCCGACCCCAAGCCGAGCGTCGAGTCCCGGGTCACCCACGTCTTCGACGCCACCGGCGCCGAGATCGGCGTCTTCCGCCGCTTCGACACGAGCATCCCCGTCGAGCAGAAGGACATCCCCGAGATCCTCAAGCAGGCGGTGGTGGCGGCGGAGGACAAGCGCTTCTACTCCCACGGCGGCTTCGACATCTTCGGCGCCATGCGGGCGGCGTGGGCCGACTTCCGGGGCAAGACGGTGGTCCAGGGTGGGTCCACCATCACCCAGCAGTACGTGAAGAAGGTCTACACGGGCGAGGAACGCACCCTGTCCCGCAAGATCCGGGAGGCGGTGCTGGCGGGCCAGCTCGACCGCAAGGTGACCAAGGACGAGATCCTCTACCGCTACCTCAACACCATCTACTTCGGCGGTGGCGCCTACGGCGTGGGCGCGGCGGCGGAGTCGTACTTCCACAAGCCGGTCAACGAGCTCACCCTGTCGGAGTCAGCCCTCCTCGCCGGCCTCATCTCGGCCCCGTCCGACTTCGACCCCCGAGCCAACCCGGAGCGGGCCGAGTCCAACCGCAGGGACGTCCTCGACGAGATGCTCCAGCAGAAGCGCATCAGCCAGGCCCAGCACGCCGAAGCCCGGGCCCAGGAGCTGTTTCTCATCGGGTCCGACGGCAAGGCGGTCGACGGCGACGCCGCCCCGCCCGCCAACGCCACCCTGGTCCGGCCGCTCGAGCTCCAGTCGTCGACCCAGCCCTACTTCGTCGACTACGTGCGCCGCTACCTGGTGGCCAAGTACGGCGACGACCTCATCTACCGGGGCGGCCTGAAGGTGGAGACCACCATCGATCCCCACCTGCAGAGCCTGGCCGAGGCGGCGGTGGCCGACGCCCTCGACGGCACCGAGCCACCCCTCGAGATGGCCATGGTCTCGGTGGAGCCGGCCACCGGGTACGTGAAGGCCCTCGTCGGGGGACGGGACTTCAACGCCTCGCAGGTCAACCTGGCCCTGGGCGCCTGCCCCGAAGGCTACGAGGCGCCGGCCGAGGGGCCCATCTGCATGGCCGGCGGCGGCACCGGCCGGCAGCCGGGCTCGTCGTTCAAGCCGTTCACCCTGGCCAAGGCGTTCGAGGAGGGGATCGGGCCCAGCCGGGTCTACTCGGGCCCCGGCAAGTACACGGTCCCCAACTGCACCGGCGACGACTGCACCGTGGGCAACGTGGAGAGCGGCAGCTACGGCAGCATCACCCTGCGGGAAGCCACCATCCACTCCGTCAACACCGTGTTCGCCCAGCTCATCGGCGACGTCGGCGTCCCGGAGACGGCGGAGATGGCCCACCGGCTGGGCATCACCATGGTGCCGGCCGACGGGATCCAGGCCAACGGCGACCCCTACGGGATCAGCCTCACCCTGGGCGCGGCCGAGGTGTCGCCCCTCGACATGGCCGCCGCCTACTCCGTCTTCGCCAATCGGGGCAACCAGCTCCCGGCCACGCCGATCCTCAAGATCACCGACGCCAAGGGCAACGTCATCGAGGACAACACCCAGCGGACGCCCAAACGGGTGCTGTCGGAAGTGGTGGCCGACAACGTCACCGACGTGCTCAAGGGCGTGGTCACCAGCGGTACCGGCACCGGGGCCGCCATCGGCCGGCCCGACGGCACCGCGGGCAAGACGGGCAGCGCCGACGAGAACCGCGACGCCTGGTTCGTGGGCTACACGCCCACCCTGTCGACGTCGGTGTGGATGGGATACAGCGACTCCAACACCCGTTCCCTCTACAACATCAAGGGCGTGTCCCGGGTGTACGGCGGCACCATCCCCGCCTCCACCTGGAAGGCCTACATGTCCGAGGTCGTCGACGGTACTCCCAAGGCCGACTTCCCCAAGCCGGCGCCGCTGGCGGGCGACGTCACCGCCGGCGCCCGCCGGGCCCCCGTCGACATCACCCCCAAGGGCAACGAGGGTTTCCTGGCGCTGGCGCCCCCGGTGACGCTGTTCCCCAACCCCACCACCAGCCTGCCCGGCCCCGGTTTCACCCTCCCGCCCCTCTTCGGGACCACCACCACGGTGCCGAAACCGACCACCACGTCGACCAGCCTCGACCTGTTCCCCAACGGGGTGATCCCCAAGCCGTAGCCCCGGCGCGGCCGTAGCCCGGGCGCGGCCGGGTCAGCGGGGCGTCGTGGTGGTGGTCGCCGCCACCGTGGCGTTGCCGCCGCCGCACTCCAGGATCTGGCCGCAGGTGGCGCGCATGGGGATGGCCACGAAGATGCGGTCGGTGCCGACGCCGCCCGGGTTGTAGTCCTGGGACACCATCCCCAGCACCTCGCCCTTCTCGTTGATGAGGGCCCCGCCCTGGCGGCGGCCGTCGATGGTGATGTTGTGCTGGATGGCCGTCGCCGACGAGGCGAGGATCTTGCCCGGCGCCAGGCCCGCGCCCTCGGCGGCCACGAACACCCGGTCGTTGGGCTTGCCCTCGGGGGCGTCGGTGGCCCACAGCAGGGGAGGCGCGGCCCGGGGGATGACCAGGAGGGCGAGGTCCTTGTCCTCCTGCCACGTCCACAGGGTGGCGGGGGACTCCGACCCGCCGTTGCGAACCACGATCTGGGGGCCGGGGATCCGGGTCGACGCCCGTACCGCCACGAAGGTGGTGAGCAGGTAGCTCTGGCCGCCGAACGACCCGGCCACGATGGCCGACGCCTCGATGGGACGGCCGGCCTCGTCGAGGGTGCTCACCCGCCAGATCGACGGCGCCACCCGGGCCCCGAGGGCCTCGACCGACAGCGTCTGGACCTTGGTGGTCGTGGTCTCCTCGTGGGGGGCGGTGGTGATGGTGACGTCGGCCACCGGTTCCGGGCCGGTCGGGTCCTGGAGGGTGACCTTGGCGCCCTCCGACTGGGTGTAGCAGTAGCCGCCGATCAGCCCGATCACCACCGATGCGACCAGGGCGATGACGATGAAACCGGGGACGCTCGGCGGCCACAGATGGCGTTGGATCAGCCCGTTGCGCCGGGGACGCGTCGTCGGCGTGGGTGCCGGACTGGTCCACCGGTCGTAGTCCAGCGGCATCGGTAGGACAGTACCGGGCGTACCATGGGGGTCGTGGTCGCGTTGCTCGCCCTCGTCTTCATCATCCTGCCGATCGTCGAGCTGGCGGTCATCATCCAGGTGGGGCAGGCGATCGGCGTGTTCAACACCATCGCCGTCCTGCTGCTGGTGAGCTTCGTCGGCGCCTGGTTGGTCAAGCGGGAGGGCCTGAACGTGTGGCGCCGCTTCCAGCAACAGGTGCAGATGGGCGTGGTCCCCGGCCGCGAGATCGGCGACGGGGTGCTGGTCATGGTCGCCGGCGCCCTGCTCATCTCGCCCGGGTTCGTCACCGACATCTTCGGCATCCTTTTGCTGCTCCCGCCGGTGCGGGCGGCCGTCCGGTCGGCGGCGCTGTACCGGGTCGGGCGCAGGTTCATCCGGGTGGAACGTGGCTGACCTCACCCCGGGCGTCCCCAACGCCCTGCGGCCCCTCATCCGCCGCATCGTGTCCCCCACCGGAACCAACACCTACCTGGTCGGCATCGACGAGATCGCGGTGATCGACCCCGGCTCGGCCGACCCCGACCACGTCGACGCCATCGTCGGCTGCGGCGGCGACCGCATCCGGTGGGTGCTGGTCACGTCCACCGCCCGGGGCCACGCCGAGGGGGCGGCCGCGGTGGCGGCGCGCACCGGGGCGCAGGTGCTGGGCTTCGGTGCGGCCGACGGGTTCGTCCCCGACGTCGAGATCGGCGAGGGCTACGAGCTGGAGGCCACCGAGTTCCGCCTGCTGGCCCTGCACACGCCGGGGATGGCGCCCGACCACCTCTGCTACCTGCTGGAGGACGACCGCATCCTCGTCGCCGGCGACCTGGTGCGGGGCGACGAGTGCGGCGACGACCTGGCCGCGCCGGCCGACCTCGACGCCGCCGGCTGGCTGGCGGCGATCGAACGGCTGTCGAAGCTGCGCCCGCCGCTGCGGGGCATCGCCCCTGGCCACGGCCAGTTCATCGACGACGCCAAAGCCGCCCTGGCCCACCAACTGCGCGCCGCCTGAGGGTCGGACCAGAGCGAAGGAATGACGAAGGCGGCCGGCTGAGCCGACCGCCCTCGCAGTGACTGTTGGTTGGGCGCCGCCCGTCAGACGCGGGTGCCGCGGGAGCGGAAGACCGACCACCCGCCCGGGCCCACGGCTGCGGCGGCGATGAGCAAGATGATGCCGAAGATGATCTGGCCCTGGAGCAGCTGCACGATGCCCACGATGGCCAGGATCACGGCGATAATCCACAACACGGTTGCGTTCATGGTTGCTACGTACCGACAAGCAACCCTGGTTGAAACAAGGCCCGCCGGGGGTACATCTCGGCCCCGTCGACGGCGGCCGGGCCCCTAGCCCAGGGCCTGCTCCACCGCCGCCAACATCCGGGCCGTGCAGCCGGCCATGTCGACGGGGGGCAGCAGCTCGTCGGCGATGCGGTTGGCGATGGACGCGAACACCGAGCCGGCGGCGCTGTCGGGCGCGGCGACCGACAGCGGCTTGCCGGCGTCGTTGGCCAGGCTGACCGCCGGCTCCAGGGGGATGTTGCCCAGCAGGGGCACGCCCAGATCGGTGGCCAGGGTCTGGCCTCCACCCACGCCGAAGAGGGGGTACGTCTCGCCGTGGTCGCAGGTGAACGAGCTCATGTTCTCGATCACGCCCAGCACCTTGAGGTAGGAGCGACGGGCCATGTCGGCCACCCGGACGGCGACCTTCTGCGCCGCCAGCGCAGGCGTGGTCACGACCACCATCTCGGTGCGGGGCAGGAGCCGGCCGAGGGCCATCTGCACGTCGCCCGTGCCGGGAGGCATGTCGACGAGGAGATAGTCCATCGGGCCCCACGCCACCTTGACCAGGAACTCCTCCAGCGCCTTGGCCAGCATCAAGCCTCGCCACATGATGGCCATGTCCTCGTCGTCGACGAGGAAGCCCATGCTCACGACCTTGATCCGCCCGGCGCCGACGGGCACGTCGAGAGGGCTGATGAGGCCCTGGTCGTTGCCCTCCAGCCGGCCGCTGAGGCCCAGCATGCGGGGAACCGAGAAACCCCAGATGTCGGCGTCGAGGACGCCCACGGTGAAGCCCCGGGCGGCCAGGGCCGACGCCAGGTTGACGGTGACGCTGCTCTTGCCCACGCCGCCCTTGCCGCTGGCGATGGCGAGGATGCGGGTGGTGAGCGGGATCTCGGTCTCGGGGGCGTGGTCGGAGGCGTGCTTACGGGCCCGTTGCATCACCGCGCTGCGCTGGGCCTGGTCCATCTCCCCGAACTTCACCGTCACCCCGGTGACGCCGGGTAGGCCCCGCACCTTCGACTCCACGTCGTCGCGGATCTGCACTCTGAGCGGGCAGCCGGAGATGGTGAGGGCGACGGTGACCAGCACGAAGCCGTCGGGGTCGACGTCGACGGCGTTGACCATCCCCAGGTCGACGATGTTGGCGCCCAACTCGGGGTCGACGACGCCCCGCAGAGCCGCCCGCACATCCGCTTCGGTGGGGGGACCAGTGAGGGTCGTGGCCATGGCCTGGATTTTACCGGTCTGGCCCGGTAATATCCACCTCGATGGACACTCCCCGCCTCGACGTGCTCAAGGCGCTGGGCGACAACACCCGCTACGCCATCTACCTGGAGCTGGCCCGGGCCGGCTCCCCCCGCTCCACCGCCGACATCGCCGAGTCCCTGGCCCTGCACCCCAACACCGTGCGCCCCCACCTCGAGCGCATGCGCGACGTGGGGTTGCTGCAGGTGGAGGCCGACGCCCGGGGCAGCGTGGGTCGGCCCCAGCACCGCTACGCGCTGGCCGCCGACGCCCCGTCGCTCGGCCTGGAGCCGCCGGCCTTCCCCCTGCTGGCCCGCATGCTGGCCCCCCTCGCGGCCGCCTCCGAGCTCGAGCCCGACGACGTCGCCCTGGTGGGGGCGGAGGCGGGTCGGGCCATGGCGCGGGCCGGCGGCGCCGTCGCCCGCCAGGCGTGCGTCGAGGCCGTCGCCACCATGCTGTCCGAGCTCGGGTTCGACCCGGCGGTGGTGGCCGACGACGAGGTGGCCACCATCGCCTTCACCCACTGCCCCTTCGCCGAGCTGGCCGCGGCCCACCCCGAAGTGGTCTGCCACCTGCACCGGGGTCTCATCCAGGGGTATGTGGAACAGATCGGCGGCGCCAGCGTTGCAAGGTTCGGAACGCTGGCCGACCGAGACCCCTGCCAGGTAGAGCTCTCTGTCCGTTAGACTTGTGAACAGCCGGATTGTCTTAGGAGGAGTAGGGATGATCACCCTCACCGATAGCGCCACCACCAAGGTCCAGGAGCTCATCAAGGCCGAGGGCAACGACGATCTGGCCTTGCGGGTTGCCGTACGTCCCGGCGGGTGCTCGGGCTACAGCTACGAGATGTTCTTCGACACCGAGTTCACCGCCGACGACAACGTCGTCGAGCTGGGTGGCGTGAAGGTCGTCGTCGACGCCGCCAGCGCCCCCCTCCTCACGGGCGCCCAGCTCGACTACAAGGACGGCCTCCAGGGCGCCGGGTTCGCCATCAACAACCCCAACGCCACCCGTAGCTGCGGCTGCGGCTCCTCCTTCAGCTAGGTCAGCCGCTGACCACGCCGATCGGGCCCTACCGCCCGGTCGTCCGCGCCGGAGAGTGGCTGGCCGTATCCGGCCAGATCCCGTTGCTCGCCGGCGCGATCGTCGACGGCGGCGTCCCCGAACAGACCCGTCAGGTCCTGGCCAACCTGGCCGCAGTGTTGGAGACGGAGGGCGCCACGCTGGCCCAGGTCGTCAAGACCACCGTCTACCTGCGTTCCATCGACGACTTCGCGGCCATGAACTCGGTGTACGCCGAGGTCTTCGGTGCGAGCCGCCCGGCCCGGGCCACGGTGGGCGTGGCCGGCCTCCCCATGGGGGCCCTGGTGGAGATCGACGCCTGGGCGTTTGTGGGCTGAGCAGGGCTATCCGCACTTTTCCACAGGGCTGGGGGTAGCATTGGCGGGCGCGAACTGAGGGGGACGGCATGACCCGCCGCCAGGCTGCCCCGCCTGCTCAACGTTGGTTGCTGGTGATCGTCGCACTGCTCCTGGCCCCGTGGCTCGGACAGGGCGCAGCCTTCGCGTACTCGGTCAGCGTCAACCCCCAGAGCGGACCGGCGGGGACGAACGTGACCGTGCGGGTCGTCGACTTCGGCGCCAGTTGCCGGGTGATCTTCGACGGCGAGCAGATCGCGTCCACCGACGACTGCGACGACTCCACCCTGGTGTTCACCGTGCCGCAGTCGCTACCGGTCGGCAACTACGAGCTGCGGGCGATCGGCGAAGGGGGCGCCGACCAGACGTTCACCTTCCGGGTCACCGCGTCCGCGCCGACCACCACCGCGCCCGCCCCACCCCCGCCCTCCCCCGACGTGACCGTCGCCGAGGCCGACATCAACGTGGGCCAGGTCGGCGCGCCCACCACGGTCGTCCTGCCGGTCACCACCGCGACCGGGGCCGCCACCCCGTCTCCGACGACGGGAGCGGCCCTCGAGCAGCCCACCACCACGTCCGCTTCGAGCCGGCTGACCACGGCCAAGGCCGCGCCGGCCGGCTTCGCGGCCGGGTGCAAGCCGGGCGAGGTCGCCCTCATGCGCTTCGCGGTCGCCCCCACCGAGGGTCGGCCGGGAGAGGCGGTGACCGGCTCGACGTCGTGGGGGTCGGTGGGGACGTGCAGTGAGAAGCGGGCCCTGCGGGTGATCCTCGACGGCAAGACCGTCCCCGGGGCGCCGCCCGAGGCGGGCACCTCCGGGAAGTTCGAGATGACCATTCCGAGGGACGCCAAGGCCGGGTCCCACACCCTGGCCCTGGTGGCCGACGACGATCCGTCGGTCGAGCTGGCCACCATCGCCTTCCGGGTCGAGAAGGCCAAGGCGTCGGTCCCCGTGGTCGCGCTGGCGGGGGCGGGGGCGGCGGTGCTCCTCGTCCTGCTGCTGGTGGTCAGGCGGCGCCGCAAGAAGGGCCGTCGGAAGGGCGACGACGAGGTCTGGGCCGGTGACGACGGGGGCGGTGGATGGGGCGGCGTCCTCGACGTTCCCAATATCGCGGGCGAGTCCGAGCCGGAACCCGACGTGGCCATGTTGCCCACCGCCGCCGTCGTGGTGGAGGACCAGCCCACCATGCCCGTCGTCCCCCTCGTGGTCGCCGGCGGCCGCCACGGGTCGTACTACCTGCTGGAGCGGCAGAACCCGCACGCCCCCCGCCGAGCCAACGGCAAGCGGGGTTGGTACCGCGACCAGCGGATCGAGCCCATCCGGGGACTGGTGGTGGCGGTCGTCGAGCCCCACACCGCGGGCGCGGCCGCATCGGAGCTGGCCACCGGGGAGCAGGCGGCCTCGGCCCACGTGGTGGTCGATGGCGACGGCGCCCTCGACCTGCTCCCCGACGACCTCGTCGCCGTCCACCGGCCGGAGTACGACGACGCCACCCTGGTCATGCTCCTGGCCGGGATGCGTCACGACGCCGCGGCCGACGAGGTCGTCCTGGGCCACGCCGCCCGCTGGGCGGCGGCCAAGATGCGGGAGCACGCCATACCCGCCCGCCTGGTCACGGCCGACGAGTTCGCGGCCGGCGAACCCGGCCTCCTCGCCGACGAGCACGCCTCCCTCTGGCGCCGGATCGTCTCCCACGCCCCGAGTGAGCCGGTGCACGAGGCCGCGACGGCCGACGCCACACCGAGCCCCGCCGACCCTGTGGCGCCCGCCGCCGTTACCGGGGCGGCCACGCCGCCGACCGTCCCCCCGGCCTCCAGTGGTCCAGCCGGGATCCCGATCGTCCCCGCGGCCTTCGGTGGTGCGGCCGGGACGCCGACCGAGGCGCCGGCCTCCGGTGCGCCGGCCTTCGGTGCGCCGGCCAGGACGCCGATGGTCCCACCGCCCGTCGGTGCGACGGCCACGTTCGAGGCGCCAGCGGCGGCTGTCGGGGCGCAGGGGTTGTCGGATACGCCGGGGGCCGTCGGGCCTCCCCCTGTCGGTACGACGCCGATCGAGGCGCCGACGCCGACGCGGCCGGCGGTCCCGCTCAGTCCCTTCGAGGGGGCCGGGGCCTTCGCGCCGGGGACGCTCGGCGCCGTCGAAGCGGCGGCCGAGTCCGTGGTCGACCGGGCCATCGACGCCATCGGTCACCGGGGCGCCGACGCCGGCCGGCGGGCCGAGGTACGTCCCGCCACCTTCGCCTTCCCGACGACGCCGGTAGCGCCCGTCGACTCGCCGGCGGGGGGCCG
>JADMIO011306077.1_pt1 | contig 12125 bp, 8 predicted proteins | sample 8958161 | NCBI WGS metagenome assembly JADMIO01 (sample SAMN16585339, study PRJNA669376) | soil metagenome | isolation source: Crop rotation soil | place: USA: Cullars Rotation, Alabama | collected 2011 | reverse complement strand
CCGCGACTTCAAGTCACGTGAATTCCAAGCTTCGGATCCCACTGTGCTGGAAAGAGCACGCTCCCTCGTTGCAAACGGTGGCGTCGCTGATGGGAAGATAGAACTCGCGTGGAAATAGGAAGATAGGACCGCGTCAATTTATTGACGCGTGATGCGAAGCGCGTCAATAAATTGACGCGGTCCTTAGTAAAGTATGAGAGATGAACGCGGACTGACGGATTGAACCACGAATGACGCACATGCTCGCCAATATCTGGATCCCTTCGGGCGTCGATCTGCATTTCTTCTCGCCCGAGCTCGCGCTGGTGGGAACGCTGGTCGCGCTGCTGGTCGTGCCGCTCATCGGTGGCCGCAACAATCAGGTCGCCGCCGGCGTCGCGCTGGTCGGCGCCTTCGCGACACTGCTTCTCTCGGGTTACGTTTTTCATTATTCGCTGTCGGCCGCGACACCAGCCCACGGCGGCCTCTCGCCTGCTGATCATCCCGCGATGCTCCTTGCGGATAAGTTCTCATTGTTCTTCAAGTTGTTCCTGATGGTCTTCCTCGTCCTGGTGATCTGGCTGTGGCTCATGGGCCAATGGACCGCGAAGCCCGAAGCAGTGGGTCACTTTGGCGGGACGGAATTCTTCGTTCTGCTGATCACGAGCGCCCTGGGTATGTCGCTCATGGTCAGCACGCTCAATCTGCTCGTGATGGTGATCGCGATCGAGACTGCTTCGCTGCCCAGCTACGCCATCGTCGCCAGCGACAAACGCTCGCGCCTCGGAGCCGAGGCTTCGCTCAAGTACGTACTTTTCGGAGCCGCCACCGCAGCGATCATGATGTATGGCGTGTCGCTGCTCTACGGTCTGTTCGGCACGCTCGATATACCGACCATCGCGACACAGATTGCCGACGGCCACCTCAGCGTCCTCGCGCTGCTGGCTCTCTTCGCCGTGCTCGTGGGCATCGCGTTCAAGATTTCCGCCGCCCCGTTCCACTTCTGGTGTCCTGATGTGTTCGAAGGGGCCCCGATCGAAGTGACCACATGGCTCAGCGTTGCGAGCAAAGCGGCAGGGCTCGGACTGCTCGTTCGCCTCGTCAGCGCGTTCAGCACCATGCCTCAGACCGCATCTGTCATGATGCCCGCCGCCTACGGCATCGGATTTATCGCCGCGCTGACCTGCACCATCGGTAACCTGTCCGCATTGCGCCAGGACAGCGTCAAACGCCTGCTCGCCTATTCGTCGATCGCGCACGCCGGCTACATGATGATGGCCGCCGCGATCTTCGTACCCACGACCGGGGACAACAATCTCGCAGTGCCCCCGATCATCTCATATCTGCTCGTCTATCTGGTAATGAACATGGGCGCCTTCGGCGTCACGGCGATGATCACCTGGCAGACCGGCACGGATCATCTCTCAGCGTTCACCGGGCTTGGCCGACGCGCTCCATCGCTCGCCATCCCCATGGCTGTCTGCCTTTTCTCGCTCATCGGGCTGCCGCCGCTGGGTGGATTCACGGCCAAATGGTGGCTGCTGCTGGCACTTGGTAAAGCGGCGCAAGCGCAGCCCTGGCTCTGGATTCTGGTGGTTGTCGCCGTCATCAACACCGCGATCAGCCTCTATTATTACGTCAAGGTGATCCGCCAGATGTTCCTGACCGACGACGAACGCGCCAAGCCGGTTGATGCCCCTTTCGGTGGCATCGTCCTGGTCAACGCGTGCGCCGTCCTGCTGCTTCTCCTCGGTACTGTCTTCGTCGGACGACTGGCCGACAAGTCGCGCACCTACGCATCGAACCTCTACACGTCTCACCCGCATCCGCAGGCTTCGGCCAGCTCGATCGATTCGCATGCCGACGCACGGGGGCTCACGCAGGCTGACTCGAAACGATGAACGAACAGCGAACCAGCATCGTGGATATTCTAAATCGCCTCTACGCCGCGGAGATGCACACGCTGCTTCCGCGTCTCGGGGATCTGAGTATTTCCGCCTCGCGGCGCAACCCGCGGCAGGCCGTCGTTCTCCGTCAGCTTGCGCAGGAATCAAAAGAGCATCGCGAGTGGCTTATCGAAGCGATCGAAAGCAATCGCGGCAGCGTGCTGCCCGTCTCGATGGATATCCAATCAGCAGCTCTGCATTACGTATCTGCCAGCGCCGTTCTTCCCCAGCTCGAGCGTAACCTCGAACAACTCCTGGCCGAATACGCAGAAGCCTCGCGTCACCGCTGGCTGGATTCGGCCACTCTCGACATCTTCAGCCGGATTTCCCGCCGCTACGAAGCTTCTCTCGACCAAGTCCGCCAATCCGCCGGCCAGCTCCAGCAGTCCAGTTAGAACGATTTTCGGATCAGTAGCCGATGTGTGCCACTGCTGTGCCAGCAGTGGTGTGGGCGGAATCAACTCTACGCGGGAAGCACATTCGGCTCGTGAAGTGTTCCCGCCTCCGCACTGCTCACAGAGCAGTGGCACACGAAAGTCAGCCGCTGATGCTACAGGCCAACGAATCACTCTTGACGCAAAAAGAAACGGCCGCCCATTTCTGGACGGCCGTTGTACTTCTGTATTCAGGATTTTGATGCCGGCCACTAACCGGCTCATCCATGCGACTACTCGACGAGGAACACGCGGATCGGTCCGCTGAGCAGCGTGTTCGTGCCCGTGATGGTGCGATCCGGCGTCCGCGCTCCATTCAGAGTCGCGATGCCATCGTACGAAAGAACCTTGTTCCCGCCGTTGTCCGCGATGTATCCACGGCCCGCAGCGTCTACGGCGATAGCGGTGATCGAAGTCGCACCGGTCACGGTGAGGGAGAAGTCAGGCGCTACCACGCCGTTCAGAGTCGATGCGTTATTAAAGATATCGATGCGATTGCCCGTCGAATTCACGACAAACATCCGATCGTTCTTATCCACGAAGACATCGAACAAACCGGTGAATGCCGGGTTGCCGGTGATCGTCCGCGCCGGAGCGACGTTGCCATTGAGAGCGGCCGCGTTCGCATACACCAGGATGGTCGCCGTCCCATTGTTGGCGACATACAGGTTGCCGTTGTTATCGAGATTGATGCCGAAAGGCGAAGTTAACGTGCCTGTGGTCGTGATCGTACGCGTGGGGGCGAGGTTGCCCGTGAAGCCCGCGCCCGACGCGCTGGTGAAGACCAGAATGGCCGGCGTCGCGCCGAGCTTCGACACGAACAGCGTGTCATTGCTCGCGCTGAGCGTGAGTGAGGTGGGCCCGCCTACAAGCTGCGTGTTGGCGCCCTGAACATTGCGGTTGGGCGCGAGATTGCCGTTCGCATTGGCCGCGTTGTTGTAAGAAGTGATCGACAGGGCGGCCGCGTTGAAGTTGCTCGCGACGAGCGCGCCGGCCGTATCCACCACGATGTCCGACGGGTTGTTCAATTGGGTGGTCGCACCGGCCAGATTCGCGTCCGGAGCAATGTTGCCATTGACCGTCGACGGATTGGCGTAGCTGGTGACGTTGTTGCCGGTGAAGTTGGCGATAAAGAGTCGCGGCGTCACCGTGGGCGGCGCTGGCGCAGTGACGGTGACAGTCACGTCGTCGGTGGCCGAGGCGCTCTTGCTATCGGTGACCGTGAGCCGGAAGGTCAGTGCGCCGGCGGCGGCGGGAGCGGTGAATGACGCCGTTGCCGTGTTGGCATTCGTCAGTGTCACCGTCGTGCCCGAAAGCTGCGACCACGCGAACGTGAGCGTGTCGCCGTCGGCATCGGTACCGGAACCCGTGAGCGTCACGGTTGCGCCGGAGTTGACGCTCTGATCCGCGCCAGCATTGGCGACCGGGGCCTGGTTCTGATTTCCATTGTTGCCGGTCGGGCATCCCGCCAGCGGCAGAAGCATCGAAACCGCGGCCAGGATGCTCAAAGGATAATTCTTCAGACAAGTCATGCACTTTCTCCTTAAGTTCGCAGTGAAAAAAGGGTACAAGCTGCTCATCAGCCCGTAGCCCCGCTGATATCAATACACACGCGACACTACTGCTGCAGGAACAAGCGGATCGGGGCGCTCAGCAGTGTGTTCGTGCCGGCGATGGTGCGATCCGGAGTTCGAGCTCCATTCAACGTCGCGATGCCGTCGTACGACAGAATTCGATTGTTCGCACGATCGACCAGATACCCGCGGCCGGCGGAATCCACGGCAATCGCCGTGAGATCCGTCGCACCCGTCACCGTCAGTGTGAAGTCAGGCGCTACCGTGCCGTTCAGCGTGGACGCGTTGTTGTAAATCGCAACACGCGACGGTCCGATTCGGTTGACGACGTACATGCGGTCCTGGGCGTCGACGAACACGTCGAATGCATCGGTGAACGCCGGGTTGCCCGTGATCGTTCGCGTCGGGGCGACATTGCCATTGAGGTTGGCCGCGTTCGCATAGACGAGAATCGTGTTGGTCGCCAGATTTGCGACGTACAGGTTACCGTTCGCATCGAGGTTGATGCCGATCGGCTGCGTGATAGCGGCGTTGGTGATCGTTCGTGTTGGGGCCAGATTACCGGTGAAGCCCGCGCCCGCGACGCTGGTGAAGATCAGGATCTTCGGGGCGGCGCCGATTTCAGAAACAAACAGTGTGTCGCCCGCGGAGCTGATGGCCAATGAAGCCGGGCCGCCCGCGACGAGCTGAGTGTTCGCGCCTTGGACATTGCGATTGGGCGCCAGATTGCCGTTCGCCGAAGACGCGTTGTTGTAAGAAGTGATCGACGCGCCAATATTGTTGGCGGCCAGGAGCGCGCCCGCTGCATCCAGAACGATGTCTGCCGGTACATTGAGTTGTGTGTTCGCGCCGGCCAGGTTCGTGTCCGGGGCGATATTCCCGTTCACCGTTGACGGATTGGCATAGCTGGTGATGTTGTTGCCCGTGACGTTGGCAATGAACAAACGCGGCGTCACGGTCGGCGGCGGCGTCGTGGAGACTGTGATCGTCACATCATCCGTGGCCGATGCGCTTTTGCTGTCGGTGACGGTGAGCCGGAAACTGAGGGCGCCGGCGGTGGCCGGAGCCGTGAATACGGCGTTCGCCGCGTTCGCGTTCGTCAGCGTCACGTTGGTGCCTGACAATTGGGTCCAGGCGAACGTGACGGTGTCCCCATCCGGGTCCGTCCCTGAGCCGGTCAGATTGACGGTGGCGCCCGGATTCACAGTCTGATCCGCCCCCGCATTTGCTGTCGGGGGCTGGTTTTGAGTTCCCGTACCGCCGTTCGGACAGCCGGTGAGCGGGATGAGCAAAAGCATTCCCGCCACGCCCCAGGCCATTGGGTGGATAGATTTCGTGCGCATCGAGAGTTCTCCTCTGCGTCAGGTGAAACAAATTCCGGCGCGGCCTCGCAGCGCCGAGGACAAGATAATCCATTCAAATTCGGTGAAGCAGCGGCGGGCCGGACACGGCTAGGGGAGGACCGCTGCACATTCCCAGCATCCTGCTGGTAAACATCAACGTGACATCAAGCGAGGTTACGACGCGCAAGGCTTGAGGTCAACCCCCCCAGTACACTTCTTGAATCTGGATTAGCCGGCGTTTCCACGCCGTATCTGACGGATTATCGCCTAGCTCTCTGCTCTCTGATGCTAAGGACAAAGTATATCGGATGAGCTTGGAGCAGGGCGTCAGCCTTTTGTGTGATGGAATTCCGTCATACTGTTGGCTTTTGAGGGCGCAAATCGAGTAGGAGGGCGCCTCGCGGCGCCCGTCCTCTCACACCACCGGACGTACTCACCGTATCCGGCGGTTTCCCTTAACGTTGTAACGCTGCATACCTGTTTGTGAGGCTGATCAGGCCTTGAGCCGTGAACCAATGGGGCGGCATGGCCTGATGCGCCGCAGGCGTATGGGCCATCCGCCACCATCCCTTCCCGCAGGCCGCCGTCGTCCACGAACGGTTCTTCGGGACGCCGAGGCTTTGCAGGAACTCGGCGATCGATCGTGCCCGCTTGCGCTGCTTAAGCCGCACACAACGCAGCTTCCGCCGTATCCACCCGTCCAGGACGCTCAGGGCGCTGCGACAGGCGGCGTAGCGGAAGTAGGTCACCCAGCCCGAGAGGAACGAGTTGAGTTCGGAGATCATCCGTTTCAGCTCGACTCCCCGGTTTCGCCGGGTGATCCGCCGGATGCGTTCCTTGGCGCGTTGAAGACTCACCGGAGCGATGCCCAGCCCGCCCTCGGGAAGCAGGCGGTGCCCCAGGAACTTGCGTTCGTGGGTATAGGCCACCGCACTCTTCTCCCGATTCACGCGGAGCTTGAGCTTGCGTTCCAGGAACTGGGTCACGGAGGCCAACACCCGCTCACCCGCCGCCTCAGACTGCACGTAGATGTTGCAATCGTCGGCATACCGGCAGAAGCGGTGCCCGCGCCGTTCAAGTTCCTTGTCTAGATCGTCCAGCAACAGATTCGCCAGCAGCGGCGAGAGCGGTCCGCCCTGCGGCGTCCCTTCACGTCGTTCGATGCATACGCCGTTGCTCATCATCCCCGCATTCAGGAAGCGGCGGACTATTCGCAGCAGGCGCTTGTCGCCGACATGCCGGGCCAGTCGCGCCATCAGCATGTCGTGGTTGACTCGATCAAAGAACTTCTCCAGATCGAGGTCCACGACGATAACGCGCCCGTCGGCCACATGCTCCCGCGCCGCCGCCAGCGCCTGATGCGCGCTGCGCTTGGGTCGGAAGCCATAGCTCGACGCCGAAAAGGTCGGGTCCAACCGCGGTTCAAGCACTTGCAGGATCGCCTGCTGAACCAGCCGGTCCACGACCGCCGGAATGCCCAATTGCCGCATTCCTCCACCCGGTTTGGGAATCTGTACTCCCTTCACCGGCTGCGGTGCGTAGCTGCCGTCCAGCAGCGAAGCGATCAACGTGTCCTTGTGCCCTTTGATCCACCCGCCCAGAGCATCGACGGTCATCCCGTCCACGCCCGGCGAGCCCTGGTTGGACTTTACCCGTCGATATGCCTGGTTCAGGTTGTCAGGCTGACATACCTCCTCCATCAGGTGCTCGGTCAAGGCTCGTGCTGGGTACCACGCCGTGGACGTGGGTGGCACCTCGCACGCCGCAGATTGAGTTCCGCTCGCTCCGCTGACGCCGGGGCGCGACGACGATCCTTCGATGGCCTCGAACAAGGACATCTGCTGATCTTCGCCGCTTTGCTGCCGCTTCACGACCATCGAGTCGTTCCCGACTGCTCCTTGCATTAAGGAATTCGGCCCTTCGTCCGTCGTTCCCGGCTCGGCCTATCTGTTCCCGCGCGTTTCCGCGTTGCGGTGCCTCACTAGCCTCACCGACGGCACGACCTACTACGGCCTCTGCTGACTTCTCGTCCGCCCTCCCGCCCCGTTGCCGCGACGGTAGTTCGCCCGTGGCGAACAGCGGATGAGATCTCTCAGGTTAAGCGATGCGTCCTTCCCTCGGGCCTCGCCGGATTTACCCATCGCCCTTCCGAATGACCATCGGGCGTCCCCGTCCATTGCCGGGTTACCCAGGGCGACAGGCCTGGTATCCGATTCCTGTTCGTCGAGTCCGAGGCTTGGGCTGCGGCTCCCTTCAGGTTCCACCTCGCGGTGGACACCCTGGCCTGCCCTGGCGGTTCCGGTCATCACGGCCCGCAGAGGACTTGCACCTCCAACACGCATCACATGCCTGACAAACAAAAAGGGTGGCCGCCCCAAAAGGAGCGGCCACCCCAGCGAAAACAAATCATCCAACTAACCCAAGGTCTTATTCGACGACCATCAGGTTGTAAGGCTGGCTGAGCAGCGTCTGGGCGCCTTGCAGCGTACGATCGGGAACGATCGTACCGTTGCGTGTCGCCAGGTTGTCATACGAGAACACGCGGTTCCCCACGCGATCTGTGATGTAACCGGTGCCCGCACTGTCAGTCACAACCGAGTTCAGCACGGTCGCGCCGGTGACGGTCAGCGTCACATCAGGATTGACGTTGCCGTTCAGAGCGGCCGCGTTGTTGTACACATGGACCTGCTGATCGGCATTGTCCACCACGAAGAGCCGGCCGGAACCATCGAGGAACACGTCGCGGGCCGCATTGAGCGTCGCGCTGGTGATGATGCGGGTCGGAGCGATGTTGCCGTTGAGCGTGGCCGCGTTCGCGTACACGATGACGCGAGGCGGGTTCTCATTGGCGATGTATAGATCACCGTTGGAAGCGATCGCGATGCCGCGAGGCTGCGTGATCTGGGCATTGTTAATCACTCGGACAGGGGCCAGGTTGCCGTTGAACGCCGCTGTCGAAGCGCCGGTGAAGACGCGGATCGAAGCCGGAGCGCCGGCGTCAGAGACATACATCAGGTCGGTGGACGCTTCGCGGGTAATGCCGCGGAGGATGTTCACCGCCGAAGCAGCGCCCTGGACGTTACGCAGCGGGAAGATATTCCCGTTGAGACCGGCAGGATTGGTCACGCTGGTGTAGCTCGTGATCGAGTTGTTGCCATCGTTACCGACCTGCAGCGCCTTGTTGGCGTCAAAGGTCATACCGCGCGGAGCGGTGATGCCGGTGTTCGCGCCGGTCAGGTTCGCGATCGGAGCGATGTTACCGTTGATGTCGGTCGGGTTTGTCAGCGTGTAGGCCGTGACGGAGTTACCCGTCAGGTTCGCGACGTACAGCGTCTTGGTCACCGGAGGCGCGTTGTTCGCCACGGTGACGGTGACATCATCGGTCGCGCTGGCGGCCGAAGAATCGGTGACGGTCAGGCGGAACGTGAGCACGGTCGGAGCGGCCGGCGCGGTGAACGACGTGCTGGCCGACGTCGTGCTGCTCAGCGTGACAGGCGAGCCGCTGGTCTGCGACCAGGCAAAAGTGAGCGTCCCACCGTCAGGATCCGCCCCCGAGCCCGACAGCGTGACGGTTGCGTTCGGCGCAACAGTCTGGTCCCCGCCCGCGTTCGCGGTAGGGGCCTTATTGCCGGCCTGATCGACGCCCGGGCATCCCGCGCCCAGCGTCACCACCATGAATGCGGCCACAACCGGCGTCGCCGCAAGCTTGATCCAACTGATACGCATTGCAAATCTCCTTCTTCCTGCCACTTCCGGCACAGCCCCGCACCACACGGAGCCCCGTAAAAGGGCTTCTAACAAGGGTTTAGAACCGCGGCTTTCACGGGGGGAGACGCCGCCACGAGGAAGAATTGGCGGTCAGGGCGGGGAATCTTTCGCGGTCCAGCAATGAGGTGCCTGTAGTTTCTCCCCCTCTGTACTCAGGAGTAGTTTCTCCCCTCTGGTATTCAGGAGGAGCCGGGGGAGGTCGGGCGGGTGCGGACTTTCGAAATACACGCACACCGCTGGCGTTTGCAGACGCTCAGACCCCCCTCAATCCCCCCTGAGTACAAGGCGGGAAGAGCCGATGGCGGGCCGGGGCGGGTCAACACGCTACCCGGTGCGGGCACTTCTCCCGGCCCGCCGTCCCCCATGGGTACGGGGGAAGAGCCGAGCACGCCGATACCGTAATTGAACCTCGCCATCGCGCCCGCTATCGTTCCATGATGCCGTCTCGCCTCCGGGGTTGTGGATCATTCATCAGCGTGGGTCTTCTCCTCTGCGGTCTCAATGCACCCGCAAGAGGTCTCGAGCCCAACGAATTGCTGCTCGTCTGCAACGCGGATGTACCCGCCTCCCGCGAGCTCGCAGCGTATTACGCGAAAGTTCGCCGTGTGCCCGCCTCGCAGATTTGCGCCCTGAAATTCAGCGAGCAAATGGACGAAGACATCTCAGCCGAGGGGTATGACCAGCAGATTCGCCAGCCGATCCGCGCATTCCTCAACGAACGCAAATTGATCCCGTCGATTCGTTGTCTGGTCACTTTCTATGGGCTGCCCATTCGCGTCCGCGAGATGCGCTCGACACCGGAAAAGCAGGCCGCGGCGAAGGAGTTCGAACGCCGCATGATCGAGAGCCTCGGCGAGCTAGAGAAGTTTTCCGCTCAAATCGACAGCGTTGGTACAACGAAGAAATTGATGCCTGCGCGCCTGCCAAAAGCCGAGGACTATATTTCCATCCTGCGCCGTTATGTGCAGGTTAAGAAAGACGCGATAGAGCGCCTGGGAAAAATCAAAGACCCGGCGCAGCACGCCGACGCATACCGCCAGCTCGTCCCGCTCATTCAGGAATCAGAAGGGGCCGCCGGCATCATCGCTCAGATCCAGATCAGCGGCGGCGATCCCGATGACGAACCGCATCGCCAGTTCACCCGCATGAAGGAAAATGTGCAGCAAGCCGAACGCGAAATCGCGGCCGCCTTGCTCCTGCGCGTCGGCGACCCGAAACGCGACGCGATCGCACCGCTGATCCGCCAGTATCACGGCGTGATCGGACTCCTCTCGATTCTGAATAACGATCTGCTTTTCTTGCGGACCCAGGAGACGACGGCCTCTGTGGACAGCGAGTTGACGTTGCTCTGGTACGAGGATTACCCGCGCACGCGCTGGTTCCCGAATCTCCTGAGCTGGCCGAATCGCCTGAGTCAGGAAGTGCGTCAGCAGGTATCGCCCGGTTTCTGGCACACGCGCGTCATGATGGTATCGCGCCTGGACGCGTCGAGCCCGAAAGTGGTCAAGCGAATGATCGACGATTCGCTGGCCGCAGAAGCGAAAGGTCTCGAGGGCAAGATCTATCTCGATGCCCGCGGCAAGTACAACCCGGCCAGTTACGCCCAATACGACGGCAGCCTGCGCGATCTCGAACTGCTCATCAAACGCAACACGCCGCTGACGGTGATTCTCGACAACAAAGAAAGTCTCTTTGCCCCGCACGCCTGCCCCGACACAATGCTGTACTGCGGCTGGTACAGCCTGCGGCATTACATCGATTCGTTCACCTTCGTGCCCGGCGCCGTCGCATATCACATCGCCAGTTTTGAAGCCGAGAGTCTTCACGTACAAAGCGAACAAGGCTGGGTCAAGAATCTGCTCGATCACGGGGCGGCCGCCACCATCGGTCCGGTCGCCGAACCCTATCTCCACTCCTTCCCATTACCCAAAGAATTCTTCGGCCTGCTGCTCACCGGCCGCTTCACACTCGCCGAGTGCTATGCCTACACGAGCAACCTGAGCTCCTGGATGCAGATGCTCCTGGGCGACCCGCTCTATAAGCCATTCGCGAAGAAGCCGTACCTGAAAATCGATCAGGTTATTCCCATCGATCGCATCCCATCCGAATTCCGCCCTGGCTCCACAATGCCCGCCACCGACCCGGCCAGCATGCCGTCGACTGAATCCGCCCCATGACATGAATGGAGCAATGTGAATTCAATCATCTGCATTTTTTCTCTTTGCGGCCGGGTGGCCCATCCTGTGCGAAGCACAGGGTGGGGTCGCGATGATATATGCGGAAAATGATTTGCGGCGGGGGGTGCGTGCTTCGCGTGAGAAGCTCGTGACAACTGCAAACTTGTGAGCACTCAGATTACTCGCTGTCTACCGCGTGCGATCATCGCGACCCCACCCCTCGCTTCGCGAGGGATGGGCCACCTGCCCTTTGTGGTGGTTTTCCGAATGAAAGGCATTTCCTGTACACTATTTGTTGAAACTGGATCGGAACCGGAGACAAGACGGATGCAAGTACGTTTCAAGTGCCCCGCCTGCAAAGGCACGCACATCGCGGATATTCCCGAAACAACGATCTATCTCACCTGTTCGCGCACGAACAAAGCCCTGCGGCTGCGGCTGACCGCCGGCGGCGACGTCAAATCCGCCGTCGTAGACGCCGACGGTAACGTGCTGCTTGCAGATGAAGACGAGGAATGAGCCCCTGCCACTGCCATAGTGACATCTTGGCAAAATGTCCCTGGCGCGGGGTTAGGGGCTCCCACATCAGTGCTGAGATCCGCGTGCCACTGCTCTGCGAGCTTGCTGTTACCCACATTTTTGTTTGCCATCTTCCGCGTAGAGTTGGGCGCCGAGCATCATCAACTGGAAGTGTTGCCATCCGCGCCAAGCGCGGAGCCAACCGACGGGTCCATCACCTTTGCGGCCCACGTGGCCTCCCAGCCGCCCGATGCCGCGCCAGAAGGCGCCGACTGTCAGGTCTGCCGCGGGCTGCTTGAGATAGCGGGCCATCACGCGGATCATCGGTTCATCGAACAAGACACAGGCGGGTTGCCGCGGATCATCGCGGGCCACGTATTTGAGC
>JADMIO011070379.1_pt1 | contig 12125 bp, 12 predicted proteins | sample 8958161 | NCBI WGS metagenome assembly JADMIO01 (sample SAMN16585339, study PRJNA669376) | soil metagenome | isolation source: Crop rotation soil | place: USA: Cullars Rotation, Alabama | collected 2011 | reverse complement strand
CAGAACCGCCGCGACGAGGAACATCCCGACGTAACCGCGATATTCGATTTCGGGTCTGCCCTGGGTCGTCGTCGGGATGCCTTCGCGCAACGCGTTGTAGACGCAGGGCGACGCAATCGCGAGCACGGCAAAGAAGCTGTTCACATAGATGAACTTGTACTTCCCGAGCGCTGCGGCTTCGGGCATGGCGATGGCCGTGAGCACCAGCCCGAGCGCGCTTCCGGCTATCGACAGGTTGGAAGCCCAGCTTCGGGAGAAATCCCACTGCACCGAGCCCATGCGCTGCCGCATCGAGCAGGCCGGATCGCTCTTGATGACCGCGCGCCACGCGAGCGCGACGAGAACGATGGCGACGACGAGGCTGCCCCAGACGATCACGCGGATGAAAAGCTCGAGGAGCAGCACCGGCGGCGCGAGCGTTATGTGTATTTGTTGCATCCCGATTTCCCCCCGAAGCGAACGCGTGCCGCGAGCTTGAGCAAATCGCGGCCGTGCGTCAACAGCGCGCCGGCTTCGTGCGCATCCACGTGAGACAATAATCACGTAATGGCTCGCACCGGATTCGCGCATCTCCCTCTGCATGGTGGCAAGGCACCGAGCTGGCTTTTCCAGCGCATGGTGCCGCTCTCGCGAGAGATCATTTTCTTTCTCGCATCCGAGTTCGGCCGCGAGGAAGTCCTGAAGCGTCTGTCCGATCCTTACTGGTTCCAGGCTTTCGGCTGCGTGCTGGGTTTCGACTGGCATTCGAGCGGGCTCACGACGACGGTGTGCGGCGCAATCAAGGAGGGGCTGCGCGGCACCGAGGCCGAGCTCGGCATCCACGTCGCGGGCGGGAAGGGCGCCACGTCGCGCAAGACGCCCGCCGAGATCGCCGCCGCGTGCGAGAAGCTCGGCCGCGACCCGGCGCCGCTCGTCTACGCGAGCAGAATCTCCGCGAAAGTCGACAATTCAGCGGTGCAGGACGGCTACCAGCTCTACCACCACTCGTTCGTGTTCACGCGTGAAGGGGAGTGGTGCATCGTGCAACAGGGCATGAGCGACGAGACTTCGATGGCGCGGCGTTACCACTGGCTGTCGGAGGGCGTTCAGAGCTACGTCAACGAGCCGCACGCCGCGGTATGCTGCGATGCGGCCGCCCCGACGTTGAATCTCGTCGCGGCGGAGAGCACGGAGGTTCGGAAAGCTTCTGCAGTGCTCGCGAGGGAAAAGCCCGACGTGACCCTCGAGGCGCTCGGTCACTTGCCGCTCCTCGACATGCCGCGACGTCACAACGTGGCGCCGAAGCTAGACGTCAACCCGAAGTATCTGGAGAAAGTGTTGCTGCAGACCTACGAGCGGGCGCCCCGGGATTTCGAGGCGCTGCTGGCGATCGAAGGCGTGGGCGCGAAGACGCTTCGTGCGCTCGCGCTCACCTCCGAGCTCATCTACGGCACGCCGACGAGCCACCGGGATCCCGCGCGCTATTCGTTCGCGCACGGCGGCAAGGATGGGACGCCGTTTCCGGTCGACCGGCAAACTTACGACAAGACGATCGAAGTCATGCACACCGCGCTCAACGCCGCCAAGATCGACCGCAGTGAAAAGGTGAGGGCCTTCAAACGGCTCGCGCACTTTGCTGCCAGCGAAGTCGAGGGACGGACTGCAGCATGAAAATCGCCACCTGGAACGTGAACGGCATCCGGGCGCGCGCCGCGCAGCTCTGCGAGTGGGTCGCGCGCGACAAGCCCGACGTGGTGTGCCTGCAGGAGCTCAAGGCCGAGCCGACGCAGGTACCCGAGCAATGCAAGCTCGAGGACTACCACGTGTACTGGCACGGCCTGAAAGCGTACTCGGGTGTCTCGCTTCACATCCGCAAGGGCCTTTTCGAAGGCGAGCCCCACTACACGCATCCGGACTTCGACATGGAGGCGCGCATCGTCACCGCGGCGTGCGGCAACCTCACGCTGGCATCGGTTTACGTGCCGAACGGCGGCAAGGATTACCCCGCCAAGCTCAACTTCATGAAGCGCCTGGGCGCGTGGGTGAAAGCACTGCACGAGGAGGGCCGCGAGCTCGTGCTCTGCGGCGACATCAACATCGCGCGCACCGACATCGACGTGCACCCGAGAGAGCGCAAGCCCGTGATCGGACAGCTCCCCGAGGAGCGCGAGCTTTTCGAGAATCTCCTCGGCGAGCACGTCGTCGACGTGGGCCGCGCGCTCGATCCGTCGAACGAGAGCATGTACAGCTGGTGGGCCCCGTGGCGGAACATGCGGCAGCGGAACATCGGCTGGCGCCTGGACTACGTGCTTGCGTCGAAATCGATCGCGGCCCGCGCGGAGAGCTGCATCGTACTGAAGGACATCGGAACGAGCGATCATGCGCCGGTAATGATGACCGTTTCCTGACGGTTCTCCGATCTGGGAGAATCGCCGGGCTGGTAACGAGGAGGGTGTGATGCGAACAAGAATGCTTTACGGCGCGCTTGCGGTCGCGTTATCCGTCGCCGCGTCCGCGGCACATGCCGCGCAATCCACGAGCTCAGGCTTTCCCGATCGCCCGATCCGTCTCGTGCTTGGCAGCGCCGCCGGATCGGGGCCCGACATCATCTCGCGTGTGCTGGCGGACCGCCTCTACAAATCGTGGGGTCAGCGCGTGGTCGTCGACGCGCGGCCCGGCGCGGCGGGCATCATCTCGGCCGAGCTCGTGAATCGCGCGGCGCCCGACGGCTACACATGGATGATGCTGACCTCGCAGCTCCTCGTTGCGACGGCGGTGTTCCCGGATCCGAAGGTCAACCTCGACAAGGATTTCGCTTCGATCAGCCTGATCGGCACTGTGCCGTTCGTGATGATCGTCAATCCCTCCGTCGGCGCGACGACGATCCAGCAGGCGATCGACATTGCCAAGAAGAAACCCGGCGGGCTCAAGTATGGCTCCGCGGGCGCCGGCGCTTCCGAGCACCTCTGCGGAGTCCTCTTCACCAAGCTCACCGGGACGAACATGCTGCACGTGCCCTATAAAGGCATCGCGCAGGCCATCGCCGACACCCTCTCGAACGAAGTTCAGCTCACGTATCCCGTGCTGCCCGCCGCGTTGCCGATGGTGCAGGCCGGACGCCTGCGCGCGCTGGGCGTGACGACGCCGCAGCGTGTCGCGCTGCTGCCCGACGTGCCTGCTATCGGCGAGGTCGTCCCCGGCTATCAGATGATGGGGTGGTACAGCATCGTCGCGCCGAGACAGGTGTCGCCGGCGATCCTCGACAAGGTGAGCGCCGAGGTCGTCAAAGCCGTGAGGGAGCCCGAGTTCGGGGAGCAGTTGAAATCGCTCGGTGTGGCGACGGTCGGCAGCACGCGCGCGGAGCTCGACGCGTTCCGCAAGGATCAGACGAAGCGCCTGAACGAGATCGTCAAGACTTCGGGTGTCGATCTGAAATAACACGGCGGAGAAACGGCATGGCCGAATCACGCAAGGTGATCATCACGTGCGCCGTCACCGGCTCGATCCACACGCCGTCGATGACGCAATATCTCCCGATCACGCCGGAAGAGATCGCGGACGGCGCAGTGGGGGCGGCCGAAGCGGGCGCGTCGATCCTGCATCTCCACGCGCGCGACCCGAAAGACGGGCGGCCGACCCCCGATCCGAAGGTCTTCATGGAGTTCCTGCCGCAGATCAAGGCGCGGACCGATGCCGTCATCAACATCACGACCGGCGGCGGCCACGGCATGACCGTGCAGGATCGGCTTGCTGCGCCACTGTTAGCTCAGCCCGAGGTGTGCTCCCTCAACATGGGCTCGATGAACTTCGGCCTCTTCCCGGCGCTCGAGAAGCGGCGTGAATGGAAATACGACTGGGAGCCGCAGTACCTCGAGGCAAGCCGCGACTTCATCTTCCGGAACACGTTCAAGGACATCGAGTATTCGCTGAAGCACCTCGGCGAAGAATGCGGGACGCGCTTCGAGTTCGAGTGCTACGACGTAGGCCACCTCTACAATCTCGCGCACTTTCTCGAGCGCAAGCTCGTGAAGCCGCCGCTCTTCGTACAGACGATTTTCGGGATCCTCGGCGGCATCGGCACGCATCCGGAAGACCTGATGCACATGAAGCGCACTGCGGACCGGCTTTTCGGCAACCAGTACCTCTGGTCCATCCTCGGCGCGGGCCGTCACCAGATGGGCCTCGTCACGATGGGCGCGCAGATGGGCGGCAACGTGCGAGTCGGCCTCGAGGACAGCATCTACGTCGGGAAAGGGCAGCTCGCGAAGAGCAATGCGGAGCAGGTTGCGAAAATCCGCCGCATTCTTTCGGAGCTTTCGCTCGACGTCGCCACACCCGCTGAAGCGCGGAAGATGCTTCAGCTCAAAGGCGCGAGCAACGTCGCCTTCTAACTCGGAGAACACGTTCATGTCAGTCACACCGATTCGCCGCGTCATTACGGGCAACGACGAGCAAGGCCGTTCGAAGGTCATCTGGGACGGACCCGCACCCGGCACCCACGACGTCCAGTTGCCGGGCGTGAGCGGCGTGCAGGCCAAGGGCCGCGGCCACACCGATTTCTGGGTCTGGCGCGAAACGCCGTTGCCGCTCGACGGCAAGGAAGACACGGGCATGTGGCCCGATGAGTTCCCCGGTCCCGTCGGCGGCGGGCATCTGCGCGTCGTGCACTGGCTCGCCAAGGATGCGAACTCGCCGCCCAATGCTCCGTTCAAGGAGCCCGAGCAGCACGGCCGCACGTGGGACCGCGGCGGCGGCAATCATTACAACCGCTCCTATATGCACAAGACGAAGTCGCTCGACTACGGGATCCTCTTTCACGGCGAGCGCGTGATGATGCTCGACGACGCGGAGGTGACGCTCAAGCCCGGCGACGTCGTGATCGACGTTGGCGCGTGGCACCTGTGGGACAGCTCGCGCACCGGCTGCATGATGGCTTTCGACATGTTCGACGCCGAGTTTGCCGACGGCCCGGCCGGCACGCTGCAGGGCAACGACAAACCGATGCGCCCGCCCGCGAACATGAAGCTTCCGGAGGGCGTCAAACCCGCGCGCCGCGTCGTCGCGGGCGACAAGGTGGCGGGAAAGTCGAGCCTCATCCTCGATACGCCGTCACCCGACGTGCGCACCGACCCCGCGCGGCCCGGCTTCGCGATCCAGCGCATGTGGGTCTGCGACAGCGCGCCTGCGAAGCTCGTCCACGAGACGCTGCACCTGCCGAACGTGCTCATCCCGCCGAAGGGCGGTTCCGTCATGAACGTCGTCAACGTCCCGCCCGATTCGAAATGGCAGGGCAGGGTCGGCGAGAAGGAAGTGAAAGCGTTTTTCCAGAGCGTTGGCGCGCCCAATGCGTCGACGTACTCGAAAGACGCGAAACATCCGTACATGCAGAAGACGCGCACGGTCGATTTCTGCATCGTGCTGGAAGGCGAGCTGACGCTCGTGCTCGATACGCAGGAAGTGACAGTGAAGCAGGGCGAGTTCGTCATCAACCGCGGCGGCAATCACGCGTGGAGCAACCGGTCCGGCACGCCCGCGACCCTCTCGATCGCGTCACACGACGCTAAATGACCGCCTCGTGGAAATGGATGCTGGCCTTCGCCAGCATGACGATGTTTTTGTCCTGCGCACCGTTGCATGCTCAGCCGTTCCCATCCAAGCCGGTCCGCTGGATCGTTCCGAGCTCGCCGGGCGGCAGCGCGGATGCGACGACGCGTCTCGTTGCGGACGGCGTGTCGAAAGTGGTGAATCAGCGGATCGTCGTGGAAAACCGCGCGGGCGCGAGTGGCAACATCGGCACCGAGCTCGCTGCGAAATCGCCGCCCGACGGCTACACGTGGATCATGATCAACAACGCGCAGGCCGCGAACGTGAGCCTCTTCAGGAATCTCGGCTACGACCTCCTGCGCGACCTCGCGCCGGTGACGCTCGTCGAGACTTCACCGCACGTCGTCGTCGTGCATCCGGCGCTGCCGGTGAAGACGATCGCCGATCTCGTGAAGCTCGCGAAGTCGCGGCCCGGCCAGCTCGACTATGCGTCCGCGGGTCTCGGCACCGTGACGTTCCTCGCGGCGGAGCTGTTCAAGGCCGACGCCGGGATCCGTCTCACGCATGTTCCCTACAAGGGCGGCGGCGAGTCGCTCACGTCGATCGTCGCGGGTGAGACCGTTGTCTATTTCTCACCGCTCGTCGTCGCGCTGCCGCAGATGCGCCAGGGCCGGCTGCATGCGCTCGCGGTGACCTCGAAGCAGCGCGTGCCGCAGGTGCCCGACGTTCCCACCGTGGCCGAGTCGGGCTACCCGCGCTACGAGTTCAATCTCTGGAACGGGCTGCTCGTTCCGGCGAAGACGCCGAAGGAGACTATCGCGGCGATCCACAAGGCGGTCGTGACCGCCCTCAACACGCCCGATCTCCACAAGCGCATGACCGACATGACCTCGACGGTCGTCGGCAATCAGCCCGAGGAGTACGCGGCGTTCCTGAAGTCCGAGGTCGAGAGCATCGCGAAGATCGTGGCGAAGCTCAATCTGAGCGCGGACGCGCTGAAGTAACGACGCGCGTGCCGGGCGGATCCGCCCGCGTCAGCCAGTACGCCCACGCCAGCAGCACGAGCTGAAAAGGAACCCGCAGCCACAGCGCGAGCACGCTGAATTGCGGGTAGAGCTCGGTATGGAGCGCCATCTGCAGATTTGCGGGGAACACCGCGATCATGAGCGCAAACGTTCCCCAGGCTGCGAGCCGTTCGACCGCCGGCACGAAAAGCAACGCGCCCAGCACCATCTCAGCCCCGCCGCTCAGATATACGAGCGGCAGATGCCAGGGAAGGTATGCCGGCATGATGCTCACGTAGAAAGCGGTGTGGAGAAAATGGTTCGCGCCCGCCGCGATGAAGGCCGCGCCGAGGAGATAGCGCGCGGCCTTCTTCAGAAGCCTGCTGGTAAAAATCTCACTTATAGAAATAGTAGTCGGCCGAGTAGTTGACCGTCTGCTTCGAGCCCATCGTGCTCATGTTGCAGGGCGCCGTGGGCGCAACGCCGCCCATCGTGTTGACGCGCTGGATGTAAGTCACGCCGGTGAAAGCACCCGAGCCCATCGCCGGGCTCGTCTGCACGAGCTGGAGCGGAATGCTGCCTGTGGCGCCGGGCGAGACGGCGAGCTGCTTGCCCGTCACCTTGCTGCCGTCGCTGTGCTCCCAGGTCGGGCCACCGTAGTACTTGCCGACCCGCACGCCGTTGCGGTCCTGCAGGGCCGCGTCGGGCCCGGCGAATACCCATTCGTATGCGCCGTCGCTGCCGGCTTTCGCGCGGCATTCGTAGGTGAGGAGTCCGACGCCTCTCAGCATCATCGCGGGCTTGCCGCCCGTCGGGACGGCGACGGCGGCCGGGACTTCGGGCGCCGACATCGACTGCATGCCTGCGCAGGCGGCGAGTGACAGGGGTAGAGCGGCGATTACGGCAAGTGCGGTCTTATTCATGTGTTTCTCCTGTGTTGTGTGCTGCTGGGTATTGCAAGAAAAGGGGGCTCGCCGGTCGGGCGAGGGGCTTTGCGAGAAGCATCTGCACGTCGCCGAGCGCGCGCTCGGCGAAACCGCCCTCGCAGTAGGCGAGATAGAACTCCCACATCCGGATGAACGTTTCGGGGTAGCCCAGCCGCCGGACGCGTTCGATGTTCTTCAGGAAGCTTTCGCGCCAGAGCCGGAGCGTCTTTGCATAATGCGGGCCGATGTCCTCGAGCTGGGCCACGCCGAGGTCGCTCGCGCGGGCGATCGACCCCGCCAGCACCCTCACGCACGGGATGCAGCAGCCCGGGAAGATGTAGCGCTTGATGAAGTCGACCGAATCGCGGGCGGCTTCGTATTGCTGGTCGGCGATGGTGATCGCCTGAAGCAGCATGACCCCATCGGGCTTCAGCAGGGCTCCGCACTTCGCAAAGAACGCGTCGTAGTACTGGTGCCCGACCGCTTCGATCATCTCGATCGACACGAGCTTGTCGAACCGGCCTTCGAGGTCGCGGTAGTCTTTCGAGAGCAGCGTGATGCGCTCGCTGAGACCCGCGTCCTTGATGCGCCGGCGCGCGAGCTCGTGCTGCTCGGCCGAGATCGTGGTCGTGGTCACGCGGCAGCCGTAGCGCCGGGCAGCGTGCAGCGCGAAGCCGCCCCAGCCCGTGCCGATCTCGAGGACGTGGTCGGTGGGCTTCAAATCGAGCTTGCGGCAGATGCGGTCGAGCTTCGCGACCGAGCCTTCCTCGAGCGTCATGCCGGCGCGCTCGAAGACCGCGCTCGAGTACATCATCGTCGGATCGAGCATGAGCTCGAAGAAATCGTTGCCGAGGTCGTAGTGGGCGGCGATGTTGCGCCGGCTGCCGCCGCGTGTATTCCTCGCCAGCGCGTGCATCGCCTTCTGGAGCGGTGCCGTGAGGCGGCCGAGGCCGGAATCGATCCCGTCGAGCACGTCGCGATTCCGCAGCAGGATGCGCGTGACCGTCGCCAGGTCGTCGGCGCTCCACCAGCCCTGCATATAGGCTTCGCCCGCCCCGAGGGAGCCGCCGAACGCGACCTCGCTGTAGAAGCGCGGATCGTGCACGCGGACTGTCGCGGCGAGCGGACAGGAAGTCGAGCGCTTGCCGAACGTCTGGGTGCGCTCGCCCTCGACTAGGGTGAGCTCGCCATGTGCCAGTGCGCCGAGCCGACTCCGCAGGCCGCGCTCGGCAAACGTGTCGATCGCGCGCGACTTTGCACGGCTTCGAAGGGGTAACGACGGGCGTTCGAGTGCGATGGTCTTCATGTGTTTTTCGCCGGGGCGGCGCCTCCATGGAATTCACGCGGTCGGGTCTTGTCGGGATGGGTGTGGGCCGGAACGCGCTTCAACCACAGCCTCAACGCTTCCCAGTGAATCGCCGCCATGACTTTGAGCGTCATCAGCGGGAATGCGATCAGGATCTTGGCCAGCGCAAAGCCGGTGATCGGTGCGCGCTTGAGGCACATCGTCGCGTCGAAGACTTTCGACTGGCGGTGGAGCGACATGTGCACGCTCAACGCCGGGCCGGGCGTGCTCAACCCCCAGCCGTAGTCGATGTCCATCGGCATGAAAGGCGAGACGTGCATTTCCTTCCGGGTGCGGAAGCGGAGGTATTGCTCCGACCGGGGACCGACGGGCTCGGCCAGCACGTAGCAGTGACGCTCGCCCCACGGGGTGTTGGTGACTTCCGCGACCACTGTCTCGACTTTCTCGCCCGCCGCATCGAAGCAGTAGTAGAAGCACACCGGGTTGAAGCAATAGCCGAAGTACCGCAGGTGCGCGAGGAGCCGGATCGGGCCCTGCGGCCGCCGCCCGGTGCGCTCCTGCACGAGGTCGCGCACCGCCTGGTCGAGCGGCACCGCGGGATCGCCGAAATGGTCCGCGCGATAGAAGCGGGCGAGTGCGGGCTTGCGTGTGGACCAGAGCCAGCGCTTCCTGAAAACGATATCGAGCTCGGCGAGATCGAGGTACATGAGAAAAAGCCCGTAGCGGAACGCATGCGGGCGCGGCGCGAAGCGCCGGTGCCTAAGCCACCCGTGATAGATCGCGCTGTGCATGGGCCGTCTTTTCGAAGTGTTCGAGGGCGTTCAGTGCGCTTACGACACCGTCCTCGTGGAAGCCGTAGCGCCAGTACGCGCCGCAGTAATACGTGCGGCACGCGCCGTTCACCTCGTGCTGCCGCCGCTGTGCCGCTATGCCTTCGGGCGTGAAGAGCGGATGGTGGTAGACGAGGCGCTTCAGAACCTTGCCGGGATGGATGGCGCCCGTGTGATTGAGCGTCACGCAGAAAGTCTCTCGCGCGTTCAGCGTCTGCAGGATGTTCATGTTGTAGGTGAGCGCGACCGGTGCATTCGCTTCCCGCTGCACGTGGTAGTTCCAAGCCGCCCACGCGAGCCGCGCGCGGGGGAGGAGGCGCGTATCGGTGTGCAGGACCGCTTCGTTGCGCTGATAGGGAATCGCGCCCAGTACTTCGTGCTCGAGCGGCGTTGCGTCCGCGAGCATGCGCAATGCCTCATCCGAATGACACGCGACGAAAACGTGGTCGAAGCGCTCCGTATCTGCATTCCGCGGCTTCACCAGCACGCTGCCGGGCAGTCGGCGGATGCTGTCGACGGGCGTCGCAACGCGTATCCGATCGCGAAACGGCGCGACGAGCATCTCGACGTAGCGGGCCGAGCCGCCGCGGATCGCGCGCCACTGCGGCCGCTCGTCAACCGAGAGCATTCCGTGATTCGCGAAGAAACGGGTGAAGAATCGCGCCGGGAACGCGAGCATCCGCTCGGGATCCGTCGACCAGATCGCGGCGCCCATCGGGATCAGGTAGTCCTCGATGAACTCGCGTGAATACCGGTTCTCGCGGAGGTAATCGCCGAGCGCAATCTCGTCGTCTCCGTCGAGGAGCGCCGGCGCTTCGCGATTGAAACGCAGGATGTCGCGGATCATCCCGTGAAACGAAGGCCGAAAGAGATTGCGCCGCTGGGCGAAGAGGGCGTTCAGCGAAGTGCCGTTGTATTCCAGGCCCGTTCGCTCGTTGCGGACGCTGAAGCTCATCGCGCTCGGCTGCGACTCGACCGCGAGCCGATCGAGGAGCGCGATGAAGTGCGGATACGTCCATTCGTTGAAGACGATGAAGCCGGTATCGATCTCGTGACGCTCGCCTTCGAGCTCGATCGAGTGGGTATGCGTGTGGCCGCCGATATGGTCGGCGGCCTCGAACACCGTGATGTCGTGCTCGCGGCAAAGACGCGAGGCGACGACGTTCCCCGCGATGCCGGTCCCGACGATCGCGATTCTCATGCGCACCGCCTCGAATTCAGGACGCCCGGCGGCGCGGCCTTCAAATCCCAGATGATGCCGAGCGCCGCCAGGAGCTTCAGCCCGTAGTAAGTGAGGTCGATCTCCCACCAGTAGAAGCCCTGTCGTGCGGATCCCGGGAAGTGGTGATGGTTGTTGTGCCAGCCTTCGCCGAATGTGAGGAGCGCAAGCCATGGGTTGTTTCGCGAGTCGTCGCGGGTGGCGTAGCGTCGCCGTCCGAAGCGGTGGGCGAGCGAGTTGATCGTGAAGGTCGCGTGATAGAGCGCGACGGTCGAGATGCAGAATCCCCAGATAACGAGCTGCACGCCGCTCGTATGGAGCGACGGCGCCGAACGGGCGAGCGTCTCGCCGAGCGCGAAGAGGGCGATGCCGAGGAAGAGCGGCGGCAGAAAGTCGTAACGGTCGAGGAAGCGAAGCTCCGGATAGCGCTCGAGATCGCCCGTTCCAGGGCGGGCGGCGAAGTTCTCGCGCGCCATGAACCAGCCGAGATGGCTCCAGAAGTAACCGTGTTGCCGCGCCGAGTGCGGATCCGATGCCTCGTCCGCATGCGCGTGATGGTGCCGGTGATGCGAAACCCACCAGAGCGGCCCGCGTTGCGCGGCGGCTGCGCCGATGAGGGCAAAGAGGAACTGCGCGATCCGCGAGGTCCGGAAGGCGCGATGCGAGAAATAGCGGTGGTAGAAGCCGGTGATGGCGAACATGCGAACCGCGTACAGCGCAATCGCGGCCACAACCGCGGTCGTGCTGACGCCGACCCACAATGCCGCCAGGCAGGCGACGTGGACGGCGATGAAAGGCACGACGCGCGTCCAGTCGATCGTGCGGCCTTGCGTCGCATCCACCTCGCTGGGTGCGGCGCTGTCGAACCAGCGGGCGATGCTGGCGATCAGTTCCATTTCTGGGACACCTTCTGGACGAGGCCCATGTCGTAGCCTTGCGAGGCCACGACCTGGAGCAGCCGTGCGTAGTCGGCATCGGGGATCGTCGGCGTGCGCGCCATGATCCATACGTAATCCCGCTTTTCGCGGGCGACGACGGTCTGGCTGTAGTCCGGCGCGATGTAAACGATCCGGTAGTCGGCCTTGGCGGGCCAGAACCAGAACTTCACGCCCCACAGCGCATTCGTTTCGTCGAGAATGAAACCGCGGGACTTGAGGGTCTTCCTCTTGTCCGCGGAGCTGTCCCCATCCTTTTGCCAGGTAAACGTGATGTCGACCGTTCCATCGGCGTCGCGGCGATAGGACTCGATCGAGTTCTGCGCGTCCTTCTCGATGAACGGCGGGATGTTCGCGATCACGTACCAGTTGCCCATGAACT
>JADMIO010830284.1_pt1 | contig 12126 bp, 7 predicted proteins | sample 8958161 | NCBI WGS metagenome assembly JADMIO01 (sample SAMN16585339, study PRJNA669376) | soil metagenome | isolation source: Crop rotation soil | place: USA: Cullars Rotation, Alabama | collected 2011 | reverse complement strand
GCCGCGACTTCAAGTCACGTGAATTCCAAGCTTCGGATCCCACTGTGCTGGAAAGATTTTTTAATACGAATTGAGCTCCATCACGACGACGAGAGACGAGATATACACTACCGAAACTTCCCTTTCCGACGAGACGAACTAACAATACAATGAAACAATTCGAAGAGAGAACGCAAGCATGCAAGAAAGAAAAACAATAAAACAACGTTTGAGGAATTGTACTCTCGAATCAACAAAAGGTTTCTACATGCAAGGTACGTTGTTGTAAGATAAATTGAACTTACTCGGATCATACTTGTCCGCCATCTCCCGTTTCAGCAATCAGTAGTTAGAGTTGGAAGTTTTCAATTTGAATAGTTTCGTTGTGAACTGAATCGAATCGAAATCGAATCTCACCCCCCAGTGGTGATCTGGGAACAGTGTCACTAGAATTTGAACTCGAGTGTATAAGGAGCAGCGGGAATGATTTGTCCGAAGCAGGATCGTGTGTACGTCATGGAACTGTCACGGAACTGAAGTGAATCGAATCAGCACGTGAGAACTTCATGCGCGTCAAATTTTCGAGTTCACTCTGATGTGAGAAGAGATGAACATGATGATCACCAAGATCCGTGTAGTTCCATTCTTCAGTTGCCAATCAACTCACATGCGACTTGTGCCACTAATTTTGGATTTCTTTAGACAGACGAACGGCAGTACTGTATGGATGTCACAGCGGAACCCAGATCATCCACGTTTCATTCCATTAATGCGAGTTGAAACAAGGACAACCAACATGCAAAACATTCCATTCAGATACGACGCAACAGTGGCACTCATACTTATCATCACACTCATATCCTCCCTGTCCTCTCTACTACCCGTGTATGCGAATTTGTACGTGAACGGTGTTGGTTACTCTGTATTCGCTCCTCTGGAAGCATCCACTCTACGAGTAGACTCATCGTTCACCTTAGCTGGAGTTGATGTCGGGAGTCAGTTGCATTCCTTGGCGCAGCAATTATCTACTCTGAGTTCAAATTCGGATTCGTTGGCAGATCTGATCACTCTGGTAAATTCTCAGACAGTGACATTACAACAGCAGGCAGATCTGCTCACGCAGTTACAGTCGGATATCATCTCTCTGAAACAAGAAAATAAAGGGTTGCAAGCAAATTTCACTGCAGCCACCACACAGATCTCCGTTGAACATGCAGCGCGGATGGCTGAGGATGCGAATCTGCAATCTCAGATAGATGCTTTGAGCAGCGAGGTGGAAGTTGCGAACCAGCAGGCAGCTAAAACATACGCATCCGTACAAGCTCAGATGAACTCGATGAACATCAGTATCACATCCTTACAGCAGAAGACTGATACACAGCAGGCAGATATCACTGCTATTGCACAGATCAACGATGATCAGCAGACTGATTTGGACTCTATCAACGAACAGATTGCAGATGTACCTACCCTAGCAGCAGAGACTCGTGCATCGATCGCCGCTACTGAGGCATCAGTCGCAGTGCAGGCTGCTACTCTCGCAGTGATGACTTCAGTCAACTCAACTAATGTAGCTGGTATGGTAGCCGTACTACAGGTGCGAGTTGATGCGCATGCTACTCAGCTAATGCAGCTGGATGCAGCAAACAGCGGCCAGGCTGAGATTCTTAACTATCATGACACAGAGATCACAAATCTGCAAAGTGGACTCGCTTCCGCTCAGACCTCGATCAGCGATCATACCTCGCAGCTCACCTCATTCCAATCGACTTATGCATCTCAAGCTGCATCGATCACCACGTTGCTGAGTAATGTAGCCTCTGTGCAGAGGTTGGCTTCATTGAGCAACAGCAGCATTGCCACTTTGACTGACGGCCTTGCATCTCAGAGTGCTGCTCTGAGTTCTCTCACTCTCCGAGTGACCACTGCTGAGACGTCAATCTCATCGAATTTTGCATCATCCACCGCTGACTCACGTGCTCAATCACTCGCTCTCACGAACATTGGAGCATCGTTACAGGTGACCAACAACAGTGTTGCTGCCCTCGCTATCAATCTCGCCAGTGGAATCGCCACAGTGCAGAGTGCGATTGCAGTTCTCTCATCACGCATCAATACAACAGATGCTACTGCCAGATCACTTGACGCACGAGTCACTGCTGTTGAGGGTAGCCTTCTCACACTTACGGCTCGTGTCAACTCGATCAATATGAGCTCGGCCTCTTCAATGTCCTCTGTCTCCTCTGATGCTGTTGCTGCATTGTCTCTTCGAGTCACCAATGTTGAGTCTGCTGTAGGCTGCATCCTCTCAGCGAACGTAACTACTCGACTCAGCGTGTTGGAGTCACCCCCGGACATTCACTGGATCGGTACTGCATCTGGTCTAGGAACCACACTGATATCACCGTGGCTTCCCTATGATGGAATTCCACCTGGTTTCTCAATGGACTCCAGTGGTATGGTTCGATTCTATGGACTGGTGAGATCAGGGTTGGTGAACAGTACTATTTTCGTACTCCCTCTGTCGTTCAGGCCTACCACTGCTCTCTTTTTCTCAGCCGATGCAGGAAAACAATTTGGCGAGATTGTGATTGAATTCGGGACTGGAAATGTTGTGTTCAGATCTGGTCTCGCCATACCTGGTTGGGTCAGCCTCGATTCGATCAGTTTCTATGCGGCCACCAGTTACCTTCCAGTTGCTCCCACTCCATGCACCTCTACTTCCATACCATCATTCAGTGGCTCAGGCACCTCAGATGATGGAGTTTCCTCGGCTACGGTGGATTCGCTAGTTTCTCGAATGAACGCAGCTGAATCGATGTTGGCTGCATTGAATCACACTGGTGAATGGCAGACGAGCTTAGCTGTCAGTGGTCCAACGAGTACGATACGCTTGGCATGGGTTTCGAATCCCGCGCTGGCACCATTGACCATTCAGCGCGCAGGTGTATATGTACTACTTGCTCAGGCGCGTCTCGGAGGCTGCGATGCCACGGATAGTTTGTCAGTCTCACAGCTTCACTTCAAGCATTCAAACCCTGTCTGATGATTATGTTCGAATCGCACTGTCATTTGATTTTTTTTTTTATTTTTTTTTATTTTATTATTATTTTTTCTTTATTGACTGCTAATCAGATGGAAGGTAGCTCTTTTCAACAATGGCAACGTGACGGGTACTCTCCTCAGCGCTGCGTTGGGAGGTATGCCGCCTCAAAATTCTGGTGGGTTAACTCCGGGTGATCACAGCGTTTTCGTAAATTGGGTCGGGCATTTGAACCAGGGAGATGTAATTTCGATGATGTACTGGGTTACTGGCACAGCTACCAGTCCCTACACTTTCTACAGTTGGCTGAATCCTGGGTTCGGGCTGAATAAGATCGAAATCGTTCTCCTACATCCTGACTCAGCGAACGTGATCACATTCACATCGAGTAGCAGCTCGAATGGCGCATCCTCCACGGATCTCTCCACCCGCGTCTCCTCCCTTGAATCTCTCACCACCTCACTGCTGAATGCCAAGGTGAACATTTCCTTGGGTCTCCTGGGTGGTCAGGATACTTCTTCCGTGAGCTCAGATTACCTCGAGACTACGCGAAATGCGTGGTTTGTACCGAAGACAGCCCCTTCATGCATCGTTCCTCCCAATGGTGGTGGCGTCTATTTCATTACCGCCCAGGCGCGAGTGAACACCCTGGATCCTGCGGATGGATTCTGGATGATAAGTATTCGACGCACACGTGCAGGTGTCATTACATACCTAGGCGATACGATGTCTGATTCCACAACAGGCACGGCTGGCACGACCAAAGGAGATAACTCGAGAACGATTACTGCTTCAGATCGATTGCTTGCCGGAGATTTATTGCAGCTTGCCTACTACGTTTACTCCTCAGGTCAGACACAGAGAATGGAATGTGCTCTCCTCTTGAGGTTGCTTGACGAGATGTGAACAATATCATCTTACACTCTCTCTTGCTCCTGCTATGCCATGCGTTCTCGTATCGAAAACATGTCAAAACCGTAGGCGGCACTGCAGGCTACTACGTAGGAGGTGCCAGTTCCGGTTGGCAATCGATTTACGGTCTACCACTTTTCACCTCAACGGGCAATCTGATCCCTGGTCCTAGCTACGCTGGAGCTTCTCAAATGAGTTCAGGTTCCTCCCCGGTTGACCTCTCTGCCCTCCTATCAACAACCACGTCGTTGACATCGCGCGTGCAGCTGCTGGAAGCATCGAACATCAGCACTCAGTCCACGATTTCATCCCTCTCTACTCGAATGTCACTCGCTGAGTCTAACTCTAATACCCTAAGCAATTCACTGGGTGCACAGTCAACCCTGATTAGTTTTCTGCTGGCATCGAACACCAGTGTGCAATCAGGCTTAGTATCTCTCACATCTCGAATGAGCGCTGCAGAATCCGCAGCCACACAGCTCACTGGTACAGTGAACACCCATTCAACTTTCATCTCAGCTCTGCAATCAGCGAATTCATCAGTCCAGACAGCTGCTACGATACTCTCAAATAGAGTCACAGCTGCAGAGTCCTCGATCACAGGGATCAATGGACTACTCACAGCGCACTCAGGTACCATCGCTGCGTTGCAGGCAGCCAACATCAGCGCTCTAGGAGCCATAGTCTCGGTATCGTCTCGCATGAGCACCGCAGAGTCGTCAACGGTTCAACTCACTGGAGTAGTGAGCACCCACTCAACTCTGATCTCAGGGCTGCAGTCAGCGAACTCATCTGTACAGACAGCTGCATCCTTGCTTTCAGCACGAGTTTCACAACTGGAAGCCCTTCCTCAAATTTTCTCTCCGGGCTCGATGGTGGGCTCGACGAGCATCACCTTGCTGGGTAGTTGGACAAGTTATCGCGATCAGGATGCATATCCGTTCAGTGTCAGTTTGAAGAGCGGTGTGGTTCGATTGCAAGGGTTGCTTGGTGGTGGCTCCGCCTCCACAGACCTATTCAATCTCCCACTCGCTCTCAGTCCAGGCGTCAATCGAATCTATATTTTAGATTGCTTTTCGGCACAATCGGGTGTGATTCCTGCTGATTTGTTCGTCTCTTCGAATGGGAGGGCACGTGTCCGAGCGCCTACCGATGCAACGATCACATGGTGTTCTATGGATGGGATTACATGGCTCGCCAATTCCACACTTTCCTCTTCTTCCTCCTCTGGCACTTCATTCGCTTCCAATGATGCACTGGTGGCGCTCGCAGCAAGAGTTAGCGTGACTGAATCGATGTTAGCTGCCTTGAATCATACGGGCGATTGGCAGAGCAGCATTGCTACCAGCACTCCAACCAGTACATCCCGCAAAAGCTGGGTTGCTAATCCGTCATTGATTCCCCTGACGGTTCAGCAATCAGGTGTATACCTTATCCTTGCTCAGGCAAGAATTGCGGCCTTCGATTCGTTGGCTGACAATTGGTCCGAAATTACACTCGTGCAGAAACGTGTCATGCGATACCTCTGATCTTCTCTGCTCCATTGCTCATGTGATTTTTGTTTCTCCATTGTACTGTCGATCGCTTCGCCCTCTCTGTGTCAACTCAGGTGGAAGACAGTTCTCTTCTCAGGTGGGTCAACGGGCACCCGACTGGCATCCGCTCTGGGAGGCATGAACCCGGGTGTGAATCACACTGGTGCAAGTACGCTGCTCCTAGGTGACAACACTGTGGATCTACATTTCGTGGGTCACCTTAACTTGGGAGAAGTTATTTCGATGATGTATTGGATTGAAGGATTCGGTACCAGCCCTTACTATTTCTTCAGCAATGCTGAGGGGCAAAACAAAATCGAAATGTTGCTCCTTCATGCTGATTCAGCGAACACTATCGTGGGTACCGGTAGCTACTCGAATGCTGCTTCCTCCCCCGATGTCTCAGCTCTGCTGGCGACCACTGCCTCTCTCACCACTCGTGTTTCCTCACTTGAATCTCAAACTTCCTCTTTGCTGAATGCGAATGTGAACTTTACACTCGGTGTGCTGGGCGGCAGTGATATCTCAACCCAGTCTTCGGATTACGCTGAGACTACACGAAATTCTGTGTTCGCCCCTAGGACAAGTCCCAACTTTACAGTGCCTGCTGGGGGAAGCGGGCCCTATTTCATCTCCGCTGTTGGTCGTGTAACGAATCTGGACCCTCTCGATTACTACTGGGCACTGATTGTTCGAATGACACGTGGGAATGTCGTCTCGAATCTATGTCGATCCGTGTCGGATGCGCCCCCTGCTGTGATGGGTGGCCTCAGTAAGGGGGATAATAGTAGAAGTTGTTCGTTTAGTGGGCCCTTGCAAGCAGGTGATCTCGTTCAGATTGCGTATCTCGTTTCCTCGAGTGGTAAGGAGTGCACGCAATTTGAGTTTGAATTTTCTTGTGGCATCTATATGCGATTGTCTCATAACACCTGTGTCACCGTTGCTTGTATTGTCGTATTGTTTTAGGTGGTACCGCGTCGTTTTTCGTCGGTGGCTTCGGCACACCTGGGTCACAATCAATCCAATCCTTCCCATTATTCTCCACCCGTGGCAATCTGATCACTGGATTCAATAGTAGTGTGGGATCCAACTCGATGATATCATCTTCACCTTCCGTCGACCTTTCGTCGATCACAAATCGTCTCGCAATCCTGGAAGCTGCAAACGTTTCTATTCAATCAAGTTTAGGAAATATTTTCCCTCGTGTCTCTTCACTGGAATCAGCCACCTCATCATTGATCAATGCTAAAGTGAACTTTTCACTCCCTGTGCTCGGCGGTACTGATACCTCCTCTGTGGCTTCGGATTATGCGGAGACCACACGCAACGCATTTTTCGTTCCTCGTACAGCACCCAACTTTACGGTGCCTGCCAGCGGATCGTATTTCGTCACTGCTCAGGGACGCATTTCAAATCTTGGTTCCAACGACGGAGATTGGATGCTCATTGTTCGATTAACACGCAGTGGTTCCACCTCATTCCTTTGTCGAGCAATTTCGGATGCGCCACCTGCGTACAGTGGGTTCCTCACAAATGGTGACAACACCAGGAGCTGTTCTGTGAGTCAGCAATTATTAGCTGGTGATTTAGTCCAGCTTGGATACTCCGTTGGATCCACAGGGAGTGGCACTTTCTACGTGGGAGGCGCGGGCGTGAAAGGAGACCAAAGTCTTTACGGAGTGCCACTCTTTTCGAGTGGGACTTTAACACCTTCATCCAACGTCGCGATGCTCTCTTCTGATCAGACTGCTACCCTCTCATCTCTCACATCTCGAATGAGCGCTGCAGAATCCGCAGCCACACAGCTCAGCGGAGTAGTGAGCACCCACTCAACTCTCATCTCTGCATTGCAGGCGGCGAACATCAGCGCCCAAGGAGCCATAGTCTCTGTTACGTCTCGTATGACCAGTGCTGAATTTGCTGCCAATGCTCTCTCAGGTGCTGTGGGAGGACTCCAGAGTCAATCCAACTTGCAGGGATCCACCTTATCGCAACAGGCCAATACTCTCATTTTACTTAGCTCTGCCAACTCCTCTCTTCAGACGTCTGTCAGCGCTCTCACCACACGTGTTCAGCAGTTAGAGATTGCAAACCAGAGCGTGCAAGCTTCTTCCCTCGCATTGACATCACGGGTGCAGCTGCTAGAATCGGCGAATATGACTCTGACGGGAACCATAGCTTCCCTCTCCTCTCGCGTGAGCGCGCTGGAGTCCACTGGTAGCGCGCAGCAGAATGCCCTATTGGCTCTCCACTCAAGCCAGATCTCCTCTCTGAACTCTAGCCAACTCACACAGTCTCTCACCCTGCTACAACTTCGCTCTGCGAACTCTAGCCTATCCTCTCGTATCGCTGCCTTGGAGTCCTCTCCTCCATCCTCTGTTGCTTCTTCTTCTGCTGTTGGTGAACAATTTCTCGGCCCCTCCTCCTCTATCAGCGTCGCCAATGGAGCTATCTTAACACTCGCCGTTGGGACTGTCGTCGCTCCCTCTACTGGGAACATGTCAGTGGATTTTTGGTACGAAATAACTCCTTCAGGAAGTACAACCGTCATTGGTTACCTGTTTCCAGTTCTGACCGATGTTGCTACGGGCTCCCAATGGAACTCTACTTTCTCCACTGGCACATTCATCAAAGAGGCTGCTGCTTCAATGATTCTCAGACGTAGTGGGTTCGCTGTGTTCCCGGTCACTCAAGGACGATTGTATAGATTTGATTGCACCTTCTACAGTACGAGCACGAATGGTGGCACTCTAGAGATTCTGAGCTACGTGGTGGGTAGAGCGAGGATGGTCACCGCCCTAGGGTCTCCTAGCCAATCGTTATCCTCGGTTGACATCACTGCGCTGACGAATCGAGTCGGTGTGGCAGAATCCTCGATTCTTTCACTTCGTGCTGCCAATGTGAGTGTACAGTCTTCTGCTCTCCTGCTTGCTGCTCGTGTACTCACATTGGAGTCTGGATCCCCTGGATCGTCTTCTTCGTCGTCCTCTGGTGTGGCTTTCGGTGAGAGATTCCTCGGTCCATCTTTCAGTTTGACAATTCCCACAGGACAAACGGCTCCCTTCTCAGTTGGTACTTTCGTTGCTTCTACGAGCGGAAATTGTACCATTGATTTCTGGTCAGTTTATTGCTTACGGGGTGGAGAGATTCGTGCGGAATGAGGCAAATACATTTTGTACAGGCCTTGTGTTCATTGTTGTATTGTTTGTACATTATCTTTGCTGCCTTTTGCACCTTCAATCTTCCTTGACCTCGTTATGTTTTCATGACGCCTTCGAAAGGTGGGAGGCTTCCCCGAGTGTCTCCAACAATATTTTCTGGGCCACTCTCACTCCGGTTCTTACTGATGTTTCCACGGGAACTTCTCTTCCAATCACTCTTCAAAGTGGTATGATGACTCAGGAAATCATGTCTGGAGTAGGTCATATCCAACGAAATGCATTTGCGGTTTTCATAGTACAAACAGGTCGTTCATACACTTTCTCTGTATTGCATTATAATCAAAATGGATATACACAGTCCTTCGGTGGTGTAGTGGCCCGTGTTCGAATGGTGACCGACCCCTCCTTTATCAACGATCTCGGTACACGAGTTTCGAAACTGGAAGTGAATACAATTTCATTGAATAGTACAATAATGCAGCTTCGTTCTGATAATTCAAGTCTACAATCTCGCGTTCTAGCATTGGAAGCCCCACCCATCGTTCATATCGCCGGACCATCCTCTGATTTCATGGTACCTCTCAGCACACCTTGGACCCCCTTCAGCAGTACTGATTATACACCGAATTTTGCCAAGAAAAATGGAATTGTTTATCTAAGTGGACGCGTGAAGGGATTCACTTCATGCACTTCGGGTCTCCTCTCTCTCATCTTTGTTCTTCCTTCTGGATATCGTCCCCTGATCTCCACTCGTGATTTCTGGTACATCTCTGACATAGGTGGTGATTTGATTATTGATACATTGGGCAATGTGGATTACAAATGTCCAGGAGGAACGAGTCCAACATGGGTTTCGCTGGATGGAATTCAGTTTGTAGCTGCATGATGATCATGAGGCATTGGGATGTACAATCATCCAGATCAGGAGAGACATCGACCTTGGAGTTTTTATTTGTGACCATACACATGTTAAGCCTTTGTGCGTACATATTGTGACATGTCAGGTGCCTTACATGTACGCCACACTTGTTGTTCATTTTTTTTACATTCGCTTCACAATGCCAGTCAGTGTATATCTCATTCGCTCCTGTTTGTTGAGTTGAGAGAGATGAGGACGAGTGAGGAGATGAGGAATGTGTGACAGCGAGTTATTTCAATATACCTCCTCTATTATATGTTCTGGATGCTGATGCAGTATGTTCTTGTTCATGCGCATCTGTGACTGCGATGCGCCAGCTTTGGCTCACTCCCCACTCTCACTCGCATTTCCTCACACATTAGACTGCATCTTCGCTCCTTTCATTCCTTCCCGTTCACAGGTCTGACTCATCATGGCCCCATAAGGTGCCGCTGATCAACCCTGCTGTACTTGAATAAGCTTTTTGCATCCCCCCAAAAAAATTGTAACTCAGCGTCATCCGAAAGCAAAGGATTCATGGCTCGCACTGGCACGCCGGTTGAAGGCCACCTGGGTTACATGGCCTTGGAGCTCAAGATCGGGTGAAACTAAAGATCGGTTGTAACTTCAATCCGACACATGTATACACCTTTGCACTCATGGCCACGACGAGTAACTAGATCAACATCTCCTTGTTGAATGCCACGCACCGTATTAAGTGCCACCTTTAGTTTATATACCGGTTTCCTTTCCTCTCCTCTCCTTCACTTCTAGTGTACTGTTGATTCGAGCTGTAATATAAATTTAAACAAATATTGATGCACGTAGTCACTCATTTATTATTGCAGTTGTAAATTGTATACATTGGTGGCCATGATGGAAGTTGGCATCACACGCTCATCTCACGCTGTGTTCAGGGGAATGGAGTTAGGAAGAAAATGAGAATAGAGATGTGAGTAGGAAATGCTGACTAGTTTTCTTCCTTGCCCTCCTGTTCTCCCTCCCTTAGGCTAGTCCCCTAACAGATGCTGCCTCGTCCGACAGCCCGCCGCCTTCGTGGCTCATATTCCTCTATCGTACCTCTCCCCTGTACGCTAGTTCTTCTCGTTTCCCTCCTTCTCTCCCTCCTCCTCTCCCTGTCCCTCTCCTCCCTTCCCGTGACCGCGAGTCTATGGGTGGACTCCAGTGGTGGTATGATGGTGGACTCATCGCTCTCGCTCAACGGAGTGGAACTACAGTCCACACTCGCAGAGATGAGGAGTACTATCGTTGCACTGCAGACGAGCGTGGGTACCCTACAGAGCACGATCGCAGGGATGCAGTCCAGCATGAGTCTCCTACAGAGTAGTGCGGCTGATCAGAGTACCTTGCTCGAGCAGCAGGCGTACCAGCTGCGTGATGCCTCAGCGCAGCTTCACGCACTCACCAATCAGACTCTACTCAGCAGCAGCGGCGACGAGGCAGCGACGAGCATACTCAGTGCACGAGTATCAACCCTGGAGCAGAGTAACCTCGAGTCGGAGAGTGCAGCTCGTCAACTTGCGTCCAGGGTCTCTTGGTTGGAGGAGATGAATGGTACGTCCTCCCTGGTTTCCGCTGTGAACACACTCTCTGGTAGAGTATCAGGTCTCTTGGATCTGAGTTATCCCTCTCCTATGGTCTCTCATTTGTCTTCGGCTGAGTCTGATATTTCTCAGCTGTCAGCCAGGCTAGGCGCAGTGGAGGAGCTCACGGGAACGACTCAAATAGTCACCGCTCTCACAGCTGCTCAGTCTTCCGAGGCTCACCTAACGAATCGGTTGAGTGCACTGGAAAGCTTATCAGGCACCTCCTTGTTAGTGAGTACGCTGGACTCCGCTCAGTCTTCAGCTGCGAATCTGCAGGAGCGCGTTAACCAGCTGGAAGATCTCACCGGTGGGTCCTCCCTCGTATCTCAGGTCTCCGATGCCCTTGCGCTCAGAGGCAGCAGCTCACTCGTCTCCGCTATAGACTCAGTACTGAGCTTAACGGGCTCGAGTACGCTGGTGAGTCGAATCTCATCTCTGGATCGTGCCTCATATGACCTTCAGGTGAATGCCAGTTCGTTAGCCATGACCCTCTCCACTCTCTCCTCTGCTCAATCTGATCTGACTGACAGAGTGAGTTCTCTCTCATCTGCAGTCTCATCTCTGAATGCTGTAGACATCGCTGAAGAGGCAATTCTCTCAGCTCACACTCAGCTGCTCTCCGTGATCACCCAGGTGAACTCGACCAACCTCGCGGGCACTGTAGCATCCATGCTACTGGTTGAACAGTCACACTCAACTCAGATATCACAGCTGCAGATCTCAGAGGCGGAGCACACTAGCCAGATCTCAGCTATACTGGGGAGTGATGACATGCAGGCGGAATTGTTAGCGTCTCTCAGATCCGACACTGATGCGCTCACTTCGAGAGTTACAGCGGCGGAGGATCTCGCTGGATCAACGTCGCTAGCCGCCACCATCGTTGGTCTAAGAGATAACACTGGTTCAGGTGCTCTGCTATCTCAGGTTTCATCTCTGGGCATTCGTCTCGCAGCAGCTGAAGGTCTCAGCGGCACCACCTCCCTAGTTTCAA